>Ga0105050_10006540_pt1 | contig 14424 bp, 14 predicted proteins | sample FRY01_FD_78088 | JGI IMG/M metagenome (GOLD analysis project Ga0105050, IMG submission 78088) | Freshwater microbial communities from Lake Fryxell liftoff mats and glacier meltwater in Antarctica - FRY-01 | ecosystem: Environmental > Aquatic > Freshwater > Ice > Glacier meltwater ... | reverse complement strand
GCCGGAAAATAGAGGGCCAGGCCCTGATCGATGGGTGCACCCAGTGCGTCGCGAAACGGCAGGTAGGTTGCCTGCCTGGGCATCAGTGCGCGGCCGCAAAGAGCCGCCACCAGCGCGGCGATATTTTTGCCGGAGACCCGCACAATGCCAACCGCGCCACGGCCGGGCGCGGTAGCAATGGCAGCAATGGGGTCGTGGTGGCGCGCAAGCATGTAGGCATTATCAGCAGACATCGCGGAACCGGCTTCGCCGGGCCGCAGGTGTCGCCCTCTGGGGGGCTGAGAGGCCGCGGCTCCAAACCTGCCTGCGCAGATTTGGACGGACACGAAGAGCCATTGACTCTGGCAATGGCACCTCGCCAAAGGCGCTTCGGGGGGTTACTTAAACTTTGGCAGGTTGAACTGCGGCGGCACGCCCATGCGGGTGTTGATCACCCATTGCTGGGCGATCGACAACACGTTGTTGGTGATCCAGTAGAGCACCAGGCCGGCCGGGAAGAAGAAGAACATCACACTGAAGATCAGCGGCATGAACCACATCAGCTTGGCCTGCATCGGGTCCGGTGGCGTCGGGTTCAACGCCGTCTGCAGCATGGTGGTCAAGGTCATCACGACGGGCAGGATGAAGTACGGATCAGGCGACGACAGATCCTTGATCCACAGAGTCCACGGCGCATTGCGCATTTCAACCGAGCTGAGCAGCACCCAGTAAAGCGCGATGAACACCGGTATCTGGATCATGATGGGGAAGCAGCCACCCATCGGGTTGACCTTTTCTTCCTTGTAGATCTTCATCATGGCGACTTGCATTTCCTGCGGCTTGTCCTTCAGGCGCTCGCGCATTTCCATGATCTTGGGGTTGACGGCCTTCATCTTGGCCATGCTGGCGTAGGCCTTGGCGTTGAGCCAGTAAAAGGCCATTTTCAGCAACACCACCAGCGCCACAATGGACCAGCCCCAGTTCTGAATGAAGCCGTGCAGCTTGTCGAGCAGCCAGTACAGCGGCTTGGCCAGAATGGTCAGCCAGCCATAGTCCTTGACCAGTTCCAGCCCCGGCGCAATGGCTTCGAGCCGCTTTTCCTCCTGGGGGCCCACAAACAGTGTGGCGGTGGTCGACTTGGTGGCGCCAGGCGCGATGGCTTCCAGTGGCGTGATCATGCCCACCGCATACAGGTTGGTGTCCACCTTGCGCAGGAAAATGTCACGCTCCAGGCCGTCGGGCAGTATCCAGGCCGAGGCAAAATAATGCTGGACCATGGCCACAAAACCGTTGCTGGCGTGTTTTTCGACATCCACCTTGTTTTTCTCGATGTCGCTGAACTCAACCTTCTGGTACTTTTGCGCCGCGGTGTACAGCGCGGGGCCGGTGAAGGTGGAATAAAACGACGACTCGCCCGGCAGTTTGTTGCCGTCACGCACCAGCTGCATGTACAGCTGTGGCGACACCGGGTTGGCGCCGTTGTTGACGACGTCATGGCGCACCGCCACGTCGTAAGCACCGCGCTTGAGGATGTAGGTCTTGACCAGCTTGACGCCGCCGACCTCGGCCGATTCGAATTTCACTTCCAGGCTGTCCTGACCGTCCTTGAGCTGGCGATCGCCAGGGACGGCTGTCATGGGTGTCTTGTGGGTCGGGAAGCTGCCGCCGGCGGCGCTGGCGATCAGGCCGGACTGGGCGACGTAGACGCGCGCAGCGCTTTCATCGAGCAGGACGAACCCGGCGGTCTTGCCGTCCACGTCCTTCAGACGCGGGAAAGCCGAACCGACCAGCGTGCCGCCCTCTGTGTCAAAAGTCAGTGTGAGCAGATCGGTCGTCACGACCAGGCGCTGTTTGCCAGCCGACGGCGTGGTCGCGGGGACGGCGCCCGGCAGCACCACTGCGGAACCAGCCGTGGCGGCCGGTGCCGGCACAGCGCTGCTGCCTGGCGCGCCGGTGGGCACACTGGCTGTTGAGGCCGGCTTGCCGGCTGGCGCAGGGCTGCTTGCCGCAGGCGCGGGCGATGGGAAAAAAGTCGCCTTGTTGCCGTTGAAAACCTGCCACTGGTCCCACAACAGGACCATGGAAAAACCAAAAATCACCCACAAAATGGTGCGGCGTATGTCGTTCATGACGGCTTCTTTTTAGAGGAATTCGAAGTCACGGGCGTGACCAGACGGGTGAAAAGGGAAGATCTGCCGGAGGGTTCGCGCCGCGCAGAGGGCGGCACCGGGTCGTAGCCCCCGTTGCACCAAGGGTGGCAACGGACCAGGCGGTACAGCGTCAGATAACTGCCCTTGGTCGCGCCATGCTGCTGCAGCGCCTGCAGCGAATACGCCGAGCAGGTCGGCTCAAAGCGGCAGGACGAGCCCAGCCAGGGGCTGAGCAGCAGGCGGTAGCCCTTGACCAGGGTGACCAGTGTTTTTTGCGGCAGGCGCATGATGGCGCGCGCCAAACGGCGCGGGTGGGCGAGCGCTTTCATGCGGCTGGCGCTCCGGCCTGCATCAGGGCCGTCACTTCGCTGCGAACGGCCTGCTTGAGCGCTTCGGAGCTGGCGCTTGTAAATTCCTTGCGGGAAAAATCACGGCGCAAACGAACCACCCAGGCGGCCTGGGGATAAAGAGGCAAAAAATCAGCGCTCACGGTGTAAATCTGTCTTTTGATGGCGTTGCGCGTCACAGCGCGTTTGGCCCAGCGCTTGGGCACCATCGCCCCGACCCAGGTGTCCTGCACCGGAAACAGCTCCGGCGTGGCGTGGGTTTTGGCGGGCACGGTTTGCGCGTTCATGGCATCGAGCGCATTGCGGTGCAATGCAAAATGCTTTGTTCTTGCAACAGTGGCGCCGGCAAGGACTGCCTGGAACTGGGGTCGGGTTTGAAGCCGCTGCATTAGACCCGAACGCAAGCGTCCGCGCGTGAGGCAACTGGCCTGCGGGGCGAGCTTATACAGCCAGGCGCTTGCGGCCTTTGGCGCGACGGGCAGCAATCACTGCGCGGCCGCCACGTGTTTTCATGCGCGTCAGAAAGCCGTGCGTACGTGCGCGTTTGATTTTGGAAGGTTGGTATGTGCGTTTCATGATGGGTCCTACAGGCTACAAAGCTCCCTTTGCAAAATCCGCAATGCGTGGTTCAGCAACCAATAAACAGCTGCTGCACGACCTGCAAACCCGCGACGAGTCAGGGAAACCCATGATTATCGCAGATTTCCCAGACGTGGCAACAAGTTAGGCCCGGCTTTGGCGGTAAAGGCTGAGATGGGGCCGGTTGCCACGGAGCGGTGAACTAGGTTAAAACCCGCAGCAAATTTTTTGTGGATAACTAGGGCGCACGACTACAATAACGGGTGCCAAAAATTAATAATATCCACAAGCAGAAGCCTGCTGGCCACTGTGGCGCTACAGCCAAAACACCCCATGCGTGAGGGTTCCGCTTTCAGTTCCAGCCAGGACCTGTGGCAAAGTTGCGTCGATCACCTGGCGCAGGAGTTGCCTGAGCAGCAGTTCAATACCTGGATCCGCCCGCTGGTGGCCGAGGTCGCGACCGACCTGTCCAAAGTCACCATTCAGGTCGGTAACCGCTTCAAGCTGGACTGGATTCGCGCGCAATACGCCGGCCGAATTTCCGCCCTGCTTGAAAAAATCTCCGGTCACAGTATCCCCTTGGAGTTAGCGCTCGCTCAGCGGGAGCCCACCGCCCGGTCGATGCCCCTTACGCGCAGCTTTGAGGGCAACGGGGTTTCTGAACCCGCCGGCCTGGGGGTGCCCGAAGAAGTCGCCGGTGCCCCGTTCAAGAACCGGCTGAACACGGCGCTGACCTTTGACACCCTGATCGAAGGCACGGCCAACCGCATGGGTCGCGCCGCCGCCATGCATGTCTCCAGCAGTTTGGGCCAGCTTTATAACCCGCTTTTTATCTACGGCGGCGTGGGTCTGGGCAAGACCCATTTGATGCACGCCATCGGCAACAAGCTGCTGGCGGACAACCCTGCCGCCAAAGTTCTCTACATCCATGCCGAGCAGTTTGTCTCTGATGTGGTTAAAGCCTACCAGCGCAAGACTTTTGACGAGTTCAAAGAGCGTTACCACTCGCTGGATCTGCTGCTGATTGACGATGTGCAGTTTCTGGCCAACAAGGACCGCACCCAGGAAGAGTTTTTCAACGCCTTTGAGGCCTTGCTGACCAAAAAATCACACATTGTGATGACCAGCGACACCTACCCCAAAGGCCTGACCGACATTCACGAGCGTCTAGTCTCGCGTTTTGATTCGGGCCTGACCGTCGCCATCGAGCCGCCTGAGCTCGAAATGCGCGTGGCCATTCTCATTCGCAAGGCCGAGGCCGAAGGCACGGTCATGCCCGAAGAGGTCGCCTTTTTCGTGGCCAAGAACGTTCGTTCCAACGTTCGTGAGCTTGAGGGCGCGCTGCGCAAGATCCTGGCGTATTCACGCTTCAACCTCAAAGAGATATCGATCCAGCTCGCCCGCGAGGCGTTGCGCGACCTGTTGTCCATCCAGAATCGGCAGATATCGGTTGAGAACATCCAGAAAACCGTCGCTGACTATTACAAGATCAAAGTCGCCGACATGTATTCGAAGAAGCGCCCAGCCAGCATTGCCCGGCCGCGCCAGATTGCCATGTACCTGGCCAAGGAGCTGACCCAGAAGAGCCTGCCAGAGATCGGCGAGCTGTTTGGCGGCCGCGACCATACCACGGTGTTACACGCCGTGCGCAAGATGTCGGCCGAGCGCCAGCAGATGACCGAACTCAACCAGCAGCTGCACGTGCTGGAACAAACCCTGAAAGGCTGAAAAATGAATGCTTTTTCAGCCGCTTTTCCATTGTTTCAGGCCCGCCTGACAACTTTGTGGATAGTTTTTGAACAACCCATGACTTATCCACAGGAGAAGTGGATTTCTGAAAGTTGTTCATATTTGGCAGCAGGGTTGAGGGGGCGTTTGACCACAAGGTTAAACAAGCGCCAAGTAGTTGATCAAAAAGAAGAAAATGGGCCTGTCCACAGAAACATACGGCCCTTATCTACTACTACTAATTTGAATTAAAGAAACAAGAGGTTAAGACAGTGATTGTTCTCAAAGCCACCCAAGATAAAGTTTTAGCAGTTCTGCAGTCGGTCGCAGGCATCGTGGAGCGCAGGCACACACTGCCGATTCTGGCCAACGTGCTGATTCGTAAAACCGGCTCGCAGCTGCAGCTGACGACCAGCGACCTCGAGATCCAGATCCGCACCACCGCCGAACTTGACGGCGACACGGGCAACTTCACGACCACCGTGGGTGCTCGCAAGCTCATCGACATCCTGCGCTCGATGCCGAGCGACCAGACCGTGTCGCTGGAGTCAGCGCAGAGCAAGCTGATCCTCAAGGGCGGCAAGAGCCGGTTCACGCTGCAGACCTTGCCGGCCGAAGACTTTCCGCTGGTGCAGGAAGCCGCCAACTTTGGCCCGAGCTTTTCGGTTCCGCAAAAGGTTTTGAAAGAGCTGCTGAACCAGGTGTCGTTTGCGATGGCCGTGCACGACATCCGCTACTACCTCAACGGCATCCTCTTCGTGGCTGAAGGCAAACAGCTCAGCCTGGTGGCCACCGATGGTCACAGACTGGCGTTTTCGTCGGCCACGCTCGATGTCGAGGTGCCGCGCCAGGAAGTGATCCTGCCGCGCAAGACCGTGCTCGAGATGCAGCGCCTGCTCAGCGACAAAGAGGGCGCGATCGAGATGCAGTTCGCCGGTAACCAGGCCAAGTTCTCTTTCGAAGGCATGGAGTTCGTCACCAAGCTGGTCGAGGGCAAGTTCCCCGACTACAACCGCGTCATTCCCAAGAACCACAAAAACATCATCACCCTGGGCCGTGTGCCGCTGCTGGCCAGCCTGCAGCGCACCGCCATCCTGACCAGCGAGAAGTTCAAGGGTGTGCGTCTGAACATCGAGCCCGGCACCTTGCGTGTGGCGTCCAACAACGCCGAGCAGGAAGAGGCCGTGGACGAGCTCGACATCGATTACGGCGGCGACGCGATCGAAATCGGCTTCAACGTCACCTACCTGATCGACGCCTTGGCCAACATGGAGCAGGACATGGTGAAGATCGAGCTGGCTGACTCCAACAGCTCTGCGCTGTTGACCATTCCCGACAACGCGGCCTTTAAATACGTCGTGATGCCGATGCGGATTTAAGCCCCATCAGTCAATAAAGCAGAACCGCCACCCTCACCGAACCCGCTAACCAAAGCGGGTTTGGTCATTGAAGAGATTGAGAAAACGTAGTTATGACCGAAGAAAACAAACCCAACGAAGCCACTCCTGATAACGCAGGCCGTGCCATCGAAGGCGTGCATTCAGGCGAGGGTGGTGAAGGCAGCTCCAATTTTCAGCCCAAGATCGACACCAATCAGGCCGGCGCGTCCGAAGGCTACGGCGAGGGTTCGATCCAGATCCTGGAGGGCCTGGAGGCCGTGCGTAAGCGCCCTGGCATGTACATCGGTGACACCTCCGACGGTACCGGCCTGCACCATCTGGTGTTCGAGGTGGTCGACAACTCCATCGACGAGTCGCTGGCCGGCCATTGCGACGACATCATGGTCACCATCCATCTGGATAACTCCATCAGCGTGGTGGACAACGGTCGGGGCATTCCCACCGGCATCAAGATGGACGACAAACACGAGCCCAAGCGCTCGGCAGCCGAGATCGCATTGACCGAGTTACATGCCGGCGGCAAGTTCAACCAGAACAGCTACAAGGTATCGGGCGGCCTGCACGGCGTGGGCGTGAGCTGTGTGAACGCACTGTCCAAAATGCTGCGCCTGACCATCCGCCGCGAGGGCAAGGTCCATGTGATGGAGTTTTCAAAAGGCTTTGTGCAAAACCGCATCATCAACACGGTTGGTGGCGTGGAGGTTTCGCCGATGCAGGTACTCGGTGACACCGACAAGCGCGGCACCGAGGTTCACTTTCTGCCCGACACCGACATCTTTCAGCAGAACAACGACTTTCATTACGAGATTTTGAGCAAACGCCTGCGCGAGCTGAGCTTTCTGAACAACGGTGTGAAGATCCGCCTGAAAGACGAGCGCAGCGGCAAAGAAGACGACTTTGCCGGCGCCGGTGGCGTGACTGGTTTCGTCAACTTCATCAACAAGGGCAAGACCGTTTTGCACCCCAACGTGTTCCACGCCATGGGTGACCGCCAGAGCGACCAGAACACCAACATTGGTGTCGAAGTCGCCATGCAATGGAACAGCGGCTACAACGAACAGGTGCTGTGTTTCACCAACAACATTCCGCAGCGTGATGGTGGCACCCGCCTGACCGGCCTGCGCGCCGCGATGACGCGGGTTATCAACAAATACATCGACGACAGTGAGCTCGCTAAAAAAGCCAAGGTTGAGGTGACCGGCGACGACATGCGTGAGGGCCTGACCTGCGTGTTGAGCGTCAAGGTGCCCGAACCCAAGTTCTCCAGCCAGACCAAAGACAAGTTGGTCAGCAGCGAGGTGCGCGGCCCGGTCGAAGACATCGTCAGCCGACTGCTGAGCGACTACCTGCAAGAGCGTCCCAACGACGCCAAGATCATCGTCGGCAAGATCATCGAAGCCGCGCGTGCGCGTGAAGCCGCCCGCAAGGCGCGCGACATGACGCGCCGCAAGGGCGTGCTCGACGGCATGGGTCTGCCCGGCAAGCTGGCCGACTGCCAGGAGAAAGACCCGGCGCTGTGCGAGATTTACATCGTTGAGGGCGACTCCGCTGGCGGCTCTGCCAAGCAGGGCCGCGACCGCAAGTTTCAGGCAATCCTGCCGCTGCGCGGCAAGATCTTGAACGTCGAAAAAGCGCGTTATGAAAAGCTGTTGACCAGCAACGAAATCTTGACGCTGATCACCGCGCTGGGTACCGGCATCGGCAAGGCCGGCGGCACCACCGGCAACGATGACTTCAACGTCGCCAAGCTGCGTTATCACCGCATCATCATCATGACCGACGCCGACGTGGACGGCGCGCACATCCGCACGCTGCTGCTGACCTTTTTCTACCGGCAGATGCCCGAGCTGGTTGAGCGCGGCCACATCTACATTGCGCAGCCACCGCTGTACAAGGTCAAGTCGGGCAAGGAAGAGCAGTACCTGAAAGACGCCCCGGCTCTCGACAGCTTTTTGCTGAAGATTGCGCTGAAAGACGCCGCTGTGCAAACCGGCGCCGACCCGTCGACCGGCAAGGGCACGTTGCTGACCGGCGACACACTGGCCGAGCTGGCCCGCAAGCACCAGCTTGCCGAGTCCGTGATTACCCGCCTGCGCGGCTACATGGACGCGGAAGCGCTCAAGGCGATTGCCGACGGCGTGGCGCTGAACCTGGACACGGTGGAAGACGCCGAGCGCTCAGCCGCCGCGCTGCAGGCTCAGTTGCCGACAGCCGAAGTCGCCGGCGAATTTGATGTCCGCAACGACAAGCCGATACTGCGCATCAGCCGCCGCCACCATGGCAACGTGAAAAGCAGCGTGTTGACGCAAGACTTTGTGCACGGCGCTGATTACGCCGCGCTGGTGGAGGCCGCCGTGACCTTCAAGGGCCTGATGAGCGAAGGCGCCAAAGTGACGCGTGGCGAAGGCGAGCGCCAGAAGGAAGAAAAGGTCGAGACCTTCCGCGAAGCCATGGCCTGGCTGATCGTCCAGGCCGAAGGCGCCACCGCACGCCAGCGCTACAAAGGCCTGGGTGAGATGAACCCGGCCCAGTTGTGGGAAACCACGATGGACCCTGCCGTGCGCCGCCTGCTGCGCGTACAGATCGACGACGCCATTGAAGCCGATCACGTGTTCACCATGCTGATGGGCGACGACGTCGAACCGCGCCGCGAGTTTATCGAGACGAATGCGCTGCGAGCAGCGAATATTGACGTTTGAAACGTGGTCATGGAGCGCGCTGTAACCCGGACCCAGCTTCATGACGCGCAGCAGCCGGCTGACCTGGCGTACTGGTTGGCACAGCCGGTTGCGGCACGGATTGATGCAGTGGAAGCGCTGCGCCTGCAGCACAGTCAAGGACAAGGGCATGTTGACTTCCGACTTCAAAGAGTTTGCCGAATTACTCAACTCAAACGGAGCTGAGTACCTGGTGGTGGGAGGTTATGCGCTGGCAGCGTATGGTCATCCCCGGTACACAGGCGATCTGAATTTTTGGATAGCAACCAACCTAGGCGCTGTTTTGCGTTCGGCGCTGCTAGGGGCGACAAAAACACCATGAAATTCCTCTATCAGGAGTTCGAATTTCAGGGCGTGGTGCAATTGCGGAGAGGCTAATTACCATGAAATTCCAATATTATATGTTCGAATTTCATGGTATTTTTTGTGTGCGGGTGCTACCATTCGTGAATGTTGAACCGCACGCACCTTGAGCGCATCATCGGCCAGGCGCTTGGCCGCTCCCGGGGTGTTGTCCTGAGCGGACCCCGGCAGTCCGGCAAGAGCACGTTGGCCCAGAAGTTTTTGAGCCGGCAGTCGCCCAACTATCTTGATCTGGAATATCCGCCGCATGCCCAGCGGCTTGAGCAGCCTGCGCAGGCGCTGGAGGCGTTGACGGGCCTGGTTGTAATTGATGAGGTTCAGCTCAAGCCGGGATTGTTTCCTCTTTTGCGGGTGTTGATGGACCGCAGTGATACCCCCGGTCAGTATTTGCTGCTCGGCAGTGCTTCGCCTTCCCTGCTTCGGCAGGCGGGAGAGTCCTTGCTGGGACGGGTGGAAACCGTCGATGTGGGTGGCTTTGACCTTCAGGAGATCGGTGCCAACGAGGGTTACAGCGACGCGGCTGCCAGCCGCTTGTGGTTGCGAGGGGGGTTTCCGAGGGCGTATCTGGCAGCGTGTGATGAAGACAGCATGGTGTGGCGAACCCATGCGGTAGCCGACCATGTACAGGTTGACATGCCGCAGTTCGGGATCAATATCGCAGCGCCTGCCATGTTGCGTTTCTGGACAATGCTGGCGCACTATCACGGGCAGGTCTGGTCTGCCGCACCGTCGGCACAGTCCATGGGCGTGTCAGAGCCGACCATTCGCCGCTATCTGGACACCTTGACGCAAACCCTGATGATCCGGCAGCTGCAACCCTGGCACGAGAACCTGGGCAAGCGGCAGGTCAAGGCGCCCAAGATCTATTTCCGCGATACGGGCCTGCTTCATGCGCTGATGGGCGTGAAAACGCTTCCCGAATTGCTCGCGCATCCCCACAGCGGAGCGAGCTGGGAGGGCTTTGCCCTGGAGCAGGTGTTGCGCATTGCGCGACCAGATCAGGCCTACTTTTGGGCCACCCACCAGGGCGCTGAACTCGACTTGTTGATGTTTAAAGGCAGCCAGCGTATCGGGGTCGAATTCAAGCGCGCTGACGCGCCCCGCGTGACCCCCAGCATGCGCATTGCCATGAACGATCTGAAGCTGGATAAGCTGTATGTGGTCTACCCGGGCCTGCACCGCTACAAGCTTGCCGATGGCATTGAGGCGGTGCCGCTCTGGGCCATGCTGCCGGCAGAGCCTGCTGGATGACTTGCATCGCCGTCATCGACTTTGAAACCACCGGCCTGTCACCCGCCATGGGCGACCGCGCCACCGAGGTGGCGATTGTTCTGCTTGAGGCCGGCCGCGTGGTTGATCGTTTTCAGAGCCTGATGAATGCGGGCGTACACATCCCGGCCTTCATCACCAGCCTCACCGGCATCAGCAACGCCATGGTGGCCGCCGCGCCGGAGGCCGCCAGGGTCATGCTGGACGCCAGCCGCTTTGTCGGCAACGCGCCCCTGGTGGCGCACAACGCATCGTTTGACCGCAAGTTCTGGCAGGCCGAGCTGGCGCGAGCCGGGGCGGCAGCGCACCAGCCCTTTGCCTGCACCATGCTTGTCTCCAGAAGGTTGTACCCCCAGGCACCCAGCCACAAGCTTGGCGTGCTGGTGGACTACCACCACCTGCCCCGCGCAGGCCGCGCCCACCGGGCGCTGGCCGATGCGGAAATGGCGGCATCGCTGCTGGGCCAGATCCAGCACGACCTGCGCACACGCCACCGCGTGGGCCAGCCGGACCACGCCTTGTTGATGACCCTGCAGCGCTGCGCGAAACCTGCTGTTCCTGCGCTGATGGCGAAGTACGCCGACGCGTGAGCCGACCGTATTTGCTATAAAAATAGTAGCTGCCGGCGAACGCCAATCAAGGGCTCGGGCCTTGAAACACACTTCATCTGCAGCATGACGGCAGCCGCATAAGCGTAGTGCGTCAGCTGACCACCAGGCCGACGCTGCCACTTTTTTGAATCTGTTCAGCCAGCGTTCAGACACACCCGCGCAAACTGCGCTCCATACCAACCCAAGGAGCCTTTCATGAAACGTCTTGTCATTGCCAGTTTGCTTGCCACCGGAATACTTGGCGCGCAGGCCCAGACCCCCTACCCATACCAAAACCAGAGTCAAAACCAAAACCTGAGTCAGGACCCCAACCAGGTCGTGACCTTCACCGACAACGCGCGCGTGCGCGGCGTTGATCCACAGTACGAAAACGTCAGTGTCCCGCGCAACGAATGCCGCAGCCAGTGGATCAATGAAGACCGCCGGGGCGTTGGCGACCGTCAAGGGCGCAACTACGGAGGCGCCATTCTGGGCGGCCTGGCCGGTAGTGTGTTGGGGAACCAGGTCGGCGGGGGCCGGGGCAAACAGGCGGCCACCGTGGTGGGCGCGGTCGTGGGTGCCATGACGGGTGACCACCTCGCCAACCGGGACCAACGCGTCGACAACGACTATGGCCAACGCGAAGTGCAGAGTTGCCGCACCGTGTATGACACGCAATCACGCCTTAGCGGCTACCGCGTGGCCTATGAATACCGGGGCCAGCTCTACAACACATTCATGCGCAACAACCCGGGCAACAGCCTGCAGGTACGCGTGTCGGTGGATCCGATAGAGCGTTGACCGGCCGGGAGTACCATGGCTTGATACCGTCTGCCCGAACCCATCCCGCCATGAAAACGTTTATTACCCTGCTCTGCGGCCTGCTGATGGCACTGGCCATGCCGGCCTGGGCCGACGTGAGCCGCGATGACGCGGCGGCCGTGGCGCAGCAGACCAGTGGCGGGCGCGTGTTGGCGGTCGACATGGCCGAGCACGCGGGCCGCCCGGTCTGGCGCGTGAAAGTGCTCACCCCACGGGGTGAAGTCAAGCTGGTCCTGATCGACGCTGTCAGCGGCCGCACGCTGTAGCAAGGCTTGACAGCAAATGCGCGTGCTGCTGATCGAGGATGATGCGGCGCTGCGCCTTGGCTTGACGCACCAGCTCGAGGCGGACGGCTACCGTGTTGACCAGGCCGCAGACGGCGAGGATGGCCTGTTTCAGGCCCGCGAGTACCCGGTCGACCTCGTCATTGTTGACCTGGGCCTGCCCAAAGTGAATGGCCTGGCGGTGGTGCAGACCCTGCGCGAGCAGGGCAAAACCTTGCCGATCCTGATCCTGACCGCACGCGGCAGCTGGCAAGACAAGGTGCGCGGGCTGGAGGCTGGCGCTGACGACTACCTGGTCAAACCTTTTGAGTACCCGGAGCTGGCCGCGCGCGTCAAGGCGCTGCTGCGCCGATCGCTCAAGGCGGCGTCAGACACGCTCACCCTGGGCGCGCTGGCCATCGACTTTTCTGCCCAGAGCGCCCGGCTGCAGGGGGTGCGGCTGGACCTCACCACCTTTGAGTACCGCGTGCTGGCCTACCTGGTGCGTGAACGCGCGCGGGTGGTCAGCAAGCAGGAGTTGTCTGACTACCTGTACCCGCACAACGAAGACCGTGACAGCAATGTGCTGGAAGTTCTGGTGGGGCGGCTGCGCCGCAAAATCGATCCGGATGGCAGCCACGCGCCGATTGAAACCCTGCGCGGGCGCGGTTACCGCTTTGTCTTGCAATGATCCTGGAAACCGCTTCAACGGTGATGGCGCGTCTGTCCATCCGCGCCCGCCTGGTGTGGGGTGCCGCCCTGGTGCTGCTGGCTTTTCTGGCAGGCGCTGGCTGGGCGGTGCAGCAGGCCCATGCGGACAGCGTGCGAGCGGCCCGTTTTGCCCGTTTGCAATCCACTGTTTACCTGCTGATGGCCCGCGCCGAACTCAATGCCAGCAACGCCCTGGTGATGCCGGTGGGGCTGGCCGAGCCGCGCCTGTCCCTGCCGGCGTCGGGGCTGTTCGCCAGCATTGCCAACGCCGACACCGGGGAACAATGGCAATCGCCCTCTACGCTGGGTCTGGATCCGCCGTTTCAACGCCGCGTGGCAACCGGCGAGTGGCGCTACGAGGTGCTGCAGGGTGCAGCGGCAGGCCAGGGGTTTCTGGCCGCGGCCTACGGCGTCAAGTGGTCGGTCAACGACCGCAGCGCTGCGCTGGTTTTTTCTGTGCTTGAGGACAAGGCCGCATTTGATCGAGAGATGGCCGCCTTCGGGCGCACGCTGTGGACCTGGCTGGGCGGTACCGGGCTGCTGTTGCTGCTTGCGCAGACGCTGCTGCTGCGCTGGGGGCTGGCCCCCTTGCGCCGGGTCACCAGAGAGCTGCGGCGCATTGAAGATGGCGAGCAGGCCAGGGTGCAGGGGCACTACCCAAGCGAGATCGCCGGACTGACCGACAACCTCAATACCCTGATCGATCAGGAGCGGGCGCGGCAAACACGCTACAAGGATGCGCTGGACGACCTGGCCCACAGCCTGAAGACACCGCTGGCCGTGATGCGCGCCACGCTTGATGACACCAGCCAGTTGCCCGTCACGGTGACGCAGCAGATGGCAGAGCAGGTGGCCCGCATGAACGACATCGTCGGGCACCAGCTGGGCCGGGCTGGCGCCAGTGGTGCCGCGCGTTTTGCGCCGCCGCTGGCACTGGCGCCCATACTGAACCGGATTCGGGACTCTCTGGCCAAGGTTTACGCGGACAAGAACCTGGTGTTCACCGTTGACTGTCCGCCAGCGCTGAGCTGGCGCATGGATGAAGGCGACGCCTTCGAGATGTTGGGCAATGTGCTGGACAACGCGGCTAAGTGGGCCAAACAGGCGGTGACGGTACGCATCTGGCGTGACACCGATCACGGCACCGATCAATTGCGCATCCGCGTCACGGACGACGGTCCGGGCTTTGGCGATCTGCAGGCCGTGCACCAGCGCGGGGTGCGGCTGGACGAACAGGTACCAGGGCACGGCATCGGTTTGGCCGTGGTGCGCGATCTGGTGGCCAGTCACCAGGGGCAGGTCAAGCTGTCGAACGCAGACGCGGGTGGCGCGCAGCTGGACATTGTGTTGCCAGCGGCGTGACCGGACAAGTTGGGCGTGGCGGAGCCGACTACGCGCTACTAATGCGTTTGCAGCGCTGCGCGAAACTTGGCGTTCCTGCGCTGATGGCGAAGTACGCTGGCGAGTGAGCGATCTGAAACGCTATAAATTTGGTAGCTGTCTGCG
>Ga0105050_10006530_pt1 | contig 14440 bp, 15 predicted proteins | sample FRY01_FD_78088 | JGI IMG/M metagenome (GOLD analysis project Ga0105050, IMG submission 78088) | Freshwater microbial communities from Lake Fryxell liftoff mats and glacier meltwater in Antarctica - FRY-01 | ecosystem: Environmental > Aquatic > Freshwater > Ice > Glacier meltwater ... | reverse complement strand
CGCAGGGGCAGCGGTCTATCTCGGCTCCGATGCATCAACATTCATGACGGGGCAGACCATTGTAATAGACGGAGGCGTAGTCGTATGACCGGCGCATTGGCAGGCAAAGTTGCTATTATCACTGGCGCAGGTTCGGGCATTGGCCGCGCGTCCGCCATCCGTTTTGCGGCTGAAGGCGCTAAGGTCGTTCTGGGCGATATGGCGGCGTCGGTGCACGACACTGCTGCGATGATTGGCGATGCCGCGACCGCGATCCAAATGGACGCAGGAGATGAGGCTGATGTCACAGCCATTGTCGCAAAGGCCATCGCACTGCACGGCCATTTGGATGTTGCCTTTGCCAACGCCGGCATATCGGGCGGCATGGAAGGCATCTTTGATAATACTGTCGAGAATTTCACCAGCGTGCTGCGGGTTAACCTCATTGGTCCATGGCTGATGGTAAAGCATGCAGGCAAGGTCATGGCCGACGCAGGAAAAGGCGGTTCGATCATCCTGACCGCAAGCGTTGCGGGTATCCGTTCAGGCGCAGGTGGTCCGCCATATTCTGCATCGAAAGCGGGTGTCATCAATCTGGCGATGGTTTCCGCGCAGCAGCTGTCGGGCACCAACGTGCGCTGCAACGCAATCTGCCCGGGCCTTACCGAAACCGGGATGACCAAGCCGACATTCGATTATGCCAAAGAGAAAGGCGTTACCGAGAAAATCGGCCGCCTGAACCCGCTGCGCCGTGGCGCACAGCCCGAAGAATTGGCGAATGTCGCGTTGTTTCTTGCCAGCGATCAGGCCAGCTATGTCAACGGTCAAGCCATTGCCGTCGATGGCGGCCTTTCCAGCTCGCACCCCGTAACCCGCCAATTGACAGGACAAACCGCCGTATGAGCGCCGAAGAATTAGGCTTCGTTCCCGACCGGCTCGCCCGGATACCGGAGTTCCTCCAGACTCAATATCTCGACAGCGGCAAATTGCCCTTTGCGGCGCTGCTGGTGGGGCGTGGCGACGATATTGCGCTTCAATGGAACTCGGGCGTTGCCGACGACGCAATCTTCCGCATTGCGTCCATGACCAAGCCGATTACCTCGGTCGCGTTCATGCAGTTGGTTGAACAGGGCAAGGTCGCGCTGACTGACCCCGTTGCCAAATATATCCCTGAATTTGCCAAGCTTGGCGTTTTTGTCGCAGGCGGCGGCAATGCGCCTTTCGTCTCGCGTCCACCGGCGACCCAGATGCGCGTGGTCGATTTGCTGCGCCATACCGCTGGCTTCACATACAGTTTTCAGGAACGCAGCAACATTGACGCAGCTTATCGCAAGACCGATGTTGAAAGCTGGACCAAGAGCACATCGCAAAGCTTCATCGACACGCTCGCGCAAATCCCACTGGAGTTCGACCCCGGTACGCAGTGGAATTATTCGGTATCGACTGATGTCCTTGGCGTGCTGGTCGAACGGATCAGTGGCCAGTCGTTGCCCGATTATTTCCAGACACATATTTTCGCGCCGCTGGGCATGACCGATACCGCCTTTTGCGTTCCGGCCGACAAGGCTTCGCGTATTCCAGAAGGCTTCGCCTTTGACCCGCAGACCAAGATGAAGCTGTTCGATAAGGCCGGTGCTGAGAGCCTGTGGACCAAAGGCTGGTCGTTCAATTCTGGCGGTGGCGGCCTTGCCTCCAGCATATCCGACTATCACCGCTTCTGCCGGATGCTGCTCAATGGCGGCGCGCTGGATGGCGTCCAAATCCTGAGCCCAAAGACGATTGAACTAATGACGGCCAACCATATTCCGGGCGGACAAGACCTTACGAAAATGTCCAAGTCCCTGTTTAGCGAAGCGGAAATGGCTGGCATCGGTTTCGGTCTTGGCTTTGCTACGACGATCGACAGCGCGGCAACATTAACGCCCTGCTCCACAGGAGACTTTTATTGGGGCGGCATGTATTCCACGGCATTCTTCGTCGATCCGGTTGAAGACATCATCATGATTTTCATGACGCAGTTGATGCCGTCGAGCACTTACCCCGTGCGCCGTGAAATCAAGACGATGATTTATTCTGCCTTAGCTGCCTGATCGCCTGCGCAGTCGACGCAACATAGCTGCCGCGATCGTAGCGATAGGTACCGATGTAATGGATGAAAGCGGGGTCAGCCGGCAACGCCTCCTCCCAATGATTGGTGTAGCGATCATATGGCAATTGAATGGGGTCTGGATCATTGGCCACGACAAAGTTTGACGCCGCCTGTTCACTTCCCCATTCGGCAAAGCGCGGGCCGACAACCGCAGCTGTGTCAACGGCAAAGCGTTCCGCTATGGCCCGTCCGCTTGCAGATTTGCTAAAACCTGCAAAACCGGCGCAGCCGCGGATATAGCGTAACTCCGCCGAGTCCGGCACGTCGCGCAACGCCGATTCAATCACGGACTGAACATGCGGAGTCCGCGGGCCATCGGGGTAAATGTCGCGGATCATGTCTGGGACTGACATAAAGCCATGCGTGACATCCTCGGCTCCCCCACCTAACGTAAAGCTGCGATTGGCCATGATGGCGTGGGCAATCTCGGGCACAGGGCCAAGGGTAACGGTGTCGGAATCGAGCTGGATAACATAATGTTCGCGGCGCAAGTCGAGGATCGCAAGCAACCGTTCCCAACAATTGCCTTTGGGGCATGGCGCGGTAAAAACATCCGCGAAGGTTAGAATTTCCGGATTACCCACATGAAAAGCGAGCAATTCCTTATCTACATCGGTCAATGTGCCGTCATCCAGCAACATGACGCGGCCCATGCCCAATTGTGCATGCAGCGATTTCACCGCCACCAGATATGGTAACAACACGGCGGTGCCGATCATGGAGAACAGGATGACATTATCGTTGAGGGGCGCAATCGGCGGCGTGTCCAAAATGCCGGGTACGACGCGGCTATGCTGCCACGCGCCCGATTTGCGGCGCAAGGCCGGCCAGATATCTGCGACATTCATCGCAGTGGCCTTTATACGGTAGCGATTTCCACTTGGTTAACTGGTTCCGGCTTTGCGCGGGCGGCGATCAAGCTGCCGCTTACGATCAATGCGGTTCCAGCCAAAACAGGTAAGGTCACTGGTTCTGCAAAGAACAGCCAGCCAAAAAATGCGGCCCAGACAAAGGCGGTATACTCGACCGGGATCAAAATCTGCGCCTCGGCACGCGCATAGGCCCAGCTTAGCAACAGTAGCGAGATAATCGCCAGCGCCGCAGCGCCGCCGATCATTGGCACATCACTGACCGTGATGGGCACAAGGAACCATGGTGCAACTAGGCTAAGCGTTGCCGCCACAAACAGATTCTGGAAAAAAGCGATTTCAATTGGTCCCGCAACTTGCGCCTGTTGCCGCGCGAGGATGAGATTATAGGCAAATACCACTGCGGAAAATAGAACCGCCGCAGCGCCCCACACATGGCCCGTCGTATAATGCCCACTCAACCGGCCAGCCATGATGATGACGACACCGCCCAGTCCCGCAACCGACGCCCAGATCGCTTCCCGGCCAATCGTCTCACCCAGCATCACTGCGGCCAGATACAGCGCGATGACAGGAGCAATGAAGCTAAGGCCGATGGCTTCGGCCAAAGGCAGTTGAGTCAGCGACCAGAAAAAGCTGACCGCCATCACCGAGACGACGATGCTACGCCACAAATGGATTTTCAATATATGCGCAGGCGGCCATTTCTGGCGCGTGCCGATGAACAAAAGGCCCATCAACAATGCGCCAAGGCTGTTGCGCCACATCACCGCATTATACGCCCCCATCGACAGCGCCAGATCCTTCATCGCTGCGTCCATCAGCGAAAATGTACCGATACCGGCGGCGGCCACCATGAACGGGACGAACGGACGGGGATGAAGTTGCGACATTGGTTCTCTTGTGCCGCTTACGTCGCCGACCGCTTAAATTCTGCGAAATAACGAAAAATCTCATCGTCGCTCCGGCTTGCTGCATTGCGCCAGCTTGCCGCATCTTTCTTGCTGTTCAGCAATGTGCCGTCAGGCGATAGCACCATCACAAGCGGCGTGCCTTTGACCTTTTTAATACCGAAGCGCTTCGCGATATCGAGATTGCGTCCCTTGCCGGTTTGCGGAACACCGACGTCGACGAAAAGCACTTCGTAATTCTGCGCGATCAATTCGGCAAAGCGCGGCGTATCCATCACATTGGCGAGCGCCCCGCTGTCATGGCACCAGTTTGCACCCATGATGACCAGAAGTTTGCGCTCCGTGTTCTTGGCAATATCCAACTTAGACTTAAGCTGCGATTGCGCGTCTGCCGCCGGGTCGAACGCAACGGTCGAATAGCGGTCCGGCGCCATTGCGACAGGCGGCGTCTGCGGGCCAACATCAGACGCGGGCGCGAGCAGGAGCATGGCAAGAAACAACATCATTTGGCCGCCAATTCGGTAAGGGCAGCGCCGTCAACGCGCATGACCGTCCATTCGTCCATCGGTATCGCCCCAAGCGCCTTGTAGAAATCAATCGCGGGCGTGTTCCAATCCAGCACGGACCATTCCAGCCGCGCGCAATCGCGCTCTACCGCGAGCGCCGCAAGCCTAGCCAACAACGCCTTGCCAAGCCCCGACCCACGAGCATCCGGACGCACGAAAAGATCCTCTAGATAGATGCCGGGGCGCCCTTCGAAGGTAGAGAAATTGTGAAAGAACAAGGCAAAGCCCTGCGCCACACCATCAATCTCGCCAATCAACACTTCGGCGAAAGGCCGCGCGCCAAAAAGCTTTTCGGCCATCAGGGCCTCGTCAAAACGCACGGCGTGCGAAAGCTTTTCATATTCCGCAAGGTCGCGGATGAATTGACCGATGAGCGAAATGTCAGCGGCGGTTGCGGGGCGGATAGAAAGGGTCATTTCAACGGTAGCCACATCAACAGCTCGTCTAGATACAAATCGCCTTGCCGAACCGATTGCGGATCGCAGCCATATGCGCTAAATCCGCAACGTTCATAAAGCCCCCTTGCACGATCATTGTTTGCAACCAACGTCAAATGCAGTGACCGAACAAACCCGCGTGCCTCGGTGATCAAAGCCACGACGATTGCATGACCAATACCCCTGCCGACTGCTTCGTCCGCCACGAACATGCCCCACAGTAAAGCTTTGTGGGAGAGCTTATCACGCGTCTCTCTCGTGATTCCGCCAATACCCACCAGAACATTGTTTTCGAAAGCGCCGACGATCCGCACATCGTCAGACTGCAGAAGCTTCTCGCATCCGACAAGACCCTCTGCTTCAATATCGGCGACAGAATTTCGGAAATAGTTATCGGCTTCGCTCACGCTCCGCAGGCGCATCGCATAGAGCTCGGCTGCATCCCCTGCCCTTAACCGCCTGATCAAGCAGCTTTCCCATGCAGCGTGTCCATGCTGACCGAAGTGCCCGCATCAATCTCAGCCGCTTTGGCTTCCACCAGCTTTACGATGTGACTGACCATGTCATCATTTTCGACATGATGGTCGGTCACGCCCGACAGATAGACCATATGCTTACCATTGCCGCCGCCGGTGATGCCGATGTCGGTTTCGCGCGCTTCGCCAGGGCCATTGACGACGCAGCCAAGGACCGAAAGCGACATGGGCGTCTTGATGTGGCCAAGCGCTTCTTCCAATTTCTGCACGGTGCGGATGACGTCGAAGCCTTGGCGCGCGCAGCTTGGGCAGCTGACCACGCGGACACCACGAGTGCGCAGGCCCAATGCTTTGAGGATTTCATAACCCACGCGGACTTCTTCCTCGGGTTCCGCCGATAGGCTCACGCGGATGGTGTCACCGATACCGGCCCACAGCAGATTGCCCATGCCGATGGAGGATTTGACCGTGCCGCCAATGAGGCCGCCCGCTTCGGTAATGCCAAGGTGAATGGGGCAATCAACCGCGTCGGCTAGTCCCATATAAGCCGCGACCGCAAGGAACACGTCAGATGCCTTTACCGCGACTTTATATTCGTGGAAATCATGGTCCTGAAGCAACTTGATATGGTCAAGCGCGCTTTCAATCAGTGCCTCTGGGCAAGGTTCACCATATTTCTCGAGCAAGTCCTTTTCTAGGGATCCCGCATTCACGCCAATACGGATGGCACAGCCATTGGCCTTGGCCGCGTTCACAACTTCTTTCACGCGCTCCGAAGAACCGATATTGCCCGGGTTGATGCGAAGGCACGCGGCGCCTGCATCGGCCGCTTCCAACGCGCGCTTATAATGGAAGTGAATGTCCGCGACGATCGGCACGTTGGCTGCGCGGACGATTTGCTTAAGCGCCGCAGTGCTCTCCACGTCGGGGCAAGACACGCGAATAATATCGACGCCGGCATCCTCGCAGCGGCGGATTTGATCGATGGTCGCCGCCGCGTCGCTGGTGAGCGTATTGGTCATTGTTTGCACCGAAATCGGAGCATTTCCACCAACAGGAACATTACCGACCATGATCTGGCGGGACTGACGGCGCGCAATATCGCGCCAAGGGCGAATAGAAGACATGAAGGGGATATAGGCGGCCAAAACGGCCAACGCAATCGGGCTTAATCCAGCCCGCCGTGCCACTCGACAGCTTGCGCAGCCGCTATTCTGCCGATCTGTGCCAACACAGCCTGATCCTGATCGCGCGTTTCGGGATATTTGCCGTCGGATTCATAATAAGCCGTGACAATGACCGGCATGCGTGCAGGCGGCCAGAAGATCGCGACGTCGTTGGTTTTGTTATCGTAATTCGGGCTGTTCGCGGTACCGGTCTTGTCGCCACTGACCCATGATGCCGGCAGTCCGGCCCGGATCCGTTTACCACCCGTGGTGGTATCAACCATCCATTGAATGAGCAGTTCGCGCGACGTCTGCGTCAATATCCGATCAGTCGTCAGCAGCCACGCCATCATGCGCGCAAATTCGCGCGGTGTTGTCGTATCGCGTTCTTCGCCGGGCGGCACATTATTCATTTCGGTTTCATAGCGATCAAGCCGCGTGACATCGTCACCCCAGCTTCTCAAAACAGCCGTGACGGCGGCCGGTCCACCCATATGGCGAATGAGCAGATTCGCGGCGACATTATCGCTGGTCTTTTGTGTGGCTTCTGCAAGGTCAATGACGCGCATCGCGCCTTTGGCAAGGTTTGGCCCTGTGACGGGAGCATGCGGTACCATGTCAGTCTCGGTATATCGCAGCTCGGCAACCGGGTTCAGCATGCCGCTGTCCGCCAGATGCAAGACCGCGCCTGCGAGTGCCAGCTTGAATGTCGAGCACATGCCGAACAGCTCGCCATAGCGATGCCCCGACATTCGCCCCGACGCGGTGTCGAGTACAAATGCACCGAGGCGCCCGCCTACTTTGCTTTCCAGATCGCCCATCTCCGTATTGACCATGATATCCGGACCATCGCGTAATGCGGGTGCGCAGGCCGTCAATGTCAACGCTGCCCCGCCAGCTAATATCGTGCGTCGGTCCATGTCCATGTCGCGTCGTCCAAATGGTTACCCAAGCGAGGGAAGTGCCTTATAATTCCCTATGTAAGATGCGATGGCAAGATGGATTTGCAGCGACGCAGATTTCGGGTGCAATCAGGTTGCATTTGATACTATCGCAGTCCGCAGGGCACCATGCCTTGACCAGACAAGGAACATTACATGACCGAAAATAACTGGACTCTTGCCATTCACGGCGGTGCAGGCGGCATGGTGCGCGGTAAATTGCTGGAAGAACAAGATGCCGGTGCGCGGGCCGGCTTGACGAATGCGCTGGAGGCAGGATCCGCCATTTTGGTGCGTGGTGGCACGGCGTTGGATGCGGTTGCGGCCGCAGTGATGCAGCTTGAAAATGATCCTCACTTCAATGCCGGACGGGGTGCAGTTTTTACCTATAAGGGCATCAACGAACTGGATGCATCGGTGATGGATGGGAAAACGCGCGATGCCGGCGCCGTCACCGGTGCCCGCTACACAAAGAACCCCGTTTTGCTTGCTCGTGCGGTTATGGAACACAGCCCGCACGTCATGCTGTCGCGCGAAGGCGCGGACGAGTTTAGCCGCGAACAGGGGCTGGACCAAGTCGACCCCGATTATTTCGCGACCCCCGAACGCTGGCGTCAGTTGGAGGAGCTAAAGGCCAAGAAACTAGGTTGGTACGATATCGACATGAAATATGGCACCGTCGGCGCGGTGGCGGTCGATAGTGACGGCAATGTCGCCGCTGCCACATCAACCGGCGGCCTGACGGGCAAACGCTGGGGACGAATTGGCGATTCGCCCGTTATTGGCGCAGGCAATTATGCCGACAACCGGGCCTGTGCCGTGTCAGCGACAGGCGCAGGTGAGTTTTTCATCCGGATTGGGATTGCCCATGAAATCTGCGCGCGGGTGCGCATGTTGGGCGAGGATGCGGCGACAGCGGCCGGCCATGTCATCGACGAACTCGCCCAAATGGGCGGCACGGGGGGCGTCATTGTGGCAGCGCCCGATGGTAGCGCGGATTTCCGTTTCAACACGCCGGGCATGTATCGCGGCAAGGCGAGCAGCGCTGGTGAAACTTATGTCGCCATTTATGGCGATGAGTCTGCTTAGCGCTTTGATTTACACGTTGTTGCATCTTATGAACGGCGCATGACACACTTTCGCATCCTGCTCGCCGCCCTCATCTTCGCCGCCACTGCCCCAGCGCAGGCATATTGGGAATATGGCCATGAAAGCGTGGCGCGTATCGCCGAGGCCAATATGTCGGCAAAGGCCCGCACGAATATGCAGCGTCTGTTACGCGCGGCTCCGCTGCTGGGCACGCCAAAATGCGCGATGCAGAACATAGCCGACGTCAGCGTCTGGGCAGATTGCATCAAGGGTGATCGGGTGCGCTGGGGCTATACCAACAGCTGGCATTACCAGAATGTCGACATCTGCAAGCCGTTTGATCTGAAAAGCGCCTGTGCCGACGGCAATTGCGTTTCTGCGCAAATAGACCGCAACCTTGCCTTACTGTCGAACAAGGCCCTGCCCGCGCATGTCCGGTTGGAGGCGCTGGCTTTCCTGGTGCATTTTGTGGGCGACATTCATCAGCCGCTCCATGCTGGCGACCGTTCAGACCGTGGCGGCAACGACCTGAAAACAACCTATGGCATTATGCCCGGATATAATCTGCATTCGGTGTGGGATGGGCTTTTGGCCGACCGCGCGATTTCGGCAGCGCCTGCCATCGTGCGCCCGTTTACGGCAGCGGAAAAAGCAGCTGTTGAACAGGGCAATGTCCGTCTGTGGAGCGAAGAGAATTGGGCGGTCTCACGCGACATCGCTTATCCGCGCGCCATGGATGCTGACCCGTGCGGGGCCAAGCCGACCGCACCCGTTGTCATTGACGAAGCGGACGTAGCCGCTTCACGCGCGGCACTTCGCCAACAGGTGGAACGTGGCGGAATTCGTTTGGCGCGGTTGCTGGAGCAAGCGTTAAACTAAGCCCCTAAATTCCCCGCCATTTCCAGCCACCTTCGGTGCGCTTACGCACGATGACAACGAAAATTCCGGTTACAAACAGCATGAGCGCGACGGTCGCAATTGTCGGCATTGCGCGTTCATTATCTGCAATGAGGCCCAAGCCAACCATAGCCATAACGTAAAGGCCGGAAACGACCCAACCTTGCCATTTGAAGGGCAGCCCTGCGCCATAGCCAAAACGCTTGGCCCGAAACCAAGGGCCGTTTTGTAAAAACATATGCAGCATCTCAAATCTCCTTTGGTGGGCGACCGCGCTTTGGCATTTCGCTAACGCCGACCTTTACCCCGCGCTTGGCCAATGCCTCACGCAACAATACCTCAATCTCCGCATTCGCACTCCGGAAATCCGCCGCAGCGCACCGCTCGACCGCCGCGAAAAGCGCGGGATCGAGACGGAGCGGGAAGGCCTTTTTGGACGGAGCGGACAAGTGGCTGACCTAGCTGTATAATGTACCGGTGTTGACCACTGGCTGCGTATCGCGTTCACCGCAAAGCACGACCATGAGGTTCGACACCATGGCCGCACGGCGTTCATCGTCCAACTCAACGACATTTTTGGCCGACAGCATCTCAAGCGCCATTTCGACCATGCCGACGGCACCCTCTACGAGAGTCTTGCGCGCAGCAACGACAGCCTCGGCCTGTTGGCGACGCAACATGGCGCCCGCGATTTCCTGCGCATAGGCCAGATGCGTAAATCCGCATTCGTCAACGGTAATACCAGCAACGCGCAAGCGCTCCATCAACTCCAGCCGCAATTCGCCGCCGACTTGATCGTGGTTACCGCGCAAGGTCACTTCCTGATGGGTGAAGTCATCATAGGGGTAACGCGCACCAATCGTCCGCACCGCCGCCTCGATCTGGGCGATAACGAACGCCTTATAATCGTCGACATCGAACAAGGCCTGTGCGGTGTCGGTCACGCGCCACACAACTTGCGCCGCCATCTCAATTGGGTTGCCGCGCAGGTCGTTCACCTTGATCTTTTCGGAGATCAGGTTGTTCGCGCGCAAGGAAACCTTTGCCTTGCCAATCCAAGGCCACACCCAGCGGAGACCTTCGTTCCTGTCGGTGCCTTTATAGGCGCCGAACAAGGTCAGGGCGACGCCCTGATTAGGCTGAAGCATGTAAAAGCCGATAGAGACAAAAAGGAATATTGCGGTGCTAAAACCCATCGCGGCAACATTTGCCGGTGAGCCCTTGCTTACAGCGCTCAACACTCCCCCCGCAAAACCTGCCATGCTCGCCAACATGACAAAGAGCATCAGATAGCCGTTGAAGCTGCGCGCGGGAATTTCCCGGCTGGCGTTCAGCGTCTTATTGGATTCATCAGTCATCATAATCTCCCTGAAAAGATGATATCATATTTATATCGCTTTTCAGAAAAGGCAACAAAAAAGGGCTGCGCAGATTTTCGCCTGCACAGCCCTCTCTTATCTCTATGCGAAGGCTTTACTCTCCCGTTGGAAACCCACGCTTTTTCATGATGTACTTTACGTCGGGATCACGGCCGCGGAATGCGCGATAGGCTTCGATCCGGTCGGTTTCGTTACCCGTTGCCAGCAACATCGAACGGAAACGTTCGGCCGTTTCCTTGTCCCAGACGTCACCCTTTTCCGTGAACGCGGCCCATGTGTCGGCGTCCATGGTTTCGGACCACAGATAGCTGTAATAACCCGCTGAATAACTGTCGCTGGAAAACAGATGGTTGAACTGCGGCAGGCGATGGCGCATCGCCATTTCCTTGGGCATGCCAATTTCTGCAAGCGTATCACGCTCGAACGCTGCCGGGTCGCTGACAGGTTCACTGAGGTTGTGCAGCTTCATATCCAGTATCGCGCTGGACAAATATTCCACCGTAGAAAAGCCTTGGTTGAACGTATCGCTTGCCCGGATCTTTTCGACCAAGGCCGCCGGGATGGGCTCACCCGTTTTGTAATGCTTGGCATATGTGTTCAACACATGAGGCGTCAGCAACCAATTTTCGTTCACCTGGCTTGGATATTCAACGAAGTCGCGCGGTGTACCGCCAAGGCCCGGCCATGTGATGTCATAGTTCAGATAATGGATGGCGTGGCCAAATTCGTGGAACAAGGTCGACGCGTCATCAATACTGATGAGTGTCGGCACGCCGTCCGCACCGGGCACGAAGTTGTTGTTGTTCGACGCGAGTACGATGTCATTCTTGCCACCCAATATATGCTGGCTGCGATAGGTCGTCATCCACGCGCCCGACCGTTTGCCGGCACGCGCAAAGTTGTCGAGGTAGAATAGCCCGACGACCTTGCCATCGCGCCTGACCTCAAATGTCCGCACCTTGGGTTCAAACACAGGCACCGTACCAGTGTTCTCGGTGAAGCTCATGCCATATAGCTTGCCGGCAGCATCGAACATCGCCGCGACCATATTGTCGAGCTGGAAATAAGGCTTGATGGCTTCCTGATCGAGGTCATATTTCGCCTTACGGACCTTTTCGGCGTAGAAACGATAATCCCATGGTTCGATTGTGATGTTGTCGGCATTAGCGATTGCCTGCATGTCCGCGACTTCTTCTTTGACGCGCGCAACGGCAGCGGGCCAGACCTTCATCATGAGGTCCATCGCCTTGTTCGGGTCCTTCGCCATCGTATCGGCCATGCGGTAATGGGCGTGCGTGGGGAACCCGAGTATCTCTGCACGCGCCTGACGCAGCTTCAAGATGTCTGCGATGGTCGCGTTGGTGTCATTTGCATTCCGATTGTCGCCGCGCTGGGTAAAGGCACGCCATATCTTTTCTCGCAAATCGCGCCGCGTCGAATTTTCAAGGAATGGCTGCACGGCCGATCGGGTGTTCACCACCGCCCAGCCTGTTTGGCCCTTTGCTTTGGCCGCCGCCTGAAGCGATGCGACATAGCTTTCGGGCAGGCCAGCGAGGTCCGTTGTATCGTTTATCTGGATAAAGGTCTCCTCATCAGCCAGTACTTTTTCCGAAAAAGCGGAGAATTTCTTCGCAAGATCGGTCTCGATGCTGATGACTTGCGCTTTCTTGCCGGCGTCGAGCATGGCACCATTGCGAACCAAACCGTCATAGGTGCGCTCCAGCAGCCGCAGCTGCTTGGCATCAAGCGCAAGATTGGCGCGCTGATCGTAGAGATATTTTACACGCTGAAAATAGCGGGCATCTAGCGACTGTTCGGAGAAGAACGCGCTAACCTTTGGTTCCCACTCAGCTTGAATCTTGCGGACTTCAGGATTGGACAGGTTGGATGAATGCACCCCCCAAATCGAAAACAAACGCCCGATTTTTTCACCTGACAATTCTGTTGCCGTGATCGTGTTGTCAAAAGTGATCGCTTCTGGCTTTTCGAGCATGGCTTCGAATTCAGCTTCGGATGCCTTCATCGCTGCCTGAAATGCCGCCGGAAACTCCGCAACTTTGACCTGATCCCAAGGTGGCACGCCTTCATATGGCCCTGTCCATTCCTTCAGCAAGGCAGGTTCGCTGGCCATTTGGCCCGACTTTGTTTCTTTCGCTTGTGCAACCGCAGTCATCGCAACTCCTGATAATAAAAGCGCCGCTGCGCTCACCATGATTTTTCCCGTTTTCACCTGAATATGCTCCTCTGTTCGTTCAGCCGCTATGCCAGCGGTCAATGAACACGGGATTAGCGCATCGGGCGAACCATGCAAACGGCATGTCAGTCGAAACTGTTTCCTCCGAAACGGAGGAAATGGAATTAGGGTCAGGACCTATTAAATCTATTTGGCTATTATAATGCAGACGGACAGAGTTGGATTATGATTGAGCGCCGGAGCAAGCTGATGACAGAAACCCCATTTCCATTTGGTATAATGCGACCCAGTCGCACTGCCATGATCATGGCGGCGACGCCCCTGCGCCATACCGAACTGACTCAACTGGTGAAACTGGCCGGCGGCAATGTCATTGAAACGGAATATGATAGGCCGGCAGATTTCCTGCTGGTCGACCTTTCCTCCGAAACGGAGGGACTGGGGGATTCCTTGTCCACGATAACGCAGTATCTCGAAACGCATAACAGCACGGCGTTGGTGTGGACCAAAATGGAGTGGCTGGACGAGGTCTTTGCGACCCTTCCGCAGGGCCAGTGCCATTATCTGGTCGGTGCCGAAGATGTGGAGGCGATGCCGATTTTGGCAGGCGCATTCGGGCGGGACAACATGGATCGACTGCATGACAGAAACCGCGAAGTGGAATTTGGGTCGCTGCACCGAATCAGTGATGAACTTGCCGAGTTCGCACGGACGCTTGCGCGGATGGCCGCGTCCGATAACAATGCCAGCGTCTCGGACCGGCCGATATCGTTCCGCCCCGCCCCGCTTGGCGGGTTTCAAGGATTTCCATCGACGCCAGCTGACCGCTATACTGATTCGGCTCAGCTTCGCGAAATCATCAAACTGCGAAGGATGCGGGAGAGATTTTTTCCGACCGATCTCTTTGCCGATCCTGCCTGGGATATCTTGCTTGATTTGAAGGCCGCAGCCTTGGAGGGGCAATATGTATCGGTATCAAGCCTGTGCATCGCAGCCGCCGTTCCGCCCACGACCGCACTGCGCTGGATTACAGCCATGACCGAGAGCGGGATGCTCGTGCGCCGGCAAGACCCAGCCGATGCGCGACGCGTGTTCATCGAGCTATCAAACGACGCCTCCGCTAAACTGGATGATTATTTTGCAGCAATTTCTGCACGTTCGACGCAAAATATCTGATTGCACTTGCCAAATGCGACAGGCTTTGGCAAAGGCGCCCTTCCCGTAGAGGGGCGCTTAGCTCAGTTGGTAGAGCATCTCGTTTACACCGAGAGGGTCAGCGGTTCGAGCCCGTTAGCGCCCACCATATTTTTCAATGGTTTATGGACTTGTAACGGTTTTGCGCCGGTCACTGATCTCATTATGCCACCTTTGCTTCGAACGCCAGCGG
>Ga0105050_10006529_pt1 | contig 14442 bp, 18 predicted proteins | sample FRY01_FD_78088 | JGI IMG/M metagenome (GOLD analysis project Ga0105050, IMG submission 78088) | Freshwater microbial communities from Lake Fryxell liftoff mats and glacier meltwater in Antarctica - FRY-01 | ecosystem: Environmental > Aquatic > Freshwater > Ice > Glacier meltwater ... | reverse complement strand
CACAGAAGACAAGGATGTGTTCGTACACATTTCAGCAGTACACGCCGCAGGCATGGACACACTGACAGAAGGTGCAACCATTGCATTTGACATGGAAGATGGCCCTAAAGGTCCTTCCGCAGTGAACCTATCACACGCATAGGTCTGCAAGTATTGCATAGCAGTAGTGACCTATGAGCAGAGCATTTTGCATTTCTCACATGGTAACTACTGCTATGGCACACATAATTCGTTTCACACACGCACATCGAAATATCACAGCACCCATAGCCGTCATTGCAGTATTGTTCATGATCTTGATCATACAATAATCATTGACACACAGTCAGCTGATGCTATACTATGCTATGGATTTTCGAGTACTACATCATTCGGCTGACCCGGCCACCCTGCAGAATATGGCAGACGAAATGGACCGTGCTATGACTCAGACCCAACCAGATCTAGGACGTCAGCAGACCAGCGCCACACTCAGTCGCTACAGGATACACACACAGTCACTGCTCTACCCCACAGCTCACAGTTGGGCTCACAGTGTGCTCAACACCCTCCCTGCCGCTACTATGAGCTTCATGGCCTACGTACGGCAGACTCGCCCCACAGGTGTGCATATAGATCATTCACTTAATATGGGTCCTGGCCACACAGTGATCCTGCCTCTGAGACACTGTGCCGATGTGGACAGTACTATTGTGTTTGCTGTGGACGGTCGTGGTAGCGATTCCACACAGTCATGGCAGGAACGCAGTGTAGAACTGTCCCGCGAGTGGATGCCACAGCCGCTGGTGCAGGACGATAGTGTGCCGCATCAAGACCTAGCTCACTGTGCACCATGGGTCCGGCATCTGCCCATCCTAGGTAGATTTCACTATCGTCTAGGAGACGCGGTTCTGTTCCATGGTCATCTACTGCACTGCTCCAACTGTTGGTCCTCCAACACCCAACGCAGTCACAGAGACTATCTGTTGATACACACCAAAACTGCGGATTCTCTTAACTACAGTGCAGAAGTGTACTCCTAGTCCTAGTATAGTATCATTCTAATAACCAGCAACAGCATTGACAAACCCTCTATTTTATTATACAGTACAGTAAAAGGAGTATCAGAATGCAACATACAATCAAAAACTTGAGTATAGTATTGATACTGTTGATCATAACTGCCTGTGCGGCACCGGTCAACAGTGTATCATTTGGTAAAAAATGTCATGTGGTAACAGATGCGACTCATCCCAGCAGTGAGAACATGACCAGCTCTTATGTGTGGTTCTATGACAGTAAAACAGGACTGCCAGCCACTGGTGATCAGTGTCCACCTAGAGTAACAAAGAAATAGACACCTGAACAGTGTTGGGTAATACCAACACTGTTCAAAATTCATAGTTTGAAGGAACACCCACCCACCCACCCACCCACATGTGGCGTGTCGAAGCACAATAAACACAGTTTTATTACCAAAAACAATAGTGTGATGGTAATCTGTAATAAATATCCGAGTATATACAACAACTTACGTAGGAGACAATAATGTCAAGACAAAAAATAAAATGGCTTATCACGCACGAACCGCAAGAATTATTCATCAGAGCGGCACGTTGTTTTGAGCAAAAGTTAGACGAAAAGTTGCCTGGAAAATTTGAATTAGAACTGTATACTTCTGTAAATGAAATGTTAGAAAAAAACTCTAACGAGTTTACTGCTGAAGAAAAACAAGTCTTAGCATCCAAATCACCAGCACTTGCAGGTCTAGAAAATGATGATGAATCTTTAAATACTGAGACAGATTTCAGTTACAGAAAAGCAAGATGGGCAAAAGTATTTGAAATCCTTAATGATGGCAGAATACACATGTCACAGGCTCAGGTTAATATTCTTGGTGGCCACTTAGACAGATCAATGTCTGTACTAGATATGCCGTTTTTATTCAAAGACCACGATCATGTAACTAGAACAGTCGAAGGTGCTGTAGGAAAAATAATCTCTAATAGAGTGCATGAAAAAACCGGTGTTAAACCACTGTGTTACACTTACTCGGGTGGATACAGAGTGGTTGGATCAACTACAGATATCAAATCTTTAGAAGATTTAAAAAACCAACCCAACTTTATCACAACAACTAGTGTATCTGGACACTTGTTCAAATATGCAGGGGCACATCAAACACTTACAACTTACACTGCAACAGACAGTGATGTTCAAGAGATGAACGCCAACGGTGGAGCAATTGAAACTACGTTAATCAGATTTACTGGTAAACACGTTTTAAAAACAAACCACAGTATGTTCATGACATCTATCCTTTGCGGTGAGTCATTTTGGAAGTCTTTATCCCCAGCAGAAAGAGAACTTTTTGTTGAAGCTGGTCTAGAAACTTCTAGACAAGAAAGAACTTGGTCATTAGAAGATGCGGCTAAAATTGAAGCTACAGCAACAGAAAAAGGAATTACTATTAATTCTCTTACTGAAGCAGAAACTGCTCAACTTAAAAAAGCATCTGAAAAATGTTACCTACCAAGATTCTTACAGAACCTAGGCATTGATGCCAAATTAGTACTTTTAGCATCCAAGTCATAAAAATACCGAGAGTCATAGGCGCAATTAAATACATGCGCCTATGACACAATCCAAATCACTATATTACGATTGTTCTCACAATGTATCTCTGGATCGGTATGGATTGTGGCATCCAAATGAAAACGTTTTCTATATTTTAGATACCAGCTTTCAAAAACTTAAATTTATTCAAATACTGTTGGCAAAATATTATGATCTTCCTGTGGCTAATGTGGATGTGTTTTTTAATCTGTTTAAAAAATTAAAAAACACAGCAACATTGCATTCAACACACCTATCAACTAGAGAGCACGAGGGTTATCTAAAAAGCATTAAAAGTACATCACTAAACAAAAACTATCAACAAGAGCTCAACAACAACAACTGTTTTCTTTTTGGATTACATGACACAACACTAAGACAGCTCGACGTTAGCATAACAAATACGAAAAAACCAAATCAAATTGTAAAGCACGACGAAAACAACACAGCACACAACAAAGAATTAAGAGAGAAAATTTTTTTACTTCGATATATCCTTTGTTATATCGATGCCTCTATCGATTATTATAGCACACTTGGTCAAGCACAACACCAGTTGAATCAACAGTCCACATTAGAATTTGGAAACTTTTTTAAATTATGCTATCCTTTAGATACAAAGATACAGCAAATAGTACAAGACGAAACAGAGTGGCACAACGATTTTAAATCTGAAATTTTTACTTATAAGTCAGTACTGATGCAACTGCTAATCCAACTCGATTATAGCAGGCCAAATGCAGAAGTACTTTCACAATTGATTGCGTTATTAAAAATAAAGTTTTTTGACATATTTCAGTCGGTGTCAAATGTTTCTCGTTCAAATCACATAAATCTGCTCAAACACGCATTCTCCCAACAACTAACAACACTGCTACAACATCATGAGTGATCTAGGCAGGATAACAACTAATAATTTACTGTGGATCTACTCGCTAAGACGACTGCCTATTTCTTCATTATCGATTGATTCTAAAAAATTTTTGGTGCTAGATGCGTTAATGCCCGGAGTGCATGACATAAGAGCTCGTATAGGCACATTTAATAATCCATGGGGTGCCACAGTGCCAGCTTGGTATGCTCCACCTGCTCTCACATTTATACAAGATAAATTGTGCGATATACTCGATGCACGAGCAATAGAGTTAATAAACACAGCCAAAAAACAAAATAAAAATTTAGTAATTAACTGGAGTGGAGGAACCGACAGTACTACAGTGCTAGTATCTTTTTTAAAAAATGTTAGCAAAGAAGATCAACACCTAATTACTGTCTGTTGTAATACAACGAGTGTAATAGAGTATTTAGAGTTTTATCTCAATTATATTTTACCAAATAATGCTATTCAGATTAAAACTTCAAACACACTGGTTGTATCAACAGACTATCTAGACAACAATATTTTAATTCACGGTGACCCGGCTGATTGCTTGTTTGGCCCATCAACAGGAATGTACACTTATTTCTCAACCAACGGTCAACATTTAGAACCATGGCGGAAACATTCAACCAAAATGATAGAATTAATGGATCAATCACTAGTAAAACAAGGACTTGATGCTCCACAAACAGGAGCGTGGTGGTTTGATATCATGACTCGAACACTAGAAGAAAGCGGTCAATCAGATTATATCAGCACTGTGGCTGATTGGTGGTGGTGGACCTATTTTAATTTTAAATGGCCGTTTTCTTGTCAGCGCCTTCTTTTTTTGGGGCTAGCGTTTGCAGACTGTCGAGGTCTGCCCGAACATTATCAACAATCATATGCCGAAAACACCTTCTTTAATACAGCAAAATTTCAACAGTGGTCTTTTTCGAATCTAAAACAATTAGTAGGACCTAATGTTTTTAAAACTCACAAAGCAGAAGCAAAACAATACATCTATAATTTTACCAAAGATTCTAATATAAAAAATAAAATAAAAAAAGCATCACAACACCCACTTTCTAGAAAATACAAAACATCAATATTAGGATATGACAAAGACTATGTTCCTGTGTATAATAGTCCTAACACACTCCTCCTTATACAAACACTCTTACAACGATGGAAAGAACAACGTTAAACTATTATGCCCATAACTAGCGAACATCCACTATACTATAATTGTCCACACAGTGAAGGCATAGAGAGATACGGGTTATTACGACAAAAAGATAATTGTTTTTATGCTATTGATAACAATTTTGAAGTTTTAAAAACTGTTCAATTGTTAATGATGAGATACGAAATGTTGTCTATTGTAAATATTGATCATTTTTTTACTTTTCTCCCCAAAACTCAAATTATAATAGACAAATACCAAATTGATGCATTAACCAACAATCACAACGCTCACGTGGCCCAAGCGGCAATTATTAACAACAACGAAGAGCGAATACAAAAGATTCAAAAAGAAATCAACAACAACAACTGTTTTCTGTTTGGACTCACGCAATCTACGGCACGTAACTTATATGTGGACATAAATCATTTTCGTTTACAAGATAATATAATCCAGCTTACAGAAAAACCCAAAACATTCAACGAAGATGTACAAGAGAAGTTATTTTTACTGCGTCGAATAGTGTATGTACTCAACGCATTACAAACATATCTATTAGAATTTGCTAGACTACAAGAGCGTATTAGTACCGATGGACTGATAGCATATAAAGATTATTTTAAATTGTGTTATCCATTAGACACCAAATTTGAAAAAATAATCGAAAAAGATCTTGCTATCGAAAGACAGCGTCCAGCAACGATTAAATTGTACATTAACACAGTTTATAAAAAAATTAATCAAATAGATCTCGGCAAATCGATTAAAGAATTAATTGTAGAAATGATTGCTGACACATCGTGGATAGCTGAGGAAACTCTAATCGATCATCTAGACCATATACCGGCATACGAAGCGGGTAGAATTTCAAAAATATTACACAAAGACTTAACCTCTATCTTAAAAATCTTAAAATAATTATGAACGATTTAAAAAACAGAAACAAACAACCTATTATGCGTGTTAAACAACCTATTATGCATGTTATAAAAAATAATACTTTTATGAATACGTCAAAGATCTGTGGGATGATGTTAAATGAGTATCCAACGTTCTCAGACGATGCCAAGAAATTTTTAAGAGTACCCGAAGTGTTTATTGGAACCCACACTATACAAGCTCGCATAGGCACATTTAATAATCCATGGGGTTCTAAAACTTTAGAGTGGTATGCTCCCCACCCATTTACATTCACAACAGAGTCTTTAGCAGATATAGCAGATCAGCGAGCAATAGAATTAGTAAACGTGGCCAAACACACAAATAGAAAGATTATAATAATGTGGAGCGGTGGCATCGATAGTACACTTGTGTTAACATCTTTCTTAAAAAATATCAGTGAAGCAGATCAAGAACTACTCACAATAGCTTGTACAGCATACAGCATAGCAGATAATACTAATTTTTATTTGAAATTCCTTTCAAACAATAAAAAAATTAATTTAATAAATGCAACTGATTTGTGTGTTAACGATGAATTGTTAAACACACACCTTGTATTACATGGTGATCCCGGCGATGGCGTTTTTGGTCCATCGACAGGTATGTACACTTATTTTTCAAATAACAATTTGCATTTAGAACCATGGCGGAAACATTTAAAAACAATAGCAAAACAATTTGAACCTAACGTAGAAAGAGATAATTTTGTAGAACCAGGCATGGGTAGTTGGCTCTCTGATATTGTGACTCGAACCCTGGAAGAAAGTGGTCAATCAGATTATATCAGCACTGTGGCTGATTGGATGTGGTGGACCTATTTTAATTTTAAATGGTCATATATTTGCCAGTATCCTATGTTTATGACAATGCTTAAACCAAACCACAACGGAATAACTTTAGAAAACCAAAAGTTTTATGCCGAAAATGTTTTTTTTAATACACCACAATTTCAACATTGGTCGTATTCAAATTTAAAAGAATTAATCGGATCTGATGTTTTTAAAACTCACAAATTAAAAGCAAGAGAATACATTTATGATTTTGATAAAGATTTACAATATTTTTTTAGGAAAAGAAAAACCGGAACAATGTCACCGACTGCGAAAATGCAAAAAGGAGGAATAATAGGATACAGTAAATACTTTAGACCGATTAGTATTACTCGAAAGGTAAAACAAGTCTTGTGTGTTATCCTACGTAGATATAAAAAATAAAATGATATCGATTGCACTAGTAACACTGTTAGGAATGCTAGTCGGAGTTGCCGCGGGACTATTACCGGCACTACCGGTGTTTACTGGACCAATGATTCTCTATCTTTTTGTAAACAACAATTATCCAATCCTACATTTACTAATATTTTGGATGGTTAGTTATTCTGGCACACAGTTCTTTGGTAGTATAGCAACCATCACAACAAAAATTCCAGGGGAAGAAAGTTCTGCCATATATTTGCCAGATATAGATAGATTAGGAATTGAAGAAAAAAAACATCTGTTGTTTGATACAGCCGTGGGTTCGTTTGTCGCAGGCACATTCAGCATACTGTTAGTTTGGACAATAGTAATGTTTGTTAATCCAAATATATTTCCAGCACTGCTAGGCTATCAGATACAGTTAATTGCTTATCTGTTTGCAATATTTTTATTAATACTGTCAGGCAAGCCGCGGTGGGCATCTATTTTATTAATCATTGCGGGCCTTATGATTGGTCCTAAACAGAATTATGCATTACCAGTGTGGTGGTATGATTTAACTTTTTTCTTCAGTGGCTACACACTATACATGATTGTGTTAGGCACAATTCTTATTCCTAGTCTATTTGTTCCTGCCAGACAGATATCAACAATAAGTGAGTATACAATTAAATCTAAAATACCAAACATTTGGATTATCATCAAATCTACAGTGATTGGCATATTTGCAGGCATTGTGCCAGGGGCATCTGCATCCATAGCAACAACGCTGGCCTACAATACTCAAAAAGAGAGCAACAATAGTCCTTATAATAAAATTCTTGCCGCTGAAACAGCTAATAATGCCGCAGTTGTGATTGTGGCTATACCTTTCTTTATTTTAGGATTACCAATAAATCAAAATACCTTGTTGATGTCAAACATAATGGACATACAGAGTCTTAATATAATCGAAGAAATAACCAAAGTAATCACACCACTCACACTAGTCATGCTGATTGCTTTTGTGTTATATTTTTGGCTAAGCACACATCTAATCAATTGGTATGCAAACACAGTTAACATTCTGCACAACAAAATGAAATGGATTGTAGCGATTATATTACTGGTATTAATCACAGCTGATCTACAATATTCTGAAATAACTCTATACAGATACTGTTATCTACTGATAGGATTTACCATCTTTGGATTTGTTATTCGATTTTTCAAATGGTCCGCTATACCATTTTTGTTTGCAGTAGTACTATCAGACAAATTTGTATGGCTAGGTGTACAAACCATAAATTTTATAGTCAGTAAGTAACTAGAATAATTACAAATACTATGAAAAAAATAATTGTAATCTGTTTAGCTTTGATTGGTTTAGGATTGTTGCATGATTCAAATAAATCAAATACAAAAATTACTGTAATCAACATGAGTTCGCCAGCATCACCAGCTGGCGTATTTGCTCAAGCAGTAAAAAAAACAGTGGATGGCGATTGGTATCAAAGTAGCCATTGCTCGCAAGGACACGATGCATTTACCAATATAAAAAATTCGGTGGTTGTTTATAACAGCAGTGTGGCATTTGCGGCATTGAACAAACAGTTAAAAAATTGTCAAATCCCAAAAAATGTTCTTATATCAGCAGTTGCCAAAACTCCTATGCACATATGCAAACTACTAAACGGAACAACAGATCTAGAACGAGATAAGGTTAAGCTAGGCATGGCCTCAATGTATGCAGTTAAAAAACATCAAGATCAATTTAACAATCAATCTAGAAACGGCTCAGTACAGCTTATTCCCTATAGTGGTTCTAAGACTGTATTGAAAGCACTGTTAGCAGGAGATATAGAATGGGGTTGGATGGGTTCCGGATTAGCAAATAAAAATTCAAACAAAATTCAATGCGAGTGGACTACAGATAAGACAGATAAAACTAAACAATTCTTAGGTGATAAGTTTTCCAGATTAACTATCCCAGACTTTGCAATTAACGTTGTGATTTATACTGCTGATAAAAAGACTGCGGAAAAAGTCACTGCATTATTAAAAGAAAATAAAGAATTTAACAAATACACAAAAACATCTGGATTCACAATAAACACCGAACCGACACAACAAGATGTAGATAACATCAACCAAATTGTACAAAAGATGTATAACACCTGGTCTAACTAAAGCAGTCATATTATTAGCAAACAACATACTCTAAATACTTTTGTATGCCTAGAGTGTGTTATACATATCGTAATCAATATCGTAGCATGAGTCAATTTTTTGATAAAAAGAAACGTTGTTTCTTTTATCATTATCCGGTAAACGTTAATAGCTACGAACCTGCAGATAATGATTGGGTTAATCTCAATTCCATTAATGGATGTCGTTACTGGGGTTGGGTACACCTAACTGACAACCGACGAGGAGAATTGTGGACATATAAAACTGCAAGGCATAGGTTTTTATTACAACTGCAATTACCTCAACACCGATTGTTGTTTCATGCAGACTATCTTCGATTAAAAAAAGAACTTAAGAACTTTAAGCAACAACCACGTAATAACAAAATAAAATATATACCAGACGACGAATCCTTTCTGTTTTAATATTTGGTAATCTACTAGTTGACACGTATGCAATTCTATGTTATAATATACTTCTATGCTGAAATTAAGTAGGCAATTGAAACGTTAAGATCATAAGGTCTTAGACAAAGTAAACAACAATAGAAGGAGTAAAAATGCAACAAATCGTATCGGTAATTAATACCAAAACCAAAGCAGGTCGCAAACAAACTGCTCAAGCACTAGTCAAAAAAAATTATAAAATTAAATTTGATGTCAAACCAGACGCTATAGATCTAAGGACCATGGCAGAGAATTATCCCAATGGTATAATTCCACTAGAAGACATACATCAATTACTGTTAACACAAATACCTCCACGATTTAAAAATGCTGGTTGGGATCCTAGAGAAGGTGGTCCTCAATTTGCCTGGGTCGTTTGGACGCAACTGGCATTAGACCCGGGATTTCAACGAGATGTTGCACCAACTCACATTTCTAAAATTGATAGAGAATTTGTACACTCGGCTGTGATTGTACCTTGTGCAATTAAAATGACAGTGGGTGGACATACTTGGTATTTTGTATGGGATGGACACCACACTATTCAGGTGTGTAAGTTACAAGGCTACACCCATTATCCAATATGGTATGTAGATATGGACAGAGTGAGTGACGAAGAAGTTCAACAAGCAGGATTTTCTGTAGACATTGAAGGACGTATACAATACGGCAAATGGAGAGCAGGCAACAATATGATCATGATCAACAGCCGAAATAAAAGAAAGCTCTCGGCTTATGATGAGATTATGATTAAGATTGAAACAAGAGATTCTAAAGCAATGGCTATGAATAATATCGCTTTAAAGAATACTTGTGTATTTAAAAGACACGCTGGAGCCCCTGGAGCACTTACACAGATTAAGAGTGCCGAAGAGTGTTATGATTTAAAAGACAGTAGTGGAGGCAATGAGGGTCAATATTTAGATCGTGCTCTCGCAGTGCATAGACATGTGTGGCCACTTTCGAGTATTGAGTTAGAGCTGTTTCGACCACTAGTGTATCTGTATCAGCGTGCCGCTCTAGAAGGTTATAAATTAGATCCACAGTTTGATACAGAGTTAACTAATTTATTGGTCAGCATGTGGGGTGATCCTAACAGTATACAAACAGGAATTAAGGACAGTTACTGGAGAGCATACCATAATAAAACAGGTCAAGGCACCCCGCCGGATCATGATAAGATTCGAGTGATGTGTGGACTTATAAGTCTATACAATCAAAAAATATCTAGAATTCCACTACCAAGCAGTCCATATATATGGACTGTGAAAAATGAAACTGCAGACCAATGAAACAGTTTTCAATATTCTATATGTTTCCCTGTCCACTGGGAGACAATAGTTGTAAGGTAGGACTCACAACCAATGCTAGGATGAGATTGGATGTGTATGGAATGAGTTACAGCAATAGAAAGTACATAGCAAGATTTGATTCTGTTTATTATGGTTCTCCTATTGCTGTTACAAATTTAGAAGCGGCCGTAAAAACACACTTTTATGATTATATTGAATCCGCAACAGGTCGAACAGAATGGGTATTAGATCACTCATTAAATGCTATCGAACAACAGGTTCAAAATATTGTTAACGGACATAGATTTAAAGTTAAAAAATTACCGCAACATCTATTACCAGTAACAGTACACAATCTTAATGAAGTAATAGAGTTCATTCAAAAGACACTTAATTAAGCAGTTTTTAAATGATTAAACCCATTCTTTTGATCCATTTGGTAAATCAAAAATAAATACTATCAACAAATTACCTTAATTTGTTATTTTAACGTTAAAAACAAAGGAACAAAACAAATGTCTAAAACAACTAAAATTAGATGGGTTATTGCACACGAGCCTTTATCTTTATTCGTAAGAGCGGCTAAAGATTTCCAAGACTTCGTTAACGAAGCTCAATCTGCAGAAAAAATAGAAGTTGAAGTTATGACTCTAAGTGAGTACAGTGAGAAATACAATGACGGTGTTGTTGTAACTAAACACGATCTACTTGATCTTATGGAACAAGGTAAAATCGAAATGTCTCAAATGTATACAACTTGGTTGGCTGAGCACTTTGATCAAGATATGTTAGCATTAGATATGCCGTACATATTTGCTGATCATGATCACGCAACTAGAGTATTAGAAGGCGAAGTGGGAGAGTTTTTATTAAACAAAATCACTGAAAAATCTAATGTAAGAGGCATGGCGTTCACTTACTCGGGTGGATTTAGAAACGTAATTTCTAGCAAAAAATCTAACGTATCGGATTTAACTAGCAAGTAATTTCTATACTACAAACTATTTAAAAAGGGCGGCTTAGGTTGCCCTTTTTTTTGACCACATTAATCCTAGACTAAATATTTTTATGAAGGTTCGAACAAATAGAAATCCGGTTGCTCAAGCAACGTTTAAAGCACTAGGTGCCGAAGGACACGTTTCCGAAATTGAAGAAGTTAAAGGCTTAATGGAAGATGGCACAGTTGAAGGTGGAGAAACAGTGTACTCAAGAATATACCCATTAGAACAAAACCAAGTCACCGAATCAGTGCTTGATACTCAACACAGTTTATTTCTTACCAGTATGATTATGAGAAACGATTTTTACGAGAAGTTATCCCCAGAAGTGCGAGCCATATTAAAAGAAGCCGCATTGAAGGCAGGACGTAAAGAACGAGAAACCACAATCTTAGATGGTGAAGAAGCAAAACAAAAATTGTTAGCTGAAGGAGTTCAGATACACGAACTGACTCCGGAAGAAAGAGAACAGTTTAAAGAAAAAACCAAAGTAGTGTATGAACAATTTAAAGATACATTTACACCTGGGTTAATTGACAAAATCAAAAAAGCCTAGTATTATTTCTTAACATCATCAATAGATCCCCATCTCTCTTTATTAATATTCTTCCACTCTCTTTTAAGTTTGGCCTGCATATAGGCTTTTCTTTTTTCTAATTCGGGAGTAAGGTCTTTGTACAATCTCAGATATTGTGGCAACATTCCTTCTCGTTCTCCAGCTTTTAATCGAGGTATGTTGTCTTTGTGGGCCATGCTGGCAATACTAGTTCCGCCTAATTTAATTGTTTCGTCCTCTATTGCTTTTTGTAACAAAGAGTAGATATGCCTCCCCCGAAATTTGTCATCTGTAAAAATTAAAACAAAAACCCCTTGACAGTTAGATTTATGATATTCATATACTACACCACCCATCACTTCTCCGAGTTCGTTCTCAGCCCAAATCACTTTGTGATTATTATTAATAAAATGGAACGGATTCATAACCCACCCTTTTTCTTGTAAAAATGTAATTGATCTATTGTAAAGAGCGGTTACTGTTTTTTCTTGTACAAAACAATCCGAGTGCCATAAAGATACCGTTACTCCGGTGTTGTCTTTAGTGTCTTCAATTTTGTATTTCATTAATGAATTATAGTATATATTGTAACACAGGCCAACCACAAAATTAACTATCTTTTGATTTGACTTAAAACAACATTTCTGCTATAATATCTTTATTATGCCACTAACACCAATAGTAATAGAACAAACGTCCAAAGGCGAAAGAAGTTACGATATCTTTTCGAGACTGTTAAAAGATAGAATTGTGATGCTCGACGATGTAGTAGATGAACGATTAGCATCTGTATTAACAGCACAACTTCTTTTCTTAGAAAGCCAAGCACCGGAAAAAAGTATTACAATTTACATAAACTCTCCTGGGGGATCGGTCACTGCTGGGATGGCCATTTATGACACAATGCAATACATTAAATGTGATATTCAAACAGTGGTATTAGGTCAAGCCTGTTCAATGGGCTCATTATTAGCACAAGCAGGTACAGCAGGCAAACGATTAATACTGCCACACGCAAGACACATGATCCATCAACCGTTAGGTGGTGCAAGGGGTCAAGTCACTGATCTCCAAATTCACGTAAACGAAATTGCAAGGATGAAAAAATATCTTACAGACATCTACGTAAAACACAACACCAAAGGCAAAACCTACGAGCAGTTTGCCGCGGATATGGAGCGAGACAATTTTATGACTCCTGAGCAAGCAGTTGAGTATGGTCTTGCAGATAGAGTTGTCACGTCGAGAGACCAAGACAACAAACAGGCTGAGGACAATGTCAAAACAACACAAAGTTTTTAAAAATAAAAAAAAGAAACAACTTCACAACAACCATACAACATTCGATCCAAAGATACACCATCGCAGTAATAAAGGATCTGGCTACGGTTTAAAGAAAGGACATGTAGTAACTCCGGCAGAATCCAGTGGCAATCAGCTGGCACATCTTTTCAACGATTCAAAAAAACCTAATTAGACTTCTTTAATTCCCGTTCTTCTTTGACATTTTGTCCAGATGTGCTCTGTATTGAATTAGATATTTTTTGGTTCTATTCGGATATGTCCTAACACTGTGCCCTTGTGTGAACCGTGTTTGATTTTATATCCAGACGTACCATTACCGTTGATCTCTACTTCTTTCCTTGCTCGCCACATTATCTTTGCTTGGTTTGCCTGTGTCTGAGCTGTGCTGTATCGTGCCACGATATCGTTTGTACGTTCTCTCATAAGTCGCCTCCTTGTTGCCTTAAGTTGGCCACTTTTAACTGATGTGGATCAGCCACTTTTTTACCATATGGATGGTACAGTTTATTTATATGCAATATCAGCATACCTAGTATGTTTATAATACAGGATCACACAAAAAAGTCAACAATAATAAAATATGCATACATTCACATTGACAGCATCTTTGAGTCAACCCAATGATCGTCCTGATGTGAACGAGACCAGTTTGTTGTTAATGGATGTCTATTGTGTTTGTATACTTCTAATTCTGCGGATTGAACGAGCATAGATTTATGAATCCAAAACCCGTTCATTCCTAATTGGCTGGTACAATAGAAATTATAATTAAACCTTTTAAACAAATTATTAAATGCGGTCAATGTTGCTCCATGGCAGATGCTTTTGGGTCTTTGAGATCTTCGATGCCCTATGGGCATTATTAAATCCTGCATGGGATCCACATAGCTGTTGGTCT
>Ga0105050_10006528_pt1 | contig 14448 bp, 9 predicted proteins | sample FRY01_FD_78088 | JGI IMG/M metagenome (GOLD analysis project Ga0105050, IMG submission 78088) | Freshwater microbial communities from Lake Fryxell liftoff mats and glacier meltwater in Antarctica - FRY-01 | ecosystem: Environmental > Aquatic > Freshwater > Ice > Glacier meltwater ... | reverse complement strand
TGGGCGTCCCGCGTGTTGCCACTGACTGTGCCAGAACTTGCAGCCTAGTTTCGAAATTACAGAAAACCGAAGAGTTGATTTCATGCCTAAAGATTTCTTGAAAGATGTTGCCGACAATTACGATGTCGTGGTAATCGGCAGTGGCCTAGGCGGTCTAACTTCGGCGAACATCTTAGCTCGTAGTGGTCGCAAAGTGTTGCTGCTAGAACAGCACTACAAGTTGGGTGGCTTGGCCACGTGGTTCAAGCGTCCTGGCGGGCACATTTTTGATATTTCTTTACATGGTTTTCCGTACGGGATGGTAAAAAGTTGCCGTCGGTATTGGTCGAAAGAGATCGCCGATTCTATCGTGCCCTTGGAAGGCGTCCGATTTGACAACCCAATGTTTTCGTTGACCACCAAATACAACCGCGAAGACTTTACTCTGTTGCTGCAAAAGCAATTTGGAATTACCGAAGCGACGATCAAGGAATTCTTCGACACCGCCCGCGGAATGAATTTCTACGACGAACGAGACACCACAACTGGGCAATTGTTCGAACGCTTTTTTCCTGGACGCGAAGATGTGGTTCGCTTGTTGATGGAACCAATCACCTACGCCAACGGATCCACTTTAGAAGACCCGGCAATCACCTACGGAATTGTTTTCTCGAATTTCATGTCCAAGGGAGTTTATGTTTTTCAGGGCGGCACGGACCATTTGGTCAAATTGATGCAAAAAGAGATGGTGGCCAATGGAGTCGACATTGCAATCAACTGTCCAGCTGAAAAGATCGTCATTGAAAACGGCAAAGTGGCGGGTGTAAAAGTACATGGGCGAACGATCAAGACCCAGACGGTGGTTTCCAATGCCAATCTCTTGTCGACGTTGTTTGGCATGGTAGGTGAAGAATACTTTGATCAATCGTTTCGCGACAAAGCCCGTGAAGTCCGAGTCAATAATTCCAGCACGCAAGTTTACATGGCGTTGGACCCAGAAGTCACAGTAGAGCGATCCACGGGCGATTTACTGTTTAGTTCTACTGCCGAACGATTTCAAACGGACCTGCTACTTAGTCGAGATATCACCAGTCGCACGTTCAGCTTCTACTACCCGGACATGCGTCCCACTGGCAAGCAAAGGCATCTAGTTGTGTCAAGCACCAACGCTCGCTGGGAGGACTGGGCGGACTTGGATGAGGAAGCGTACAAGGCCAGCAAGGCGGATTTGGTGGAAAACACTCTTGATGCTCTGGAAAAGTACTTGCCCAATTGTCGCCAAAAGGTAATTCACGCCGAAGCGGCCACTCCACGGACCTTCCGACATTACACTATGCATCAAGACGGAGCCAGTTTTGGAACCAAGTTCGAAGGGTTGGAGGTCAGTCGAAGTCTACCTCAACAGATTCCCGGACTGTACCATGCCGGTAGTGTCGGCATCATCATGTCAGGTTGGTTAGGTACAATCAACTACGGCGTGATCGTGGCCAACGATGTGGATAACTATCTAATGGCCGCGAACCAAACTCCGATCCAGAACTGCTCGATCTAGCCGTACGGGTTCAGCAGCCAGCCTTTCTGGAAACGATTCCGGATGGCTAATGTCGCACGTTAACCCGATGTCTGCCTTACGTTTTCCGATGGCAGAGGCCGTACAATTCTAGCAAAGCACCGACTAGTGACGATTAGTGTTCCCAAAAGGGTGGCTGCGCCGAACACTAATCTTCTCTAGTATCGTTGATGTCCGCTGCGGACAGTCCAACCGCGGAAATCCAGGTTATGGAACGTAATTCGATCATCAGAATGCCTAATCTTTTTTTTTCTTACGAATTAGCAGTCAGATAGCCACCCGCCAGATTTTGCAAGGCGGACTTTTCCTGGTAAACTATCCGGAAATTCAGCGCCATTGGCTTCGTTAATTGCGATGGCATATTGGCGGTGGCATAAAAAAAGATAACGCCTGCCACGTGACTATCTACATCGCGTTGGATAGACACCCGTACACACGGAGTCATGGACACGGAGTCATGGACACGGAGTCTTGGACACGGAGTCTTGGACACGGAGTCTTGGACACGGTGGTTTTGCGGAGGCCGTCATTGTAGGAGCGGCTAATGTCTACGGTGCCTGGAACTGAAAATCCGTAGGGCACCAGTGAAGCTTAGTGTTTTTTGGTCTGCCGGGTTCGATGGAACGTTAATAGAGATCTAAACAATTGGGTTATGAAGATGTCACCAACCTTGGAAGACGCGGGCAAGATTCTAAGCGACGTTTGGGGCTACGACAGTTTTCGACCGTTGCAAACCGATTCGATCCAGTGCGTCCTTAGCAAGATCGATAGCCTAACGGTGCTGCCTACCGGTGGCGGCAAGTCCATTTGCTTTCAAATTCCAGCCATTTGTTTGGATGGGATGGCGGTAGTGGTATCGCCCTTAATTTCTTTGATGAAGGATCAGGTCGATTCACTGGTTGCTAACGGGGTGCCCGCCGCCTTTGTTAACAGCAGCCAAAGTGCCGCTGAACAACAAGCGGTCGCCAAACAAATTCAGACCGGCAGTTTGAAGTTGCTGTATGTGTCACCCGAGCGTTTATTGACACCGAAAATGTTGACATTTTTGGAGACCGCGAAACTGTCATTCTTCGCCATTGATGAAGCCCACTGTATCAGTGCGTGGGGACATGACTTCCGCCCCGAATACCGCGACCTAAAAGTTCTAAAGCAACGTTTTCCAGGCACTTCGGTACATGCATTTACCGCGACCGCATCCGAACCGGTCCGCACAGATATTGCAAGCCAACTGGGAATCGCTGATGCCACAATGTTGGTCGGCAATTTTGACCGACCCAATCTGGTTTATCGAATGCTGCCTTCCAACAATCGGATCCAGCAAGTGGTCGATGTCATCCAACGCCACAAAGGTGAATCGGGGATCGTCTATTGTATAAGTCGCAAAGAAGTTGAAAAAACAGCCAGTGTGTTGAAAAATTTTGGGTGTTCGGCATTGCCTTATCATGCCGGTTTAAGCGATGCCGATCGTGTGAAACACCAAGACGCCTTCATTAAGGAAAAATGCGACGTGATCGTGGCAACGGTTGCCTTTGGAATGGGAATTGATAAGTCGAACGTCCGCTTTGTGGTTCACGCCGGCATTCCCAAATCGATCGAACATTATCAACAAGAAAGCGGTCGAGCAGGGCGAGACGGTTTAGAATCTGAATGCATCTTGATCTATTCGCCAGGCGATGTTGTCACATGGAAACGAATCATCAGCGGTGACAACAAAGAGGCTTACCAAAACGCCACCCGATCACTGGATGCCATTGCCGGGTTCTGCTCCAGTCCGGTCTGCCGTCACAAGTCGTTAGTTGAATTCTTTGGGCAACCTTACACCAAACCATCCTGCAACGCCTGCGATGTATGCTTGCAAGAGGTGGAATTGGTTGCCGACCCGATCACCATTTCTCAAAAAATCATCTCTTGTGTCGCTCGGCTGAATCAAAATTTTGGTGCCGCACATACAGCAAAGGTATTGACCGGTTCTCAAGAACAACGGATCGTGCAACTTGGGCATGACCAACTTTCTACCCATGGTATCCTAGCAGAAGAAGGCAGCCTTGCGACCAAGATGTGGATCGAACAACTGATCCAACAAGGCTACTTGTTGCGAAGCGGCGAATATCAAGTTTTGTCAATCACTTCCTTAGGTCGCAAGCTTTTAAAACGCGAAGGAAGTCCCCAACTTTCGATGCCCGTGGCCATGGAGAAAGGTCGGACGGACTCCCCAAGCGAAGAATCCTGGGACGATGTGGATCGAGGCCTATTTGAAGAATTGCGAGTGATTCGGCGTGATTTAGCAGCACAAAAGAATTTGCCAGCTTATGTCATTTTTGGTGACCGTACCCTGCGTGAACTTGCGAAGATCCGTCCAACCTCAAACGATGGATTTGGACGGATCAAGGGGATTGGCCAGCGGAAGAAGGACGACTACGCAACGCAGTTTGTTGAAAAAATCCGTAGTTACTGTGAAGTTCAAGAAATTTCAACTGACCTTTTTCCAATGCATGGCACCGAACATAAATCAGAGCAAATCAAATCGACATCAAATGCAAAGTCTTCGGGTGAAGCCTTGAACTCAAGTGCTGTTGCCGCGTTTGCGTATTTCGAAAAAGGACAGTCAATCGAAGCGGTGGCCCAACAAATGAACCGTGCCGCATCGACAGTAAGTGGTTACTTAACGCAGTACTTGCAAACCAAGAAGATTACAGATAATTCACCGTGGGTTGACCAAGCCACCAGCCAGCAAATCATAGAAAATCTACATCGACTTGAAGACAATCGAATTAAGCCTTTGTACGAACACTTTGAAGGGCAGATATCTTACGAGGCCATTCGTATCACCCTGCAGTGCTGGCGGAATCAACAGCCGCAAGATAAATCGAATGACGCTGCTTCCAAATGAGCCTATTGATAAGCGAACAGTGAACCTAGCCCAAGGAAAATCGAGCACTATTCCTGTCATCTCTTGAGCCACAGAACTGCCGTCGGGTCGAGTTCTTCTCAAATAATCTATACAGAGGTGACCGCCATCGTTGGATCGTGCTCCGATGTTTGGCAGACCCGCTATTCAAATGATTGGTTTGAGGGTTTCGGGCGATTTGCTTGCTCACCTGAAGTCGCAAGAAGTCGCAAGATCGAACGGCGAAAACCGAAGTATCCGATCGCTAGGGTCATGGTGCAGTAAATCAAGATCGTTTCCCAAGACTCGCCGTTCTTGAACAGCTTGATCGTATCCAACTCACTTTCGCCGCTAATCCAACCTGCTGCGATATACAGTCCATTAGATAAGACGCAGAAATAGGCAATAAACCAACACCAATCCCTACGAAGTAACACAGCGATTATGACTGGAAAGAAGATACCAAGAATCAGTCCGCCCCAAAGCGTGATCCGTGGGTATGGATCTGGCGAAAAATGGCTATAAGGCAGGCGCCAGGGAACCAAATCGTAATCAATCAGTGAACCGCCGCACGCGTAACCGCAAACAATATGCCCCAATTCATGACTTGTGGTCATCACAATCCATGACAGCAACAACAGGCCCATCACCGGTAGTATTCGTAAAATGGTCATCAGGTTTAGGTGCAATTGGGAAAGACGATTTTATGATTCCTGCAAGCCCAGAATCCACCTTGTCCCCATAGCCCTTTGGACAGGCAAGTCATAGCGACTTGAACTAGTAACCAGCGTAACTGATTGACAAACTTATAGCGAACAATCAGCACAACCCTCAAGATCGTATAGTTCCCCAAAGCCAATGACTGTTTCCATCGGCATCCTGCCCGCTGGTCAACGTCACATTTTAGAACCCCCAGTCGTTAACTTTGTTACGTTCGGTCCAAAGGGCTTGACTACTCCGTTGTGCACAATCTGATTCAAAGGCAAAGCTTGACAAATTTCCAAGACCTTTCATCAGAATTCATCAACCTTTGCCTGCCAATTAAACCTAGATTTCAGCCAATTCCCCATACATCTCTTGAAGGACCTGTTGATGTCACGAATGTTGCAAGATCCAAATGCCTTGGACAACCCTTCGGACTTGAATGTAGATAGTCACGCCGGTGCAGAATTTTTTTGCGACACGTTGCGAAAGTTAGATCCCGAGTTAAGCCCGACTGATTCAAACGTTCTAATCGCTGGATGTGGGGCAGGGCACGAAGCAGGGCTAATTCAACGTCTCTTGGATGCCAACGTCGAAGCCGTCGATGTGGAAGACGAATTTCGAGACGAATTTCGAAACTGGCCAAAACTGAACTACCAAATCGCAAGTGTTTGCCAGTTACCATTTCAAGATAATTCGTTTGACGCGATTTTTTATCATCATGTTATCGAACACGTCGACAATCCAACAGCAAGCTTGGTCGATCTAGCTCGTGTTCTCCGCCCGGGCGGTTGGATCTTCATCGGTACCCCAAACCGATTGCGAATCGTTAGCAGCGTGGGTGCCCACAAACAGACCCAATGGGACCCAACTTGGCGTAACAAATTGCAAGACAATATTAACGATTGGACCGCTCGCTTTAAGGGCCAATTCCGGAATGAATGTGGCGCTCACGCTGGATTTTCTCAACGCGAACTAACCGGTATGCTAAAAAAAGACTTTGGGCAGCAACATTGGGTCACCCAACAGTACCTACAGTACAAATACTTGAATCACAAATTCGCGCCCGTGGTTTCCCTGATCGCCTCCCGGTTGTTCCGCCAATTCACAGCACCGTCAATTTACGTATTCGCTCAATTAGAAAAATAATCAAATAACGAATGCGGTTTATGAAAAGAAAACGGTAACCATTGTTCGATTCTCAGGACTCTATCAAAAAAATGCGTTGTCACTTGTTACAAGTGGCAACGCGTTTTTGATTGCTTCTCCGCCCCATCTATGTACGACAGAATAGACGTTCTATTTGGGGCCTGGTGGCAAATTCTTGATTAGAAAGTCCGTCATCATTTGCCGCAGATGCTGGCTTGTGCCCAATCTTTCATTGATTGAGTGACTACGGTTCGGATAAGCCATCAATGAAAACTGGCGATTATGAGCAACCATTTCGTCAATCAATCGCTCGGTGGTTTGGTAATGGCAGTTGTCGTCACCGGTTCCATGCACCAACAGCAGATTCCCCTTCAGATTTTTGGCAAAATTGATCGGTGAACCATCGTGGTATCCACTTGGGTTATCGCCAATCAATCCCATGTATCGTTCCTGATAGATCGTATCATAATACCGTTGATCGGGCACAGGTGCGACCGAGATCCCCGTCTGGTACAAATCGGGGTACTTAAACAATGCGTTCAAGGTCATCGACCCACCGCCGCTCCAACCCCAAATGCCCACTCGTTGAGGATCCATCCAGGAATACTGGTCCAGGCACTTCAAAATGGCTGATGCCTGATCCTTCGGCGCGACAATTCCGATCTTGCCATAGATCACTTTTCGCCATTGTCGCCCGCGCGGAACTTTCGTTCCGCGGTTATCAAAACTCATTACCACATAACCGTTTTCGGCCAACATTCGATGCCATAAATAATTGGAACCACCGTAATTATCAGTCACAGTGGTCCCCCAGGGCTCACCATAAACGTGAACGACCACCGGGTAACTTTTGTTTGAATCAAAGTCAGGTGGCTTAATCACCCATGCATCCAAAGCAATACCCGAATCGATTTCAACTTTGAAGAATTCTTCCGAACACTTGGGCAGCGCAGCTAACTTTGAACGAAGAGAATTATTGTCGTGCAACGATTGAACCACCTTGTGGGATGGCAACTGGACCATCTGAGCGCGACTTGGGTCACCGAACTTGGCCCAATTATGAACTGCAAGTTTTCCATCTGGCGAAATCTGATATTGATGCCAACCCGTCTGGCCGGCCGGGGTAAGTCGTTGAGCTTGAAATGTTGAACTTGGTGAAAGGTCCACTTGATAAAGATAACGTTGGGTTGCATTTTCGGGTGACGCAATGAAATAGGCCAAGTTCAATTCGCTATTGATTTGCAACAAGTCGACGACATCGTATAAACCAGGTGTAATGCATTGAACCTCGCCCGATTTCAAATCGCCCCAGTACACGTGCCGCCAACCATCACGTTCACTGGTAAACGTGAACTTGGTTCGCTGGTCGTTCCAGTACATAACGTCATCAACTTCTACCCAGGCAACGTCCTTGTCTTCAAATAGCAACCGACTGGTTCCTGTGGACGGGTCTGCAATCAAAAATTGGTTTCGGTTTTGGGGCCGGTTGAGTTGTTGAATCAATAAAGACTGATCATTGATCCAATCCATACGAGCCAAATAATTTTCGCGAGGGTCACCATCAATGGTAACCCACGTAGTCGACACATCTTTCAAACTGACCACGCCAATGCTAACCGCCGAATTGACTTGCCCAACTTTGGGATATTTAAATTCAATAAATTCAGGGTACAGCGTATCTGTGTTATTTATCATTCGAAAAGTCGGAATCCCTGAAGTATCAAACCGCCAATAGGCAATGCGGCGCCCATCGGGACTCCAGCGGAAACAATCTCGCAATGACAATTCTTCCTCGTAAACCCAATCCGACGTTCCGTTGATAATGTCCGCTGACGAAGTCGTAGTCAACGGAATGGGATCGCTGTTGCCTTCAAAAATATTTTGATAGTAAACATTCCGATGACTGACAAACGCCACTTCGTTACCACTGGGAGAAAATTTTGCGAACATCAACGAAGCTTCAGGCAGTCCAACCCCAAGCTGCTTTAACGTTTTGGACTTAAGATCCAAGACCCAGTAGTCGCCGCGAGTGTGATCGCGCCAGACCTTCCGAGTGTTCGTAAACAGCAGCAACTTTTGACGATCGTTGCTGAATTGATAACTGGCAACCGCCAAAGGCTGAGCCTTACCCGCAGGAACCAAATCCACCGACAAGACTAATTTGGTTTTAACACCAGAACTACCGTCGGTTAGTACCAAGTCCAAATCATCACTCGCTTTAATTCCAGCCGCTTCATCCGACGATTTTTCCCAACCAATGGTCGAACTTCCTTGCTCGTCCCAGGTCAGATTGGTGGAATCGGGACGTAACTGGTCCGATGCAAAGATACGTTCGACCGTAAGACTCATCGCCTCTTGCGTGCTTGAATCGACCGCAGTGTCGACAGCGTCTATGGTTTGGCCCAAGGCGACCATGGCCGAACCCGCCAACCAACAACAACAGCTAAGCATCGCAAAGCGAAGCACGTCAGCAGGAAGTGTGAATTTAGGCGTAAACCGCAAAAAATACATAGGGATCCTTCTACACAAATAGCGAACAAATGGTCTGCTTCCAATATCGCAAGGAACCCGCCCAGATACCATAGGCGTATGAGCCAATCACGGCTTTTTCGGTGGTACCCGGCGGCAGCGCAACCAGTTCCAACCCAAACCAGGCACTTTTCACTTACCAACATCCAAGCCGTTACCGATTCCATCGAATTGCCCCCCGAGGCTTGAGCTCGGAACATCACTGCCAGGCAGTCCCTGCTTGTCAACGTCGTTGTTAGATGTGACCGTCCAAAACACTACAGTGGGTCCTAACATTTTTCAGCTAGAAAACGCGAAGTCATCTCATCCAGTCCCAGCGTCGACCGATCGACTTAACGTTGCCAAGTTCGTATCCGTCGCACCGCTGTACTTAGTACCCATTGTGTTTATCAAACAGGACTTAGCCTGGGCGTAAGCCGTGGAGGCGATTGCCCGTCAGTAAACGATTCGACAAATTCTGGGGAACAAACGCTTTGAAAGAGAGTTTCCAGCCAGGTGACCCTTTGAACTTCCGCGATCAGTCGACATGACGCTAGCAGCCGCGGAGCAATCCGTCGTGAATTGTCATCCAATCCCTCCGCTTACGGGAAATCGACTTGGGTTATTAAACCGATTCATACCCTTGGCGAACCAGGCAAATCCAACGCATCAGATTTGGGAGCATGGAATTTACGCAGCTTGCTGCCAAGCCAGGCCTAATTGATCTTGACGCTGCGATTGAATCACCGCTATGAGTCGAATCAAAGTCAGGCTGGCTACTTGCTGTGGCAATGTTCTTGGACTGTCAATCTAGCACGATAGTCCTGCCGGCGATTCCGCGAGCGTCCTGAAGGCATTCCACGCACCGCACATTTTATTAGAAATCAAGTGATTGAAAGTTAAATTATGACTCACCCAACTTTCACCACCATAGTTGCCACCCTTTTGTCCGTTGTTCCAGCGTCCTTCAGCCTCTCTCAAAATGTCGACCCACCTGACGTGCAAACCGCACAAGCAACGCCCCGGCCAATAGCCTCAACAAACAGCGATGGAACCGATGTTCCACAAGTAAGTCCGCTTCAGGTCCGCCAAGCGTCGGCAAACGACAAGTCCGGCGATATTCCCATTGTGCAAATGGCTGACCATTCCACGTATTCACTGGGTGACGAGACCTTCTTTGAAGAAGAAATCGTTCACGAATCAGTGCTCGACAGCGTTGCTGCAGATGTTTCATTGTTGAACGAAACGATCAGCGAAGATCTCATCGAAAGTCTAAGTGACTTGTCAAACCGTCCGTACGATCATTATCGCGCGCAGACCGGGCAATTTGTTTGGCTGCCGGCCGAGGCCAATAACTTTGGCTGGGTGAGCATGACAACCGATCCCTATCTGGAACGGAACGAATCTGCAGGTTTCACCTCGGCGGTCAATATGCACTTTCTTTCGGGGCCGGACACGATCCACTTGCCGCCCCGACTGTTTGACTTCGTCTTCGGCTATCAGGCTCGAAAATCGGTTGGTTCCATTTTCAGCTACGATATTGCCGTCAGTGCTGGGGTGTATTCAGATTTCGAAGATAGTGCCAGGCAAGGTGTTCGATTTGTCAGTCATGCAGTTGCTATGATTCATGCGTCCAATCGAATTGATCTTATTTTCGGCGTTGACTACTTGGATCGTGACGACATCTCGATTTTACCCGTCTTCGGCTTCTCTTGGCGTCCCTATCTTGATGCAAGAATTCGCGTCGACGCAATTTTCCCTCGCCCTAAAATTGAGTGGGTTATTGACCCCGAGCACAGTGTTTACCTTAAGGCACAACTTGGTGGCGGAACGTGGGATATCGAATTCCCAGACGAATCAAATGACGTCATGACCTATCGCGACTATCAAATTCTGTTTGGGTTTCTAAATCACGACAGTGACGGCCATTCCAACAGCTGGGAATTAGGTTATGTATTCGATCGGGAAATGGAGTTTCGAGACCGAAGTGACAGCCTGCAATTTGACAATGGATTTATTTTCCGAAGTGTCACGCAATATTAGCAGCGAAACCTAACCACACGATTCATGACCGTGCCAAGCCTAGCTACGGGATTTGACTTTAGCGGCTATTCTGAACTGAGCAATCTGGGTTTTACTCGCGGCATCTCTCATTGGATTCACTGCAAATACGCCAAGGGTAAGTCACGGTTATCTTCCGGAGAATCGGTCCCAACCCTACCTGTTCGACAAGCAGTGAAATCTATCAAACGTCCGACATCGATCTATCTTTGACAGCTTCGTGCCGCAGGCATCCAAGTGTCCTTTCTACCTTCTCGGACTTCAAGGGTGACTTACGCAGTCCTTAAATTCGATTCGCGAGCGGAGAATGGTTTCAACCCGTAACCGCATTCTTCCAGAAACTATCCGCGCGACACTGGCTGCGATCTATATTTTGTGGGATGACAAACGTCAGGAAATCCAGGGCCAGTCCTTCTGGTTGAAAAACGTATCATTGCGGAGAGACGCTAACGGTCGCAAGCATTGTGCTGATTGCGCAAGAAGGGTCAACGTTGCTACCGAATATTTAGCCTTTATTGGCTGACGGCGAGATAAATTCGAGGTAGAGATTTAAAAGCCGAAATGGGTCAACAAGTTTTGCAGTAGTTTAAGCCCCCGGACGGAAACATTTTGTATTGTGAGTAATGGCTTCATGAGATTCATAATATTCTTCAACCTGACATTGCTAATGACCATTAGCACTTGCTTCGCACAGTACGAAGGACACTCGGGGTACGCCATCGCAGTGAAACGATCGGAAGTTGCCAGTTCGGAAACCGGCGTTGTTTCGAAGATTTTGGTCGTTGAAGGCGAAGAAGTTTCGCAAGGGCAAGCGTTAGTGCTTTTGGACGACGAAATTCTTCGCGGACAATTGGAATCCGCTAAGCACGAAGCTACCAATCGGAGTGAACTCGATGCGATTCTAGCTAGAAAAAAGATCCTGGAACGTTCGTTGGAAACCCTGCGTGCTGTGCACCAGTCGGGTCACGCCAGAGCGAATGAACTGGCCCGAGAAGAACTTGAATTGGAAGCACTTAAAGCGACCTATTCCCAGAAGACTCACGAATACGCCGGGAAGCAGATCCAAGTGCAACGCATTCTTGCACAACTAGAGAAACGAGTTATTCGTGCACCATTCCACGGACAAATTGCCAAGCTTCATCATCGAGTCGGCGAATTTGTTTCCCCCAACAAAGCAGAGATCACCACGCTGGTGGACCTTTCCCATTTGATCGCTGAAGTTCAGGTACCGTTGATTGAAGTTGAGAATTACAAAATAGATCAAGAAGTGAAAATGAGAATGGGCGAACGACTGGTAAAAGGAAACGTCCACTTTATTGGTGTTCTTGTCGATCGGGCGTCCCAAACGGTCACCGTCAAAGTGCGAATCGACAACACAAAACTTAAGGCCAAAACTGGGACCGACTGTGTCTTAATCACGCCTTTCAACTAACTGCAATAAGATTTACCAGACTGTGGAAAACTTTCCGATTTAGTTATACCGCCTTCAATTGCTTGATAAGTCTAGACCCCTTGTCCTTCAGCCTCGCCGCATGGATGCAAGCATTTCGATCGCACGTCACTTTGTTTAGTGTCGCGAAAACACGAAAGGCAATTCGACATGAATGTTGAATCAGACTTGGACGAAATTCCATCGACTTTCAGCCAACCCAAGGGTTCGGTTCCGGGTAGCAGTGCGTCATGTCGATCGTTATCTGAATATTTCGTCACGACCTCGGTTGGTCAAACGCGGGACAACGGGAACAGTCGACCTTCGACCTCTGCATTTGAAACCGGCCAACGTTTCATGGAATCCCCCACGGAAATTTTGGGCGATCTTCAAGCAGATCTGCTGCGAATTATAGCTGAACTCCCTCAAGTCGATTCGCAACTGCGCGCACTTGCCAAGAAGATTGGTCCGCTAGTTCAAGCGATATCCATCTGGAGATGCCTACCACCGGCTGAACCTGACGCTACGTCAGAAATTTCTGACTTACTGGCTGATTCCGACGAACCGATCGTCATTCAGACGATCAACCCTCGAATCGTTACGTGCATTAATGAATTGGAAAGCCAATGCCGCAATTTGCATCGGATGAAAATTCAGTCGGTCGGCATTGACGGATATATAGCGATTGGGGTTCCGGTGTTTTACTTAGGCGCCCAGCCAATCACCCTAATCTGTTTAGTGAAGCAGAAGGGAAGGCTGGACATGACCGAAGCCTGTTTGCTGCTACTATCCAGTTTTTCAACGCTGGGGCAAGTCAATCAAAAATCCGCTGACGGTGCACTTTCGGAGAAGTACCTGCAGTTCGTATCCGCTTCCACAAAAGACATTATCACCAGTTCGACATTGTCCGAAGCTGCTGCCCAATTAGCCACCAGAATTTCTAATCAAATCAAGGTGCCACATGCTGCAATTATTAGTATCGGCTTGCGAGGCAAGGTGACGGTCGCTGCCGTCTCGGGAGCAACCGAGGTCGATCAGACGGGACGAGTTGGACTTTCGCTGATCGAGGCGATCGAAGAAGTCAAAATCAAGGACCAAGATTTTTATCGTTGGTCCACTGTCGGTGACGAATCTACTTATGACAAATTTTTAGTCGGCGTCGGGCAAGCGTTCAACGCCAAAGGCGTTTGGGTCAGCCGAATCACGTTGGACGGGCACACCCGAGGATTCCTCGTCTTGGCGGGTGATGAACGATTGGTTCAAGATGAATGGCTGCAACAATTTGGCCCGATTCTTAGTGTTTCCAATAATCAAATTTTATCAGCGATTAAGATCCATCAAGCTGGTTTTCAAAAGATTGTAGAAACACCATGGTTGTTTCTGCGCCGCTGGAAACTGTGTGTTGCTGCGGCGATATTGGTTTTGGTGGGAATCGCATTCATTCCAATGTCATACACAATGCGTTGCGATTGTAACCTTGAAACCACTAAGAAGCGTTACTTTGTGGCTCCCTACACAGGTGCCCTAGAAACCGTCTGGGTCCAACCTGGAGAACCGGTCAAAATAGGACAGTTACTGGCAACGATGGACGACCGTGAATTGAAGATTGAATTGGCTGGCAAGCAATCGGAATTCGATCGAGAATCCAAAAAAACTCAGTCCGCACGCGCTAACGGAGATCAAGCGGAGTCAAATATCGCACGCTTGGAATCCCAGCGAATCGCCAAGGAAATTGAACTGATCCAGCATCGATTGGCCAACCGAGAAGTCAGAAGCACGATCGCTGGCACTATTGTCCAAGGTGATTTGGATGAACTGCAAGGCGCACCCGTTGAAATTGGGCAAAACCTGTTCGAAGTCGCGCCGCTGGATGAATTAGTGGTGGAGGTGGAGATCCCTGAATTTCAATATCGCTATGCAAAAACGGGCTTGCCAGTCCGCTTCACGTTCGAAGCGTACCCCTACCAACAGTGGGACGGAACGATCCAACGACTTCACCCCAAGGCTGCGGCTAAGGAGAGTCGTAACGTCTTTATCGCGGAAGTCCGTCTGAAAAACGACGATCAATTGTTGCGCCCAGGCATGAAAGGACAGGCCAAGGTCATTGGCGGCACTTATCCACTGGCCTGGAATTGGCTGCATCATCCCTACGAGAAGTTTCGA
>Ga0105050_10006523_pt1 | contig 14452 bp, 9 predicted proteins | sample FRY01_FD_78088 | JGI IMG/M metagenome (GOLD analysis project Ga0105050, IMG submission 78088) | Freshwater microbial communities from Lake Fryxell liftoff mats and glacier meltwater in Antarctica - FRY-01 | ecosystem: Environmental > Aquatic > Freshwater > Ice > Glacier meltwater ... | reverse complement strand
GGCCACCATTTCCCCGCGACTGTTTGAGAACCCGGGTGCTCCCTCCGGCCAGCAGTCCGGGAAATTCCGTTGCCAATTGTCGGAGGCTGTCGAAGCGGTGGACATCGCCACCCCAGCCCATGGTGCGCGTGGCATAGAGGACACTTTTGGTCCCTATTCTGAGTATGGTGTCCGGATGTGCGCTGACCCAGACGCCCGCGTCGGCAACTTCACGCAGCATCGCATCCAGGATCGTGCGATCCCCCTGATCGGTAAACGGATCCACCCAGACCAGCACACCATCCATGTGCATCAGTTGATCGCGAACCTCGTCGACGAAGTGTTCTGAAAACACAACGGCATGCGGCGTGATGGCGACAGCAGCCAACGCGGCCGCTACTTTCGCCAGCCGAGAGTCTTCGATTTTGGGGCCGTCACGGGCCGTCCTTTCGCCACGAAAAAGCAGGCCTACATTCTTGTCAGTGGTTGCCAACTCGAGAATCCTCGGTGACTTGAAGGGCGGGGAATGCCCACAGCGAACCGCAACTTACGATTGCAAGCGGGTGTCTTTGGTACTTCAGGCTCCGACAGGCTGTCGGTTCGATTCGATCGAGACGACGGCAATCATCTATCAGAAGCGTTCAGATTCAAACCATAACTATGTAGAGTATTGTGCTGCGCTGTCACAATCACTACAAACATGCTTCTACTGGTGCTGTCCTTGCCCACCGAAAATGCGAGTGTTCGACAGCGGGCATGGCGGGCGCTGAAGGCCTCCGGCGCGGCAGTTTTGCGGGACGGCGTCTACCTGCTGCCGGAGCATGAATCCTGCCGAAAGGCATCGGAGTCAGTGGCAGCCGAAGTGGTAGCCGGTGGCGGGATTTCGCACGTACTCCGCGTCGAATCGACCAGCGACATCAACTACGTGCAACTTTTCGACCGGGGCGATGAGTACGCCACAGTGTTAGCTGAAATACTCCAGGCCCAGGACGGCCTTGTGCTCGACACGGCGAAGGACACGCTCAGACGGACACTGAAGCTGCGCAAAACCTTTTCAAGAATCGTCGAGATCGACTTTTTTCCCGGCGAGCCTCAACTCCAGACCGGACTGGCGTTGTCCGAACTGGAGGTGGCGTGCGCGCGCGTACTGTCACCCGACGAACCACACGCATCGGACGGCGAGATTGAACGCTTGCTTGCATCGGACTATCAGGGTCGCACGTGGGCAACGCGCAAACGGCCTTGGGTCGATCGATTGGCGAGTGCCTGGTTGATCCGACGTTTTATTGATCCACAGGCACGGTTTCTCTGGCTCACCACTCCTGCAGACTGCCCGGCTGATGCGTTCGGTTTCGACTTCGATGGGGCGACATTCAGCCATGTGGCGAGGCGCGTCACCTTCGAAGTGCTATTGGCGAGCTTTGGATTGGGACAGCCAGGACTTGTGTCACTCGCCACGCTGGTCCACTACCTCGATGTGGGAGGTGTTCAACCGCGCGAGGCGCCTGGAGTTGAAGGTATTCTCGCAGGGTTGCGCAGCGGAATCGCGGATGATGATCAGCTGCTGACAGCCGCGTCAGTCGTTTTCGACGGGTTGTTTGCCCGGTTTGATACCGATGGCAGCACGCCATGAGCTCGCTCACTCCTGTCGACCCGCTTACCCCTGTCGACCCGCTTACCCCTGTCGACCCGCTTACCCCTGTCGACCCGCTTACTCCTCCGCCACCTGCCACTTTCCGACAAGCCTTGCTTTTCTGGTTCAAGCTCGGATTTATCAGTTTCGGTGGACCCGCCGGCCAGATCTCGATCATGCATCAGGAGCTGGTGGAAAATCGGCGCTGGATTTCCGAGCGGCGCTTCCTGCACGCTCTCAACTATTGCATGCTGTTGCCGGGCCCCGAGGCACAACAGCTAGCCACCTACATTGGCTGGCTGATGCATCGGACCATGGGCGGCATTGCTGCTGGCACACTCTTCGTGCTCCCTTCGCTACTGATTCTGATCATCCTGTCCTGGGTCTATATCGCCTTCGGCGACTTGTCTGTCGTCAGCGGTATGTTCTATGGCATCAAGCCCGCCGTTACCGCCATCGTCGTTCATGCTGCACATCGCATTGGTTCAAGAGCGCTCAAGAACAACTGGCTGTGGTGCATTGCAGTTGCCGCCTTCATTGCGATCTTTGCGCTTCGCGTCCCGTTTCCCGCAATCGTCGCCGCGGCAGCGCTCATCGGCTATGTGGGCGGTCGACTGGACCCGGGGAAATTCACGGCAGGCGGCGACCACCACTCGGTTGGTCAGGCAACAAGTACCGCGTGGATTGACGACGACACGCCGACGCCGCCACACGCACAATTCCGCTGGAACCGAATGTGGACGGTGGTTATTGCAGGGCTGTTGTTGTGGCTGGTGCCAATGGGACTGCTTGCGTACGCCTACGGCTGGAATCATACCCTTACGCAAATGGGCTGGTTTTTCACCAAGGCCGCCCTGCTTACCATCGGCGGAGCCTACGCCGTACTGCCCTACCTCTATCAAGGCGCGGTCGATCACTACGGCTGGCTGACGCCAACGCAGATGATCGATGGCCTGGCGTTGGGAGAAACCACCCCGGGACCACTCATTATGGTCGTTGCCTTCGCCGGATTCATCGGCGGCTATGTCCAGGCGCTGTTTGGCCCGGAGGCCCTGTTTCTGGCCGGAGCAGTCGCAGCCTCACTGGTCACCTGGTTCACCTTCTTGCCATCCTTCCTGTTTATTCTTATTGGTGGGCCATTGGTGGAATCGACCCATGGTGACGTCAAGTTCACCGCGCCGCTGACGGCGATCACCGCCGCAGTTGTCGGTGTCATCCTGAACCTGGCACTGTTTTTTGGTTACCACGTACTCTGGCCCAACGGCATTGACAATGCCTTCGACTGGGTGTCAGCACTCATCGCCCTGGGCGCGGGAATTGCCCTGTTCCGCTTCAAACGCAATGTGATCCACGTCATCGCTGCGTGCGCTGCTGCTGGATTGATCATCAACACCCTGATCCTGTGAGGTAACCATGAACGAATCTATCGACAATCAACGACGAGCCTTGCTGAGCGCTGCCGCAGTGATCACTTCGTTGAGCGCATTCCCGGCTCTCAGCGCGGCAATCTCAAAAGAGGGCACTACCATGCCCGCCGTGACGGCATTTCATAGCCCAACGGAGCTCAAACCCCTGCTTTTCAACCCTGCCAAGCTCAATGGTTTGTCCGAACGACTCGTCCGTTCACATTGGGAGAACAACTACGGTGGCTCCGTGGTCGCGTTGAATTCTGTAAAAAAACATCTTGCTGAAGCTCTGGCAAACAAAGACAGACCGGCCTTCATCTACAACGACTTGAAGCGCGAGCACCTGGTACGTACTGGCTCGGTGGTCCTCCACGAGTTCTACTTCGACAATTTGGGCGGTAACGGTCAGGCGGGCACGGCTGAAAGAAAGGCGATCGCCGACACATTCGGTAGCTTCGACACGTGGGAGACCGAATTCCGCAAGATCGGTGCTGGCCTCGGCGGCGGGTCAGGCTGGGTCATGCTGGGTCATGCTGGGTTTCAACCAACATACACGACAACTCGAGAACTACTGGCTGGCAGATCACGCCCACGGGGCAGCAGCCACCTTGCCGGATTGATCTGTGCCTGCTTCCTATCGCCCACACCGTGACAGAATCAGCCTGCTTACCCTTCCAGTTCCTCCCACCTGACATAAGCCCTGGCCAGTTCCGCGCCAACCTCCTCGAGTTCCTTCATGGTCTGCGCGACCCCCTCCTTTGAAGCTTTGTAGAAGTCGGCGCTCGACACCCGGTTCTGCAAACCGGCTTGCCGGGTCTCCATCGTATCGATCAACGTCGGTAACGCTTCGAGTTCCCGCTGTTCCTTGTAGGAGCGCTTCCTGGCCGGTCCGACTTTTGCAACCCGATCTGCCACTCTCGGCCCGGAGCCTGTCCTGGCAGGTTGTTCCGCCACACCCTTCGCCAATCGGTGACGATTCCAGTCTGAATATCCGCCGGGAAATTCCCTGACCCGCCCATCATCCGAAATCGTGAGCAGACTGGTCACTGTTCGATCTATGAAGTGCCGGTCGTGGCTGACCAGCAGCAGCGTACCTTCATAGTCGGCAATCAGCTCTTCAAGCAGCTCAAGTGTTTCCACATCCAGATCGTTGGTTGGTTCGTCAAGTACCAGAAGGTTGGCAGGCTTGGCGAACAGTTTGGCGAGCAGCAGGCGATTCCGTTCGCCCCCGGACAATGACTTGACCGGTGAGTGGATTCGCGAAGAAGGAAAGAGAAAGTCAGCCAGATAGCCCGCTACATGCCGCTTCTTGCCATTTTGTTCGATGTGATCCGAACCGTCCGCAACATTGTCACGCACGGATTGTTCTGGATCGAGCTGGAGCCTCTCCTGGTCAAAATAGGCAATCTGCAACCGGCTACCCTGTCGGACCTCGCCGCTGGTAGGCGACAGTTCACCAAGCAGGAGCCGCAGCAGTGTGGTCTTGCCGCTGCCATTCTGTCCGAGGATACCAACCCTGTCGCCCCTGATGATCGTGGTGGAAAACGGTTCAAGCAGTTGATGACCCGCATATCCGAACGTGACTTCCTCAGCTTCCAGTACCAGCTTGCCAGACTGCTCGCCCGTACTGGTCCGCATGCGAACCTGACCTTGTCGCTCAAGCCTCGACGCATGCTCTTGTCGAAGCGCTTCCAGTCGACGCACGCGGCCTTCGTTGCGGGTTCGTCTGGCCTTGATACCCTGACGGATCCAGACCTCTTCTCCAGCCAGCGTCTGGTCGAACTTGCGGGACGCATCTGCCTCAGCTTCAAGCTCCACTGCCTTGCGATCGAGATAAGCCTGATAGCTGCCTGGATAGGAGCGGACCACGCCACGATCCAGTTCGATGATCCGCGTCGCGAGGCGATCCACAAACGCTCGATCATGGGTAATGAACAGGACAGTACCTCGATAGTCGGCCACCACCTCTTCCAGAGCCTGGATCGATTCAATATCAAGATGGTTGGTGGGTTCATCCAGCAGCAGCAGATCCGGCTCCGCGACCAGCGCACGGCCCAGCATCGCCCGACGGCGTAATCCACCGCTGCACTCGCCCAGTCGGGCTTCCGATGGCAGACGAAGCCGATCCAGCATCGCTTCAACACGCTGACTGGCGGTCCATGCATCGGCAACTTCGACCTCGTGCTGAAGTCGCGAGTATTCCTCCAGCACTTGCGCATCATCACTCTGCACCAGTCTGAGACTCACCGCATGCATCCGGGACAGCAGGTCCTGTAACTCCCCGAGCCCCGAGGCAACAACATCGAACAAGGTTGCATCGAGCGCCGACGGCACCGCCTGCTCCAGGCGCGCCAGGCGAAGCCCGTCGCGCCACCAGAGCCGGCCGCTGTCGAGCGACTGCTCACGGGCGATGACGTTGAGCAAGGTCGATTTGCCCGTCCCATTGCGACCCAGCAGACAGATGCGCTCGCGCGGCTGAACGACGAGGTCCGCGTGATCCAGCAGGGGGATATGCCCATACGCGAGACACGCGACCTGCAACTGAAGGATGGTCATGACAACTGGTCTGGATCATTGGCGGGGCGCGCACTATACCAGCCGAGACCTTCTGCACTGTGCCGTTGTGATATCACGGCAGGGCCCAGAACAGGAGGCCATCAGATTGATTTGACAGACAAGGGAAAAGCGGCCTATAACATTCGTGCGTGGCGGATTTGTTTCAAGGGGTTAACAAATCACCACATTTCCAGAGGGGGGATGTGTTCAGCCAGGTTTGAGTTGTAAACGGGCTGCGCCCATCACGATGTCCAAAACTGACTGAGCGAAGGGGAAGTCAATTATGGTCAGGAAATTGGTTGGCGGAGCGCTGACGGTTACGTTGCTCGCGTCTGTTCTGATTTCGGGATCCTTGGCCATCGCGGCCTCAGGAGACCGACGACAGATCGAAGAAGTGATAGTCACAGCCGAAAGGCGGGAATCGACGGTCAGCGACACGTCGATGTCGATCACCGCATTCACTGGAGAATTCCTCGAAGACTTTGGTATCCGTAACCAGGAGGACCTCCAGAACCTGATACCGGCGGCAGTCATCGAGCCTTATGACATGGCCGTACGGGGTGTCGGTCGAAACTTCCGTTCACTCGGCGGCGACCCCGGTATTGCTACCTACCTGAACGGCGTTTATTCGGAAGACTTCGGTATCGCATCCACCGAAGGCGGTCTGTTCGATGTCGAGCGAATCGAAGTGCTGCGTGGCCCCCAAGGCACGCTGTACGGCCGCAACGCTATCGGCGGCGCCATCAACTTCATCAGCAAATTGCCATCCGATGAATTTGAAGGCGAAGCTCGTGTGGTGGCTGGTGACTACGACCTGCTCGAAACCTACGGTGTTTTATCCGGACCGATCATCAAGGGACTCCTCGCAGGTCGAGCGGTCGGCGTGAAGCGAGTTCGCGAAGGTTACTACAAAGACAAATCGGGCAACCCCGATCCAGGCAACTACGGGGACGAAAACTACGCATTGTCGTTTCGTCTGACCCCGACCGAAAACATCGAAATGAACGTGCGTGCCAACGAGCGCAGCTACGCCAGAAGGATGGCCGGCGCCGATGCCGCAGGTGTCATCAACTTCACCGAAAATGGTGGGCGCGCCCGCAACACCACTGACCTCGTGTTTGGCTACCGCGCTGTCAACCCGAACCTCGCCTGCCCCGATGCAGTCACCCGAACCGCACCAGTTGCCACTCCTGGCGTACTCGGTGGTACAGGTTGTGCGGTTCCCGGTCGACCAGTGCTGTCCTTCACCCATCCAACCAACGGTTCGACCGTCTTTGCCCAGCGCGCGGTTGCAGGATTCGACCGCACGCAGGTCGGTACCATCAACAGCCATAACATGGCATTTGGTGCCGATCCCACCCGCCAGAATCTGGTGGGGGTCGGCAGCCTCGATGGCGACGATCTGGTGACCGATACCAACGGCCAGCAGGATGAATTTTTCGACCACCAGGCCGTGTCGTTCGATGCCTCCTGGACGGTATCCGATCAGTTCTCGATGAAGTACATTTTCGGCTACACCGACTACTTCTATGATCGGACATCGGACGTGGATCTGACCAGCAACCCGACCTTTGACCGTACTTTCTATGTCAGTCAGGAAACGGAGTACATCTCTCACGAGCTGCAGTTTTTCATCGACCCGAGTGAAAATCTCTCGATGACAGCGGGACTGTTTGCATACGACGCCAAGATCACCCAGCGTGGTGACTACTTCGATGCCACATGCCGCAACCGGCCCAACTGTGGCTCCCGATACAACCGGACTTTCCCGAACGCCGCGTTCGGTCTCGGGTTCCTCGACGCCTTCCCGAAAATGGACCTCTTCTCGGCCCGACTTGGCAACGATGAACGCGACACGACCGGCGCGCTGCCGTTTTATTGCCTCGACGGCGGTGCGATTGCCGCAGCTGATCAACTCGACGTGTACTGTTTTGGCAAGTGGTCAGCTGATGGCGGTGACCGCGTACAGCATGGTCCGGACACCATCGCCACCGATCTCGAGTATCAGACCCGCAGCGAACGTTATGCCTACGCAGCTTATGGACAAAGCACGTATACGTTCAACGAACATTGGGCTTTGACGGTTGGGCTACGTTGGGCACGGGACAGCCTGAGCGGCGCTGAAGATGTTTTCTACTACAGAGAGCAGGACATCGTTCCGTTGGGCTTCGGTGCCGGTGGTGCTGGTTGTGCAGGCACACCAGGCGTCGCTACCTGCACGTCGTCACTGGGTCTTTTCAATCAACTGCTGGGATCCGTGGGTCCAAATGGCGAAATCCTCGACCCTGCAGGCGTTCTCGTCGCCGGGGTTCCTACCAGCATCTCGTTGACCCGCGATCTCCACAAGAATACTTCAGACATCACCTGGCGATTCAACGTCGATTACACACCGACCGATGATGACCTGATCTATCTGTCCGCCACCAAGGGCCTGCGCTCCGGCGGGATGAACCTCGTTTTCTTCTCCAGCAATTCAACCTACGACGGGGAAGAGCTGACAGCCTATGAACTGGGTTACAAGGGCACCAAGCTCGATGGTCGTCTGCAACTGAATGCATCGATCTATCTGTACGATTACAAAAACGTCCACACGTTCTCGAACGGTGCTTCGTTCGCGGGTGGTTACACCACCAACGTAATTGCCGTTCCCAAAGGGGAAATGAGAGGTCTTGAACTGGACGGCACCTGGCTCCTTGGAGACAACTTCACACTCGGCGCGAACTTCAGCCTGACCAAGAGCGAGTACAAGTCTGACGTCTTCGCGATCAATCCGATCGATGAAAACGCCCCAGAATCGTTGTTCGATCCCTTTGCGACGTTGAGCAATCTGAACGGCAACCAGATGATTCGTGTCCCGGAGATGAAAACGGGAGCGTATGCGCAGTACACCTGGCCCATGGGTGAAAACGGCAAGGTGGACTTCCTGGTGAACTACTCGTGGATCGATCGTGTGTACTTCACCGTCTATGAAGACAAGAATCATTCGGCGCCATCCTACGATCGTTTTGATGTGCGCAGTTCCTGGATCAGTGCCGACGATGCGTGGACAGTGGCCGTATTCGTGAACAACGTCTTCGACAAGATCGGCATCCGCCAGATCGACCAGTACCAGGCAACCGAATCAACCAACTGGCGCCGCACGGGGGCAGTCAGCGACCCACGCCTGTTTGGTCTCGAAGTGAGATACAAGTTCGGCGCTTACCAGTAACCCGCTGCGAATAGCGCAATCTGCAGGTGGAGCATGCTCCGCCTGTTTTATTCCCGGGGTTCAATTTTCTGGTTCCGGTTAACATAGGTCACAACCTGAATTAGCCAGTGCGCAATGCCAAACTTTGTCTCCGGTGTCATCCGCTTTCAGCAGGAAATTTTCCCCAGTCGTCGTGAGTTTTTTGAGCAGCTGAGTGATGGTCAGTGACCGGAATGTCTGTTCATAACCTGTTCTGAACCCCGGCTAGACCAAAGAGTTATAGGTTTGATTTGACACGTACAAGATTACTGGCTTATAAGGAACGAACTCGATTTGTAACAGTCTGTAACCGAGCTCATCTGCTAAGGCGGGCATACTAGCTGGAATTGTTCAGAAAAGAGATCACGCCGTTGAGTACGTCCAAGACAGATAGAGCGTCTCAGCAATGAATTTCGTTCGAGAGTCCGCATTGGGGAGGCCAGTATGGATGGAGCCCCTCCAACACCACCCGGACACGGGACCGCAGGAGGCGTCTCAAGCGGCTGGGGTTTTAAGATTCGGTTAACGTCAGTGTTGATGGGTTGGGGACGGGCTCGCTCAGTCTCCAAGTTTGTGAAAACAAGGGGTACATGGGGATAGCTATGACTAAAGTGCGATTGCACGCAGCTGACGCTGCATGTGGCTTTGGGTTCAGCCGGTCGGTATTTCAGGTACTAGCACTCGCTGTCTTGTTACCGAATAGTCCGGCGTTACTTGCGGAGGAAGGGGGCAGGCGTGCCATCGAAGAAGTGATTGTTACGGCAGAACGGCGCGAGGCCTCAATCCAGGACACTTCCATCTCGATTACGGCATTCACCGGCGAAATGCTCGAAGATTTCGGCATCCGCAACCAAGAAGATTTGCAGAACTTCGTTCCTGCGACCACGATTCAACCTTACGATGCCACAATCCGCGGTGTTGGACGCAACTTCCGCTCTTTGGGTGGGGACCCAGGCGTTGCGACCTACATGAATGGGGTTTATTCCGAAGACTTGCTGACCGCTACCGCTCCCACGTTCTGGGACGTGGAGCGTATTGAAGTGCTGCGCGGACCGCAGGGTACGCTCTACGGGCGTAACGCTGTCGGTGGTGCCATGAATATCCTGTATAAGAAGCCCGCACCAGAATTCGAAGCATCCGTCAAAGCCATCGGCGGAAACTTCGGCACTCAGGAGTACTACGGAGTAATCAACGGCGCGTTGGTCGACGACCTGCTTTCTGGCCGCTTCAACTTCAGCTATCGCGATCGCGATGGCGTCATAGAGGATATCGGCGGGGGTGATTTGGATGGGCTCGGCACCGAGAACTATGCCGTCCAGTTACAGTTTACTCCAACCGACGATCTGACCTTGGACGTTCGTGTCAACGACATGTCCATTGACCGCAACTTTGGCGGTGCCAGTGGTGGTGGCTTAGTGGTCTTGAACGAAGAAGAAAACGGATTCCGCAACACCACTTCCATTGTGGGGGGGTACCGCCAAATCAACCCGACTAATACCAACCCGGCAAATTTTGCCCAACGCAATTGGTATAATGCGAGCCAGCCGATTTTGAACTTTGTCGATCCCGTCACTGGAGCGCAGATACAGGCGCAACCCAACCGGCTCGGGGTTGATGTTGCCGAGTTTGACGGATTTCGCAATGCGGCCGCTTCCCTTGATGGGTTCGGCGTAACGAATCCCGAAACCGCTGCGGTGTACAACAAATGCGTATTCGACGGTGCTATTGACGGCGATGAGATCTGTGCCGCCACCAACGGTCTTAACCGAGAACAATTCGATCAACAAGGGATTCAGTCCACGCTGACCTGGAGCGTCAATGAGACTCTGGAAGTCAAATACATTTACGGCCATAACCAGCTGTCCTATCAGCGAACGACGGACGACGATAATACCGCCAGCCGCTTTCAGGACCGGCAGTTCTATGTGAACCACGAAGCGAAGTACTCGTCCCACGAACTTCAGGCTTTCGTCGACTTCACTGATTCCCTGACGTTTACCTCAGGGATTTTCTTTTACGAGGCAACAATTGATCAGCGCGGTGATTTTTACTCAGCCGTTGGCGAAGCTCGGTTCATCAATCCCTATAACGATGTGACTGGACTGGACAGAGTCGTCGCCTCCTTATTGCCCGGTATCATTAACGCAGGTACTTTCAACGGTCAGATGCCGACCCTGCACTCTTCCAGAGCGCTTTGCCAGAATCCCGCCACCAGGCGGCCGCAGTGCGAAGTGAACTTTGCAGCCCGTAATCCCGCGCCGGCACAGAACAACAACCTGCACATTGGGGTGTGGGGCGGCGACAACAACCAGAATCAGGATCTGAATGTCTCCCACGGAATACAATCCCTGGGTAGTGACTTGCTTTACCACACCCAGACTCAGCGCGACGCGTTCGCGATCTATACCCAGGGTGTTTGGGATATCAATGAGACGTTTACGTTGACCGTTGGCGCTCGCTATGCGGAAGATGAGCTCTACGGCGAGGAAAACTTGTTCCGCTATACGGAAGTAGCCCCCGGGTTCCTCCCGGCATTCGGGATTGATTTGTTCACCTACAACCTCCTCAACGGCGGAGTGGTTGCGGACCCAAATGTGCCCGGTGGGTTTAGAGGTACGGAGCGCGCCGTTAACGGTGGATTCCCAGCTGCTGTCAGCGTCTTCCGCGCCTTTGACCGCAAGGACAGTAAGGCGACCTTCCGCGTCAATCTGGACTACAACCTGAACGACAACACGTTGCTGTATCTATCAACTACCACAGGCTACAGGGCCGGTGGCAACAATCTGGTGTTCTTCAGTGCGACCCCCGACTATGATCCGGAAGAGCTGATAGCCTATGAGTTCGGCTACAAGATGCAGTTGCTGGACAACTCGCTACAGTTGAATGGCTCGTTCTACTACTACGATTATGAGTCCATTCACACTTTCGCAACGGAGGTTACTCCGCCGCTCGTACCCGGGAGCGCGCCTGGCACCACCACATCCGTTCTCCCTGCGCCGGGCGCTGAAATCTGGGGCATTGAAGCAGAAGCCACCTGGTTTGCCACCGAGCGAGCGAGCTTGGGCGGCAACTTCAGCTACACCCCCAGCAAATACTCAGAAGATCTGTTCATTGCGGATCCCTCAAGTTTTAGCAGACCGGAATCGTTGTTCCCAGATGCAAACAAACTGACAGAGAATATCAAGGGCAATCAACTCCTGCAGGTGCCGGAACTCAAGTACACGCTGTGGGGCAGCTACCGGATTCCAATGGCAGGTGGTTCCGCGCTTGAATTTCTGGGCGTCTACAACTGGATCGACGAGGTGTACTACTCGCCCTTCGAAAGCGATCGCGAAAAATCGGAAGCATATGATCGTCTGGATATGCGCGCCACCTGGAACTCGGCAGATGACCGCTGGATCGTCTCCGGATTTGTGAACAACGTGTTCGACGAGATAGGGGTGCTGCAGGTGCTGAATGAAGGTGAAGGAGAGTTCTTCCGGCGTTCGGCTGGCACCACAGTGCCACGCCTTTATGGACTTGAGTTGACGTTCAGCTTTCGCTAGGCCGATCTCGGTTCCGTCCAAAATAGGAAGCGGTCCTCCCATGGAGGACGCTTCCGCTTCGCGTATAGGGCGCTTTGCGGCTTGTATCGAGTGCCACAAACAGATCTGCAGCCAATTTGCTAGCATTTGTGGCGAGGCGATGCCTCGGATGACTTGGGAGTCTGCGCCGTAGAAATCGAGATCTGAGATAATCCGTTGGTGATTGAGAGATGGCCAGCAAGAGTTCTATGCCGACGACGTTTCGCCAGTACGTACCCCGATCAGGATCTGTTATCCGACACTGAGTTGATGAACTCCGGCGAGACTGCTGACCAGTACTGTTCAGCGAGGAAGGCCTGGATCTCACGCACCGTCATGCTGTGGACATACATCGCCGTGATCTTGTAGTCGAATCCGGAGAACCGTAGTGCACGCTTTGTCAGCGATCCCCGCCTGTACGGTCTCGAAGCGCGATACAAGTTCGGCGCTTACCAGTAACCCGCTGCGAATAGCGCAATCTGCAGGCGGAGCATGCTCCGCCTGTTTTTTTCCCGGGGTTCAATTTTCTGGTTCCGGTTAACATAGGTCACAACCTGAATCAGCCAGTGCGCAATGCCAAACTTTGTCTCCGGTGTCATCCGCTTTCAGCAGGAAATTTTCCCCAGTCGTCGTGAGTTTTTTGAGCAGCTGAGTGATGGTCAGCGACCGGAATGTCTGTTCATAACCTGTTCTGATGCGCGTATCGAAACCGCGATGATCACTCAGACCGAACCAGGCGAACTGTTCATCTGCCGCAACGCCGGCAACATCGTACCGCCACACACCCATCACACCGGTGGTATGACGGCATCGATCGAATTTGCAGTTGGGGTACTCGAGGTCCCCCACATCGTGATCTGTGGCCATACAGAATGTAGCGCAATGAACGGTGCGCTCAATCCCGCCAGCATCGATGGGCTGGATCATGTGCGTGAGTGGCTCGGTTATTCAAAAGCAGCCGTCAGCGTCGTCAATGCCATCGGTGAGGGTCTGGATGCACGCACCCGGATGCGTATGCTGGTCGAACAGAATGTAATTCTGCAGCTGCAGCATCTGCGCACCCACCCCGCTGTGGCAACGGGCCTGGCGCAGCGCAAGCTGACCCTGCACGGCTGGGTCTACGATATTCGTACCGGTGAGGTTCACGCCTACGATTTTGCAACAGACGCGTTTGTCCCGGTGTCCGAGCACTACGCGGCCGCGATCGCGAAAGCCCTGACACACAAGCATGACTGATCCTGCTGAAACAGCAGATACCGCCCAAGTATTCCCACCCGACTTCAGGCAGAACTCAGCACACGATGTCACACGGTCGTTTCAACAATCCACTGATTGCAGCGCTGACGGGTTTTTTTGACCTGTTTCGTGCGCAGCCACTGCGTGATCGTTTTGGTCCATCGATTCGATTTGACCAGCAGCGTGTGCTGATTACCGGCGCCAATTCCGGGCTTGGATTTGCCGCTGCAGTAGACGTCGCCCGACGTGGAGGCCACGTCACCATGGCCTGTCGAAGCCAGATTCCAGAAGCCGGTGAAGCCGCTCGAAAACTGTCCGGTACCGACACTATCGAAATGCGCCGTTGTGATCTTGCCGATCTAAACTCGATCCACGAGTTCGTGGAGGGTCTTGTCCGGGACGAGGCAGGTTCGATGTCGTGATCCTGAATGCGGCAGTGACACTCCCACAGGCGCGACAGACGGCAAGCGGCCAGGACGAGATGTTCCTGGTGAACTATCTCGCCAACGTCATTCTCTCCAATCTGTTGATCGCAAAGGACCGGCTGTCGCGACAGCGCGGAGAACCTCGCCTGTTGTTCATTTCTTCGGATAGTCACCGAGGAGCATCCGCAGTCGACTTCGAAGAGTTCGGTTGCTACTTTGACTATGGCGTCAGCAAGGCCATCGCCAATTACAGCTATTTCAAGTTGCTCCTGAATACCTATGCCACGGAACTGGACCGTCGTATCAACGTAAGCGCCCATTCCAGCGCCGTCTCAGGCCGGCAAGAGATCTACAAGGGAACGTAACGGGTCGTTGCCGAACTTCTCTTTCCAGATTCTGGGTGTGAGTTCGAGAATGTCCTTGTCCGG
>Ga0105050_10006520_pt1 | contig 14455 bp, 13 predicted proteins | sample FRY01_FD_78088 | JGI IMG/M metagenome (GOLD analysis project Ga0105050, IMG submission 78088) | Freshwater microbial communities from Lake Fryxell liftoff mats and glacier meltwater in Antarctica - FRY-01 | ecosystem: Environmental > Aquatic > Freshwater > Ice > Glacier meltwater ... | reverse complement strand
TCGGCGACACCCAGGTCTCCGACCTCGCCCCCCTCGCCGCCCTCCCCAACCTCCGCACCCTGAACCTCACCGGCCTCCCCGAAGGCATCGAAGCCGCCCTCCCCCGCCGCGCCGAAATCCAGATCCGCCGCTAACCCCGCACCCTTCACAGTCAAACATATAAACATCCCACACTCCCCTTCCCCCCGGCGCCCATCCCCAACCTCCCCCCAACCACCCCGCGCCGAACCACCCCACGCCGCCGCCCCTCCCGCCCCGGCCCCCTGCCGCACCCTGCACATTATCGAAAATAGTTATTGCATCTCCTGTTCACGCCATATATATTAACTGCAATGCCCTCACCCGTCACCATCTTCGCCCGCATTCTGGAATCTCTCCAGGCCGCCATCGCGCACCGCATGGTGCGCGATCGCATCCGCGCGCCCTTGCTCCTCCTCCTGCACGCCTACATCTCCCGCACCATCGAACGCGTCGCCACCCTCCACGCCCGCTGGCGGGCCGGCACCCTGCCCCGCCCCCGTACCGGGCGAATCCCCCCAGCACCCCCCACCCAACCCGAACCGCCGTCCCACCAGGCCGCCCCTATCCCCACCCGCGCCCGCCTGCCCGCCACCCGCGCCTGGATCGTCCACGTCGTCGGCTTCCAGGCCGCCAACTTCGCCAGCCAGCTCGCCCACCTCCTCACCCACCCCGACCTCGCCGATTTCCTCGCCCAGGCCCCCCAGGCCGGCCGCCTCCTGCGCCCCATCTGCCGCATGCTCGGCACCGAAATCCCCCAGGTCCTCATCCTGCCGCCCCCACCCCCCCGCCCGCCCAAGCCCCGCCCACCCCAACCCGAACCCGCGCCGCCACCGCGGCACGGCAAATACACCCCCGCCGCCATCCGCCGCTATCGCCCCGGCCCCATACCCCCCTTCCCCCAACGCCCCCCCGGGCAGCCACCGCCTGACGCCACCCCAACCACATCCATTTTATTACGATAATGGAATATTCCGCTACAAACCAGCCTCCACCCCACCCCAATGGACAGCGCCCCCCGCGCCAGGGCACGCTCCTCCCCTACCCGGAGGTCCGCCATGAAGTTCCCCGAAACCGGCCAACCCGCCGAACGCATCGCCGCCCTGATGGACGAGATGAAGGCGAACGATGCCCGCTGGCGCGAGGGTCGCGTCCCGCTCTACGTCTTCGGCGCCACCCCCGGAGTCGCCGAAGTCGGCCGCGACGCCTTCATGGCCTTCTTCACCGAAAACGCCCTGGGCGCCAAGCGTGCCTTCGGCAGCCTCAAACGCATGGAGGAGGAGGTGATCGCCATGGCCCTCGACCTCTTCCACGGCCCCGAGGGCTCAACCGGCAACATGACCTCCGGCGGCACCGAAAGCATCGTCATGGCCGTCAAGGCCTGCCGAGACTTCAACCGGGCAACCCGCAAAAACCCCACCCACCGCGGCAACCTCGTTCTCCCCCTCACCGCCCACCCCGCCTTCGACAAGGGCGCACAGATGATGGACCTCGAAATCCGCCGCGTGGCCATCGCCCCCGACCTGCGCGCCGACCCCGCCGCCATGGAAGCCGCGATCGACGCCGACACCATCATGATCGTCGGCTCCACCCCCTGCTTCCCCTACGGCGTGGTCGACCCGATCCCCGCTTTGTCGGACCTCGCCCTGCGCAAGAACGTCTGGCTGCACATCGATGCCTGCGTCGGCGGCTACTTCGCCCCCTTCGCCAAAGCCCTCGGCCGCCCGATCCCTGAATTCGACTTCGCCAACCCCGGCGTGATGTCGCTCAGCGCCGACCTGCACAAATTCGGCTTCTGCCCCAAGCCCGCCAGCACCGTCTTCTACCGCGATGCACAGAAACACGCCGCCCAGGCGCTGGACCTCGACGTGTGGCCGAACGGCCGCTTCGTCACCAACACCCTGGTCGGCACCCGCCCGGGCGGCGGCGTCGCGGCGGCCTGGGCGGTGCTCACCTATCTCGGCCGCGCCGGCTACATGCAGATCGCCGAACGGATGCTGGCCATGCGCGACGCCTACGTCGCCGGCATCGAGGCGATCCCGGGGATGCAGATGTTCGGCCAGCCCGACCTCTCGATCCTGGCCTTCGGCGCACCGGACAAGGATGCCGATTCCATCGCCGCCGGCATGGCCGCCCGCCACTGGGTGCCCGGCATGGTCCGCACCCCCCCCGGCCTGCACATGATGATGTCCCTGCTGCACGAACCGGCGCGCGAAGACTACCTGCGCGACCTCGCCGCCAGCGTGGCGCAGGCCGAGCCAGCCAAGGGCCGGCTGGCCTCGGCCGTCTATTAGCCTGGTTTGGTTTCCGCCGGGGCGGCAGGCGTCGTCGCCCCGCCGCGGTCCGGCACCACCACCGGCGGCGGCGGGCGCACCACCGGCGGCTCGGCCCCCAGCTTGGTCACCTTCAGGATCACCGCGTCGATGATCACCGTCTCGATCAGCTTGAACACCGGCTCCACCGCATAGCCGACAAAGAAGGCCACCGCGGCCAACGAAAGCGACATTCCACCAACGGCCAGCGGCTCGCCCCCGGTCCACACCACGCCGACCAGCCCGCCAAGCACCGCGGCCAGGCCGACGCGCACCACGGCATGCCGGCCGTCCTGCGGCTCCAGCGTCCAAGTGGACAGCTTCTGGTCGATGCGCCGCATCGCATAGGCGCAGCCGCCCAGGCTGCCCAGCAGCAGCGGCAGCAGGAAACCGGCGACAACCGCGGAGGTGATGGTCACCGCGGTTTCGTGGGAGTGCCAGGAATCGAGCCCGATCTCCGGCGGCAGGCGGATCTCCGGCGCGCCGCAGCCGGTCAGCGCCCCCGGCGATGAAGGAGGGGGCAAGGGCGGAAGGCCGGCGGCCCAGCGGAACACCCGGTCGTAGGGAAGGGTGAACAGGCCAAAGATGCGGTGGCTGCGGCAGTTCCAATCGGCCAAGCCCGAATACTGCAGTGCCATGCGCACCTTCACGTCGTCGGCGCGCCGGCAAATCTCCGCGGCCTTGATTGTCGCCGGCTCCCGCCAGCGCAGCGGTTGGAAGGAGGCCCCCTCGCCCTCGGGCACCGCGGCGAGGAACTCGACGACCAGGTCGTGGTTGGCCCCGGCCGCCAGGAACAACGGCCGCGCGCACATCGGTGCGGCATGCCAGCTGGTGTCCCCAGCGCCGGGGGCCACATCGGCCCACACGACCCGTGCCCGGTCAGGCTCACCGGCCGCCCCCGGCGCCAGGCGCAGGCGGATCGCAAACGGCGTCGTCTCGTCCGCCGACAACGTCACCATGTCCTTCTGCACGCCGGCTTCGATCTGGCGCAGATCCTTCAGTTGCTGCAGCAGGCGCCGGCCGGTGTCCATGTGCGCCAGCAGGGAGATGCCGGCGAGCAGCAGCGCGACCGCCAGGGTGCCGACGAGGAACATGTAGGCCTTGACGTGGCGCGCCTCCCGCCGGATGCCCGCGGGGGGCTCGCCATCCTCCATGGCAATGCCGAGATAGGTGGCAGTCAGTCGGATGCTGCGCACATTGGCCGGGGCGGCGCGCAAGCTGAGGTCGTCGATGCAGGCCAACAGGGCCGGGATGCGCGCGGTGTCCTCGGCCAGGGTGGCGGCCGGCTCGAACAGGATGCCATAGGTGCTGCGGGCGGCCGAGGCCTGGCCCTCGGGTGCTCCGGCGAGTGTCCGGTCGGTGCGGCGGGCCACGAAGCGCAGCAGCAGCCGCCCGTCGGACTGGGTGCTGGCGATGTAGGCCTCGTGGACATGGGGACCGGCCTTGCCCTGCGTCACCGACATGGCATGTCCTCCGCGAACCCGTTACTTAACGATCATGCACCAATCGGCCGCCGCGGCAAGCTTTCGGGTTGGCCCGACCGATCGTGGCGCGGTCCGCATGGCGGCCGCGAGCACGCTTGGCGCATTGACAGCGTGGGGGCCGGGGGCCTAAAAGCCGCGCTCCCGGTGCCCGGGTAACCGCTGGCGCCCTCTTGCCTATTGCCTTCGGACGGCCCTCGGCCGCCAGTCAGGAAGTTGGACCATGTTCGCAGTCATCCGCACCGGCGGTAAGCAGTATCGCGTGCAGCCCGACCAGGTGCTGAAGGTCGAGAAGCTGGAGGCCGAGGCCGGCGGCACCATCACCTTCACCGACGTGCTGGCGGTGGGCGGCGAAGGCTCGCTGACCGTGGGCGCGCCGAATGTGGTCGGCGCCACTGTGACCGCCACCGTGATCGCGCAGGACCGGCTGGAGAAGATCATCATCTTCAAAAAGCGCCGCCGGCAGAACAGCCGCCGCAAGAACGGCCACCGCCAGCACGTGACCGTGCTGCGCGTGTCGGCCATCAACGCAGCCTGAGGATACCGCACCCATGGCACACAAGAAGGCAGGCGGCTCGTCGCGCAACGGCCGCGATACCGAAGGCCGGCGCCTCGGCCTCAAGAAGTCGGGCGGCCAGGCGGTCGTCGCCGGCAACATCATCGTCCGCCAGCGCGGCACGAAGGTGAAGCCGGGCACCAATGTCGGTCTGGGCAAGGACCACACCTTGTTCGCCCTGGTGGACGGCACCGTGAAGTTCCAGACCCGTGCCGACAACCGCGTGCACTGCTCGGTCGTGGCTGCCGCCGGCGTGCCGGCCAACGACGACGCCCCGCTGGCGGTTGCCGCCGAATAACCACGCTCACGCCGGTTCCAGCTGCGATGGGGGTCGGCACCAGCCGGCCCCCTTTTTTGCGTTTTGAGAACCTTATGAAATTCCTCGACCAGGCGAAAATCTACTGCCGGTCCGGCGACGGGGGCGATGGCGTCGTGGCCTTCCGGCGCGAGCGGTTCATCGAATACGGCGGGCCCGATGGCGGCAATGGCGGGCGCGGCGCGAACATCATGTTCGAGGCCGTGCAGAACCTGAACACGCTGATCGACTTCCGCTACACGCAGCATTTCCGCGGCAAGAAGGGCGGCAACGGCGCAGGGTCGGACCGCACCGGGGCGGGGGCGCCCGACGTGCTGATCAAGGTGCCGGTCGGCACGCAGATCTTCGACGACGACCAGGAGACGATGCTGGCCGACCTCGACGTGCCCGGCAAGCGCATCACGTTGCTGAGCGGCGGCGATGGCGGGTTCGGCAACGCCAACTTCAAAAGCTCGACCAACCGCGCGCCGCGCAGGGCCGACAAGGGCTGGCCGGGCGAGGAGCGCTGGGTGTGGCTGCGTTTGAAGCTGATCGCCGATGTCGGGCTGGTCGGGCTGCCGAACGCCGGCAAGTCCACCTTCCTGTCGGTGGTCTCCGCCGCCCGGCCGAAGATCGCCGACTATCCGTTCACCACCCTGCATCCGCAGCTCGGTGTGGTGCGGCTGGACATGACGCGGGAGTTCGTGATCGCCGACATCCCCGGGCTGATCGAGGGCGCGCATGAGGGGGCGGGGCTGGGCGACCGGTTCCTGGGCCATGTCGAGCGCTGCGCGGTGCTGCTGCATCTGGTCGACGGCGCGGCGGGCAACGTGGTGAAGCAGTGGCGCACGGTGCGCGAGGAGCTGGAGCAGTATGGCGGCGGGCTGGCGGACAAGCCCGAGATCATCGCCTTGAACAAATCCGACTCGATGACGACGCGGCAGATCAGCGACCGCAGAAAGCAGTTGGAGCAGGCTTCCGGCGCGCCGGTGCACGTGATCTCGGGCATGGCGAGGCTGGGCGTGCCGGAGTTGCTGGAGGCGCTGTGGAAGGTGATCGCGGAGGCGCGGCGCAGATGAGCCCGCTTCCCTCGCCGCTTCCCTCGCTGGCAACCGCGAAGCGGCTGGTGGTGAAGATCGGCAGCGCGCTCGTGGTCGATTCGGCGCAGTCGACGTTGCGCACGGAATGGCTCGCCGGGGTGGCGGCGGATATTGCAGCGCTTCGGGCGCGCGGGGTGGAGGTGATCGTGGTCTCGTCCGGGGCCGTCGCGCTGGCGCGGCGCGCGCTGGGGCTCACACGCCGGCGGCTGCGGCTGGAAGAGAAACAGGCGGCGGCGTCGGTCGGGCAGATCCGGCTGGCCGGGGCCTGGGCCGAGGTGCTGGCGGCGCGCGGGCTGACGGCGGCGCAGCTGTTGCTGACGCCGCACGACAGTGAGGACCGGCGGCGCTACCTGAACGCGCGCGCCACGCTGCGCACGCTGCTGGAACTGGGCTGTATCCCGGTGATCAACGAGAATGACACCGTCGCCACCGCCGAGCTGCGCTTCGGCGACAACGACCGGTTGGCCGCCCGCGTGGCGGAGATGGTCGGCGCGGACCAACTGGTGCTGCTGTCGGATATCGACGGGCTATACACCGCCGATCCGCGCACCAACCCCGACGCGAAGCACCTGCCGGTGGTGGAGGCCGTCACGCCCGAGATCGAGGCGATGGGGGGCGAGCCGCCGCCGGGGTATTCGAGCGGGGGGATGCGGACCAAGTTGATCGCGGCACGGATCGCCACCGGCGCGGGCTGCGCGATGGCAATCTCGCTCGGCAATGTCGAGCACCCCTTGGCGGCACTGGAGGCGGGCGCGCGCTGCACTTGGTTCCTGCCGGCGGCCAGCGACCATTCGGCGCGCAAGCGGTTCATCCTGGGCACACTGCACCCGGCGGGCAGCTTCACGCTGGACGACGGCGCGATGCGGGCGCTGGCCTCCGGGCGGTCGCTGCTGCCGGCCGGGGTGCGGGAGGTGGGCGGCGTGTTCGAGCGCGGCGACGTGGTGGAGGTTCTGGCGCCGGACGGGCGGGCGCTGGGGCGCGGGCTGTCGGCCTATGCCAGCGCCGATGCCTGCCGGATCATCGGGCGGCGCAGCGCGGAGATCGAGGCGATCCTGGGTTGGCGCGGGCGCGACGAGCTGATCCACCGCGACGACCTGGTGCTGCGGGAGGGGTGAGGGGCTCGACCCCCAGGCCCGCATGCCGGCAAGATAGCGACGGGAGAACGCCGATGGACATCGCCATACATCCTGCCGAGACCGCCGCGGATTGGATGCGCGCGGCTGCCACGCGGGCGAAGGCGGCCTCCGCCGTGCTGGCGACCCTGCCGGAGGCGGCGCGCAACGCGGCGCTGCATGCGGCGGCGGCGGCCATCCGGGCCCACGCGGCGCAGATCGAGGCGGCGAATGCGCGGGACCTGGCGGCCTTCGACGCGGCGGGGGGCACGACGGCATTCCGCGACCGGCTGGCGCTGAATCCGGCGCGGATCGCGGCGATGGCGCAGGGGCTGGACGACATCGCTGGCCTGCCCGACCCGCTGGCGCGGGTGCTGGCGGAATGGACGCGGCCGAACGGACTGCGCATCCGGCGCGTTCCGCAGCCGCTGGGCGTGATCGGGATGATCTACGAGAGCCGGCCGAACGTGGGGGCGGATGCCGCGGGGCTTTGCCTGAAGGCGGGCAATGCGGTGATCCTGCGCGGCGGGTCCGACAGCTTCCACAGCGCGGGCGCGATCCATGCCGCCGTGGCGGAGGGGATACGGGCAGCGGGCGTGCCGGAGGCGGCGGTGCAGGTCCCGCCGGCGACCGACCGGGCCTATGTCGCGGCCATGCTCGGCGCGGCCGGGCAGATCGACCTGATCATTCCGCGCGGCGGCAAAAGCCTGGTGCAGCGGGTGCAGGCGGAGGCGCGGGTGCCGGTGCTGGCCCATGCCGAGGGGCTTTGCCACACCTACGTGCACGCAGCCGCCGACCCAGCGATGGCGCGTGCGGTGCTGGCCAACGCCAAGATGCGCCGCACCGGGGTGTGCGGGGCGACCGAGGTGCTGCTGATCGATGCCGCCATCGCCCCGTCGCTGCTGCCGGCGCTGATTGCCGACCTGCGCGCGCTGGGCTGCGATTTCCGCGCCGGGCCGCGGGCGCGGGCGATCGTGGCGGACCTGCCGCCGACGCAGGTGGGCGATTTCGACCGCGAATGGCTCGACGCGATCCTGACCGTGGCGGTGGTGGACGACATCGACGGCGCGCTGCGGCACATCCGCCACCACGGCAGCTCGCACACCGACGCCATCGTCACCGAGGATGCCGAGGCGGCGGCGACATTCCTCAACGGCGTCGATTCGGCGGTGGCGATGTGGAACGCCTCCACCCAGTTCTGCGACGGCGGCGAGTTCGGCTTCGGGGCGGAGATCGGCATCGCCACCGGGCGGATGCATGCGCGCGGGCCGATCGGGTTGGAGCAGCTGACGACGTTCCGCTACCTGGTGCTTGGCCGCGGGCAGGTCCGGCCCTGAGCGAGCCGTCGCATTGGGGGGATCGGCGGCGGACCCGCGTCGGGCTGCTGGGCGGGTCATTCAACCCGGCGCATGACGGGCACCTGCATGTGGCGCGGATCGCGCGCAGGCGGCTCGGGCTCGATCAGGTGTGGCTGATGGTCTCGCCGGGCAATCCGCTGAAGCCGGCGCGCGGCATGGCGCCGCTGGCGGAGCGGCTGGCTTCGGCGCGGGGGATCGCCGACGGGCGGCGTGTGGTGGCGACCGCGATCGAGGCGCGGCTGGGCACGCGCTACACCGTGGCGACGCTGCGGACGCTGCGGACGCGGTTTCCGCGCGTCGATTTCGTCTGGCTGATGGGGGCGGATAATCTGGTGCAGCTGCCACGCTGGCGGCGGTGGCGCGACATCGTCGCGCAGGTGGTATTTGCCGTGCTGCCGCGCCCTACCTACAATCACCGCGCGCTGGCCAGCCGTGCCGCCCATTGCCTGCGCGACGTGCGCCTGTCGGTCCATGCCGCCCCGGCGCTGGCCGGGCTGGCCGCGCCGCGCTGGGTGTTTCTTCCGGCCGCACAGCACGGTGCCTCTGCGACTGAAATTCGCCGTGCTTCCTCTGGCCTTTCTTCCTCTGGCCGCCTCGCCCTTTCTGGAGTTCAGGACCATCGCCCGCAAGCCGCCCGTTCCCCCGTCTGACGCCCCGCGCAAACGCATTGCCCCCCCGCGCACCGGACGGGCCGCCGCCTCGCCCGCTGCGATTCCGGCGCCGCCGGGCACCGCGCGCAAGAAGGCCGCCGCCGCGGGGCCCAAGGGCGCGCAGCGCCGCCCCAAGCCGGTGCAAAAGACCGATTCCGAACGGCTGGACCAGCTGCAGAAGATCATCGTGACCAGCCTGGAGGACGACAAGGCCGAGGAGGTGGTGGCGCTGGACCTGCAGGGCCGGGCCGCCTTTGCCGACCGCATGGTGGTCGCCACCGGCATCGCCGACCGGCAGATCTCCGCCATGGCGACGCACCTGGAGGAGAAGCTGACCGAGGCCGGGCTGAAGCGGGTGCTGATCGAGGGCGGCACGGGGTCGGACTGGGTGCTGATCGACGCCGGCGACATCATCGTCCACCTGTTCAAGCCCGAGGCGCGGGCGCTGTACGGCATCGAGCGCATGTGGGGCGCCGAGCTGGACGAGCCCCCCCCGGCCGGACCAGCCGACGCTGGCTGACTGGCTGCTGCTGGCGGTCGGGCGGATCGGCGCCGCGCCGGAGGGCGAGCTGGTCGCCCGCTATGCCGCGCGGCTGCGCCCGACGCTGCGCGTGGTGGAGGTCGCCGAGGCGCGAGGCTCGGCCGCCGAGATCATGCGCCGCGAGGCCGAGGCGCTGCGGGCGCGCATCCCGGCGGGCGCCTTCGTGGTGGCGTTGGACCGCAGCGGCACCGCGCCTGATTCGGCGGGACTGGCTCGGCGCCTGGCACAATGGAGCGGGGCGCGGCAGCTGTGCTTCGTGATCGGCGGCGCGGAGGGGCTTGACCCCGGTTTCCTGGACGAGTCCCACCAGCGGCTGTCGCTGGGGCCGATGGTGTGGCCGCATCTGCTGGCGCGCGCGATGCTGGCCGAGCAGCTGTTCCGGGCGCAGTCGATCCTGGCGGGGCACCCCTACCATCGCGGGCCACGCGAGCCGTGATCCCGAGTCGCGATTGAATATCTTTCAGATTCATCGCAATCGCCGTATATCCTTCGTCTCCGTGACTCCAGGGAATACGTGATGCGGCCACCCGTGATGCTCGTGATCCTCGACGGCTGGGGCTGGCGCGAGGACAATGCGGACAATGCCGTGCGTCAGGCGCGCACGCCCAACTTCGACCGGTTATGGGCAAGCTGCCCGCACGCGCTTCTGCGCACGTCGGGCGTGGATGTCGGCCTGCCGGACGGGCAGATGGGGAATTCCGAAGTCGGACACTTGAACCTTGGCGCCGGGCGGGTGGTGATGCAGGACCTGCCGCGCATCAACCTGGCCTGCGCCGACGGGTCGCTGGCGACGCTGCCGGCGCTGGTGGCGCTGGTCGCGGCGCTGAAGGTCAGTGGCGGGACCTGCCACCTGATGGGCCTGATGTCGCAGGGCGGGGTCCATTCGCACCTGGAGCACGCGATCGCCTTGGCGCGGGCAGTGGCCGGCGCGGGGGTGCCGGTGGCGGTGCATGCGTGGACCGACGGGCGCGACACGCCGCCGCAATCGGCGCTGGGCGATATCGCCAAGCTGGAGGCGGGGCTGCCGGCCGGCGCGCGGATCGCCACGGTCAGCGGGCGCTACTACGCGATGGACCGCGACAACCGCTGGGAGCGGGTGGGCCGGGCCTACGGCGCGATGGCCGAGGCGGATGCCCCCCGCGTGGCGACGGCCGCGCAGGCGGTGGAGCAGGCCTATGCCGGGGGGCAGTTCGACGAGTTCGTGGCGCCGGCGACGGTGGGCGATTACGGCGGGATGCGCGACGGCGACGGGGTGTTGTGCTTCAACTTCCGCGCCGACCGGGTGCGCGAGATCCTGGCCGCGCTGCTCGACCCCGGCTTCGCCGACTTCGCGCGGCCGCGGGCGGTGCGCTTCGCGGCGGCGGCGGGGATGACACGCTACAGCGATGCGCTGGCGCCGATGATGGGCGCATTGTTCGCGCCGCAGACCATGGTCAACCTGCTGGGCCAGGTGGTGGCGGCGGCGGGGTTGGCGCAAATGCGGCTGGCGGAGACGGAGAAATATCCGCACGTCACCTATTTCTTCAACGGCGGGGTGGAGACGCCGAATGCCGGCGAGGAGCGGGTGATGATCCCCTCGCCCAAGGTCGCGACCTATGACCTGCAGCCGGAAATGTCGGCCCCGGCGTTGACCGAGGCGGCGGTCGCCGCGATCGAGGGTGGGCGGTTCGCGATGCTCGTGCTGAACTTCGCCAACCCCGACATGGTGGGCCACACCGGCATCCTGGCGGCGGCGATCACGGCGGTGGAGACGGTGGATGCCGGGCTGGGGCGGATCGCCGCGGCGATCGAGGCCAAAGGCGGCTGGCTGCTGGCCACCGCCGACCACGGCAATTGCGAGATGATGCGCGATCCCGCGACCGGCGGGCCGCACACGGCGCACACCACCAATCCGGTGCCGGTGCTGCTGTTCGGGCCAACCAACCGCCCGCTATTCGCCGGGCGGCTGGCCGATGTCGCGCCGACCATGCTGGAGTTGATGGGGCTGGCGGTGCCGGCGGAGATGACCGGGCGCTCCCTGTTGGCGACGACGTGAGCGCGGCGCGGCGCCGCTGGACGGGGCTGGGGGCGGCCGCGGTCGTCACCCTGCTGGTGTCTGCGGCGGCGCCGGCCCCGCCGACGCGCGAGCAGGTGCGGGAGGCGGAGCAGGCCGGGCGCGAGGAGCTGGCCGCACAGCGCCAGGCCGCCCAGCGCGCGGCGGCGGCAAAGGCGGAGGCGGCGAAGCTGGCTGGCGAGCAGGAGCGCATCCTGGCGCGGCTGCGCGAGGCCGAGCTGGCAACTGGCACGTTGGCGGCGCGGGTGGAGCAGCTGGAGCTGCGGCGGCGGCAGGCGGCGGCGCGGCTGGCGGCACGGGCGGCCGATTTCACGCCGCTGCTGCCGGTGCTGGAGCGCCTGGCGCTGTTCCCGTCGGAGACGATGCTGGCGGTGCCGGTACCGCCGGAGCAGGCGGTGCGCGGGGCGCTGGTGCTGGGCGGCATCGTGCGGACGCTGGAGCGCGAGGCGGCGGCGCTGCGGGCCGAGCAGGCGGAGCTGGAGGCGTTGCAGGCGCTGGTGGACGCCGAGCTGCCGCGGCTGGCCGAGGCGAAGGCGGCGCAGGAGCAGGCGGCGCGGGCGCTGGACGAGCAGCTGCGCGAAACGCGCGCCGAGCAGCGCGAGGCCGAGGACGATGCCGCGCGGGCGGCGCGGCGGGCGGCGACGGAAGCGGCGCGGGCCGAGGGGTTGAAATCGGCGATCGCCCAGCTTGAAGCCGAGCGGCGGGCGGCCGAGGCGCAGGCGCGGCGCGAGGCGGTGGACGCGGCGCGCCGGCGCCAAGCGGGGGCTGCGGCGGTGGCACGGGAACGCCAGGCGGCGCTTGCGGCCCCGGCCGGGCCGGGCCTGGCCGAGGCGTCGAGCGGCGGCGGGGCGGCCGCCCCGGTCTCCGGCCGCCTGGTGCGCGGCTTCGGGGATGCAACCGACAGCGGGCCCTCGACCGGGCTGTCGTATCGCGCGGCGCCGGGGGCGCGGGTGTTCTCGCCCTGCGGTGGGCGGATCGTGTTCGCGGGGCCGTTCCGCAGCTTCGGCCAGTTGGTCATTGTCGATTGCGGCGGCGGCTACCACTTCGTGTTGGCCGGGTTCGAACGCATCGACCTGGGCGTGGGGCAGCTGGTCGCGGCAGGTGCGCCGGTGGGCGTGATGCCGGGCTGGGACCCCAGGGGCGGGACCGGACAGCCGTCGTTGTACGTGGAGTTGCGCAGGTCTGGCCAGGCAGTGAACCCGGCCCCCTTTCTGCGCGGGCGAAGCTGACAATATGGGGTGTTGGCGACCGGACGTTGCCGGATCGATGAAACCGTTGGATCCCGGGTGTTCCTGGGATATCCTGGACTGACACCATGAGTGCGCCGCGGCGCCAGAGGATATCCGCCATGAAGCTTCGAGCAGGGCTATTGCTGGGCGCCGCGTTCGCTACCGGTGTTGCCGTCGGCCCGGTTTCCGGTCAACTGGAACGCCATTTCGGCTTCAGCCTGTTGCCGCAGGCGCTGGCGCAGGACGGCACGCGGGCGGAAACCTACCGGCTGCTGAACCTGTTCGCCGACGTGTTCGAGCGGGCGCGGGCGGAATACGTGGAGCCGGTGAACGACCGCGACCTGATCGAGAACGCGATCAACGGGATGCTGACCGGGCTCGACCCGCACAGCTCCTACCTGACCGCCAAATCCTTCCGCGACATGCAGGTGAACACCCGCGGCGAGTTCGGCGGCCTGGGCATCGAGGTGACGCAGGAGGGCGGCTACATCAAGGTGATCAGCCCGATCGACGACACGCCGGCGATGCGCGCGGGGGTGAAGGCGGGCGACCTGATCACCGCACTCGACGGCCAGACCGTGCAGGGCATGAGCCTGAACGACGCGGTGGAGCGGATGCGCGGGGCGCCGAACACCCGCATCACGGTGACCATCCGCCGCGAGGGGGCGCCGAAGCCGATCGAGATCGGGCTGGTGCGCGAGGTGATCAAGCTGCGCGTGGTGCGCTCGCGGCTGGAGGGCGGGGACGTGGCCTATATCCGCGTCAGCTCCTTCACCGAGCAGACCGAGGTGTCGGTGCGCCGGGCGTTCGCCGACCTGAAGGCCGAGGCGGGCGACAAGCTGCGCGGGCTGGTGCTGGACCTGCGCAACAACCCGGGCGGGCTGCTGCCGCAGTCGATCACCGTGTCGGACGACTTCCTGGACCGCGGCGAGATCGTCTCCACCCGCGGGCGCCATGCCGAGGACACGCAGCGCTGGAACGCCAAGTCCGGCGACATCACCGGCGGATTGCCGATCGTGGTGCTGATCAATGGCGGCTCGGCCTCGGCCAGCGAGATCGTCGCCGGCGCGCTGCAGGACCATCGTCGGGCGATCCTGGTGGGCGTGCGCAGCTTCGGCAAGGGCAGCGTGCAGACCGTGACGCCGCTGCCGGGCAATGGCGGCATGCGGCTGACCACGGCGCGCTACTACACGCCGTCGGGCCGGTCGATCCAAGGCCAGGGCATCACGCCGGACGTGGAGGTGATGGCCAGCCGGGAGGAGGTTGCGCGCTTCGGTCCGCAACGCGAGGCGGAGCTGAACCGCACGTTGAGCAACACCGGTGGCACACCGCAGACCAGCGCGCCGCCGCGCAACGACCTGCCGGCGATCGCCAAGGAGATCGCCAAGCTGCCACCGGAGAACCAGCCGGCCTTCGACGCACAGAAGTCCGAGACCGACTACCAGCTGCAGCAGGGCTTGGCGGTGCTGCGCGCCATGCCGCAGCCGGCGCGGCGCGCGGCACGCTGACCCGGCGCGCCGGGCGACGGCCTTGCCGGAAGGGGGGGTGACGGCAGCGCGCCCGGGTGGGGGGGCGCTGCTGCGGGCGCTCGGGCTGTTCTGGGTGGCGGTGGCGGTGCTGCTGACCGCCGGGCTGGGCACGCTGCAACTGCTGGGGCCGCCGGCGATGGGGCCTGTGGTGGAGGCGCCGCGGATGGAGGGCGCGAAGGTGGAGGTGCCGGCGCCACCCGCGCCGCCGGGTGCGGCTCCGA
>Ga0105050_10006512_pt1 | contig 14461 bp, 16 predicted proteins | sample FRY01_FD_78088 | JGI IMG/M metagenome (GOLD analysis project Ga0105050, IMG submission 78088) | Freshwater microbial communities from Lake Fryxell liftoff mats and glacier meltwater in Antarctica - FRY-01 | ecosystem: Environmental > Aquatic > Freshwater > Ice > Glacier meltwater ... | reverse complement strand
CGCTGTGGTCATGATCCGCGCGATAGCGGAGAGCGGATGTGGAGACCACCCCCGAACTTCGTCATTCCCGCGCAGACGGAAAGACCATCAAAACTACGGACGTCGGAGCTTACTCTGCCGCTTTTGCCACCCCAACCAAAGCAGGGCGCAACAGCCGGTCCTTGATCATATAACCCGCCTGCATTTCGGCAACGATGGTGCCGGGCTCCGCATCGGTGCTTGGAATTTCAACCATCGCCTGATGCTGGTTCGGATCGAGAGGCATGCCCATTGCGGCTATGCGCGTGATGCCGTTCTTCGCAAACACGCTGTCCAATTCGCGGCCAGTCGCTTCAAGACCGATAACCAGACCCTTCATCGCCTCGCTCTCGCGCATTTCTGCAGGAATAGCCTCCAGTGCGCGAGCAAGATTATCGGAAACCGACAGCACATCGCGGGCAAAGCCCGTTGCGGCATAAGCGCGCGCATCTTGGGCCTCTTTGTCCATGCGGCGGCGCACATTTTGTGTTTCCGCTTGAGCATAAAGCACTTCTTGTTTTGCGACTGCCAGCGCCGCTTCTAGTTCAGCTACTTTAGTGTCTGCAGAATCAGCGCTATCCGTTGTTTCTTCTTTCAAATGCTCTGGCACGCCTTCGAGTTCCTTTTCGGCGGCAGTGTCCGCAGTTTCGCTTTTCTTGTCAGTCATAACCCAGTTAACCCATTTACGTTGCGACGTTTCCGTCGAATGTTGCCTTGCGCATATAGAAAGCAATTCCATTTCATCAACCCGCGCTTCACTTAATTAAGCGGCTGAGTGCCTGCGCAGTGAAATCAACCATCGGTACAATGCGGGCATAATTCAGCCGTGTCGGGCCAATGACACCCACGACACCAACAACCTTGCCCCCCGCTTCCCGATAAGGGGCTGCTATCACCGAAGAGCCGGATAGCGAAAAAAGATTGTTTTCAGAACCAATGAAAATGCGGGTCGACTGCGCATCGCGCGCGCTATCGACCAAACGCGCGATTTCCTCTTTGCTTTCCAATTCATCAAGCAATTGCCGTACCCTATCAAGGTCCGCCGCTGCTGCATCATCAATGAGGTTCGACTGGCCGCGTACGATCAACACGGGCCGGTCGCTGGCGTCGAGCGACCAGATTGCCAGTCCGTCGCGCACTAGCTTTTGGCTTGCGACATCTAATTCAGCCTGCTCCGCACGGATTTCACGATCGAGATGCTCAAGCGCCTCGGACAGCGTCAGTCCGGACAATCGCGCCGAGATATAATTAGAAGCCTCAACCAAGACGGAATCGGTCACCGCAGGGTCAATCGAAACGAGGCGGTTTTCAACGCTGTTGTCTGACCCCACCATGATAGCCAGCGCTTGCGTGGCCGACAGGCGAGCAAAGTTGAATGCCTTCAGCACCGCATCACGCTTGGGGACAAGAACGATACCGGCGCAGGCGGACAGGCCCGATAAGACCGACGTTGCCGCGGTGAGCGCTTCTTCGATTGGTCCCTCGCCCGTGATTTGGGATTCAATCGCGCGGCGTTCGTCCAGCGACGGCTCAGCCGACTGCATCATGCCGTCTACAAACAGACGAAGACCGCTTTCGGTCGGTACACGTCCCGCACTGGTATGCGGTGAGGCAAGCAGCCCTGCTTCTTCCAAATCTTGCATGACGTTGCGAATGGATGCTGGTGACAGGTTAAGGCCAGCGAATTTGGAAATCGTCCGAGATCCGACCGGCGCACCATTATCCAAATAGCTTTCGACCACCATACGGAAGATGACGCGGGTTCGGTCGTTCAGTTCATTGATTGGAATTTGGCTCACATCTGCTGATGTAGCGCAGCACGCTTGCAAAGCAAGCGGGGCAAGCTATTGCGGCCTTCAACCCGTTATCAGGAGACTATCATGCGTCCATCAGGCCGTGCGCCAGACGAAATGCGCGCCATTTCGATCGAAACCCATTTCACCAAACATGCCGAGGGCAGCTGCCTAATCGGGTTTGGCGATACCCGCGTACTGGTGACTGCCAGTGTCGAAGATCGCCTTCCACCGTGGTTGCGAGGCAAAGGTGAAGGTTGGGTAACGGCGGAATATTCGATGCTCCCGCGCGCAACGCACACACGCAGCCAGCGCGAAGCCGCCAAGGGCAAGCAATCCGGCCGTACACAGGAAATTCAGCGCCTGATTGGCCGTTCGTTGCGCGCCGTCGTCGATATGAAGAAACTCGGCGAGCACCAGATCACCGTCGACTGCGACGTATTGCAGGCCGACGGCGGCACGCGCACCGCAGCAATTTCCGGCGCGTGGGTCGCATTGCGCCTCGCCGTTGATGGTTTGCTGGCATCTGGCGCGATCAAGGAAGATCCCATCAACGGCCGTGTTGCGGCCATCAGCTGCGGTATCTACAACGGCACCCCCGTACTTGACCTTGATTATATTGAGGATTCCAGCGCCGATGCCGACGCTAATTTCGTGCTGATCGAAGGCGGCCAAATCGCCGAAGTGCAGGCCACTGCCGAAGGCGCGACCTATGACGAAGAGGGCCTGCTGCGCCTGCTCCGTCTTGCACGCATGGGTACAGACCGCATATTCGCCGTGCAGGCAGATGCGGTGAAGTGATCAGCTTTTAGATATATTCGTAGTTCCAGCGCAGGCTGGAGCCTATTGCGTCTATCGTTTATGACGGCCACGCGTGATAGGCCCCAGCCTTCGCTGGGGCGTCGCAGATGGTTCAAGGCAAGATTTTATGAGCAATCGCAAACTCGCACCCGGCAAGCTGGTCATTGCCAGCCACAATGCAGGCAAGGTCCGCGAAATCCGTGCGCTTTTGGCGCCTTTTGGGATTGAACCAGTTTCGGCGGGTGAACTTGGCCTACCTGAACCAGAGGAAACAGGCACGACCTTCGCCGAAAACGCCCTGCTGAAGGCACATGCATCAGCGCAAGGGTCTGGCCTACCTGCCTTGGCTGACGACAGCGGTCTGTGCGTTGCCGCCCTTGGCGGTGCGCCAGGTGTATACACGGCGGACTGGGCTGAAAAGCAGCGGTTCGAAGGCGGCCCCGGCCGCGACTGGTATATGGCGATGGGGAAGGTAGAAGGAAAGCTTGCAGAATTGGGTCCGAAAACAGACCGAAGCGCATACTTTGTTTGCACCCTCGCCCTCGCATGGCCAGACGGACATCAGGAAGTCTTTGAAGGGCGCGTGCAGGGAAGTCTGACATGGCCACCCAGAGGCGCTTTGGGCTTTGGTTATGATCCCGTCTTTGTACCTGCCGGTCGCAGCGACACTTTTGCCGAACTGGACCCTGCCGAAAAACACGCAATGAGCCACCGGGCGGACGCATTCCGTAAATTGGTTGAGGCGGTTTTTTGAGCGCACCGCTCGCCCTGTATATTCACTGGCCATTTTGCATTTCCAAATGCCCTTATTGTGACTTTAACAGTCATGTGCGGGAAAATGTCGACCAAGAAGCGTGGCGCGCGGCGCTCCTCGCTGACATGGCGCATGAAGCGGGGCTTACGCCGGGACGCAAACTCAGCTCGATATTCTTTGGCGGCGGAACGCCGTCGCTCATGCCGCCGTTCACTGTCGCGGCAATGATTAACGCCGCCGAACAACATTGGGGCTTTGACGAAAATATAGAGATCACGTTGGAGGCGAACCCGTCATCTGTGGAGGCAGCGCGCTTTGCCGACTTGGCCTTAGCCGGAGTAAACCGCGTCTCATTGGGTCTGCAATCGCTTGATGACGCGGCGTTGGCATTTCTGGGGCGCGCGCATTCGGTGGCCGAAAGTCTGCAGGCGCTAGCAATCGCGCAGCAGCATTTTGCCCGCGTAAATATCGACCTGATTTATGCTCGCCCCGACCAGACGGCGGACGCATGGGACGCAGAGTTAACGCGTGCCCTCGCGCTGGGCACGGACCATATGTCGCTGTACCAACTGACCATTGAGGCAGGAACGCGGTTCGAAACGCTGGTACGCACGGGCCATTTCGTCCCTGCAGATGATGATGACGCCGCCACTTTGTATGAACTGACACAGCAGCGCACGTCTGCGGCCGGAATGCCAGCGTATGAAATCAGCAACCATGCGCGGCTTGGTCAAGAAAGCCGCCATAATCTGAGCTACTGGCGTTATGATGATTATATGGGCATCGGCCCCGGAGCCCATGGAAGGCGCTCGAACAGCGCGACCCAAAGACACAAAAAACCAGAAAATTTTTTGTCCGGCATAGATCGCAACGCGCATGGCATATCAAGCGAGGACGCCCTCGATCCCGAAGCCCGCGCGACCGAAGCCTTGCTGATGGGGTTACGGCTAGCGGAGGGCGTTGACCTCATCCGTCTATCGGAGCGTACCGACGTCGCTGCGGACGCCCTGCTGGATATGGATGCCGTGGACAAGATCGCGCGCCTTGGCCTCATCCACCGCGCGGGCGACCGTGTGACCGTCACACCCCAGGGCATGCCGCTGCTCGACGCCATTCTGCCGCAGATAGTAAAAGTTGAGGCGGATGCCGCCGCCTGATAGCATGTCGCTTATGGGTGATTTGCTTTTGGAATATCATATATTTCTGACCGATAACCGTCGGCTATCGCCGCACAGCGTGCGTGCCTATTCCGCTACCGCCGACAGGCTCACGGGATTTTTGGCGCTGCACTGGGGCAACGCCATCAATCGCTCGGCACTCGGAAATATCAGCGCCGCTGACCTGCGCGCCTTTCTCGCGGACAGGCGCGGCGATGGGCTTGCCAATCGGTCAACGGCGCGCGAACTGTCAGCCGTGCGTCATTTTCTGCGCTTCGTCCTAGGTGACGACGTGACCTTGCCAGCGATAAAGGGCCCGCGCGTCCCGCGTAGCTTGCCCCGTCCTGTCAGTCCTGACGATGTTTTGGCGTTGGCAGATGACGTTGCGAACAGCGCGACGGAAAGCTGGGTTGGCGCGCGCGACTGGGCCGTATTGCTGTTACTCTATGGCTGCGGCCTGCGTGTCAGTGAGGCCACTGGGCTTACCGGTGAGGTTCTGCCCTTGGCGTCAACGCTTCGGGTCACAGGCAAGCGCAACAAAACCCGCATTGTCCCGCTGTTGAGTCAGGTGAAGTCGGCAATCGAAGACTATCTGGAACTATGCCCTTACCCCGCATCCCGCGACGCCCCATTGTTTCGCGGTGCGCGCGGCGGGCCGCTGTCGCCTGCCCTTATCCGCCGCGCCGTTCAGGGTGCGCGCACGCGATTACAGATTTCGGACCAGACGACGCCCCATGCACTCCGCCATAGCTTCGCGACCCATTTGCTGGCGGGCGGCGCCGACTTGCGCAGTTTGCAGGAACTGCTTGGCCACAGCAGCCTTTCGTCAACGCAAATATATACAGCGGTCGATACAGCTATGCTTCTGGATGAATATCAGAACGCCCATCCGCGGGCTTAGGCTTCCAAGTCGCCAGCCGCCACACATAGCTGCTGACAATGACGACGATCACGATAGTCGAAAGCGGCCCTAGATATTTTTCGATATCTTCAAACTGCGAACCCAAAAAGTAACCGGCAGAGGCAAGCGCCGCAGTCCATCCGGCCGTTCCAATGGTTGAGAAGACAAGGAACCGGCGCAGCGACATGCCAAATAATCCCGCTGGTATCGAAATGAGTGACCGCAACGTGGGCAACATACGCGCCACCAGCACGATAATCGAACCATGTTTGCGAAACAGCCCGTGGCCGCGCTCAACCTCAGCCCAATCCAACGTCAGCCAGCGGCTATATTTGTCAATAAACACATGCATACGGGCTTCACCAAATTTGATGGCGAGCCAGTACCAGAGCCAGTTGCCCAACATTGCCCCCACGGTTCCTGCCGCGATTGTGCCCCATAGGCTCATGTTACCGCGCTGCGCCGAGACACCCGCGACCGTCATGATCACCTCCGACGGGACTGGCGGGAACACGGTTTCGAGCAGCATCAATAATGCCACGCCCCAATAATTGCCCCATTCGACGAGGCGCACAATCCAGTCTTCCATTAAACGCGTGCCTTCAACCTGCGTTCAATGGCGTCGAGTATTTTGCCGGGCGTATCTGTGCCGTTGAAACGGTCGATGGCGATGATACCCGTTGGCGATGTAACGTTAATCTCGGTCAGCCATTTGCCACCAATGACGTCGATGCCGACGAAAATCAGACCAAGCTCTTTCAAACGCGGGCCCATCGTCGCACAGATTTCCATTTCGTGTGCCGTAAGCTCCGTAGCCTCCGCGCTTCCACCGACTGCAAGGTTTGAACGAAATTCACCCTCACCCGGACGACGGTTAATGGCGCCGGTGACTTCACCGTCAATCAGCACTATACGTTTGTCGCCTTTGGCCACGTCGGGAAGGAATGGCTGGACCATGTGCGGTTCAGGCCATGTATTATTGAAAACCTCGAACAAGGCGCCAAGATTGCTGCCGTCGGCTTCAATCCGGAAAATCGCCTTTCCCCCATTACCATGCAGCGGCTTAATCACCACCGCCCCATGTTCGGCCTGAAATGCGCGCACATCGTCGGCGGAACGGGTTATCATCGTGGGCGGCATGAAATGGCGGTAATCAAGGACCATCACCTTTTCCGGCGCATTACGCACGCTGACGGGGTTGTTAACAACCAGCGTTTCGCCCTCAATCCGTTCCAGCAAATGCGTGGCGGTGATATATCCAACATGAAATGGTGGGTCCTGACGCATCAACACAACGTCGATGTCCGATCCCAAATCGATACGCTGCGCTTTGCCAAAGCGAAAATGCGCGCCCTCTACCCTTTGGAGATCATGCACCGGATGCGCCCATGCTGTCAGCCGGTCATTGGCGTCCAGCGAAAGCGTTTCAACATCATAATGCCAGACATCATAGCCCCGCGATTGCCCGGTCAGCATCAACGCAAAGCTGGAATCTCCATGAATATTGATACCATGCAGTGGGTCCATCTGGACTGCCATTCTGATTGCCATGTGCTTATCCTTATCCGTGCCAGACGTTGCGCAGATGGTGTGGCCAGCGCCAAGGTGCAACCATAATCACATCTATCTGCATATTTTCGCAATTCTTGCCATATTTGGGCAGAAGCGCTTCTGCGGCCGCAGCAACGCGGCGCAATCGGTAGGCGTCGATGGCATTAGCCCAATCTTGGCTGTTCGCGCGTGCCTTTACCTCGACAAATGCGATACTCTTCCCGCGCCGCGCGATCAGGTCGACTTCGCCCCGCGTTGTTTTCACCCGCTGTGCAATGATACGCCAACCCTTCAACCGCAGAAACCAAGCTGCCATCGTTTCACCGCGACGTCCGCGTTGTTCTGCGGCTAGCCTTGTCATTGGGCCTTCATTTCGGTGGCGCGTGCGTACACTGCAGCGCGTTCGAGCCCGAAGCGCTTGCCAATTGCACCTGCCGCTTTAGCCGCTGACATTGTCTGCAGTGCTTCACGCAAAGCGGCTTCGACATCCCCTGTTTCAGCTTCGTTTACATGTGTTGGCGGGCCAATAATCAGGACGATTTCGCCCTTCGGCTCCTGCCCTTCATAGCGCGCGGCCAACTCTGCTGCCGTGCCGGTCACGACCTCTTCAAATTTTTTGGTAAGTTCCCGCGCGACCGCAACCTCTCTATCATCGAACAATGCGGCTACGTCGGCGAGCGTTGCGGCAAGGCGTGGCCCTGATTCGTAAAACACCAGCGTGGCTTTGACCGCACCCAGTTCACTGAGCGTTTCCGTGCGAGCCTTCGTTTTGTTCGGCAAAAACCCGCCGAATAAGAAACGATCGGTTGGCAGTCCGCAGATCGACAATGCCGCGGTGACCGCGCTGGCACCAGGTATTGTGAAGACCGGCACACCTGCATCACGGGCCGATCGCACCAATTTATATCCGGGATCGGAAATCAATGGCGTTCCGGCATCTGACACCAGCGCCACAATCCCTGAGCGCGCAGCGGCGACTAAAGCATCGCGTTCCAATTCGCCGCTATGGTCATTATAGCGGCGCATCTTTTTCTTCAGACCAAGATGATGCAACAATTTGCCTGTGACCCGGCTATCTTCAACCGCAACAATTTCTGCGGCTTCCAGAAGAGCGATGGCGCGTTGTGACATATCTGCAAGGTTGCCGATGGGGGTCGCGACGACATATAAGCCTGATTCGAACGTCATCTGAATTAAATGCTACTGCCCAAGGAATAGATCATGAGCGCAACCATTGCAGCAACCTGCGCGACGCCGCAAGCATTAGCGGGCTACATCAAAAAGCTGCTCGCTCTTGCCACAATCATATTATTGTCGGCATGTGCGGCTATTCCACGCGGCGGCAACGGCCCGCCGCCCTTGGTCACGCCTGATCCCCTTGATGGCATGCATCGCGTGGCCTTGCTGTTGCCGATGACAGGACCTGATGGCGATGTCGGACAATCCATCGCCAATGCGACCGCGCTGGCGCTCACAGATACCAAGGCGACCAATATTCGCATGATCACCTATGACACCGGCCTCGGTGTTGCAGCGGCTACAAAGCGCGCCATTGCCGATGGTAACAAGGTAATCCTTGGACCATTGCGTGGTGACCATGTCGTCGAAGCCGCAGCAGTCGCGCGGCCGGCTAGCGTGCCCATTATCAGTTTTTCGAACGATGTCGGGGTCGCGGGCCAAAATGTATTCTTGCTTGGCCATTTGCCTAATCAGTCGATTGACCGAATGGTGCGCTATGCCAAAGCCCAAGGATATAGCCGTTTTGCCGGAATTGTTTCGGCAAATGTCTATGGCCAGCGCGCGCAGTCCAATTTTACTTCCGCAGTGCGTTCCGCTGGTGGAACATTGGTCAGCATTCAGGAAACAGACGGGACGGCAGGCTCTGCTGACGCAGCGGCCCGCCGGCTGATGCAACTGGGCCAAATCGATGCGGTCCTGATTGCCGACAGTGGACGCGCCGCCATCGCCACCGTTCCTGCGCTTCGCCGCAATGGCCTACGGAACGCCAAGATATTAGGTACCGACCTTTGGAACATCGACGGTTCACTCGCTGGTAATGCGCCGATGTATGGTGCTTGGTTCGCAAGTGTCTCCGATACGCTCTACGCCCAATATGCGACAAAATACCGGACGCGTTTCGGCAAAGCACCGCTGCGTCTCTCCAGCCTCGGCTATGATTCTGTGTTGCTCGTCGCGCGTGTCGCACGTGATTGGCGTCCGGGTACGAAATTTCCAGTGGGACAACTCACCGATCCGCAAGGGTTTATCGGCGTCGACGGGGCATTCCGATTTACCGCAAACGGCCTGACCGACCGCATGCTTGAGGTGCAGGAAATTCAGGCAGGCAAGTTCGTAACCGTCAGCCCGGCGCCAACACAGTTTGCCAAATAAGCGGAATTAGGCTGGGACCAAACGCCCTTTAATGGCGGCAATGTTCATTATGAACGTGGCCGCCGCCCATTTTACGGGCTTTCTCGATTTTCTTGAGCACCATCTGACGCTTTAACCGCGACAGATGGTCAATGAACAATATGCCCTCAAGATGATCCATCTCATGCTGTAGACACGTCGCCATCAAGCCGGTCATATTCTCTTCATGCACCTTGCCGTCCAAGTCTTGCCACCGCGCGCGAATGTGCGCTGGACGTTCGACCTCGGCATATTGGTCGGGAACCGACAGGCAACCTTCATTGTACAGACTGTGCTCATCAGACGGATCGAGAATTTCCGGATTAACGAAAACGCGCGGATTACGAACGGGTTCGTCGCCTTCGCCGTCTTCTTCCTGTAAATCGATGACCAGCAATCGCTTGGGCACCCCGACCTGAATAGCGGCAAGGCCAATGCCAGGGGCGGCGTACATAGTTTCCACCATATCATCGACAAGCGTCTTCAACGTATCATCAAAAACATCGACCGGTGTCGAAATGGTTTTCAGCCGCGGATCGGGCACTTCAAGAATAGGGAATATGGCCATGGGTCGCAGATAGGGACGCAATACCGATAAATCAACCGACAGGACGCCGTGCACGCAGCGCCTGCGCCAAGGTGCCATCGTCCAAATAGTCCAACTCCCCCCCCACTGGCACGCCGTGGGCCAACTGAGTCAGCCGGATCGGAAATTGCTCCAGCCTTTCGGCGAGATAATGGGCGGTTGTCTGCCCCTCCAGCGTGGCGTTCATCGCCAAAACGACTTCATCAACCCCGCCCGCCGCCAAGCGCGAAACCAGCGACTCGATGTTGAGATCCTCGGGGCGAACGCCGTCCAATGCAGACAATCTTCCGCCCAGGATATGATATTTTCCGGGGAAAAGCCGCGAACGGTCCAACGCCCACAAGTCTGAGACATCCTCAACAACGCAAATTGAGCGCGTGTCGCGGCGCGGATCGACGCAAATGCCGCATGGGTTTCCGGTATCGATATTTCCGCAAACATCGCAAACGACCAACCGCTCATCGACTTGCTTCAGCGCCCGCAGCAAAGGCTGAAGAACCGTTTCGCGTTTTTTCATCAAGTACAGCACGACCCGCCGCGCAGAGCGTGGTCCCAGCCCGGGCAATTTGGACAATGCCTGCGCCAATGCGTCTATTTCTTGCGATGCCATGGCTTGCGTCTTAGGGGGCTTTCGAACAAAGGAAAAGTGACGATGCGTCTTGCCTTCATGGGTACGCCACAATTTGCAGTGCCGACACTCGATGCGCTCGTCGCTGCGGGGCATGAGGTCGTTGCTGTATACTCCCAACCAGCGCGTCCAGCCAACCGGGGAAAGAAACTCACGCCCTCTGCCGTGCACGAACGGGCCGAAGAACTTGGCCTTCTGGTCCGCACCCCCCTGTCGCTGCGGGATGCCGATGCGCAAGCCGCGTTTGCGGAACTTGACCTCGACGTCGCGATTGTTGCCGCCTACGGGCTAATTCTGCCCAAATCGATATTGTCAGCGCCGCGCCACGGCTGCCTTAATGTGCATGGGTCGCTTTTACCGCGCTGGCGTGGTGCTGCACCCGTACAGCGCGCAATACTCGCCGGTGATGCCAAAACGGGCGTGATGATCATGCAGATGGAGGCGGGGCTTGATACCGGGCCAGTTCGCGCGACGACGGAAACCGAGATCGACCACAAAACGACAGGCATGCTGACGACCGAGCTGGCCGAGCTGGGCGCTGAACTGATGCTGCGCGTCCTGAGCAACTTATCCGCGTTTCCTCCTATCGCGCAAGTTGAGGACGGCGTTACATATGCTGCAAAGATCGACAAATCCGAAACAAAGATAGATTTTGCATCCGCAGCCGAGCAAGTTGAGCGGCAAATACGCGCGTTTAACCCCGCGCCCGGCGCTTGGTTTGAACGTGACGGCGAACGGTACCGCGTCCTTGCTGCGCAGCAGTCGGCGGTCACTGGCATGGCGGGCACTTTACTTGACGATAATCTCTTAATTGCCTGCGGCACCGGCGCCATACGGCCATCACTTATTCAACGGTCAGGCAAGCCCGTCATGTCGGCCGATGAACTATTGCGCGGAAGGCCCATTCCCGCAGGCACCAAATTGTCGTGACGCGCTTTGCTTTAACCATCGAATTTGACGGCGGCCCGTTTATGGGCTGGCAGTGGCAGGACCATGGCCCGACAGTTCAGGGCGCCATCGAAGAAGCTATATTCCGCACCACGGGTCGAAGGACGCTCGTCTATAGCGCGGGCCGCACCGATGCGGGCGTTCATGCGCTCGGCATGCGGGCCCATGTGGATATAGAAACCCAACTGGTTCCATTTCGTCTTATGGGTGCAATAAACGCCCATTTGCGGCCTCACCCCATATCCATATTGGCCTGCGATATAATGCCCGATGACTGGCACGCCCGCTTCAGCTGTATTGGCCGCGCCTATGAATATCGTGTTTTGAACCGGCGCGCGCCGTTAGCGCTTGACCGCGGGCGTGTCTGGCGCGTGGCGCAGAATTTGGATGTGGACACCATGCACGCAGGTGCGCAGCGGCTCGTGGGATTGCATGACTTCACGACGTTCCGGTCGTCAGCCTGTCAATCGGCAAGCCCAGTCAAGACTCTGGACCGACTGGATGTCCGGCGCGAAGGTGACCGCATCATTATTGAGGCAGCGGCGCAGTCCTTCCTCCACCATCAGGTGCGTTCCATGGTCGGTTGTCTGGTGGCTGTCGGTGTAGGCCGATGGACTATCGACGATTTGCAGAGTGCGCTGGACGCTGCCGATAGATCAGCCTTGGCCGAAAATGCCCCGCCCGATGGGTTATACTTTGTACGCGCTGTCTATCCTTAAGCGAACAGGTGCTGAAGCGATTTTTCCAACATCACGAGTTGCCACAGCAAGCGTCCATGATTGACCCTGCCAGCGATATGATCAGTCGCAATACGAGAAATGGCATGGGTATCGAACAGGTCCATTTGTGAGAAGACAAAACTCGCCGATAGCGCCTCAGCTTGGGGCGCAAGCGGCCCGCGGAACCACCCATCAATCGGTGTGACAAAGCCCATTTTCGGCCGGTACAAAATGTCCTCGGGCAAATGCGCCTGCATGGTTTTCTTCATCAGCCATTTACCCTGCCCTCCGCGAATCCGCATCCGCTCCGGCAAACTGGCGGCAAATTCAAGCAACCGGTGGTCAAGCAAGGGTTCGCGCGCCTCTAGCCCGACGGCCATGCTGGTGCGGTCAACCTTGGTCAGTATGTCGCCCGGCAGCCACATTTTCATATCCGCATATTGGGCCTGATCCAAACCGCTACGCGCCGGCGCATCTGTCATCAGCTTTTCCATATAGTCCTCGGCGCGATAGGAACCAATGGTGGCGCGCATCCGGTCGGAGTAAAGGCCATGGCGTGTGGCGGGCGTTGTGAAGCTGACGGCGTTGGCGTAGCCTTGCGGCCCACTTTGCCCAAGAGACAAGAGCGTCGTTTTGGCGCGCAGCGCACGCGGTGCCCAATCGGCCTTGGGATAAATCCGGCCAAGCGTATTGAATAGCGGGCCGCGCAGTTTTTGCGGCGACATTCTGCGCACGCGCTCTTCATTATGGTGGAATACATGGCGGCGGTAGCCAGCAAGCGCTTCATCAGCGCCGTCACCGGATAGCGCGACTGTCACCTGCTCACGCGCCATCTCGCATACCCGGTAAGTTGGCAAAGCCGATGCGTCGGCAAAAGGCTCATCAAAATGATGTGCCAGATGATCGATTAAAGCGAAATCATCTGCAGCCACCTGTCGGCTACGGTGGTCAGTCGCAAACCGGCGCGCGATCCGTTCTGCGTAGGCACTTTCATCCAACCCGGCCTCATCAAAGCCGATCGAACAGGTTTTTACCGGCTGTCGCGACGTTTCCGCCATCAACGCGACAACGGTGCTGCTGTCGACGCCACCCGAAAGAAACGCCCCCAAAGGGACATCCGCCACTATACGTGATTCGACACCCTGACGCAGCAAGCGGAGCAATTCTTCCGACAACTCACCCTGGCTGCCACTCACGCGCTGTGAATAATCAATATCCCAATATTGCACTGGCTCCGGCAGCGCGCGTCCCTGATGAAGCAATAGATAATGTCCGGCAGGCAGTTTCTTGACACCCCGAATAATGCAGGCGTGATCCGGGACATAGCCGAAGGCCATAAAGTCATCGATAGCCGAATGGTCGAGCTCGCGCCGAAGCGCCGGGTGTACAATAAGCGCTTTGAGCTCAGAACCAAACAGCACGCTGCCGTCGGCGATTGGCACATAATATAGCGGCTTTACGCCGACGCGGTCGCGCGCAATGAATAGTTGCTTTGTCCGGGCGTCATGAATGGCAAAGGCAAACATGCCATGAAAATGCTGCACGCAGTCGACGCCCCAATGATGCCACCCTTGCAAGATGACCTCGCTGTCGCTGTGCGTTTGAAACGCGTATCCCGCTGCTTCCAACTCGCGGCGCAGTTCGCGAAAATTATATATCTCACCATTGAAAGTTAAGGTCAGCACGCCGTCTCTCGAATGCATAGGCTGTGCGCCGCCTTCAAGGTCGATGATCGATAGCCGCCTGTGCCCAAGGCCGACACCTGGTGAAGTCCACACACCTGCACCGTCGGGACCGCGATGCGCGATGGCATCGGCCATCCGTTTTACCCGATCCGGATCAACAGGTTTAGCCGTCTCCAGATGAAAAATACCCGCTATTCCACACATGGGCCGCCTCTAGCGCAAACCGGCAAATTGGTCGCCCAAATTGTCGATATTTCCCAATGCACTCGTGAAGGCGTCAATGGCGGGTCGCGCGGGACGGTCGCCGACATGCTCCCCCGAAATCAAAATTGCCACTGCCTGCTGGTTTTCATTCAAAAGCTTGGCGCGAAGTGTCGCAAGCTTTGTTTTGGTTGCGGACCCTGTTGTCACGCCATTGATGCGATAGAAGCTAACCACATCGCGGGTCGCCCCCTTCGTCTTGATGCGTTCCGCTTTGCCAGAAGGCGGTGCGGGCAAATTCGCCGACCAT
>Ga0105050_10006509_pt1 | contig 14466 bp, 11 predicted proteins | sample FRY01_FD_78088 | JGI IMG/M metagenome (GOLD analysis project Ga0105050, IMG submission 78088) | Freshwater microbial communities from Lake Fryxell liftoff mats and glacier meltwater in Antarctica - FRY-01 | ecosystem: Environmental > Aquatic > Freshwater > Ice > Glacier meltwater ... | reverse complement strand
GCTGGTCAAAGCAATCCGGACGGCCTCTTGCTTGAAATCTTCTGTATGCTTCATCATCTCTTCGGTCTCCTTGTATGAGTGTTTAACTCTCAAGTGACCGGCGCAAAACCGTTACAAGTCCAGATCAGCTACGCACTCCTTCAAGGCACGCGCTTCACGGCGTAGGTCCTGCACATCACCGCTGGTGGCTGCACGCGCAGTGTCGCCGGCAAGCCTGCGCTTACCTGCTTCCATGAACTCCTTCGACCAGGTGTAATAGAGGCTCTGCGCAATGCCCTCCTTGCGGCACAGCTCAGCTATACTGTCTTCCCCGCGCAGGCCTTCGAGCACGATCCTGATCTTGTCTTCAGCAGAAAAATGGCGCCGTGTTGCACGCCGAATATCCTTCACGACACGTTCGGCAGAGGCCTTGGGTTGGCCAGAGTGTTTTGGTCTCATCTTCGTTCCTTCGTCACTACGATGAAACCAAAACACTCCTTAAATCACAACATCAAATCTGTGCCATTGGTGCTGACGGGGAACACGTAAAGCTGACGTTTGTTCAACGGATCGCAACGGCAATGCTCGAGATATTCGCGAAGTTGATGGTTGCAGATTAATTGCTTCAAAAGCGGCATTAGCGAGAAAATGAATTGGGCTGGCATCAAGTTTTTTGTCGAAAATCCTTGGGCCGCAATCCATAACGATTCAACTTGTCGTAGAGCGTTTTTCGAGGAGTGCCGAGCAACTGCTCTAACCGAAGTACATCGCCGCTGACATCTCGTAGCGCGTTCTCAATGACAGTTTTTTCGAATTCCGCCACGGTCAGGTGGAGTGGGCGACCATCCACTCCGGATTGCGCTTCGTTGTCAGGCAAGGGAAGGCCAATGGCCCAGGTCCGAGCGAACGCTTCCAGTTCGCGCACATTGCCAGCCCAGTCATGCGTCTGCAGATATTGCCATACATCATCGGATACCCCACGATGTGACAAGCTGAGTTCAGCTTCATGCCTGAAGAGAAAATTGTGAAACAGAGCAGCAATGTCGTCGCGCCGGTTGGCCAGTGGAGCCATCGTTAGTCTGACTGCGCTGAGCCGTTCATGGAATATGATTCTGCCACTTTCGAGATTATCAGACGGAATGTGCAATTGCCGGGTGACAACGACACACAGGTTCAGTTTGCGCGAGCGCTCTGCCCCAGCAGGCAAAATCGATCGAGTCCCCAGGACCGAAAGCAGCCGAGCCTGCAAGGTCGGGCTGGCAGCTTCGATTTCGTCAATTAATAATGTCCCGCCATTAGCCCGCTCGATAAGGCCGGTTCGCGACAGGCCTCCCCGGCCCGGTTCCCGTCCGAACAGCAATAGATCGGCGTCCTCATGGGTGAGCGTACCTGCATCTAAGACAACGAACGGACGATTGTGGCGGCGACTCAGTTCATGGATCAATCTTGCGACGAACGTCTTGCCAGTGCCAGTCGCACCCTCGACTACCACATCGACCTCGGTCTGGGCCACGGCAGAGAGCATAGTGCGCAGCCGCACGGCGAATTCCGATGATCCGATAAACCCGTTTTGCGCCTGCTGCTTTAGGGCATGGCGAAGGCCTCGATTCTCCAGCACAAGCCGGCGACGTTCTGCAGCAATAGTAATAGCACGTATCAGTTCAGCTGACGAATATGGCTTGGTGAGGAAATCCGCGGCTCCGCCCTTCATCGCCGCCACTGCCATTTCCACATCGCCGTGGCCGGTGGTGATAATTATCGGCAGATCGGGATCCTGCTCCTGCAGTTGCGCAAACAGAGCGAGACCATCCATCCCAGGTAGGCGCACGTCGCTAACCACCACGCCGGGAAAGTCGCTCGGTATGGCACGCAGCGCGCTGACGGCATCGCCAAACAACACAACCTCGATGCCTTCTAGTTGCAACGCTTGCATGACAGCCGGGCCGAGGGCGTCGTCGTCTTCGACTAGAACAACGTTGATGGGGTCGCGGCCGGTCATGCGCTGGGAACCACCATCGTGAATCGCGTACCGACTGCCACTGGTTCTTCTATTAAATCTCCGCCCAGTCCGCGCATGATGTCTTGCGAAATCACCAGCCCCAGGCCCAGTCCTTCTGCTTTCGTTGTCACAAAGGGCTGGAAAAGGCTTGCGCGCTGGTCTGCTGTCAAACCGGAGCCGTTATCTGTAACCGAGAGCCGTCGGAACTTACCCGACTTGGCGATGTCGATTCGAACTCCGCCCGCTTGCCCCGTTGCATCGAACGCATTCTGCAAAAGGTTGACCAGCACCTGTTCAAGCGCAACATGCTCACCGCGGACGATCAGGTCGAGAGCCGCTTCCGTCGGCAGGACAAGGTCGACACTTAGTTGTGCCATCCGGTCCCGCAGCAGCAATAGCGCACCATCGATCACCTGACGCAAGGGAACCCCCCTAGGCTCGCGATCGCCCCTGCGGCTGAACCGCCGCAGTTCGTCGGTGATGGTGCCGATTCGCTCGGTTAGAGCGGTTATCCTAGCGAAGTTAGCGGCGGCCTCGGCATGCGCTCCGCGTTCGGCCAGCCGTTCGCCGGTCTCCGCCAGTATCCGAATAGCGGCAACCGGCTGGCGAATCTCATGCCCGACGCCCGCTGTAATCTGGCCAAGTGTAGCAAGCCGGTTCGCCTGTTGAAGCTGTTCGCGAAGACGGCCCGTCCGTTCGTTAATCAGCGCATCCGCTCTGGCTTCCCGTCGGCGCATGCCAATTAATACCAGCGTAGCCACAATAGCGGCTAGAAACAGTAGAAGGAGAAACAGCAAGCGCCCGTTCGCCTTCGCTGCCGCGATCGAGATTGAAGGATCGGACAGCAGGTGCAGATTCCAGTTGAGCGGTGCAACAGGCTGGAGGCTTTCAATCAAGGCAGGGGCGTCCGCCGACGCGCTAGTCCTGTTGGGATCGAAGCGCGGGAGCTCTGTCTTGCCAAACTGGCGAATATCCTGCTGTGCATCGCGTGTTTCTGGTGCGTTCGGGACGGTCGTGCTGAAACGCCAAGCCGGATTGCTGGTGACCAGAATCACGCCTTCGGCATCTGTTACATATACACCCGAGGTGGCCTTGGCCCATCTGGCTTCGAGGGGGTTGAATTCCACCTTGATCGCCACGACACCGACCGGGCCGGAAGGGCCATCGACACGGCGGGCGATATACAAGCCTGGTCGGCGACTGACCGTACCGAGCGCAAACTCGGTCGCCACGCCCGACGCTCTTGCACCAACAAAGTAGCGACGGAAGCCATAGGCCGAACCGACAAAACTGTCTGGCCGGTTCCAGTTGCTTGCCGCCAGTGTCAGTCCGTCACGGTTCATAAGATATATTACTGCAGCTCCGGTCTGCCGAGCGAGTTGCTCCAGCCTCTGGTTGAGCCCGCTTTTCTGCTCACGGTCGCCTGCCATAAGCGACCGAACTTGTGGATCGCGTGCCAGCACGAGCGGGACAAGGCTGACTTTATCCAGTTCGCTTTCCAGCCCAGCTGCAAGGATTGCCGCTTCGTTCTCCGCCGAATTTTCGGCTTCTTCAAGTGCGGAGGTGCGCATCGTGCGGTCGATCGCCAGCAGACCCAAAGCGGCAACCAGCAGAATTCCTATCGTGAGTATGCCACCTATATATCGGCGCCCGGGCTGCGATGGTGATGGTGTGTTGTTGGTGAGATTCATGGACTGCCTGTCGCGTCGAGCAAACAATTCGCGCCATATAGAGCCCAGACTGACAGCTGTATTGGCAAGCTTGGTAGAAACAGCAATGGCACTCCCCCTTCCGCGATAGTTCTTGTTTACATACTATGTCTGGAAATCCGCAATAGTCACAACGAATTTGTCTGGAATATCAGAATTTATGTCAAAAATTTAAGGCTATCTATATGTTTTTTTGAAGTTTTATGAAAAAGTTAATTTTTTGTTGTTAGTGCACGTGTTCGTTCTGTACTACCCTCAATTGGATGGTAAGTCCGGGGGAGGGGCAAAAATAATGCGGGCTTTAGCGCCTACAACGGGCCAAGTCGGCAAGCCAGCCCGGCTGCCCATTTACCGGCAATTATATTTCCAGGTGCTAACGGCCATCTCCTTGGGCGCGCTGTTGGGGCATTTTTATCCCGACATCGGGTCAGCGTTAAAACCGTTGGGTGACGGCTTCATCAAGCTAGTAAAGATGATCATCGCCCCGGTGATTTTCCTGACCATCGCTACTGGAATATCCGGAATGCGCGATTTGTCTGCCGTTGGTAGGGTGGCCGGCAAGGCGTTTGCCTATTTCCTGTTCTTCTCCACTCTCGCGCTGATCATCGGCTTGCTTGTCGCCAACATCGTACAACCCGGAGCGGGCCTTAACATTGACCCTGCGACTCTCGACGCCAGCAAAGTGCAGGATTATGCCAAAACATCCGAAGGCCAGACGATTGCGGGCTTTCTGCTGAACATGATCCCTGAGACATTGTTCAGCGCAATGACCGATGGCAACATATTGCAGGTCCTTCTCGTCGCAGTCCTGACGGGGCTAGCGCTGTCTGCCACCCGTCCGCACAGCGATCTGGTCCTCGACGTCCTCGCCTCGTTCAATGAGGTCATCTTCAAGCTAGTGCACATGATGATGAAACTGGCGCCCATCGGAGCATTTGGGGCAATAGCGTTTACGATCGGCGAATTTGGCATTGCTTCGCTCGCCAGTCTAGCTCTGTTAGTGGCCACTTTTTATCTCACATCGCTGTTCTTTGTCATCGTTGTTCTTGGCTCTGTATCCTATTTCACAGGATTTTCGATTTTCAAGATGATCCGATATTTACGCGAGGAGCTGCTTCTGGTGCTTGGTACGTCTTCGTCCGAAGCGGCGCTGCCCAGCCTGATGGAGAAGCTGGAAATTGCAGGTGCGCAAAAATCAGTCGTCGGCCTTGTGGTTCCAACCGGCTATTCGTTCAATCTCGACGGCACCAATATCTACATGACGTTAGCGGCACTGTTCATTGCGCAGGCGGTCGGTGTTGATCTTTCGCTATCCGATCAATTGACGTTGGTACTGGTTGCCATGATCAGTTCAAAGGGGGCGGCTGGCGTTACCGGTGCCGGGTTCGTTATCCTTGCGACAACCTTGTCGGTGGTGCCGTCGGTTCCCGTCGCTGGCATGGCGTTGATCCTAGGTATCGACCGGTTTATGAGCGAATGCCGCGCGTTGACCAACTTCATCGGCAACGCTGTGGCAACGATTGTCGTCGCTCGCTGGGACGGTGCGCTGGATACCGAGCGTTTGGCGGCGGCCATGGCTGGCACACCAATGCCGTTGCCCGAAGAGGATATTGAACGCCACGAACGCAGCGGGCCGCGCAGTGAAGCGTTGGCAGAGGCATTGGGAGAGGCGTCATGATCGCGCGTCGCACTTTGCTACAAAACCTTGTGACGCTGACGGCGATTGGCGCTGTGCATTTGGGCAGCGTGATGCCTGCGTTTGCCGAAGAGCGGGAAGAGATCCCTTTGTGGCCAGGAAAGCCGCCGGGCCGAGGCGGAGTTACAGGTCCGGAGAAACTTGGCCAATCAGGTGCAGGTCTTGGTGCGCTTTCAAACATTTCGGTCCCGCGGATGCGCGTTTATCGACCGTTAAAAGCAAACGGAGCCGCGGTTGTTGTGTGCGGCGGCGGGGGCTATTTCCGCATTCAGCTGGCGAAGGAAAGCACGCCGATCGCACGTTGGCTGCAAGAACGCGGTTTTACTGTGTTCGAGTTGCTATATCGCCTGCCAAACGATGGCTGGGATGCCTCCGCCCCGTTCGTCGACGCACAGCGGGCGATGCGGATCGTTCGCACCAGAGCAGCCGAGTTCGGCATTGATCCGAAACAGATAGGCATCATGGGTTTCTCGGCAGGCGGGCACCTTGCTGGGTTCACGGCACTGCAACCGCAACGTAAGCTTTACGCCGGGTCTGACAAATATGAAAAGGTGAGCGCAAGGCCAGATTTTTCGGCTCTGCTGTTTCCCGTCGTATCGCTGCGCAAGCACTATGAAACCACGCGAACGCGCCGTGAAATCATCGGCGAAACGCCCAGCGCAGAGGCAGAGAATGCCTGGTCGCTCGATACCTACGCCAGCGCGGACGCCCCACCGACCATCATTTTTGCATCGGCGGACGATAAAACCGCTCCGCCGGGCCACGGCATCACGCTTTTCGAGAAACTCAACGCCGCTGGCGCTTCGGCAGAGCTGCATATGTTTCGTGACGGAGGCCACGGCTGGGGTCTTGGCAAGCCTGAGCAGGTGCTGAGCCAATGGCCGGACATGTTCGTCAAATGGTTTGATTCAGGAAAAATATTACAAAACAAGCAGGGAGAATAAAGGTGACAACCAACATATTCCACAAGCTGGCGTTATTCAGCACGACCGCATTGATGACCGCAAATATCGCGCACGCGCAAGATGCTGCTACCGTCGCGGCCAAGGCCGCCGAGGAGGTGGAAGCAGGAATTGTCGTAACTGGCTCACGAATTCAAGGCGCGCAGATCAATGACGTCCTCCCAGTCACCGTTCTTGACGAGCAACAGATCGAGAATACCGGCGCTTCATCGGGCGACGAACTGTTCCGTGCGCTTCCGCAGAACGGGACCATTGCGTTCAATGAGCAGAATGCCACAACTCAAAATAACGTTCGCGGCGATGTCGGGTCGGTCAACCTGCGCGACCTGGGCACTGGCAACACGCTGCTGCTGATCAACGGTCGCCGCATGAACCTGCATCCCGGTTTCCAGACCGAGTTGTTGGTGCCAGTCGTCAGCCCCGACACGAACGAGATTAGTCCTGGCAGTGTTCGCCGGATCGAAGTCCTGCGCGACGGCGCTTCGGCCATATACGGTGCCGATGCAGTCGCGGGCGTGATCAACACCGTGCTCAAGGGCAATTTGAAAGGTGGTTTCCTTGAAGGCGATTGGCGTGCGTCTGATGGAACCAGCCTATACAGCTATTCCCTCAGCGGCGGGTTAGGGTTCGACTTCGGCGGTGGACGCGGAAACTTGACCTTGTACGGCGGCCGTTTCCATGAAAACGGCCTTGGTTCGTCTGGCCGCGGCTATTCGCGCGACGATGATCGCACACGATTGCTCGTGGGAACCGATTTTGAAGGTGAAGCCTCGTTTAACAACCGCAATACATTTGGTCCGTTCGGCCAGTTCGATATTCAGACGTCACCCAACAGCCGAACACCGATAAACGATGACGACTTCTATCTGCAGCCAAGCACGTTCACCGGCTGCCGCATGGATTTCCGCAACGGTATCTGCGCCCGGAACGGCGAAACGCCCACCACTGCGGTGCGTTATAACACCATATTCGGCAACTCGCTGATCAGCCGTAAGGACCGCTACAATGCGATGGCACTGCTGAACTACGAACTGACCGACAATGTCGAAGCGTATTTCGAAGGCAGCTATTATCGGTCGGAAAACCAGCGATTCAACGATGCCTCGGCTATCTTGAGTGCGGTGCCTGTCGGTATTTCGCGTAACGCATATTGGAACCCGTTTGGCCCGACTACGCTGGTTGGCGGCGGGGTTAATCCCAATCGTCTGCCGGGCACAACCATCCCGACCACCGGAGCTGATGTAATCATGGAGCGCTATCGCTTTGTCGATGGTGGCAACCGCAGCGTTTTGGTTGACAAGGACGCGTATCGTCTTGTCGCGGGCCTGCGCGGCAATTTCGGAGCGTGGGATTTTGATACCGGGTTCGTCTATTCCAAATCAAAGCTGACGGATCTTGAAACCAACCGTGTGTCGCTCACCGCGATGCAGCAATCGATCAATCGGACAACATCCGATGCCTACAATCCATTCAACGGCGGATGCGTTGATGATCCCGGCCAAGGCGACTGCACTCCGAACCCTACGTCTGTATTCGACACTTTCCGTATCAACGTGTCCCGCAACGGCGGCACTAGCCTCGCAATGGCAGACTTCAAGATCAGCCGTGATGACCTATTCGTGCTACCCGGCGGCAACGTTGGTGTTGCAACCGGTATAGAATGGCGTCGTGAGACCTTTTTCGATGATCGCGATTCGCGCCTCGACGGCACGATTACATTTACGGACAGCGTGACCGGCGTGTTCAACCGCAGCGATGTCGCTGGCACCAGCCCGTCACCCGACACAGATGGAACGCGCACCGTATATTCGACCTTCGCCGAATTATTCGTACCTGTCGTCAGCGCTGACATGAACATTCCATTAGTCGAGGAACTCAATGTTCAGATGGCCGGACGGATCGAGCGTTTTGAAGACATCGATGCGACAGCAATGGTCCCGCGCGTTGCCGCTTCATGGACCACCATTCCCGGCGTCACATTCCGGGGTGCTTGGTCACAAGGCTTCCGCGCGCCAAATCTGGCGCAGGTCAATGATGACGGCACGACCCGGTCCAATACACGCGATGATTTCGTGCTCTGCCAAGCACAGGTCCGAAAAGGCCTCCTATCAGGCCTTGACGCCTGCCCAGGTGCTGGTGTCATCAGCTTCCGATCGGGTGCGCGAAGCCTGAAGCCAGAAGATAGCGAAAGCATAAACCTTGGTATCGTGCTTGAGCCAAAGTTTATTCCCGGCCTAACACTGACTGCGGACTATTGGCGCGTGAAGCAGACCGGGTTGGTTGGCACGTTCGGCGACGACAACGCAATTGCACTTGATTTGCTCCGCCGTCTCGGTGGCAGCTCTAATCCAAATGTCATTCGTGCCGCGCCAACCGTCGATGATATCGCGTTGTTCACCGGTACTGGTTTGGCTCCCGCAGGTAAAATTGTTCAGGTACTCGATCCGTATCTTAACCTAGATAGCCGGGTGTCGAAGGGTTGGGATTTCGGCATGGCTTACAACGTACCAGAATTCGGAGCGGGTAAGTTCCGCCTTCGACTCAACGCCGCACGGCTGAACAGCTTTGTCCAGAGCGCCGGTGTTGACGGCGAGGAACTGCTCGCGGGAATTGCTGCCGGTACACTCCCTGCCGACGTTACCGTGGGCGGACTTGGTGAGTTGCTCGAAGTCGAAGGCCGTCCGAAATGGCGCGTCAGCGGTTCGATCAATTGGAAAGCCGGTCCAGTCGAGATTGGGCTATTTGGCCAATATACCGGCAAGGTATGGGACACCAGCGTCGTGCGCGACATACTGCTGGTTTCGGACGATCCCAACGCCAACTTCTACCGGGTGAATGACCAGTTCCTTACCAACCTGTCGATTTCCTACACAATCGACAACGACACAGCCCTTAGCGGAACCCGGTTGCGCTTTGCGATTAACAACGTGTTCGACAAGGATCCGCCGCTCGCCGACGAAACCTATGGTTTCTACAGCGAGTTGTACACGGCGCGCGGGCGGGTCTTCCACGTCGAACTCCGCAAGAAGTTTTAAAGTGATGCGGCGGGCAGCATTTCGGCAAGCGCTCGCCGCCTGGATTGCGGTTATGGCTGGGACGGTTGTGCATGCGCAGCCGTCCGCGTCCACATCTAGGCCGTCGCTGTCGGGATGCCAGACAACACAGGGCAGCGTCTATTTCGACTTTGAAGGCGCGTCCCGTTCGGCCTGCTATGTGGAGGATGAACGGACGCTATCAATTGTGGTAACGCCCGAACATCTTCCGCCAATCAACCCGAGCCCTTGGTATGCCTTCCGCTATAGCGTCCCGAAAGGGCAGAAGCTGATCGTCAATGTGCGCTATATCGGTGCGCGCCACCGCTACGCGCCGCAATGGCGTGGCAGCGGTGACCTATCAGCATTTTCGGTCAAAGTGGCACATGATAAAGAAGCTGTATCAATCACACTGCCACCCGGCGAGGGTGTCGTCAGCGGCCAACCGCTGGTCACTTCCTCTCATTACGATCAACTGCTCGGGCAACTGGCAAAAAGCGGACGCGGCAGTAGGCTGATATTGGGACGCTCGCACGATGGACGACCGATCGAAGCCGTACGGCTTGGCAATGCCGATGCCCCGCGACTTGTGGTGCTGCTAGGCAGGCAGCATCCGCCCGAAGTCACAGGTGCGATGGCGATGGACGCGTTTTCGCTGACGATTGCCAGGCTGGTCAGTTCGGGTGCCATCGACGGCAAGCAGTTCCAATTTCTGATCGTCCCGTTACTTAATCCCGATGGAGTTGCCCGCGGGCATTGGCGTGCAAACCTTGGCGGCGTAGACCTCAACCGAGATTGGGGTATTTTCAACCAGCCAGAGACGCGCGCGGTCAATCATTGGCTTAGTTTGCTACCCGCACAAGTGCGGCCGGTGTTAATGCTCGATTTCCACTCTACCAACCGCAACCTTTTCTATGTGCAAGGTGGTAAGGCGGGGGCGCAAGGCAAGGCGTTCCTCGCTACCTGGCTCGGGGGCAAGGAGAACGCCTTTGCGGGATACCCGTTCAAGATTGAGCCGCGCGATGCCAATGCTGGTTCAGGCACCACGAAGAATTGGTTCAACGCGACTTATGGCATCCCAGCCTATACCTATGAGGTAGATGATGATTCGGACCCAGTAGCGGTTCGTGCTGCCGCCGAAGCACTGGCGCAAAATTTGATACCATCGTTGTTTTTTGCGCTTAAAGAGTAATGCAGGCGATTAGATGCAGCGCTGACATTTAGATCGAACCGGAGACCATAACATGAGCGTTCGTGTGATCTATCGCCTTGCAGGCCTGTTTGTATGTCTAGGGACAGTTTTCACGACTTTTCCAGCCAAAGCAAACGAATGTAACCCGCTGGCACCTGGTTCATCGCAGATTGAATTTTCTGGCTGGTCCGGCCCTAAACTGCCAGTTTTCGTGCACAAGCCTCAAACCGCCGGAGCCAATAGCCGCATCGTTTTCGTCATGCATGGCGTGCAACGTGACGGCAACCGCTATCGTGACGAATGGCGCGATTTGGCCGAAAAGCACGATCTTATCGTCGTCGTGCCGACTTTTGGGAGAAAGGATTTTCCGACCACCGGCTCTTACAATCTTGGCAGCATAGTCGATGAGAAAGGCCGAAAAACGCCTCAGACGAAGTGGTCATTCTCCGCAATCGAGCCTTTGTTCGACGACATCGTTTGCCGCGTGTCTGGGAACCAGCGCGGCTATGCGCTGTATGGCCATTCTGCTGGTGGGCAGTTCGTTCACCGCTTTGTCGCCTTTGCCGATGCGCCCCGGATGGTATCGGCGGTAGCCGCGAATTCGGGCTGGTACACGATGCCAGATGATGCGGCGTTTCCTTATGGTTGGGGTGGCGATGTGGCAGGGCTGGTCTCGCCCGCGAAGGCGTTTCAGCGGCCGCTTACCATCCTGCTTGGAACCGAAGATATTGACCGTAACGATCCCAACCTGCGCGTCAACGAGCAGGCCGACAAACAGGGGCAGACGCGTTTCGACAGGGGGCACGGTTTTCTGACCGCCACACGGAAGCAGGCAGGCGACGCCATGCCGATCAGCTGGAAGATCGCTTACGCACCCGGGGTCGGGCACGACAATGGTCGGATGGCTCCGTTTGCCATTCCCCACCTGTTAGGCGCAGCTGCCAGTGCGCCATCGCTGCAAGTCGCCATTAATGCCAAAACTGCTCTTGAGGAATTGCGGTCGCGCAAAGACGTCACAGCGGCAATGGCGACGATACTTGAGCTTGAAAGCGACTGGGCCATCCAGCGGCTCATCGAACTGACCGAAATACCGGCCCCCCCGTTTGAAGAAAAAGCGCGCGGGCTGGCTTTTGCCCGCATGTTGCGTGAAATCGGCGGCCTCGACGTTCGCATAGACGAGATTGGGAATGTGATCGCGCGGCGCAAAGGCACTGGTACAGGTTCGGCCGTCATGCTGGCAGCTCATCTCGATACCGTTTTTGCCAAAGACGTGGACGTGACGGTAAAGCGCGACGGTGACCGGTTCACCGCCCCGGGCATTGGAGATAATTCACGCGGTCTGGTATCGCTTTTATTAGTGGCCCGGGCGCTGGAACGGCATGCCATTAACACCGAACGAGACCTCCTGCTTGTCGGGACGGTGGGCGAGGAAGGCACGGGCGACCTGCGCGGCATGCGTCATATCTTTGCTCAGGCAAGCCACAGTATCGGCAGCGTCATCGCAATCGACGGAGGCGAAATGGGGCGGCTGATCGATACAGCAGTTGGATCAAACCGCTACCGTGTTAGTTTTTCCGGCCCGGGCGGCCACAGCTATGGCGCTTTTGGGACTGTCAATCCGCATCACGCCACGGCGCGGGCCATAGCCCGTTTTCTCGACCGCGCCGAACCCGTTGCAGCCTCCGGTACAAAAGCAACTTACTCGGTTGCCTTATTAGAAGGCGGCCTTGGCATCAACGTCATACCAACCGACAGTGCGTTCGAAATCGACCTGCGATCGTTGGATGCAAACCGTCTGGCTGCTCTAGATGCGATCCTACGATCCGCCATCGAAGCAACGCTTACCGGCGAGAATGCTGGTAAGAAACAAGGCGGGCTGCTGGTAGTCGAGATCAAGGACCTGGGAAAGCGTCCGGCGGGGACGAATGCCGTCGATTCCCAGCTAGTCGTAAATGCTGAAGCGGCCCTATCTTCTTTGGGCGTCGAACCTAGCCGGAACGCTTCGTCAACCGATGCCAATCTGCCTATGTCGCTCGGCATTCCCAGTATCACCATAAGCCGCGGCGGAATCAGCGAACGGTCGCATTCGAACGATGAATACTGGATTGCTAAGGACCCGCATCTTGGACCGCAAGCCGCATTATTGATTAGCCTTTTAGAAGCCGGCATTTGAAAATTTTTTAGGCAAGCCTCTCAGTTGCTCAGCTTGATGAACTTCCCCTGTGATTGATCAAATGACTGCGTTCGCAACACTGAGCGACCATTATCAATAAGCCGAATTTCCGACATCGGCCATCTCAATATATTCATCCGACATGAATGAATGTACGGTTTTGGAATTGTGGCCGTGGCGCGAAAACGTCCGCAATGTTAGCCGCAAAAGCCGAGTGTTCTGGCCACCTAAATGGCAGTTATTCATTAATGCACGCACAGAGGCAGACCAACCGCTCCCGGCCCATTGGCGGTCACGCGCTTTGCTGGCGGAACTAGCCCCTCGAAGTGTACGAGGGGCCAGCCATTCATATTTCCGTGCGTTCAGCTAATGTGAGAGCGTCGTCGATGTCTACTCCAAGGTAGCGTATCGTGTTCTCTATTTTGCTGTGCCCCAGCAATATTTGCACAGCACGCAGGTTGCCGGTCGCTTTGTAGATTAGCGATGCTTTTGTGCGACGCAGTGAATGCGTACCGAACTCTCTAGCATTCAGTCCGACCGCAGACACCCATTCGTCAACAAGACGTGCGTATTGCCGAGTGCTAAGGTGCCCGACGCGGTTAACGCGACTTGGAAAAACAAAGTCTTCTAAGGACCCGCCGCGCCGCTCAAGCCAAGCAAGAAGGCTCTTGCGGCAATCTGCCGTCAATTCAAATTGCACAGGTCGCCCGGTCTTTTGTTGAACGACAGTTGCGCGGTTTCGGATACTGCCACCGCTCACGACATCACCGATCTTTAATTTTATGACGTCGCAACCTCGCAACTTGCTGTCGATTGCTAAATCGAAAAGCGCTCGATCGCGCATTCGTCGATGTTCATCGAGAAAAAAGCGAATTGCCCAAACGTCGCGTGGCTTGAGGGGGCGCTTGGCACCAACCAAGCTTCCCGCATTCCATGGTCTACGCTCATACGCACCAGGATCGAGATTAGAAATACCCATTACACTTCTCCTTTGGCCGGAATGGCCGCAAGAAGGGTACACCTGTTACTCGAAGTCAGCATTTGGGCGCAAAGCGGACATCCATCTCAAGCCCTGAATAGACCTCTTCGTGTGATCAGGCTTTGTTTAGCCAACTTAGCCGCAGTCACGACTGTAAGTGCTCAAACAATCTAAATTACTGGCCATCGAGCGCACAATCCATTCGACTTCTGCGCGCAGTCGAGCATTGCTATTCATGTTCAAGCGCCCCGACATAGGGCGGCGGTAGACCTGGCAGAGCGATCAGCCGGGCTTTGGGTGGTGGGGCAGCACGATGCTGCGCCGATTAAGGGGAACCACCCATGACAAAGACCAAAAAGCTGGAGTTTAGCGAAACAATCACAGTCCCCTCAAAGGCTCAACAGATATTGTATCTGCTGAACCGGGATTGCGGTGCCACGCTCTTAGAACTCGCGACACTTGCAAAGTGGCTGCCGCATTCCACGCGGGCATATCTGACCGGCCTGAAGAAGAAGGGGCACGTCATCTATAGCGATAAGGCGGATGGCGTTCGCCGCTACCGCATATCATCGTCGCCCGAGGCGTAAGGCGGTGGTTATTACAAACAGTCTAAGTGTTGAACTGGGTCGCCTCGCCGCAATGAAGCCTGCCGAACTGCGTTCTCGTTGGCGTGAGGTCTATCGCAAAGTGGCACCGGACATCGGACCTGATCTACTGCGGCGCGGCATCGCCTATCGGTTGCAGG
>Ga0105050_10006506_pt1 | contig 14473 bp, 14 predicted proteins | sample FRY01_FD_78088 | JGI IMG/M metagenome (GOLD analysis project Ga0105050, IMG submission 78088) | Freshwater microbial communities from Lake Fryxell liftoff mats and glacier meltwater in Antarctica - FRY-01 | ecosystem: Environmental > Aquatic > Freshwater > Ice > Glacier meltwater ... | reverse complement strand
TCATTGGCACGATATGAAATATGTACTGATATTGATAGTTGTAAGTATCGTTGGAACATATCTAGGTAAAAAGGTTTTGGATAAAGTTTCCGAGTCCGCCTTTAGAAAAACAGTACTCTTTGTAATTCTAGGAATAGGAGTCATAACGATCATCCAGCAGTTTATAAGTTTTTTTTAGTTAGATGCAACTCATTTTTAGTAAATTGCGTCTTGCTCTTGTTGATAAACAAAAACAACTATGAAACTTAAAAACTCACTACTACTTTCTTTAGGACTTGCTAGTTCTACCTTCACTCAAGCACAAAACATTCAATTTGCGCAAGTAAATAACTTAGACATGATGATCGCTAACATCTTTGGTGTGCAGTGTGATGGTGTTTCAAATGTCGTTTTAATGGCAGTTCCACTGCAAGTTGGTCGTTTCGAAAATGGAACATCTATAGGATTAAATAGTGGATTGGTCTTGTCAACGGGTTTCATTCAAGGCTCTGAGCAACCAAGTGGGATGTTTAATTCAACCTATTTTGGATCAATGGGCGATAATGATATTGCTCAATTCGGAGTATTGGCTGGTCAAAATCCTGATAATTATGATGCGTGTAGAGTTGAATTTGATTTTACGCCATCTGTTTCTGATACAATCCGTTTTACCTATGTTCTAGCATCAGAAGAGTACCCTGAATACTCAATGTCTAGTTTTACTGATCGATTTTTATTTCTAGTTTCTGAAAATGGTTCTCCATACGCTAACATTGCTTATTTACCTGGAACTACTACGCCAGTGGAGATTAACTCAGTAAATCAATTCGTGAATTCTCAGTACTATATTGATAATTTAAATGGACCCAATTCAAGTACTTTCGTATTTGATGGTTACACAACACCATTTGAAGCGAAGTTTTTCGCACAAGTTGGTTCTACCTATCATATTAAGCTAGTAATTGCAGACGTAAGCGATGGCGTATTTGATTCAGCAATATTTTTAGATGAGCAAGAAGCCTATAATGATATAAGTGGAAATTTAACAGTGAACGGTTCACCAGCCGAAGGAATATTGGAAGTTTTTAATTTTGTTGGTGATACTATATTGGCTCAACCGGTTCAGACATTGCAAGTAACAAATGGTAATTATTTAGCAGATAGTTTGCAAACTGGAATGTATCATGTTCGTTTCACTCCCGATCCCGCTGCCTTCCCTGGAGTTGCGCCATTGTATTATACAAACGGCGATACATGGTCAACAGCAGAAGCTATTGGTTTACCTTGTTTCTTGGACAATGGTAATATCAATTCGAACACATTGCCAGTTTTAAGCGGAAGCGGAATGATTTTAGGAAATATTGGAATTGATACTTCTTATCTTAAAATTATGTTACAACCTATGGAAGGAGCGTTAGTTAAATTGTTGAACGCCGCGAATCAAGTTATTTCTTTTACTCATTCTGATGTAAATGGTAATTTCCAATTTCAAAGTGTTCCAACGGGTTCATATTATTTAAAATTGGATGTTCCTTATATTCCTCAAATGGATGTACATGCAATCAATGTAGCTGCAAATCAAGTTGTAAGCGGTGCAGATTTTTCCATATTGCCAGATGGTATTTTTGCTATCGATAATCTTCAATTAGGAATAACTGAACAAGATATTGTATCAATTAACATATATCCAAACCCAGCAGGAGAAAAATTCACTATTCGCAATAATAGCACTAAACTAATTGCTTTTGAAATAGTGACAATCGATGGTCAAACAGTTGAAGCTGGACTCTTAGGTTTAGGTGAGAATTCAATTAAAACAGATCGTTTGTCAAATGGAATGTACTTCGTAAAACTTGGACAAAATGATTTACGTAAGTTGATCATTAAAAAATAATACCCCACAATTCCTGAAAAGCAAAAGCGCCGCATCTATGATGTGGCGCTTTTTGTATTAGAATAAATTAATTCTTGAATTCCTTCATTCTTGAATTCCTTCAAATTTTCAATCTTCTTTCCAAGATTCATCTTTCCCTTTCGTGTAAGGAATTCCTTTCGCATCTAATTGTTCTTCCAATTTGCGTGTACGAACAATTATTGCATCCAATTTCTTGCGCAATTCAAGGTATTCTTCTTGCACGATTTGTAAGTTCTTTTGACGCGTAATACTTACATCAACTGTGTTTTCATAAAGTTGATATTCAACCAATCCCATACGATCACTGATACTTGGATACGTTTCAAATTCTCTAGAACTCTTAACGCGATCTCCCCACATTTCAACTACACATAAATCATAACTGATCTTTAAGTTTTTAACTTCTTCAATAAGCGAAATTTCAGCTCCTGGGTAAGAAAGTATAGCTGTTTGATAGATGTCTAATTTCTCTGTTGTTTCTGACATCAATTTTCCAGTTCCTCTGACTTTTCTACTCATTTCTGCAACTTCACTTCTGAATTTTTGCAAAGCTTCAGGGTTAGTAGCAACTATAGTTTGATTATTCAATGCTTTAACCGTGAATTTTGATTGAGAGACAAGTACTTCAATTTTTCCGTCTTTTATTAAAAGAACTTCAACTGTATAAACTCCTGCGGATACTAGAAAACCATTATTGTCATTTTTTCTTCCAGTTTGAATTGGTCCAGTCGATTCTTGACGTAAATTCCATGTCATTTTAGAAATTCCTTTTGAAGGAGAACCAAGTAAACGTTTCATCTCGATACCTTTTGAATCGCGAATGACATAAACTAATTGAGCCTTTTCCTCTTGTTCCTCTTTTCTTATTTCGTCAAATGATGGATAAACAACATCTTTCTTCTCTTTTTCTAAAACCTTTTCTTTTTCTTGACGAATTTGCTTTAATGTTTTATATTCATCCTTTAAGTGAAGTGTGAAAGTTGCTCCAAAATCTGGGTTCTTACCTTGCCATAAGTTGGCGCCTTGGAATCCCGTACCATCTAATCCCAAGGGATCTGAAGGAATATAAAGCAATGCATCTTTAATAGAAAATAAGTACGCCTTCTTTTCTAAATTTTCTTTTGTTAAACTTCTTAAGGCAGTGTAATTGTCCAAGACATACATGCCGCGACCAAAAGTAGCAGCAACAAGATCATTTTCGCGCTGTTGAATGTCTAAATCGTAAACGGCAATTGTGGGTAATCCTGCTAATTTGTTCCATACTTTCCCACCATCATTCGAAAAATAAGCACCAAATTCTGTCCCAACAAAAAGTAAATTTGGATCAATGTGATCTTGCTTAATGCAAAAAACAGAACCTCTTTCAGGTAAATTAGTTGAAATAGAAACCCATGTTTTTCCTTTGTCAGAACTCTTAAATAAATAAGGCTTAAAATCTCCTGAACGATGATTATTAAAAACGGCAAACACAACATTTTCGTCATGTAAAGAAGCAGAAAGCATATTCACACGCGTATTAGCCGGAACTCCTGAAAAACTTGAAAATTTCACCCATGATCCACCTTCGTTTTCTGAAACTTGGATTAAACCATCATCGGTACCAGCATACAACAAACCTTTTTTCTTTGGTGACTCATCCAATGCAACGATATTTCCATAAATGGTCGTCGAAGCATTTTTCATTACTGCTTCCATTGACCAAACTTGTCCCATAACTTTCAGTTTATTACGGTCAATTTGCTGACTCAAATCAGGAGAGATTGTATTCCAGTCATCTCCGCGATTACTTGATTTAAAGACTTTGTTGGCTGCAAAATAAAGTGTTTTATTATCATGAGGAGAAACCAATAGAGGTGCATCCCAATTCCAACGGTAAGCTGCTTCACCTTTTCCAGGCATCGGTTGAATAGGAATTTTTTCACCTGAAACTTTATCGTAACGTACAATCCATCCATATTGCGCTTGTGCATAAACAATGTTAGGATCTGTTGGATCAACTGCCGATTCAAATCCATCTCCTCCATTTGTGATAAACCAATCTGTATTGATTATTCCGGTAACGTTCTGTGTCGCTGCAGGACCACCCATTGAGTTATTATCCTGTGTTCCTCCATAAATATTATAAAAAGGTGCAGAATTGTCAGTGACTACTTTGTAAAATTGGATGATTGGCAAGTTGTCATAGTATCTCCAATCTTGCGCGTGATTGTAGGTTTCATACATTCCGCCATCACATCCCACTAACCAGTGATCAGTATTGTTTGGATCGATCCATATAGCATGATTATCTACGTGTTTTTTATTCTCACCAGTTGCTTTGAAAGTTTTACCACCATCTTCTGTATGATGCAAATAGGTGTCCATTGCGAAGACTTTGTTTTTATCTAATGGATCACACATGATTTCTTGGTAATAATTGCCGCTGGTATTGAAACTGGACATCTTTGACCAATTTTCGCCTTTATTGCTCGATTTAAAAAATCCGCCTTTATCCGTTCTGCCTTCAACAATTGCGTAGACATACGATGGATCAGCCGGAGAAACCGCTATACCAATTCTACCCATTTCTCCTTTTGGAAGTCCAACATTAACTTCTTTCCAAGTTTTACCACCATCAATTGACTTATAAATTGCTGATTCTGGTCCACCTCCAATATACGTCCATTCTTGTCTGCGACGCTGATGAGCTGCTGCGTATAAAATTTCAGGATTCGTTGGATCGATTGCAATTTCTGAAATTCCAGTTTCATCAGAAATAAAAAGTGTTCGTTCCCATGTTTTTCCGCCATCGATTGATTTGTAAACTCCTCGTTCACCACCAGCACTCCAAACAGGACCATAAGCGGCTACCCAAACAATATTTTCGTTAGTTGGGTGAATGATAATATTTCCGATGTGTTCTGATTTACTCAATCCCATATTGGTGAATGATTTTCCACCATCGACAGATTTATAAACGCCATCTCCATAGGCTACTGCTCGTTGGTTGTTATTTTCTCCGGTTCCAACCCAAATAGTAGAAGGATTGGATGGCGCTAATTCGACACAAGCGATAGAATAAGACCCATAATTATCAAAAATTGGAGTGAAGGTTGTTCCATGATTTTCAGTGTACCAAATACCACCAGAAGCAGCAGCAACGTACCACTTGTTTGAGAACCTTGGATGTATAGCCAAATCTGAAACGCGACCTGATGTTAATGCTGGCCCAACATTTCGAAATGCTAAACCCCCAACAGTAGAGGCATCAAAGACAGGTTTTAGCTCAGCAGGAGCGGTGTTTTTCTTTTGTGAAAAGGTTGTTGTAGCAATGCCAAATATGACAAACGAGAAGAGTATACAATTTTTCATAGAATTTTCTTTGCGCTAAAAATAATGAAAAGAAAATTGGAGTTATCTATTTCTTGTTAAACATGCTATTTTATTCCTTCAACGGACAAAAATAGAGGTGAATGATTTTTAAATTTAGCTGTAACCTTTCTCCTTAAAATTCGATATACACTTTTGGGTATGAAATTTGTCTTTTCGGCCGAAAATTAAAGGAAACCATTTCTATGAAACACCTATATTTATTTCTTCTAATCCTATCTCCCTTCACAATTATTGCACAAGAAGAGGATGAATCATGTTTGCCACCATCAAAAAAAGTATTAAAATTTATCGAAACAGCTGCAAAAGCACCGGATGCCAAAACAGCTGTTGAAAATTATAATGCGGCAATAGCAGCAGCTCCCGATAATGCCATGGTTTATTATGAATATGCCATGTATGCTTATGAATCTGGTTTAACTTATTATGAGAAACAACCTCATCCAGCAATGGGTGATAAGAGCTTTTTGAAGGCCGAGGAAATGTTTCAAAATACATTGAATCAGTGTGCAGATTACCACGCAAATTGCGCCTATTACCTTGGTGTCATAAATTACTCTCAGAAGGATATGGATGAAGCAGTTAAATGGTTCAAGCAATATAAATCGTTCAAGCACAGCGATAATTCACGTTACCCAGCAGATTTTGACAAGAAAGTGAAGGATGTAAATGAAGTTTTAGCTGATCTTGAGGCAGAACAAGAAATTCTTTCCAATGAAGTACCTTTTGCACCAGTAATGGTGAAGAATGTTAGTTCGAAAAACGAAGAATATTTCCCAATGATTTCTCCAGATAACGAATTGATGTTCTTTACACGGAAAATCGATAGAAGAGATCCAGGTGCGGTTACTTCACTTTGGTTAGAAGAGTTCACATTTGCACAGCGTGCGGGAATGGATAGTCCATTTAATAGTGGCTCACCTTTGAAGCCACCATTTAATAATGGAACGTTTACGAATTATGGCTCTGCTACTTTATCAGTAGATAATAAAGAAATGATCATTTGTGCTTGTAAGAAAGAGCAGGTTTACGGGAAAGAATACTTGAATTGTGATTTATACCTTACGAAATATGAACGTTCAGGGGCAGGGGGAAATGATTTTACTTGGTCAGAATTAGAAAATATGGGCACGAACATTAATACGAAAGATGGATGGGAAGCACAACCTTCACTTTCAGCCGATGGAAACACCTTGTTTTTTACTGCTGCTCGTCCAACTACCCGCGACAATGATATTTTTATTGCAAAGAGAAATGCAGATGGTTCATGGGGTGCTGCTAGACCATTTGATGAAATTAATACAGACGGCAAAGACAAAAGTCCTTTCTTACATCAGGATAGTGAGACCTTGTATTTTGTTTCTACCTGCACAGATAAACGGAAAGGTGTGGGTGGTTTGGATATATTTTACATCCGTGAAGAAAAGGGTGTTTGGGGTGAGCCTAAAAATATCGGTTATCCAATTAATTCAAAAGAAGATGAATTGGGATTATTCGTTTCAACTGATGGTAAGTTGGCTTATTTTTCTTCAAGAATTGGGGGGGATTGGAATATTTATTCATTTGAATTGTATGAACAAGCGCGTCCAAAAGCTGTGGCGATCATTAAAGGTGACTTAAAAGATGAAGCAGGCGAACCCGTGAAAGATGCTACGATAGAAATTACCTATGCTGGATCGGATGTTGTAACGCAGGTAAAAGTGAATGGAGACGACGGGAAATATGCCGCTGTGGTAAAACTAGACACGAAGCAAGACGTCATGGTTACGGTTAAGAAAGAAGGTCATGCTTTCGATTCAAAACTAATCACAAAAGAAGAGTTAAAACCTGAAAATATTATTATCAAAGGGAATGATTTGACAGTTAAAGAACTAAAAGTCGGAGAGGCATATACGATTAATGATATTTTATACTCTACCAGTTTGTATGCATTGAATGATAAATCAACGTTTATTTTAAAAGGTTTTGCGCGTTTTTTAAAGGAAAACCCAACGATTTCTGTTTCTATACAAGGACACACAGATGATGTAGGCGATGCTGGGAAAAATGTAACGCTTTCTGAAAATCGTGCGAAGGGAGTGAAAGATTATTTAGTTTCTCAAGGAATTGATGCTAAGCGTTTAAGTGCAAAAGGTTTTGGTGCAGCAGCTCCGAAAGTAGATAACGATTCGGAAGATAATCGGGCAATTAACCGTCGTACAGATTTTGTAATTGAGAAGTTATAGCAGGATTTTAACACATAGGAACATTGTTTCCAAATCCTGAATTTTATAAATAGGTGATTTTCGAAACGTTGAAATCGACTTTTTCTCGAATTCTTGGGAGTTTACCATCTTCGCTATATTGCCAATGCATAATGCGGGCATCTTCTATACAATGCGGTCTGCGACTATAGGCAGCGATCCAGAATTTATATTCGTTGAATACCTTCGCAAATTTGGTTTCGTAAAAATGAAGCGAAGTATAAATTATTGGCCGCATTCCTGTTTTATTTTCCACTTCAATCAACCATATTTTCATTGCAGCGATCAATTCTTTATCTGATAAGCCTTCTGCTTCGACATCTAAAACTGGAGGTAAATCAAATTCAGATTTGCGCCATTGTGATAAAAAATGTTTCGCTTGTAATGTTGGATCTGTTTCTAACGCAAAAAAATGATAAGCACCATGAGCGATGTTGAGTTTTGTCAGTTCTTCCCGATTATATTCCCATTGTGTATCAATATGGTCCATTCCCTCCGTTGCTTTGCAGTAAACAAATTGGATTACAGAATCGAAACCATCTTTTCGCATCAAACGCTCCCAATTGATTTTTCCTTGGTGATGTGATACGTCGATTCCAAATGAAGTAAATCCATCTGGCATAGATTGAATAACATGTTCTTTTTTAATTACAACATCGTCTTCTTGATAGTACCAATAAACAACTCCGCATAAGCCAATAATCATTAATGAAACAATCAGTTTGAGTGATTGGCTCTTCTTTTTTGATTTCTTGACTTTACGTTTTTTCATAATGAACTTAAAATAAAAAAGGCCTCTCCAAATGGAAAAGCCTTTTCAATAATAAAATATGAATTAAGCTGTATAGCTTCTTTTTTCTTTGATACGAGCAGATTTCCCAGTTCTTTCACGGAAGTAGAAAATACGAGCACGACGAACAGAACCTTTTTTCGTAACTACGATCTCATCAATAAATGGAGACGCAATTGGAAAAATACGCTCAACACCGATGTTACCTGACATTTTACGTACTGTAAATGTTTCAGTAGCACCTGTACCACGACGCTGTAATACAACTCCTTGGTATTGCTGAATACGCTCTTTGTTACCTTCTTTAATTTTGTAAGACACAATTACTGTATCACCTGCACCAAATTTTGGGAAATTTTTAATTTCAGTTAGTTCGTTCTGAAGTTCTCTAATAATATCCATGACTGTTATTTTCTTGTTCTTCCGCCTAAAACGGGGTGCAATATTACGAATTATTTCTGATAGAAAAGATTTTTGACTGAAAAAAAAATACTTTTTTTGATTCAATGCAGAAAATCAGTTGAATCGTATCAGAAGTTAGGCAAAATTAATAGTTTTATCCTTTTAATTACTAGGATGTCAGAAGAAATTATAAAAACACTTATTGGAAGAAGAGATGTAGCCAATTTGCCCGACTTTGGACTGCAATGTGTTGCGGTGAAAGTAGATTCTGGTGCATATACTTCGAGCATTCACGTAACCATTTGTCAAGAGGTTGAGAAAAATGGCGAAAAGCAACTCGAAGTTATTTTTTTAGATGGCAATCACCCTGCTTATTCAGGAAAACTAATTTATTTCACTTCTTATCGTCGCAAAAAAGTTAAAAGCTCTACTGGTCACGATCAGTTTCGCTTCTTTATCAAAGGAAGTATAGAGATTTTAGACAGAAAAGTGAATACTGAATTTTCCTTAACTGAGCGGCGAGGAATGCGGTATCCTATCCTTTTAGGGAGAAAATTATTAAATAAACGATTTTTGATTGACACTTCATTGGTCAATTTATCTCAAAATAAACAATCATTATGAAAATTGGAGTTTTATCCAGAAATGCAAATTTGTATTCAACACGTAGATTAGTTGAAGCTGCAATAGAGAGAGGACATGAGGTTCAAGTAATTGATCACCTGCGCTGTAATATTGAAATAGAACAAAAAGGACCAACCATTTATTATGGTGAGGATTATCTGACAGGATTTGATGCAGTAATTCCAAGAATTGGGGCATCTGTTACGTTCTATGGCACAGCTGTGGTTCGTCAATTTGAGATGATGAATGTATTTTCAGCAGTAAGTTCAAGAGGAATAGTTCATTCACGCGATAAATTGCGTTGCCTTCAAGTATTATCGAAAGAAGGAATTGGTTTACCAAAGACAGTTTTTACAAATTATTCAAGAAATGTAGAACATGTCGTTGAATCCGCAGGGGGTGCCCCAGTAGTATTGAAATTACTAGAAGGAACCCAAGGTCTTGGAGTTGTCTTAGCAGAAAATCAAAATGCCGCTCAATCAGTTCTTGAAGCTTTTAACGGTTTGAAAGCACGGGTAATCGTGCAGGAATTTGTAAAAGAAGCGAAAGGCGCTGATATCCGTGCATTTATTGTAGATGGAGAAGTGGTCGGTGCAATGAAGCGTCAAGGTAAACCAGGAGAATTCCGTTCCAATTTACATCGAGGAGGAACTTCTCAAATCATTGAACTCACTGTTGAAGAAAAATATACGGCCATTCTTGCTGCAAAAGCGGTTGGATTAGGAATTGCTGGGGTTGATATGTTGCAATCGGATCGTGGACCTCTTGTACTAGAAGTGAACTCATCACCGGGATTGGAAGGGATCGAAAAAACAACTCATGAAGATATTGCAGGAAAGATTATTGAGTATATAGAGAAAAACGTGAAACGCTAATATGACTGCACATCAGACCCATAAAAAATTCGTAATTCTTGGAAAAGAAATCCTTCCCGGCAAGGGTGCTCAGCTAAACTTAGATGTTGCCAAGTTGCATACAACAACACCTATTTTAGTTCCGGTAATTGTTGAAAGAGCAAAAGTAGATGGACCAATTGTGCTACTAATGGCTGGAATGCATGGCGATGAAATAAATGGTGTAGAAATTATTCGCCGCGTAATTCGCAAGGGCTTTAATAAACCTCAAATTGGGACAATTATCTGTCTACCTGTTTACAATATTTTTGGTTTTTTGAACTTAAAGCGTGAATTACCGGATGGTCGTGATTTGAACAGGAGTTTTCCCGGGAGCGAATCAGGATCACTTGCGGCACAGTTTGCGTTTCACTTCATGAAAGAAATTGCACCTCATGTAGATTATGTGCTTGACTTTCATACAGGTTCTGCCCAACGAAATAACTTTCCTCAAATCAGATGTGTACTAGACAATGCCGAAAGCGTTGAACTGGCGCATATTTTTAATCCACCTTATATTTTAAATTCATCTTACATTCCTAAAACCATCCGAGAATCGATATCAAAATTAGATAAAAGAATGCTGCTGTTTGAAGGTGGAAAAACAAATAGTATCGAAGAATTTATTGTTGAAGAAGGACTGAATGGCGTAAAACGTTTTTTAAGTCACATGGGGATGAGATCGTTCAAAATTGATATTTCGAAAGATAGAACCCCCGTGGTTTTGGTGACAAGTAAATGGATGCGTTCGCCAAATTCAGGTATGTTTCAAGCAATGGTTAAGAATGGAGCACGCGTTACTAAAGGTGATGTTATCGGAATTGTCACGGATCCTTATGGTAAAATTGAACGAAAAGTAAAAGCACACAGTGATGGATATATCATTTGTTTGAATGAATCTCCAGTGGTCTATAAAGGTGATGCGATTTTCCATATTGGCAAAGAAGCGTGATCTTAACGTCCAAATCAAGCGCTTTTTCTAACTTTACAACTTAAATCAAAATTATGTCAGTTCATAAAGACGTTAAAAAGGTTACGACCCACACATTGCAAGAAATGAAAAATGCTGGAGTGAAAATCTCTATGCTGACTGGTTATGATTTTTCGATGGCCCGTATTATTGATGAGGCGGGTATTGATGTGATTTTGGTGGGTGATTCTGCTTCGAATGTCATGGCAGGCCACGAAACAACACTTCCTATTACCTTAGATCAAATGATTTATCATGCTTCTTCGGTGGTTAGAGCAGTTTCACGTTCATTAGTTGTTGTAGATATGCCATTTGGTTCGTATCAAGGAAATTCTAAAGAAGCCTTATCAAGCGCTATCCGGATTATGAAAGAATCGGGTGGACATGCAGTAAAAATGGAAGGTGGGGAAGAAATTATTGAATCTGTTCGACGCATTTTAACAGCTGGAATACCAGTTATGGGACATTTGGGCTTAACTCCTCAGTCAATTTATAAGTTCGGAACTTACGTCGTTCGAGCGAAAGAAGAAGAAGAAGCAAATCGTTTGATTGAAGATGCGAAAGCATTAGAGGCGGTTGGTTGTTTCGCAATTGTACTTGAAAAGATTCCTGCATCATTGGCTGCAAAAGTGGCAAAGGAAGTAACAATTCCAATTATTGGTATTGGTGCTGGTAACGGCGTTGATGGCCAAGTGCTTGTCGTTCATGATATGCTGGGAATTAACAATGAGTTTAGTCCACGTTTTTTGCGGAAGTACAATAATTTATATGAGCAAATGAAGAACGCATTTCACGAATACATCAAGGACGTGAAGTCGGGCGATTTTCCAAATGAGAAAGAACAGTATTAATAATTAGGTATTAGGCTTTAGGCATTAGATCCAAATCCCGAATTCCAAATTCCAAATCCTGAGCATGTTAGCCGTTTCCAATATACTTTTTGAAGACAATCACGTCATAGTGGTTAATAAAAAGGCCTCTGAAATTGTTCAGGGTGATAAGACGGGTGATGAAACGATGCCAGACAAAATCAAATCCTACTTAAAAGAAAAATATCAAAAGCCTGGGAATGTTTTTTGTGGAGTAGTACATCGTTTAGACCGTCCAACAAGTGGTGCGGTGGTTTTTGCGCGAACGAGTAAGGCATTAGAGCGTTTAAATGCACAGTTTAGAGACAAAGAAACCAATAAAGTGTACTGGGCAATTGCGGAATCGAAGCCAGAGCAAGAAAGCGGAACACTTATTCACTATTTAAAGAAGAATGAGAAGCAAAATAAATCCTATGCGACAAATGATGAAGTTCCAGGATCTAAAAAAGCAATTCTTCATTATAAATTAATTGGGTCATCAGACAAGTATTTCCTGCTAGAAATCGAATTAGAGACTGGTAGACATCATCAAATTCGCGTTCAACTTTCCACTATTGGTTGTCGAATCAAAGGCGATGTGAAATATGGCGCAAAAAGACCAAATCCTGATGGTTCAATTAGCCTGCACGCACGCACACTTGAATTCTTTCATCCGACATCAAAAGAAGTATTGAAATTTACAGCTCCAGTTCCAAATGATCCTTTATGGTTGTTTTTTGAACAGCCAAAATAAAAATGGACCTGTGTAACATTTGCTACATTTTTATCTTTTTCATCGCTTTATATTTGTTTAAAATTTAAAAGAAATGGTTCGTTTCATTCAAAGATATCGTTGGACAATAATTGGCTTGTTCGTTGGAGCAGTGGGTGGATATGCATATTACCACTTTGTGGGTTGTGCTTCTGGAACTTGCGCAATAACTTCGAAGCCGTTGAATAGTACTTTGTATGGTGTGTTGATGGGCGGACTATTATTCAACATGTTCGATAAAGAAAAAATCAAAAGCTAAAAAGATGGAAAATCAAGATTTTACAGTAGTAGATGTTCGCACAAGAGCAGAGTACATGGGAGGACACGTTGCAGGTTCAATTAATATTCCATTACAAGAAATTGTTGAAAGAATGGAGGAATTAAATAACTTGAAGCAACCCATCGTTTTTTGTTGCGCAAGTGGAAATAGAAGTGGTCAAGCAGCTGCTTATTTTAAAGCACAGGGAATGAATTGCGAAAATGGTGGTTCTTGGATGGATGTTAATTATAAACTTCAAGCATAATGGGATTTTTTAGCAATTTATTTGGCGGTGGGTCAAAAGTGAGCATGAAAGAACTTGTTCAAAAAGGTGCCGTGATAGTTGATGTTAGAACACCAGGAGAATTTCAAGGTGGTCATATCAAAGGATCTATCAATATTCCTTTACAAACCTTAGAAAAGGGAATGAGTAAGTTAAAGAAGGATCAAACAATTATTACTTGTTGTGCTTCTGGAATGAGAAGTTCTTCTGCAAGGGGGATTCTGAAATCAAAGGGTTTTGCAGATGTCCACAATGGAGGAGGTTGGGCATCCTTGAATTCTAAAATTTAATATTAAAAGGCGTGATGAACGCCCTTTTTTATGTCTGTGAAATTCTGTAAATAGTAAGTAAGCGAAAAGTCAATTCATAATTTCGGTTTTGGATAAACAAAATCACGATTAATTGAATTAGTTTTGTTGTAACATATTCGTGCAATTTGTTTTATAGAATCTGACCACATCCAATTTTCGAATGAGAAATTTATTTCTTCTTATTATTTCAATATCCGTTTTTTTTACGGCAACTTTTTCACAAAACACTAAAGGCGGTTCAGTAGAAAATACGAATCCGAAGTCAACTACTGGTGATATTTATGCGCTAATAGTTGGTGTTTCTGATTATCAATATAGTGAAACGTATGATCCTTTGCAATTCGCAGATGTTGATGGACGTGTTTTTTATAATTACATGGTTTCTAGTAATGGCGGTAAGATTTCTAAAGATAATATCGACACACTCTTTAATAACGATGCTACTGCCTCAGCGGTTCTAACGAAAATTGATGAGTTCATTGACCGTGTTAAACCCAATGATATATTTTATTTTTATTTTTCGGGACATGGTGATGCCGTGAATGCAGAATATCCAGTTTTACTTCCATATGATGCGCCTCCAAGTAGAGGTGGAAAAGAAAAAAATCACTACAGAACCGGATTGACAGTTTTGCAAATAACCACTATTAAAAACATGTTTAAAGACATGCAATTGAAGGGTGCGAAAGTGATTTTCATTCTGTGCGCTTCATTTTGCGTTCTCCTGAAAGCGGGATATTGTCGACGATCTACTGCGTAGCTACCTCCAATTTCAACCACTTTCAGTTCAAACCACAAAACCCTTAAATACAAGG
>Ga0105050_10006505_pt1 | contig 14474 bp, 7 predicted proteins | sample FRY01_FD_78088 | JGI IMG/M metagenome (GOLD analysis project Ga0105050, IMG submission 78088) | Freshwater microbial communities from Lake Fryxell liftoff mats and glacier meltwater in Antarctica - FRY-01 | ecosystem: Environmental > Aquatic > Freshwater > Ice > Glacier meltwater ... | reverse complement strand
GCGGATGCCTAAAAAAATTCCGCGCCCTGGATTCAGCATGGGCGAAGACCTCAAGATTGTGCCAACCCTGAAACGCTACTGAAAACCAATCTGAATCTACCCACAGATTTTGCGGAAGAGCCCTAAACAAAGGGATGTTAGAGATCGCCTGAGCAGCCTCATTCGCGTATTTATCTTTCATTGCCGTTCGCTTTATCCCATTGTCAACAAGAGTAGCTTGATCATGCGCATCCGAGATTGTTCGAAATTAATTCTTGCGGCAACCTTCATTCTGCATGGTGGGTCAAGTGCGGTAATTCAGCATGCTCGTGGTGCCGAACCCACGTCGCGGGAAAACGTTTCGGAGACGGATTACACCGTTGCGATCGCGCGATTGAAGGAAGCAATCAAGTACGAAGTTGAAACCAAGCAATTGCCTGCGTTCTCAATATCCTTGGTAGATGGCAAGAAGCGGGTGTGGGCCGAAGGTTATGGATTCCAGGACTCGGAGAAAATGGCACCCGCGACCGCAGATACGGTTTACCGCGTGGGATCGGTGTCGAAGTTGTTCACCGATATTGCCGTCATGCAACTTGTTGACGAAACGAAGTTGGATCTTGATGCACCGGTGCAGACGTATTTGCCGGAGTTTGCTCCCGCAAATCCGTTTGATGTTCCGATTACGCTCCGCCGATTGATGTCACATCGGTCCGGCTTGGTGCGTGAATCGCCAGTCGGGAATTATTTTGACCCTGATGAGCCAACACTTGCCGAAACGGTTGCAAGTCTGAACCACACAAAGCTGGTGTACGAACCGGAAACGAAGACGAAGTATTCCAACGCGGCAATTTCGGTGGTGGGGTCGGTTCTGGAGTCACAACTGGATGTTTCGCATCCTCAGCGGGTTCGCCAAACGATTCTTGATCCGCTCGCGATGAACCATAGCAGTTTTGTGGTGACCGACGCGGTGGCACCGAATCTGGCAACGGGTTGGATGCATACCTATGACGGACGTCGATTCGAAGCACCAACTTTCTTGCTCGGCACGGGGCCTGCGGGCAACATGTATTCGAGTGTGAATGACCTTTCTAAATTTTTGGTTTGCTTGCTCAATGATGGAAAAACGGAGACAGGAGAAATACTAAAACCCACAACGTTGCAGTCGATGACGACGCCGATTAAGAATGCCGATGGCAAGGACGAAGCATTTGGGATCGGCTTCAGTATTCGAGAGTTCGATGGTTACAAACGGATCGGCCACGGGGGTGCTGTCTATGGATTCTCAACGCAGTTGGAAGCACTTCCGACTCGCAAAATTGGGGTCGCTGCGGCAGCATCACTGGATGGTAGCAACGGTGTGGTCCGGCGATTGGCGGATTACGCATTACGGCTGATGCTGGCTGCTCAAGACGGAAAATTATTACCCGACTATCGCAAGACCGATCGAATTCCACCTCAGCGAGCGAAGGAGATGATCGGCATGTATCGCCATCCAACTGATAAGCAGTTCGTTCGCATCACGGAACTGGATGGTGATTTGTTCATGCAGCGTGATTCGTACCGTTACGAACTGCGAGCGGCAGTGGACGACGGCGAGATCATCACGGACGATGCGATCGGGTTTGGAATGGAAGTTAAGCTTCAGGGCACCGAAAAATTACTTATAAACGAAACCGTATTTGAGCGTGTAGCGAGTGCTCCGCCTGCGGAGATCCCGGATCGTTGGCTGGGGCTGATCGGCGAATATGGATGGGACCACAATACGCTCTACATCCTGGAAGACGATGGGCAATTATTCGCATTGATCGAGTGGTTTTACTATTGCCCGCTGAAGGAAATCAGCGAGAACGTGTTTGAGTTTCCGGATTACGGTTTGTATCACGGAGAAGGACTAACTTTCACTCGCGATGCAAACGGGCTCGCCACGGAAGTGAACGCTGCGGAAGTCCGGTTCATTCGGCGAGACGTTGGCACGAAGGATGGCGAAACCTTCAAGATTACTCCAGTCAAACCGATTGAAGAGTTGCGTGAGCAAGCCATGGCTGCATCGCCTCCACCCGAACCGGGCGATTATCTCGACTCTGATTTAACAGAGTTAGTATCCATCGATGACACGATTCATTTGGACATTCGGTACGCGTCGTCGAACAACTTTACCGGCGCGGTCTTCTACAAGCAGCCCCGAGCGTTCATGCAGCGCAACGCCGCCGATGCGGTTTCACAAGCAAACGCAAAGCTGAAGCCGCTCGGTCTTGGCTTATTGGTTCACGACGCGTATCGCCCATGGCATGTGACCAAGATGTTTTGGGACGCGACGCCAGCAAACTTGAAGGACTTCGTTGCCAATCCAGCGAACGGCTCAAGACACAATCGAGGTTGTGCGGTCGATCTAACGCTTTACGACCTGCAGTCAGGCCAACCGATTCAGATGGTTGCTGGTTATGACGAATTCTCGCCGCGGTCCTTTCCAATGTACCCTGGTGGAACCTCGAGACAACGTTGGTATCGCGAATTGCTCCGATCAACGATGGAACAGGAAGGCTTTTCGGTCTACGAATATGAATGGTGGCATTTCGATTTCAAAGATTGGAAGCAATACCGCATTGGCAATGTCACGTTTGAGGAGATTTTGGAACGATGAAACGCACCACGAATTTGATTTTACGAACCCTGTTCGCCCTGTCAGGCGTTTGCGTCACTGCGGCGGCCGATGACTTCGAGCTGCACCGTTTCCAGCGCCAACAGCTCACCGATGTTTACTTCTCCGAAGGTGCCAGTGCAGGCGATCTCAATGGCGACAAGATCGCGGATGTGGTTTACGGTCCTTACTGGTTTGCCGGACCAGATTTTAGCGTCAAACAAGAAATCTATCCGCCTGTGCCCCAAGACATAAATCGTTACGCCGATAACTTTTTCTCGTGGATCTATGATTTCGATGGAGATGGATGGAACGATGTCTTGGTCGCCGGTTTCCCAGGTACCCCGGCATACGTGTATATGAATCCAAAGAGCAAAGGGCTCGTTGCGCACTGGACGAAGCACCAGGTGTTCGACTGGGTTTCCAACGAATCACCGCAACTGGTCAATTTGGTTGACGATGAACGCCCTGAGCTGATTTGTACGCGCGATGGATTTTTCGGATTTGTGACGGTTGATTGGAAAAATCCCTTTGGCACGTGGGATTTCCATCCGATTTCGGAGCAGGTGACGGCGACGAAGTTCGGTCATGGTCTGGGCGTTGGCGACATCAATGGTGACGGTCGCATGGACATCCTTCATTCCAAAGGTTGGTTTGAGCAGCCCGAAGTGAATGCTGAAAGTTCTCGTTGGAGGCAGCATGATGTTACGTTCTCGCAATCGTACGGCGGCGCTGAAATGTACGCGTACGACGTCGATGGTGATGGCGACAATGATGTCATTACCAGCGAGGCGGCTCACGAATTTGGGTTGGCGTGGTACGAGCAGATCCAAGCCGATGGAGGAACTCAATTCGAACGCCATTTGATCATGGGATCGCATGCTTCAGAAAATCCGTACGGAACGGTGTTCAGTGAACTGCATTCGGTGAACCTTGTGGATATCGACGGTGATGGATTAAAAGACATCGTGACCGGTAAAACTTATTGGTCACACCACAAGCAGAGTCCGATGTGGGATGCCGGCGCGGTCGTCTATTGGTTCAAACTTGCGAGAACAAAAGACGGTGTCAATTGGGTTCCCTACAAAGCGGATGGCGAGGCAGGAATTGGCCGCCAGTTGACGGTGATGGACGTCAATGAAGATGGCCTGCCGGACATGGTCGTTGGGGGCATGAAAGGTTCTCACGTCTTGATTCACAAATCCACCGCAAGCACGAAGGAGCAGTGGGAAAACGCGCAGCCGAAACGCTACGAAGGCCCAAAACTTCCGTCGACTAAAAATGTCAAAACGATGCGTGGTCCGAAGTCTCTGATCGATGACGGCACGGGCCGAGTTGCCGGTGCATTGGAAGCAGAATCGTTGCCATTCAAGGTTTCTGCTGGACAGGCAAAACCGCAAGCAATGAGTGCGTTTCGAGGTGACCGCTGGAGTGGCAATTCGCAGTTGTGGTGGAGCGGTGGGCGACCGGGTGACAAGATGACGATCGATCTACCTGTATTCACGGGCACCGTGGACCTTGAAGTCGTGCTGACGTGCGCCAGAGACTACGGCATGGTTCAGCTATCGCTAGACGGCATAAAGCTAGGCAAACCAATCGATCTTTACCATCGCGATGTGATTACGACGGGCGTTCTGTCTTTTCCCAATCTCACCGTGAATGAAGGGACGCATTCACTTGCGATCGAAATCATCGGAGCCAATACGCAGGCACAAAAATCATTCCTCGTTGCCGTCGACTATGTTAGGGTGAAGTGAGCATCGCACGAGTTGGCGGAAGCGAATCGACGAACTCGGCACCGGTACTGCGAAGCGTTTCGATCGCCAATCCTCGCTGCTTCTGAAGCAACGCGGAGTTCTTGGGATCAATCGCCAAGTTGATCAACTCTTCGGGGTCAGCTTCCAAGTCGTAAATTTCTTCGACTTCTCCGGACACAAGCGTGCGAACGTATTTGTACTTGCCATCGCGAAGCAACACATACCATGGAATGTCACCGACAATCGTCAATCGCTCGTCGGTGGGAACGACCGCGGTATCGCTGCCGTAGGTGCGTCCCGTATGCGTCATCAGCATCGGTGAACTCCAGTCGTTTGTCTCTGGGTTTTGAAGCAACGGCCTTATATCGCGCCCATGCATTTTCCAAGGCACAGTGACACCGGCAGTATCGCAGAACAACTTCACCAGGTCAGGTGAGTTCACCGGATGACAGCAAACTTTGCCTTGAGGAATCCTTCCCGCATGAGTGATGATGAGCGGTGAGGCAATCGTCGCATCGTATGGCGCAACTTTGATGTTGAAACCGTGTTCGCCTAAACCGAAACCTTGATCAGCGGTGAAGACGATGAGCGTGTTTTCCAACTGGCCCGAGGCGCGAAGCGATCCCATCAAACGACCCACGCCTTCGTCGATCGCCATCGCGCATTCGTTGACTTGTTGTATCCAACGATCGTAAGACTGGCCGGCGGTGTTGGTGTCGTAGTTGCTTGCCGCCACATCTTTTTTGCGGCGATAAGCATTTCCATCAACGCCCTTGATCCAGGAAGACGTCTCTTCGAGATACTTGGGTTTGTCCGGCCAAGGACCAAAGATGTCAGTCGGCAATTCGGCATCATTCCCGGCCAGTTTCCCTTTGTGTCGCTCCGCAGGTGTGGTTGGGCCGTGGATCGCACCATAGCAGAGCCACAGATACCAAGGCTTACTCTCGTCACGTTCCTTGCCATTGATATAGTCGATTGCCCAGTTGGTATAGTTGTCCGTTGAGTAGCCATCGGCAACTCGTTCAACACCATTGAACGAAACGATTTGATCTTCGAAGTAGTTGCCCGCGTTTTCAGGATGACCGGGACGATTCCAGACGATTTGATGGTCCCAGTCACGGCCTGCTCCGGTGTCGGTCCCCGTATGCCATTTGCCAATCTGAGCGGTGTGATAGCCTTGCTCGCGAAACACCGAGGGCCAGAATCGACATTGTTTCGGATCGTAAGTGCTCGCTGGATAAATCCCCTCCATTCGCATTGACTCGACGCCGTGTTGCAGCAACCCGGTGAGCATGCTGGCGCGAGACGGCATGCACCAAGCCCCCAGGTAAGATCGCTCAAATCGCACGCCAGACTTCGCCAACGCGTCAATGTTTGGCGTGTTCACCCAGTCCGGTGCTTCGGGATAACAGCTAAGTGTTTTGTAGGATTGATCGTCTGTGTAGATGAACAGAATGTTGGGACGATCAGCAGCGAACGTAGCCGCGGTCTGAAAGACCAAGGCGCATACAAACACGGCAGCGAGGAGGCGGGCCATTTCAAACTCCGAATGGATTGTAGAAGAGAAAGTTGGGGTGAGCCGAAATAGAAATCCATCGGGGCAAACGAAAACGAGCAGAACACATGAAAGGCTCCGCTCGTCTTGTTTGCTTCATTCGTCAAAACACTTAGGTGCTTGCCGGGTCTTTGCCATCGACCCAAGGACCAGCGTACTTCATGTACTCAGGATCGTTCAACGTGCTGCCGAAGTCGCCCGCTTTCCAGCCCGGGATATGCTTTGGATTCGCACGTGCGGCTGACAGAGTTTCCCACCGCTTCGCCCAACCTGGATCTTTGGTCGAAATCTCACGCGTTTCGGGATTGATGAAGTAGACCTCACCGTTGCGATAACTTTGTGCGCCCAGGATCACGACCGCGATCGCGGCCGCGCCCAGGTCAGGCGGATTGTTGCACTTCATCGGCTCGCCGGCCTCGATCGCATCGAGCCAGTTGATGAAGTGCGCCTTGGTCGTATCAGGAACTGGCTTGGTGGTGATGCGTTCGTCCTTGTAGTCACGTTGGTGCGTGACCTGTGGACGCTCGGCGATAAAATCGAAGCCATCGAACTGCTCACCATTGCCGAATTGGAATGCGCCGTAGTGGCCGCGGATCAGTTGGTTGATGCGCGAGTTTTCATTGCACATCGTCGCGGTGACCAAGCCTTGAACACCTTCGTTGAAATCAGCGACGACCGTTGCCACGTCAGGAACATCGCGTCCGTCGTACTCCATGAAGATGCCGCCAGCACCGACAACCCGACCAGGGATTCGCAAGCCGGTGGCTTTCAACATCGACGTTGTGCGGTGCACGAACAAATCGGTGAACATGCCGCTGCCGTATGGCCAGAAGCGTCGCCACTGCGCATAGACTTCACGGTCGAATGGCATTTCTGGTGACAGATTTTCGTTGGTACCGAGCCAACGTTGCCAGTCGATGGTCTTGGGCGTCATCTGGGGATCAAGTTTGTAGTAACGCCATTGACCCAAGTCGCTGTTGCGGAAGTATTCAGTTTGGAATCCGAGCACTTTGCCAAGCTTGCCCGCTTGAAGCATCTCGCGAACTTCATCCCACACCGCGAGGCTTGTCGATTGAACACCGACCTGCATCACCTTGCCGGTTTCCTTCCAAACCTTTTCAACGTTGAAAGCTTCTTCAACCGTTTTTGTCATAGGCTTTTCGCAGTAGACGTTCAGTCCAGCGCGAAGCGAGTCGATCGTTTGTTTGTGGTGCCAGTGATCTGGAGTTCCGATACAAACCGCATCGAGATTTTCTTTCTCGATCATCTCGTTGTAATCGACGTAGCGACCAGGATCGATGCCGGTTTCTTTCTTGATATGATCGGCGACTTTATTTCGTTGCACTTCATAGACTTCGGCAACGCCGACGAGATCAATCTTGCGTCCTTCTTTGTGCAGTTCGCAAAGCGATTTGACGTGGGCACTGAATCCGCGACCGCCTGGGCCGATGAACCCAATGCGGAGTCGTTCGTTGGATCCGGCAGCGGCTTGGGCACTCTTGGCACTGAGGCCTACGATGGAAGCGGCCGCTGCAGCGGTCGCAGAAGTCTTTAAAAATTGGCGTCGTGAGTCGTTGGTTGAATCAGCATTCATGAGGCGTCTCCAAGTGGGAGGGGGGATTGATCGGACAGGCCAGTCGGGAATTATATCGCACTGTTTAGTTGTGCGGTCGGTTGGCAGAGGGCTCGAAGATACTCCGTCCCGAACCTGACAGCAACAAATTGTCATCGGATTGCCGTTCGCTAGTTCGTCAAACTGAAATTCGTTTGAACGGCTCTACGCGTGCTTCTCGCCGCGCCACACGATAAACTGTACGCTTCGCCCGTACAGAAACAGAGTCGCTCCTCACTTCAGCCTTCCCGCCTTCGTCACTCATCATTGTTTGAGCTCACCACAAGCTCGCGGCCACTTTTTGCCGGAATCTCTTGGATGCCATTGCCATGCCCTACAAACATCTGCTCCTCCTCACAGCCCTTTGCCTCACGTGTGGTTCGCTTCAACGGACGCTTGCCGCTGAGCCTTTGAAGGCAACGAAACCCAACATCGTCTTTGTTCTCTTTGACGACATGGGCTGGGGCCAACCGCAATGCTATGACCCGCAGTCGGCCTTACGAACGCCGAATTTTGACAGACTTGCTTCGCAAGGGATGAGAATGACGGACGCTCATTCGGCTTCTGCAGTTTGTACACCGACGCGTTACGGAGTTTTGACCGGACGCTATCCCTCTCGCATCGGCCAGTTCGGAGTTTTGACAACCTTCTCTCCGCCCATCATCCCCGCCGATCGAATGACCGTCGCTTCGATGCTAAAGGATCAAGGCTACTCAACGGCTTGCATCGGCAAGTGGCATCTCGGCATGAACTGGGTCGATGGCAAACCCGGAACGGAGAAAGAGGTGCCCATCGGTGCTCGCATGACGGGCGGTCCGCATGCCGTCGGCTTCGATTACTTCTATGGATTCACGCATGCCAGGAATATCGGTTCAATCATCGAGCAGGACCGTGTGGTGGCTCATGTCAGCGAAGTTGAAAACCAACCGCTGATGATCAAATCAGCAGTCAACTGGATCGGTGAGCGAAAAGCCGACCAACCGTTCTTTCTTTACTTCCCCATGTGCCCACCTCATGAGCCGATCGCGCCTTCACCCGACTACATCGGCAAAAGCGATGCGAAAGATTTGGTGCGCAACCATCCCAAGTATGGTGACTGGGTTTATCAAGGCGATGCGATGTTGGGGCAGATCATGGATGCGTTGGAAAACCATGGCCTTGCCGACAACACGTTGTTGATCGCGACCAGCGACAATGGTGCGGAGGGCCGTGCTTATGCACCGCTCCGCGAATCAAAACGCAGCATTTATGAAGGCGGTCACCGAGTTCCCTACGTCGCGAGATGGCCGGGCAAGGTGAAGGCCGGGTCAATCTGGAATCACACCGTTTGCCTGAATGATTTATTGGCAACCTCGGCTGAGATCGTCGGTGCGACGTTGCCACCCTCTGTGGGCGAAGACAGCTTTTCGCTTCTTCCCGCGTTACTGGGCACCAGCGTCTCACCCACTCGCGAAGCGACTGTGCATCAATCGATGTCTGGTGACCTAGCGATTCGCCAAGGACCATGGAAGCTTATCTTTCACAAGGATGGTCACCGTGAGTTATACAATATCGATGACGACCTCAGCGAAAACGCGGACGTGATTCTGTCGCATCCCGAGATCGCTACCAAACTGACGGTGCTGATGCAAAGCCACATTGATCGTGGACGAAGCACGATCGGCGAAAACCAAAAGAACGAGTTCGAACTCTCACTGATCGGCAAGGTGTCTGTGAACAAGCCGAATGCAAAGACGCCTAAGAAAAAGAAAAACAACCCATGATGAAACGAATCTTATTAAATCAAAGCTCGCTGTTAGGGTGTTTGCTTGTCGCTGTACCATTATTCGCCGATGAGCCGACGAGCATCCCAAAAGCCGTTAAGAAAAAAACGGCGCCAGGCAACACGCAGGTTCAAGATGCAAAATACGTGATGCTGGACGCTCCTGCCGCTGTGACCAACGAAGATTTCGAATCATTCGCAATTTACGAAGCCACAGCGCCGAAACCGGTAGCGACGCCTGCGGTGACGACAAGCTTGCCGCTTCAGATCCGCAAGGGCGACCGAATCGCCTTAATAGGAAACACGCTATTCGAACGTTCGCAAAAATTCGGACACTTCGAAGCGTTGTTGCAGAAACAATTTCCTGAACACGAGCTAGTCATTCGACATTTAGCTTGGTCCGCCGACGAGCTTGATGTGCAACCAAGGCCCGCGAACTTCGCAAGCACAGACCAGCACCTCTTGCACGAAAAAACGGACGTCATCTTCGCGGCATTTGGGTTCAACGAATCATTCGCAGGCGAGGCGGGGATCGCGAAATTCCGTCGCACGTTGACGGATTATCTAACAGGCCTGAAATCAAAAGCGTTCAACGAAAAGTCCGGTCCACGGATTGTGCTCGTATCGCCGATCGCGAATGAGAATATCGATGGCGTCGCCGCCGGCGATCTCAATAACGCTCGCATCAAGTTGTATGTTGCCGCGATGCGTGAGATTGCGAACGAGCAACAAGTCGGCTTCGTCAACGCGTTCGACGACACCGCCGACGCGATGCAAAGCCCTAGTAGCGACCTGACCATCAACGGCATTCATCTCAACGAGACCGGCGACCGCGTATTCTCCGAATCGTTGTTCCGTGGAACGTTTGGCATTCAGACACCTGCGATCAACGCGTCGCTCACCGATGCCATCGCCAACAAGAACCGCCAATTCTTTCGCCGCTTTCGACCGCTAAATTCATTCTATTACACCGGAGGAAGAAATAAGGATTACGGCTATCTCGACTTTCTTCCCGCGATGCGCAACTTCGATATCATGGTTGCCAATCGCGATCAGCGAATATGGGATATCGCTCAAGGAAACTCGCCACCCGCGATTGTGGATGATTCCAACGTGCCGTCATTGCCGCTTGCCAAAGAAGCCCGCGGAGTCAACGAATGGATGAGCGCGGCGGATGAGTTGAAGGCTTTTAAAGTTGACCCGCGTTTTGACGTGAATTTATTTGCGGGCGAAGAGCAGTTTCCTGACATTGCCAATCCGATCCAGATGCGATGGGACTCACGAGGACGATTGTGGATCAGTTGTTCGACGACTTACCCGCATGTTTATCCAGGCAAGGATCCCAACGATAAGCTTGTCATTCTTGAAGACACCGATGGCGATGGTCGCGCCGATACGTCCAAAGTGTTCGCCGACGACTTGCACATCCCGTTGTCATTCGAATTTGGCGATGGAGGCGTGTATGTGTCCGAACAACCAAACCTTACTTTTCTCAAGGACACCGATGGCGATGACAAAGCGGATCTCCATCAAGTGGTTCTTTCCGGTTTTGGGACCGAAGACTCACATCACGCCCTGCACGACTTCACTTGGACACCGGATGGCGATCTGCTTTTTCGTGAATCGATTTTCCATCACTCGCAAGTGGAAACGCCTTATGGTCCAGTGCGGCAACAAAATAGCGGCTGGTTCCGCTTTGAACCACGTTCGCATCGTTTGACGAGCTTTGGAACGTTTCCCAGCACCAATCCCTGGGGCGTAACGTTTGATGATTGGGGCCAACATGTCGCCAGTCACCCAGTCTATGCCGCCGCGTTTCATTCGCTTGATCCACCGTATCCGCAACAGCATCCTGCGCCCAAAGGATTGCCTGCGTACTCCGGCGTCTGCGGCCATGAGTTTGTCGACTTCGGCACCTTTCCTGATGAATTGAAAGGCGGCTTCATCAAGGTGCGATACAAGCCGACCAATCGCGTTGAAATTCACAAATGGGTCGAAGGTCCGTTTGGTTACGAGGAAGAGTATGTCAGCGACTTGCTGTTCTCGACCAATCTCAGTTTCATTCCCGTTGATTTGCAATTTGGGCCGCGCGGTGATCTGTTTGTGTGTGATTGGTATAACCCCGTTAAAGGCCATGCCCAATACTCATTGCGCGATGAACGCCGAGATCGTCATTCCGGCCGCATCTGGCGGATCACGACGAAAGGCAAGCCACTGCAGGACCCACCGAAGCTTGTTGATGCTTCGATCGATGAGTTAATCGATCATCTCAAGAGGCCCGAATATCGTGTTCGTTACTGGGCAAAACGAGAACTGCGAGATCGGGATTCAAGCGATGTGAAATCGGCGCTGGATGTCTGGGTGGCAAAGCTTGATCCGAACGATAGTCGTTATCGTCATCATCAGATGGAATCGGTCTGGACCTATCGCTGGATCGATGCCGTCAACACCGATCTGCTGCGCGACTTGCTTGCGTGCGATGACCATCACGCCCGCGCAGCCGCAACGCAGCAACTTCGTTATTGGCACTCGCAGATCGAGGACGCCGTCAGTCTGCTCAATAAGTCTGCCAATGATTCAAGCGGCATCGTTCGCATGGAGGCCGCAATTGCGGCGACTTACATCGGGACGAAGCCCGCATTTGAAGCGATGCTGGATGTGCTGAAACATCCTCGTGATGGACACCTGGCTTATGCGATTACCTGCGCACTGGGTTCACACTCGCTCCGTCCGCACTGGGAATCGAATCCTGAATACAACATCGCCGCGATGTTGAAGCAGGCTGCCAAAGAAAGCGTGATTCAGGAGCCAACGCCAACCGCCAAGGAAGCGCAGTTCGATAGTCAACGCAACTTGAAACGCATCGAAATTTCATGCCTGCCAGAGCGGATGCTGTTCACTGTGAAAGATTTTTCGGTCACGCCAGGACAGCCCGTCAAACTGGTGTTCACCAATCCTGATGCCACCGATCACAACCTGGTGATCGTGAAACCGGAAGCGATGGCGGAGGTGGGGATGGCGGCGAATGAAATGGCAAAAGACCCGCGTAACGCCGCTTCGGATTTTGTGCCGCCTTCAAAGAAAAATCTGATCCTTCATGCGTCCGTGATGATCGGCCCCACTCGGGCCTCCACGATTCATGTCATGCGATTTATCGCGCCGAGTGATCCTGGAGTCTATCCCTACGTTTGCACATTCCCTGGCCACTGGGTGGTAATGAACGGAGTGATGGTGGTCGCGAAAAATGCGGCGGCAGCAGCGGAATTGCTTGCCGACAGTCAACCCAAGATCATCAAACAATGGACGATGGACGATTTTTCGGACTTCGTCAAAATCGCCCACCAAGCCGACGATGCGACGCTCGTTCGCGGCATGACCGCGTTCGTCAAAGCTCGATGCAATCAATGCCACGTCGTCGCGGGACACGGAGTGAACCTTGGGCCTGACCTGGCGGAATCCATCAAAACCCTCAAAGGCGAAGAGCTACTGCGACAGATCATCCAACCGTCGAGCAAGATTCACGAGACGTTTCAGAACTATCAATTCTTGACCAGCGAAGGCCGCGTCGTGACGGGTGTGATCGTCAAAGAGAACAAGAGGATCTACGAAGTTGCCACGAATCTTTTGACGCCCAATTCGTTGACCACGATCAACAAAAAAGATGTCGATGAAGTCGTCGCATCGAAGATCTCACCGATGCCTAGCGATCTTTTGAACGTGCTTACCAAGGATGAAATTCTCGACTTACACGCGTACATTGAAGCCGGCGGATTCAAATTGCCAGCGCACTTGAAACATCATCACTAAAAGCCATTCTCGAACCGGAAAATCATTTCAAATTCGCTCTCGGAAACTCAGCATGATTCGATTCTTTAAGCTTTTTTTCTTCGCCGCTGTTGTCATCCGGGTCGGCTTCGTGGCCGGCCAGGAGGCACCGAGCACCGCTAAGCTTGATCCTGCGATGGATATCAACAAAGCTGCGGCCGACGGACTGGACTGGCACGACGTCACGACGTGGGGCGTTGAAGGCCGGATCTTGCCGGACCAAAAACGCGAGCAATGGTTTGATCGCCTGCCTGCGTCCGCCAATGGATCCGTCAGTAGCAATGTGTGGAACTTGAGCCGCGACAGTGCCGGGATGATGGTGCGATTCAAAACGGATGCGACCGCGATCCACGTTCATTACAAACTGAAGAAGAGCAACCTCGCGATGCCGCACATGCCAGCGACGGGTGTCAGCGGCGTGGACTTGTATGCGCGAGATACGGATGGCAGATGGAAGTGGGTTCAAGTCGCCAAGCCGGCGTCGCAGGAGGTCAAGGCCGAAGTGATCAGCGGCCTGGCGGAGGGTGAACGCGAATACGCAGCGTATCTACCTTTGTATAACGGCGTCGAATTCTTGAGCATCGGCGTGAAGCAGGGCAGCAAATTTGAGGGGCTAATGCCGCGCAAAAAGTCGATCGTGTTTTATGGCACCAGCATCACTCACGGTGCTTGCGCGAGCCGCCCCGGCATGGTGCACACCGCGATCCTTGGCCGACGCTTGGACATGCCGGTTGTGAACCTTGGCTTTTCAGGAAACGGACGAATGGATCAAGCCGTCGGTAACTTCTTGGTTCAAGTCGATGCCGCCGCGTTTGTGATCGATTGCCTGCCGAACATGCAGCCTGCTGATGTGGCCGCCAAGTGCGTTCCGCTAGTCAAACAAATTCGCGAGGCACAACCGGAGACGCCAATCATTTTGGTCGAGGATCGACGCAATACCAATGACTGGATCATCCCTGCTCGTCAAAAGTTCCACACGGATAATCACGCGGCACTGCAGGCCGCGTATCAAGCATTGAAGGCGGATGGCATCGAGAACCTGCACTACATCCCGGGCGATTTCCTTTATGGCGATGACACCGAAGGTGCCACGGATGCCTCGCACGCTAACGATCTCGGCTTCATGCGACAAGCTGAAATTTTTGAACCGGTCATTCGTAAGGCGATCGGTCAATGACCGGGAGTTGAGAGCGGACAGCATATCCGTTCGTTAAAACACACGTTGGTTCTTCTCGGATTTTAGTGGCATCTGTCCAGAATGGGGGGGTTTTTGAGGCATCTACTCCTGCGTCCAATGGGAGTCCAAAAAGCAGTCTCGGCGGAGCAACGTTCGTCGAGACTGCCCG
>Ga0105050_10006504_pt1 | contig 14474 bp, 13 predicted proteins | sample FRY01_FD_78088 | JGI IMG/M metagenome (GOLD analysis project Ga0105050, IMG submission 78088) | Freshwater microbial communities from Lake Fryxell liftoff mats and glacier meltwater in Antarctica - FRY-01 | ecosystem: Environmental > Aquatic > Freshwater > Ice > Glacier meltwater ... | reverse complement strand
GGCGGCATTGCCGGCCGTGACCAGCACGCGTAGCTGCATGCTTTGCGCCCCCGCCTCTACCACCTGCAACAGGCACAGCCGCTTGTCCCACTCGCTGGCGGCTTCGCACGCGCGCTGGGCGGCCTGGCGCAGCGGCTCCAGCGGCATGCGGTAGTCCACCCACAGCAACACCGTGCCGATGATGCTGGCGCTTTTTCGCGTCCAGTTCTGGAACGGGTTTTCGATGAACCACTGCAGCGGGATGATGAGCCGGCGTTCGTCCCAGATCTTGAGCACGACGTAGGTGCCGGTGATCTCCTCGACCTTGCCCCACTCGCCCTGGACGATCAGCACATCGTCCAGCCGGATCGGCTGCGCCAGCGCAATCTGCAGGCCGGCGATCAGGTTGCTGAAGATGGGCCGCGCCGCGATACCGACTACCAGGCCGACCACACCCGCTGAGGCCAGCAGGCTGGCGCCGAACTGTTTCGCACCTGGAAACGTCATCAACATCAGCGCCAGCCCGGCCAGCAGCACGATGAACATGGCCGTGCGCGCCAGCATGCGGGTCTGGGTGTGGATGCGCCGCGCCTGCAGGTTGTCCTCGACATCCACCGGGTGACGGCCGATGACGCCCTGGGCCACGCCGCGGATGGCGCGCATCCCCAGCCAGGTCAGCGCCACCAGCAGAAGCAGCGCATTGGCATGGCGCACGCCAGCGATCAGGGCAATGTCGTCGGGCGCGCCCTGCCAGACTGCCTGCAGCACGATCAGCGGCAGCAGCAGTTGCGCCGGAGCCCGGGACTGCTGCGCCACCACCGCAGCCACCGGCGCGAAACGCGTGGCACGCAGCACCAGCGCCGAGCCCACGGCATGCACCAGCAAGGCCAGGGCCACCGCGAGCGACGCCACCAGCAAAAGGCGCAGCGAGGAGTCGTCGGCCCAGTTGAGCAGTGTGGTGAGTTCAGGAAGCTGCATGGGTCCGCTCCTCAGGGTGTACGCGGCTTGACCCGCGAGGCTGCCAACTTGGCATGGACCCGCGCAGTCTCCACATCGGCGTCGAAGGCGAGCGCCACGCCCATGCGACGTTTTACAAAACTCTCGGGTTTGCCGAACAGGCGGATGTCGGTATTGGGCACGCGCAGCGCCTCGGCCACACCGTCGAACACAATGCCCTGCGCATCAACACCACCGTAAATCACAGCGCTCGCCCCCGGGCTTTTGAGCGCGGTGTTGACCGGCAGGCCCAGGATGGCGCGCGCGTGCAGCTCAAACTCGTTTTGCCACTGCGTGCACATCGTCACCATGCCGGTGTCGTGCGGTCGCGGGCTGACCTCGCTGAACCAGACCTCGTCGCCCTTGACAAAAAGCTCGACGCCGAACAGGCCCAGGCCGGACGGTTTGCCGTCATGGCCGATGCCGAGGTTGTCGGTCACGGCCTTGCAGATGTCGCGGCTTTTCTTCAGCGCAGCGGGCGCCATGGGTTGCGGCTGCCAGCTCTCCACGTAGTCACCACTGACCTGCACATGGCCGATAGGCTCGCAAAAATGGGTTTCGATCTGCCCATTCGCACCCATCGCACGCACCGTGAGCTGGGTGATCTCGTACTCAAAGTCGATGAAACCTTCGACGATGACACGGCCATGGCTGACACGCCCGCCGGCCATCGCGTAGTCCCAGGCTTGCTGCACGTCAGCCGGGCCGCTGATCTTGCTTTGGCCCTTGCCGGACGAACTCATCACCGGCTTGACCACGCAGGGGTAGCCGATTTTCGAATCAATCGCCGCCTGGAGCTCGGCCAGCGAATCGCAAAACACATAGGGGCTGGTCGGCACGCCCAGGGTTTCGGCGGCGAGCCGGCGAATGCCTTCGCGGTCCATCGTCAGGCGAGCCGCGCGTGCCGTGGGCACCACGCGCACCACGCCGGCCGCTTCGAGCTCTTCCAGCATGGACGTGGCAATAGCCTCGATCTCAGGGACCACCAGATGCGGCCTGTCCTTTTCGATCAGCGCCTTGAGCTGGGCCGGATCACTCATGGTGATGGTGCGCGCATGGTGCGCGACCTGCTGGCCGGGCGCGTTGTCGTAACGGTCGGTAGCGGTGGTTTCCACGCCCAGGCGCTGCAGCGCAATCAGCACCTCCTTGCCGAGCTCGCCGGAGCCGAGCAGCATGACTTTGGTGGCATGGGGGGCCAGGGGGGTTCCAAAAATGGTCACGGGGAGCCAGGGCGTCAATCAATCGCGATGTGAAAGGCGGCGCTTGCATCTGGAAACGGAAACGCCAGCCTCGGAAAGTGACACTTTACTTCACCCCGGCAAGCACCCCTGCCCATCCGCCCCCAAGCTGGCCCGGCACCCTGTATTAGCCCTACTGGTCATGGACTGGCAGGTTCTGGATGACAATTATTCTCATTAACTCGGTCTCCCGCCCTCCCCGCCTCCCATCTCACCCAAAGGACTCTCTTTGACCCACCCTGCCCGGGATGCCAGCCCCGCCGCGAACGCCCCGGCGACTCCGCGCAAACGCCGCCCGCCGCGCCACGTGCGCGTCAGCCGCGTGCAGGTGCTGAGCCCGGCCATGCGCCGCATCACGCTGACCGGCCCGGAACTCGAAGGTTTCGCGCCCGCCGGCCCCGCCAGCTACATCAAGCTGATCTTTCCCGAGCCGGGACAGAGCGAGCCGGTGCGCCCCCTGCCGGACGGCCCGCGTGCCGTGTCCATGCGGACCTACACACCGCTGGCCGTGCGCCCCGAGGCGCTGGAAGTTGATGTGGATTTTGTTCTGCATGGCGAAGGGCCGGCTTCGTCCTGGGCGGCGCAGGCCAGCGTCGGGCAGGTGCTGTTTTTGATGGGCCCCGGCCCGGGTTACGCCGTGGAGGAGGGCGCCACGCAGCACGTGCTGATTGCCGACGACAGCGCGTTGCCGGCGGTAGAGACCATCCTGGCGGCGCTGCCCGCCAGCGCGCGTGCCCAGGTTCTGCTGGAGGTGATCAGCGATGCGGAGCAGCGTCCGCTGCACAGTGCCGCCCCGCTGGAGGTGGTCTGGCTGGCGCGCGGCGCCGACCACCGCGCCGCCGGCCTGCCGCTGGAAAAAGCACTGCGCAGCGGGACGGTGATTGCCCCTGATGCGCGGATTTACCTGGCCTGCGAGGCCGCTGCGATGCGCCGCATCCGCAAGCTGCTGACCGATGAGCTGGGCATCGCCCGCAGCCAGATCGTTGGCCGGGGTTACTGGAAACTCGATGAAGTCAACCACCCCGACCACGATTACGGCGACGACGCCTGAGCTGGCCGCGCAACGCCAGCAGGCGGCTGAAGCGGGGCCGGCAGCGCCACTCACAAGCCTTTTATGCCTTCAGCCCATGTGTGGCGGGCGTAAGTAGCTATTTAATTGATAGCAATCCATTTTTACTGGATTCAGGTTGCGGCTCTTGTGCGCTGACCCGGTGCGCCCCGGCGACCAGGCGAACCGCGCTGATCACCTGCTGCTGCGCTGGCGTGGCCGCCATGTCGGCGCGCAGCGTCAGCCCCACCCGCTCTTCCGTGCCCGAGGTGTTGACCTGCAGGCGCACCAGCGCGCCGCTGGCCAGTTCGGCCGCCAGCGCGCCCAGCGGGAACAGGCACACCGCGTCACTGGCTGCGGTGTAGTGGCGGGCCAGCGACACCGACAGCGTCTCCAGCGTGCGGCTGGGCGCGCCCAGCCCCCGCTGCAGCAAAAAAGTATCGGCAGAATGGCGGATGGCGGTGCCCGGCATCGGCAACACCACCGTGAAACGCCCCAGTTGCGCCAGCGCGTCCTGCACCGGGGCCTCGCCGCCCAGCAGCGGGTGACCGGGCCGCACCGCCAGCACCAGCGGTTCGGCATACAGGTGCTCGAAGCTCAGCCCCAGCATCTGCGAGGGCTCGGCGAAACGGCCTATCACCATGTCAAGCCCGCGCTGGCGCAGCTGGTTGAGCAGCTCCGGGTTGGAGGCCGTGTGGATACGCAGCCTGCTGCGCGGCCGGGCCGGTTCTATGGCATCCTGCCTGTCCAGCAGTAGCAGCAACTCGGGCATCAGTGAGGGCGCAACGGTGGGCAAGACGCCAATGTCGAGCACCGCGCCGGACTCGCGGCTGGCCTGCGCGACGCTGGCCACCGCTTCGCGCAGCGCGCTGACGCTGGCGCCGGCGTGGCGCATGAAAGCCTCCCCTTCCCGCGTCAGCACGGCGCCGCGGCGGCCTCGCTCAAACAGGCGCACGGCCAGCATCGCTTCCAGTTCTTTCAGCGTTTTGGACACCGCCGGCTGGGTGATGGACAGGATGCCTGCGGCTTTCTGCAGGCTGCCCTGCTGCGCCACCGCCAGAAAACACTGCAAGTGCCTGAATTTGATACGCCCGTTTATCATGGCCTCAAATATATCCAATGGTTATGGATCCTGCTAAAAAATATCAATATACATAACTATTCGAGACAGATAAAGTCTTGATCCGTGCCTTTCAGCCCGGCTCATCCCCGCTGAATGAAGCAGAAACTGCCTTATCCGGAGACTCCATGGCCGCCAGCCCCGCCCCCTCTGCCCTGTCACCGCGTGACTGGTCCGCCCACCCTGCCCATGTTGACCCCGGCTACAAGTCCACCTTGCTGCGCGGGCCGAAAAAACCGCTGCTGCCGATCAGGCAGGCGCTCGCCGACATGGCTGCGCCGGTGTACGGCGCGGACCAGCTCGGCCCGCTGGACCATGACCTGACCCGCAACGCCATCAAAAACGGCGAGCCGCTTGGTGAGCGCATCATCGTCACCGGCCGCGTCAGCGACGAAGACGGCCGCCCGGTGAAAAACACCCTGGTCGAGATCTGGCAGGCCAATGCAGCTGGCCGTTATGTGCACAAGGCCGACCAGCACAACGCGCCGCTGGACCCGAACTTCCTGGGCGCCGGGCGCTGCATGACTGATTCGGAGGGCCGCTACAAATTTTTGAGCGTCAAGCCGGGCGCCTACCCCTGGGGCAACCACCCGAACGCCTGGCGGCCCAACCACATCCACCTGTCGCTGTTCGGCGAGTACTTCGCCAGCCGCCTGGTCACGCAGATGTATTTCCCGGGCGACCCGCTGCTGCCTTTCGACCCCATGTACATGGGCGCACCGGAAAAAAGCCGCGCGCTGATGGTGTCCAGATTCAGCCTGGACGTGACCGAGCCCGACTTTGCGCTCGGATATGTGTTTGACATCGTGCTGCGCGGCCCCCAGGCCGCACGGTTTGAATAACCTGAGCCCTGCCCACATGCCCACCATGCGCCCCCTGCTGCAGACCCCTTCCCAAACCGTTGGTCCTTTTTTCGCCTACGGCCTGACGCCCACCCAGTACGCCTACGACTTCAAGAGCCTGTTCACGCCCGTGCTGGCCCAGCCGCAGGCCGAGGGCGAACACATCGTCATCACTGGCCAGGTGATCGACGGCGCAGGCAACACGATCCACGACGCCATGGTTGAAATCAGCCAGGCCGACGCAGCCGGCCAGTTTGTACGTACACCGGCCGAGGCCGCCAGCAGCGGCTTCACCGGCTTCGGCCGCTGCGGCACCGGCACCTTGGCCGGGCACCACTATGTGTTCAACACCGTCAAGCCCGGTCCGGTGGCAGACGGTCAGGCACCGTACGTCACCGCCTGCATCACGGCGCGTGGCATGCTGGTGCACAACTTCACGCGCATTTATTTTGATGACGAAGCTGCCGCCAATGCAGCGGACCCGGTGCTGGCCAGCGTCCCCGCCCAGCGCCGCACGACATTGCTTGCCAGGCGGCAAGTCACCGGGGCGGGTGTGGTTTACCGGTTCGACATTCGCATGCAAGGCGACAACGAGACGGTGTTTTTCGATCTCTGAGGCGGCAACGCCGGCCTGCGGAGCAGGCTCAAGCCCTCAAACCGGCCAGACCACACCCTTGTCATTGAGGATGGCATCGAGCGCCACATCGTGCGGCTCGGGCTCCAGATCCGGCAGCCAGCCGTGGCTGTAACCCAGTCCCACAGTGATGGGTTTGGGCTGCAGGGTCGCCAGCGTGCGGTCGTAAAAACCGCCGCCGTAACCGAGGCGAAACCCGCCCGGCCCGTAACCAACGCAAGGCACAAACAGCAGGGTCGGCACGATGACCTCGGTGTCTTTGGGTTTGGGAATGCCGTAGGCGTCTTCTTCCATGGGGCAGCCCGGGTACCAGGCGTGAAAGGTCAGGGTCTTGTGCAGCTTGTCGACGACCGGCAGGCCGATCTTGCGTGGCGAGCGGTTTGCTATGTTTTCAGTAGCAGACTCCGCCCGTCCCTCAAGGGCGACAGCCAGATTTTCTCTTGAATCCTGGCCCAGGATGGCGTCTTCCTGCCAGCGATACAGCGCGGGCAGTGGATCGAACTCCCCCTTGATTGGCCAATAGGCGCCTATCACGGCGTCGTCGCGGCCCACCAGCCAGATCCGCATGACTCGCTGCAGCAGATCGGCGCGCTGTAGGCGGTCCGGCAGGTTCAGGCGTTGTTCTATCAGCGCTTTTCGTGCAGTTAATTTGTCCATAATGTCCCGATGCTATCCAAATTTTTAGTCACAGCCCTCATTTCGGGCCTCGCGTCCTTTTACATCCCCGCGCCAGCATGGGCGCAAACCAGCGGTTCTCGCGCGGACGAGGCGCTGGTGGAGATGAACAAAGCCTTCAAGCGCGGCGACAAAAACCGGCTCACGCAGTTGCTGCCGCAGGCGAAGGGCCATGCGCTGGAGCCTTGGGCCGCCTACTGGGAGCTCAAGGCGCGGCTGGACGAAGCCAGTGCCCGCGAAGTGCAGGACTTCATGACGCGTTACGCCGGCAGCTACCAGGAAGACCGCCTGCGCAACGACTGGCTGCTGCTGCTGGGCCAGCGCCGCGACTGGGCGGCGTTTGCCGCCGAGTACCCGAACTTTCGCATGGGCGATGACCGCGACGTGCGTTGTTACGCGCTGCTGGTCGAGCACCTCAAAAACCCCGGCGCCGACGCGCAACTGGCCGACGAAGTGCGCAGGAACTGGTTCGCCCAGCGCGAAGCCAGCGACGGCTGCACCAGCGCCGCGTCGCGGCTGATCGGCAACCGCAACCTGACCCAGCAGGATGCCTGGATCAAGGCCAGGCTGGCCACGGAAGCCAATCGTCCGCGCGCGGCGCGCGACGCCGTCGAAATCATCGCCCCCGAAGCCGTCAGTCTGGTCAACGAGCTCAACGCCAGCCCCACCCGCTTTCTGGCCACCAAGGTGATCGCCATCAGAAAGGTCCGCAAGGAAATCATTGTCCTGGCGCTGGTCAAGCTCGCCAGCACCGATGCCGACGGCGCCGCGCGTTTCGTCGAAGACAAATGGGGCATGCAGCTCTCGACCGAAGAGCGCAACTGGGCCTGGGGCGCCATTGGCCGGCAGGCCGCGAGCAAGCTCAGCAGCGACGCGCTGGGCTACTTCAGCAAGGTCAGCAAGGACACCGACCTGAGCGACGACATGCTGGGCTGGAAGGTGCGCGCCGCCTTGCGTGCCGGCAGTACGCCGCGCTGGCCCGTAGTGCTGGGTGCCATCAACGCCATGAGCGACGGCGCGCGCAAGGAGCCGGTCTGGGCGTACTGGAAGGCGCGTGCCCTGCTCGCCAATGCGCCGGCTGCAGCCGCCAATGCGCCGGTGCCGCCGCAGCGCGCCGAAGCCCTGGCCCTGCTGCAATCGATCGCCTCGGTGCGTGGCTTTTACGAGCAACTGGCACTGGAAGAGCTGGGCCAGAAAATCACGCTGCCTGCCAGGCCACCAGCCTTGAGCGCGGAAGAAAAAGAGGCGGCCCGCCTGAACCCGGGCCTGAACCGCGCCGCCTATGCCATCGCCATCGGCTTGCGCAGCGAAGGCGTGCGCGAATGGAACTACAGCACCAACCTGCACACCCGCGGCGGTATGCGCGAGCGCGAGCTGCTGGCAGCCGCCCAGTTCGCCTGCGACCGCGCCATCTGGGACCGCTGCATCAACACCAGCGAGCGCACAGACGCCGCCTTCGACGCCGAGCAGCGTTTCCCCATGCCGTTTCGCGACGCGGTGACCCAGCGCAGCCGTGAGATCGGCCTGGACCCGGCTTACGTCTACGGGCTGATCCGCCAGGAATCACGCTTCATCATGGACGCGCGTTCAAGCGTCGGCGCATCGGGTCTGATGCAGGTCATGCCAGCCACCGCGCGCGAGACTGCGCGCTACATCGGCCTGACCGGGTTCACGGCCGACCAGATCAACGACCGCGACACCAACATCATCATCGGTACGGCCTATCTCAAACGCGCGCTTGACGACTTCGGCGGCTCCATGGCGCTGGCCGCCGCGGCCTACAACGCCGGCCCAGGGCGACCGCGCAACTGGCGCAACGGCCCGATCCTTGAGGCCGCCATCTGGGCCGAGAACGTGCCTTTCAGCGAAACGCGCGACTACGTGAAAAAAGTGCTGTCCAACACCACCAACTACGCCGCCCTGCTGAGCGGCCAGCCGCAGTCCCTCAAGGCACGGCTGGGTATGGTCGGCCCGCGCGAAGCGTCGGCACCGCCGTCCGACGAAAAAATGCCTTGAGCGCTGCATGCACTGTATGCATGGCGGGTTTGTCAGATGTTATTCATTCAGAAGCTGCCTGCGCAGACGCATCAGCCGCTGCAGCCGTCATTGGCTTGAAGGTGAAGCTGCTCATGCTGCAGCAGGAGCGCCTCAGGCCTTGACACGCTGCGACAGAAATTCACCTTCGTAGTCTTTGGCCAGTGACAATTTCTCGGCCTCGCTCAACACCTTGCCTGCAAGCTGGAAAATGCCCTGCTCTTCGTCTTTGAGGTGATGAAAAATCTTGTGGTGCAGCTCTTTGGCCACAGCAATCCATGCTGGCGAGCTGGCCTCGGTGCCCTCCAGCTTTTCAACCAGCTCGTCCATCTCGTGGTGTTCGGCAATGCCGTGGCGCGAGGGCTCTTGTGTCATGTCGTGCGCAATCAGCGGCACATAAAAAAACCGCTCCTCAGCGGCGGCATGGGCTGCGAGTTCGGTTTTCAGCTCCTTGAAGAGCACGTCCCGCTCTTTGCTGTCTCCCGATGTCTTGATCAGGGCGTCGGCCAGGCCGCGCTGGGTTTCGTGGCTGGTACGAAGTGCTTCAAAAATATTCATGCCCTGATTATCCGGAACCGGCTGCCAAATACGTGTAGGCTGGAAGGCAGATATCTGTTGCGGCGGCTGCCTACACCGCCGCGATTTGTCGGCCCTGACGCCGTCGGACTGCCCGCCCATTGCTCCTATTTCAGGAGCACCTCACGCTTATGGAAAAACGGCCCGTCCCGCATATCATCGACAGCCTGCCGGTGTTTTTGCGTCAACCCGCGTGAAGGCGTTTAATAGGGGCCTATGAAAAAAATACTGATACTCGGCGGCACTGGCTTCGTCGGCCGCCACCTTTGCGAAAAACTGACGCAGCTGCAGTGGCGCATGACGGTGCCGACCCGGCAGGAAGCCAGCGCCAGAGACGTGCAGATGCTGCCGGCGCTCGATGTGGTTGAAACCGATGTCCATGACGAGGCCGCCCTGACCCGACTGGTGGCCGGCCACGACGCCGTCGTCAATCTGGTCGCCATCCTGCATGGCACGCAGCAGGCCTTTGACCAGGTCCATGTGCAATTGCCGCAAAAACTCGCGCGCGCCTGTGCCGCCGGCGGCGTCCAGCGCGTGATCCACATCAGCGCACTCGGCGCCGACGCACGCAACCCGGACGGCGCACCCTCGATGTATTTGCGCAGCAAGGGGCACGGCGAGGTGGCGCTGCAGCAGGCCGGCCTCGCCCTGACCCTGCTCAGGCCCAGCGTGATGTTCGGCGACGGCGACAAATTTCTCAACACCTTTGCCAAACTGCAGAAAATATTCCCGTTGATTCCGCTGGCATCCAGCCACGCGCTGTTCCAGCCGGTGTGGGTGCAAGACGTGGCCAGCGCCATCGTGCATTGCCTGCAGGACGAGCACACACACGCAAGCGTGGGCCAGACCTACGAAGCCTGCGGTCCGGACGTTTTCACGCTCCGGCAACTGGTCGAGCTGGCGGGCCGCTTCAGCGGTGTCAACCAGGGCCGGGGACGGGTTGTACTGCCTCTGCCTGCCGCATTGGGCCGCCTGCAGGCCCGCCTGATGGGTCTGGTGCCTGGCGAGCCGCTCATGAGCCTGGACAACCTCGATTCCATGACCCAACCCAACATCGCCAGCGGCAACCTGCCGGGGTTGGATGCGCTGGGCATCACGCCCACTGCGCTCGAAGCCATCGCCCCGACCTATCTGGGTCCGGACGGCGGCGGCTGGGGTTTGCGCAGCAACCTGACCGTCAAGCGAAAAAACGCCGGCCGCTTTTAAGCATCGGTCGAAGCGCATCCATAGCGCGTCTTCTTTGCATCAATGGTGCAGGTGGCGCGTTGTAGCATGACGGTTTCACTCATTTGGCGACGACAAAAAGAACATGCTCAAACTCTATATTGGCAACAAAAACTACTCTTCGTGGTCCATGCGCCCCTGGGTGCTGCTCAAGCAGGCGGACATCGCGTTCGAGGAGGTCATGGTGCGTTTTGGCAAGGACGCCTTCGCCGACGACTCCGCCTTCAAGCAGGGCGTCCGCACAGTCAGCCCGGCGGGCCGGGTACCGGTACTGCTGGACGACGGTTTTGCGGTCTGGGATACGCTGGCGATTGCAGAATATATTGCCGAGAAATTTCCGCAGAAGCAGCTTTGGCCGCAGCAAACCCATGCTCGCGCACGCGCGCGCAGCATCTGCGCAGAGATGCATTCTGGCTTTGGCGGCTTGCGCAGCGCGTGCCCCATGAATATCGAGGCCTCGCTGGCGCAGGCCGGTGCACTGGCATGGCGCGACAAGCCTGCGGTGCGCACAGATGTGGAACGACTCGTGGCGATGTGGACCGAGCTGCTGGATCAGCACGGCGGCGCAGGTGGCAGCGGCGGCCCGCAGTTTCTTTTTGGCGAGTTCTCGATTGCAGATGCGTTTTTCGCCCCGGTGTGCATGCGCCTGACAAGCTACGCCCTTCCGGTCCCGCCCCACATCGCAGACTACGTCGCCAGGGTCAGCCAGGCGCCGGGCGTGAAGGCATGGATCAAGGAAGCGCTGGCAGAAAAAGATTTTTTGGCGTTTGAAGAGCCGTACCGTACCGCGCGCTAACGCCCTGCTACTGGCGCCGCGCGGTCCTGCGGCCACCCCGGTACATCAGCGCTTGGGCGCCTTCACCGGCCGCTCCCAATTGGCGAGGCTGACCTGCTTGCCGCGCGCTACGCTCAGCGTGCCAGGCGGCGTGCTTTTGGTGATGGTCGAACCGGCGCCCACCGTGCCGCCGGCGCCTATAGTCACCGGCGCCACCAGTACGCAATTGCTGCCAATGTGTACATCAGCCTCAATCACCGTGCGGTGTTTGTTGGCGCCGTCGTAATTGGCGGTGATGCTGCCTGCGCCGTAGTTGACACGCTCGCCCAGGGCCGCGTCACCCACGTAGGCCAGGTGGTTGGCCTTGGCGCCGCGGGCCAGGCTGGCATTTTTGACTTCAACAAAGTTGCCGATATGCACTTCGGCGCCGAGCTGAGCGCCGGGCCGTAGCCGCGCAAAGGGGCCGACCAGCGCGCCCTCACCGACTTGAACGCCCAGCTTTTCACCGTCGATGTGTGTGAAGGGATGAATCACTGCGCCGGCTGCGATGCTGGCATTGGCCACCATACAGTTGGCGCCTATACGCACGCCTTCGCCCAGGGTCACCCCGCCGTCGAAGACACAGTTGACGTCAATCTCCACATCCTGCGCGCAGACCAGCGTGCCGCGCACATCCAGCCGCGCGGGGTCCGCCAGCCTAACCCCCTGCTCCATCAGCGCAGTGGCGATCCGCCGCTGGTACACCCGCTCGAGCTCGGCGAGCTGGACCGGGCTGTTGACGCCGGCCACCTGGGCCGGGTCGGTGATCTGTTGCGCCACCACGGCCACGCCGTCGGCGACCGCAAACTTCACGATGTCGGTCAGGTAGTACTCGTTCTGCGCGTTGTTGTTGTCCAGCCGGGCCAGCCAGCTGCGCAGCAGGTGCGTGGGCACGGCCATGATGCCGCTGTAGATTTCGCGGATCTCGCGCTGGGCGTGCGTCGCATCCTTGTGCTCGACGATGGCGCGCACCTGGGCAGAGGGTTCTGCGCCGGCGCGAACGATGCGCCCGTACCCCGTTGGGTCGGCCATGCTGAGCGTGAGCAGGGCCAGGCGCTGGCCGTCGCACTGCGCCAGCAGGGCCTGCAAAGTGGCCGTCTGGGTCAGCGGCACGTCGCCCGACAACACCAGCGTGATGCCGTCATCCGCCAGCAGCGGGATGGCCTGCTGCACCGCATGGCCGGTCCCCAGTTGCGGCTCCTGACGCACGAAAGACAACGGCAGGCTGGGGTGGACCGCAGCGCCTATTGCGGTCTCGACGTCGTCTGCGCCGTGGCCGGTGATCACCACCGCGCGCCTTGCCGATAACCCGGCCGCGCAGTCAGTCACATGGGCCAGCAGCGCACGACCGCCCAATCGGTGTAACACTTTGGGTAGCCGGCTTTTCATCCGGGTGCCTTTGCCCGCTGCCATGATGACGACATCAACTGGAGTTGCCATGAGATTTCCTGTGCCTTGTTGGATGGGCGCGCATGCGGCGCCGTCGGGAGGTTTGCTGCGGATTATCGGTCTTGCAGCGCTGCTGGGGCTGACCGGGCTGCTGACGGCCTGCAGCGTCGTCAAGATTGCCTATAACCAGGCGCACGAGCTGGCCTACCTGCAGCTCGACGGTTATTTGGATTTCAACGGCGCGCAGACGCTCCGGCTCAAGGATGAACTGGTCAAGATTCAACGCTGGCACCGCAGCACCCAGTTGCCGGCGTATGCGGAGCGCCTGAAAAAGTGGCAGCGTCTTCTGCCCGGCGAGCTGGACGAGGTCCAGGTTTGCAGCGCAGGCGAAGAGGTGCGCAGCAGCCTGCTCGCAATTTCCCGGCGCACAGAGAGCATCGTCGCCGAGCTGGCCGTCACACTGAGCCCGGACCAGCTCAAGTTTCTTCAAGGCAAGTTTTTAAAGTTGAACCAGGAGTACCGGAACGATTTTCTGGAAGGCCCGTCAAGCGCGCTGCTCGACAAGCGCCTGAAGAAGACGGTCAACCGCGCCGAGATGTTGTACGGCACGCTGACCGACAAGCAGGTGGCGCTGTTGCGCAGGCAGATGGCGCTGTCAGCATTTGATGCCGGCATGTCACTGGCCGAATACCAGCGCCGTCAGCAGGATGCGCTGCAAACTCTGGCGCCCTTGATAACTGGCGGTGCCACTGCTGCCCAAACCAAATCTGCGGTCAGTGGCTACTTCGAACGTTCGCTGAATTCGCCCAACCCGACCCACCGCCGTTATCAGGAACAGCTGACTCGCGACAACTGCAGGATGCTGGCGCTGCTTCACAACAGCACCAGCCCGGCACAACGCGCCAAAGCAGTCGAGACGCTGGGGGACTATGCGCAGGACTTCAGGATTCTGGCTTCCCAGGACTTTTGAGCGGCGCTTGGGCTTGCAAAGCACCGGGAAAAAACGCAAAAACGCATAAGCCCAGATGCGAGCCGAGCCCTGGCGGGCTGTATCAGCCCCTGGACTTTGAATGCGATCGCCCCTCGTCTTCGGCGTGCTTGAGTTCGGCGGCTTCGGCGGCGTTGGCCGGTTTTGCGGCCTTGGCATCGGCGGCCACATCGGCGCCCTGCAAGTACGCATCGATGTTCTCGCGGTAGTCCCGCGCTCCTTCGTAACTGCCTTCGCCGATTTGCTGTTCGGGTTGGCTGGGCGTGGCGGACGTCTGCCGGGGCGCTGGTTTGCTTTTCATGCTGACTCCTTGTGGTGAAAATTTGCGGGGCAATGCTGGCTGAAGAAAAACCTAAAAGCCACCTCGGCCAGCCTTGTCGCCCACCTGGCGCGGGCGCGCCGTAGTGACGGCTTCCTGGCCCAGTTGCCTGCTACGTGGCGGCTGGAATTCACCTGAGCCGCTGCTTTGCTGCTGTTGCCGGTTGACGGGTCGCCGGGGTTGCTGCTGCAGCAGGCCCGGCCGGTAGATTATTTTGCTGTTCATCACGGCTTTTCTATGGCGGTAGTTGCGGTGGTGCGTCAGGAACGCGGAACCTACAGCTTAGAAAAATGCTGCGGGTGGCGCTGTCGTCGGTCACAGCGCGGCTGTGTCAGAGCCGGCCTACAACAAAGGTACCTGGCACATGGGCAAATCGTCGTAGTCGGCCAGGCGGTGCAGCGACTTGGTGCGGAGCAGCGTCAGGCGCTGGTCACGACCCGCATAGGGACAGCTGAGCGCCTTGGCACCCTACACGAGTATTTTCCAATCCAGGTATGAGCCTGAAAGGGGCTTGAGTCGATGACTTCTGCTGTTCGGTTTGACCGGGTTGAAAGTTGAAGTTTAAAGGGGCCGGTTTTTGTCTTCTGATTTTCTTCCT
>Ga0105050_10006503_pt1 | contig 14476 bp, 11 predicted proteins | sample FRY01_FD_78088 | JGI IMG/M metagenome (GOLD analysis project Ga0105050, IMG submission 78088) | Freshwater microbial communities from Lake Fryxell liftoff mats and glacier meltwater in Antarctica - FRY-01 | ecosystem: Environmental > Aquatic > Freshwater > Ice > Glacier meltwater ... | reverse complement strand
ACTTGAAATAAAAATAATTCTTGCAAAAAATAACCTTACCAGACCCTATGTTAAGTAAGTACCCACTATCAGAAGTAGAAAAGTGTTTTCTCAAAGAATCCGGAGTGGAGAAGATCAGCACCTTGATCCCCTACTTACAAGTAGATAATTTTCCAAAACTAGGATTACTTACAGCCTGTCGCTTTTTGGAATGGACTGCTGCTAATCCACAAGGAGTAATCAGTTTACCAACTGGAAAATCCCCAGAATTTTTCATTAAGTGGACTCAATTTCTACTAGACAACTGGGACAATAACAAAGGAAAAGATGTAAGGGAAAAATACGGACTAGGCACAACAAAAAAACCGGTGCTAAACGATTTGACTTTCGTGCAGATTGACGAATTCTATCCGATAGCATCTGCTCAGAAAAATAGCTTTTTCGACTACGTCAATAAATTCTATATCGACGGGTTTGGGTTATCCAGGGAAAAGGCAATTCTTATCAACTCTGACGAAATACCACTGGCCAATGGCCTTCACTTCTCAAAAGTATTTCCAGATCTCAAAGTAGATCTCACCTTACGATTCCGCGACCCACGAAATGACTTGGAGAAGCTTCAACAGCAATCTATCTACCTCATCGATCAGTGGTGTGGCGACTATGAGCAACGAATCCGAGATGTCGGGGGAATTGGCTTCTTTCTGGGTGGTATTGGCCCAGATGGGCACATCGCTTTCAATACCAGAGGATCACACATTTTCTCCGTTACTCGTCTGACCGAAACCAACTTTGAAACGCAAGCGGTAGCTGCGGGAGACCTTGGAGGAATTGAAGTTTCTTCCAACCGCTTGGTCATCACCATCGGTTTAGATACAATCGTATATAATCCTGAAGCAGTCGGGATTATTATTGCCGCTGGGGAAGCCAAAGCTGGAATCGTCAAAGATTCTCTGGAAACCAAACTCAGCAATGTCTATCCTGCCACGATACTTCAGAAATTGAAAAATGGCAGATTTTACCTCACCAAAGGTGCTGGAGTAAGGCTTACGGATTCCATGGATTCCTACTATGAAAAAGGCGAGTGGATCTGGGAAAAGACAGAGCGATCTGTAATTGACCTTTGCAAAAAACTAGGTAAATACGGCCATCGACTCAAACTTGCGGATCTCAAAGCAGACAGATATACGAAACTGATTCCTAACCTTTCGGAAGACACTGTCAGCCAAGTTATTAAAAGTATCGAAGCAAAACTAGCCAAAGGCTTGGAGCAGGAGACCGATCAGGTGCTTTTGCATACTGGACCTCATCATGATGATATTTCTTTAGGAATCCTTCCTCATGTCACCGATCAACTTCATGAGCATAGTAACGAGGTACATTTCTCAGTCTTGACCTCTGGATTTACTGCAGTTACCAACACATTCGTAATTGATACGCTTCAGTTTACCAAAAAGCTTTTGGATGAGGGAAAAGCCCAAATAGTGAACTATGAGGACTTTTTCCAGGTTGGATACAGCCTCAAGACGGATAAGGATGTATACCATTTCTTGGCCAATGTCGCTTCTGAAAATGTATTTGAGCGGCAGCGAGGTCTTTGCCATCGAGTAATCAGAGCGTTGGTTATTATCTATGAAATCAAAAACGAGACCCAGCTTCGAGAGGTAATCAATGAAGTGATCAGTATACTTCGAAATAGCTACGATGGGGAAAAAAATCCTTCCAAAATCCAGAAACTCAAAGGTATGATCCGAGAGTTTGAAGAGGAATTGGTTTGGGCACATTTCGGTGTACAGGTAAAGAATGTCCATCACTTGAGATTGGGCTTTTATACTGGCGATATTTTCACCGAGCAGCCTGACAAAACCCGTGATGTCGAACCGATCGTGGAAATGTTTAAAAAAGTAAACCCTACCAAGATTAGTTTAACACTTGATCCTGAAGGAAGCGGACCGGACACACATTATAAGGTGCTCCAGGCCACTGCTGCTGCAGTAAAGAAATGGAGTGAAGAGAGGGATCTGAGCGAGCTGAGAATCATCGGCTATCGAAATGTTTGGTTTAAATTTGAACCACATGAAGTCAATGTGATCGTACCTGTATCGCTTGGAGATATGTCTGTGATGGAAGATTCCTTTGCCAATTGCTACCTCAGTCAGGTGAATGCTTCGTTCCCAAGCTACGCTCATAATGGAAAATTCAGCACCGTTGCAAAGCGGATCTGGGTGAGTCAATTGGATGCGGTTCAGCTCTTGCTAGGCAAGAATTACTTCTACCTCCATGAGCGAGCAAGAGTGAGATCAAGTCATGGGCTAATTTTCTTTCGTGAAATGAATGTGGAAGAATTTTTGGCTACGGCCCGAGAGCTCGAGAAATCTATTGAAGGAATGCTGTAAGTAGCTTCTGAAAGAATCAAACCTATTTATCAGAATGTGATCGTAAAATTGAAGATTTTCTGATTAACCTATCAACTCAAGATTATAGTAAATGGAAAAGGCCATTTTAGGATTAGACATCGGAGGCACTAGCATCAAAGGTGGTGTATTGATCAATGGACATCTACGCGATATCCGGTCTATTTCTACTCCAGCATTAGAAAGCAAGGATTTTATACTTGACACAATTGCTCAGTTTATTGGGTCCTATTCCGCTTATGATATTATGGGAATTGGAATTGGGATTCCTGGTCTGGTCAATGTTGATGAAGGAATTGTGCTTGGGCTTTCCAATATTCCAGCTTTTCAGCATGTAGAACTCAAAAAATTCCTCTTTAACCGTTTCACAAAACCAGTTTTCATCAACAATGATGCAAATTGCTTTGCCTTAGGTGTCCATAAGTTTGGAATAGGACGAAAATTCAAAAACCTTGTTGGAATCACTCTTGGTACTGGTGTCGGTGGTGGTATTGTAATCAATGGACACATCTACAGCGGGGTAAACTCGGCAGCAGGAGAATGGTGTGGTGCACCCTATTTGGATTATGATTTTGAGCACTACTGCAGCGGTAAGTTTTTTGTCAACTATTACAATTCAAAACCAAAGGCTCTGGCCAAATTAGCGCTGGCTGGTGATGAAAATGCACTAAAAGCATTTGAAGAATTCGGACATCATTTAGGGGAATTGATCAAGCATATATTGTATGCATTGGCCCCAGAAGCTGTTGTACTTGGCGGATCAATTCGAAAGACTTTCCCCCTATTTAAAAAATCCCTCTACGAGACGCTTTCAACTTTTGGCTATGCCACCGTGTTGGATCGGTTGGAAATATTACTTTCTGAATTAGATGAGACTGCTATTCACGGCGCAGTCGCTTTGGTAGAACTAGAACCGGAAACAGTCATTAATTAATTTATTAAGTTGGTTTAGTTTTCGTGAAATGCGACTCAATTTTGGGTCGCTTTTTTTTTGAAATCCTATCAACCGCCTAGTTTGGTGTAATATCACATACACTTCGGCTGCAAAGGGGCTAATCTTTTTTACCGCAAAGGGAAGGAAGGTTTCACAAAGGAAGAAAGGATTTAGAAATAGCATCAGCGATGCATTTTGATTGTAGAATCAAAATTTTGGTATGTCCAGGTTTTGGCCGAATAGATGCCAATCGGGAAAATAAGGGTTCGCCAAAACGGTTGGGTTTTCAAATTTCTAGCGATAAGATTCACCATGTAATACAAAAATTTTCTTACCCCATCAATAGAATTTGTTTTTCCCGAAAACAGCTTTTTCTTTACCTTGAATTCAAAATATATTTCAATGCCCAATCATCTTCTAAAAGTTGCCCTCGCTCAAATCTCACCTGTTTGGCTGGATAAGACAAAAACCCTTCAAAAAGTAGCTTTATCCATTGAGGAAGCAGCCTCCAAGGGCTGTGAATTGATCATTTTTGGAGAAGGGCTAATCCCGGGTTATCCTTGGTGGCTCTCGATTACTCATGCCTCGGATTGGGATAATAAAATCCAAAAACAAATCCATGCACACTACCTACGAAATGCCGTCAGTATAGAATCCGGCGATTTGAAAACTAGCTGTGAATTAGCAAAAAAGTATCAAATCGCCATCTACCTCGGCATTATCGAGCGACCGATCGATCGAGGTGGACATAGTATATATTGCTCGCTTGTCTACATCGATACTTCAGGTGAAATCAAATCTGTACACCGTAAACTTCAGCCTACCTACGATGAGCGCTTGACTTGGGCCCCCGGAGATGGAAATGGATTACAAGTACATGCACTCAAAGAATTTACCATTGGCGGGCTGAACTGCTGGGAAAACTGGATGCCACTTGCTCGAACAGCACTCTATGGCTTGGGTGAAAATCTTCATATCGCAGTATGGCCGGGAGCGGTACGAAATACCGAAAATATCACCCGCATGATTGCTCAGGAAAGTCGATCCTTTGTGATTTCTGTTTCCAGCTTGATGCGAAAAAGTGATTTCCCCGCTGATACGCCTCATTTGGATGTGATTCTCAACGATTGTCCCGAAACTCTAGGAAATGGCGGCAGCTGCATCGCAGGACCAGACGGCAATTGGATTCTTGCACCTGTTGCGGACAAGGAAGGCCTTCTAATCGAAACTCTGGATTTCAATCGAGTCTTAGAAGAGCGCCAAAACTTTGATGCCGTAGGTCATTATTCCAGACCAGATGTGCTCCAACTGAACGTCAATCGGGAACGTCAGGGAAGTGTAAAGTATGAAGGCTGAAGGCTGAAATAAAAAGTGAGAAATCTGAAATTAGTAGAATGGGAAAATTGGAGGATTAGAAGAATGGGAAAATTTGAAGATTAGAAAATTAAGATCAAGAAAATGGATTGTTATGAATGGATTGTACGCGACTACCCATTCTCTCATTCTCAATTCTCGCAATCTCCTAATCCCCATTCTCTAACATCTATTTGATAGTCAGAAATCCGAAATCGCACATCCGAAATCTTATATCAAATATCCCCTAAGCTCCTCTCCCACTTGGTAACAGCGGAATATCTGTCAGATCCTGAATTTTGATCGGCTTTCCTGTTTCGATACTGTTCCGAGCAGCGATCCCAACTAAAATTGACATGGCACCATCGCGGCTTCCTGCAGACTGGCGATATGGATCTGCCATGGTAGGATCTTTGAATAGTTTATCCTTTAATCGGGCATCTCCCCCACCATGTCCACCGCCGCCAGAAGGAATCACGATGATTTCCCGCTTCCCAAAATTCTTGGTTAAGTGGATTTCGTCTTCATCTTTTTCATCCCAAGGCTGTTTCTCTTTGATCCAAGCCTCAAGTCTTCCTTCGGTACCATTGAAAGCAATCCGATAGCCTTCGTACGGGGAGTAAGTAGTCAATGAATAGCTGACCTGAACGTCATTTTTATACTTGATTTGGACTGCCATTTTATCATAACTAGTGAGGTCCTCGCGGAACACACATCCATCGCGGTGATAGCCATCGTATTGTTCATTTTCCACATACAATTTCATCAAGTGATCGCTTTTGGTAATATCCCAATGGAAATCACATTTCTCAGCATGCACACATCCTCTGCAAGTGGTGCCTCGGAATGGGCCGTTTTTGCCATAAAATTCCAATTGACCATAAGCAAAAACCTCCGCTGGATCTGAATTAATCCACCAGTTCAACAAGTCAAAGTGATGTGTGGATTTATGGACTAGAAGTGTCCCTCCTTTTTCCTTGTATCCATGCCATCTTCGGAAATAATCTGCTCCGTGAGAAGTATCCAGATACCAGTGAAAATCCACTGAAGTCAATGTGCCGATTTCACCGGCTCGGAGCAATTCATAGAGCTTTTGACGGTGTGGAGAATAGCGATAGTTGAACGTAACGATCAATCGCTTCACAGACTTTCGCTCGGCATCCAAGATCGCTTGGCATTTGAATTCGTCTGTGGTCATTGGCTTTTCGGAGATCACATTGATTCCAGCATTCAGTCCTTTGATGATAAACTCATGGTGAGTTGAATCCATCGTTGTCACAATCAAGACATCCGGTTTGGTCTTGGCAAGCATCTCATCGGCATCGGCGAAAAGCGGACAATCTGCGCCAATGTATTGTTTACCATAGCTGAGTCGGCCTTCATTTTTATCACTCAAGCCCACAAACTCCACCTGATCTTTGTACACCCCCATCACGTCACGACCAAACATAGAACAACCTCGAACTCCTGTCCCGATTAATGCCAATCTCATCTTTTCACCGGGACGATTCCAACTGGTCAATGCTTCAGCTATAGGATGAACGAAGAATGATCCTGCCAAGAGCGAACCTCCTTTAGCTATAAAATCTCTACGTGATTGAGTTTGATTTTTATCCATGAAATTTTGGGTTATTGGGTAGTTTGAAATCAAGATAATGAATTCTATTTTTTTCTGTTCGTTGATCTACGGAATCGATTTTTGTTTTAGACAAGCGGTTTTAAAATCAGCTTTACAAATCATTTGGGCTATTTTAGTGTTTCTAAAAATAGGTATGAATCGAATGATTTTTTTTCGCGGACTTTTCCGCATTAGCAGACCCATCAACTTGCTGATGGTTGGATTTGCGCAGCTGATGTCTGCTTATTTTTTGGTGGGGACAAATAATCAAGGACTTCCTGTTTTTCAGGATTACAATTTGTATTTACTTGTATTTTGCACGATTATTATCACCGCAGCAGGCTACATGATAAATGACTATTACGATGTCAAAATCGATTACGTCAATCGACCACATCAAGTGATTGTTGGTAAAGGGATTACAAGGCGAATGATCATCATGCTTCATACCATTATTAATTTGGTAGGCATCGGGATAGGTTATTTTATAGCGCCAAGAATTGGGTTGATCAATTTTATAGCTGCTTTTCTTATTTGGTTTTATAGTAACCGACTTAAGCGCAAACCATTTATTGGGAATCTTACAGTAGCTTTTTTGACTGGATTGTCCATCTATTTAATCGGCTATTTTTATCAGAAATCTGAACTTTTGATATTGACTTATGCCATCTTCGCTTTTTTCCTCAACTTGATTCGGGAGATTATCAAAGACATCGAGGATCGACCAGGCGATCGGAAGCATGGTTGCAGGACTCTTCCCATTGTGATTGGCTTTCGCAAAACCAAGGATGTGATTTTCCTGGTTGCAATTTGCTTTGTCTCTGCGATTATAATCATCACGTTTGAGATCAATAAACCCTATCTTTTCTACTATTTCGGAGGTTTGGGAATCTTCTTTATATACTTTATGTACAAAATATATCAAGCTGATCGTAAGGATCACTTCACCCAGCTTAGCATCTTTGCAAAAATCCTTATGCTGGTTGGGACCATGAGCATGGGCTTCTTATAAATTGGATTTTTGTTATTTCAGTCGGTAATTATTTCAGATTTACGATTTACGAGATCCAAGGTGGATCAATCGTTTTTCCCTATTTCCAACATCTCAGAAAGAAAACCGAGAATCTGAGCTGTGAAAATCTGTTTCCTTTTCTCTGTAAATCTGTAGAAAACAAATTCCCTGTAAAAGTCTGTCCGCTGTCATGGATCTAATAACTAATGAAGTTTGTACAAGCTATCATCATTCGATAATTTGAGGAGCCCCACTTCCAAAAAGGCTAAAAAAGCCGAAATCAGGTCAGAAGTTGTCAAAAATCTCGTAATTCGTATTTTGATAAATGTCTTGACGTAACTCGAAAATCCACCAATGACTTCCTCCAAGCTCCTCGTACTCAAAATTGGTTCCAATGTCCTCACTCAGGAAAATGGACTCCCCGATCTAGTGAGGATGGAGAAGCTGGTAATCCAACTTCATGAGTTGATAGCCTTAGGCATCAAAGTAGTAGTGGTGAGTTCAGGTGCTGTGGCTTTCGGAAGGCAAGCTATTCCGCTTCCGGAAAAACTCAACCCTGTATTCAAGAAACAAATCTGGGCTTCCACCGGCCAAATTCGCTTGATTCATGAATACCAACAGCGCTTTGAAAAGCAAGGAATTCAAATCGCTCAAATCTTGGTGACCAAGGAAGACTTCCGGGATCGGAAGCATTTTCTGAATATGAAAAACTGTGTACAGGCTTTACTGGCGCAGGGAATTCTTCCTATTATCAATGAAAACGATACGGTAACGATTACGGAATTGATGTTTACCGACAATGATGAATTGGCTGGACTCACTGCAGCGATGATAGATGCGGATACGCTGATTCTATTGACCAACGTGGACGGAATCTACACCGGAAATCCTGCAGATCCAGAATCTAAACTCATCGAAAAAGTCTCCGCAGGAATGCCTGAGATATCCAATTATATTTCGGCTGTCAAATCCTCCTTTGGACGAGGTGGAATGCTGACCAAGTATGCCATGGCCAAAAAGTCGGCTGATCTTGGCATTCAAGTCTTTATCGCCAATGGAAATCGGGATGATATTTTGGGGGAATTCGCAGCAGGTAAAATCAGCTGTACCCAGTTCGAAGCCAAAAAGTCGACACCTGGCACCAAAAAATGGCTGGCTCATGGCGGCTCCTATTACAAGGGAGAGTTGATTGTCAATGATGGGGCCAAAGCTTCCCTGACTTCGGAAGTCATTCGGAGCTTACTTCCTATCGGAATCGTCAGTTTGGAAGGCGAATTTTCCAAAGGCGATATTCTATTGATCAAAGACGAAGAAGGTCAGAAAATCGGCTTGGGTCGAGCGGAATACAATTCAAAACTTGCCCAAGAGCGACTAGGTCAAAAAAATCAAAAAGCACTAATTCACTACGATTACCTTTATCTATTCGAACATGACTGAGTACCAACCAATTTTTGAAAAAGTAAAAAAAGCGAGCCGGAAATTGCTTGGAATAGCTGATACCAAAGTCAATCAAATCTTAGAGGATTTAGCTGAATTGGCGAGGAGTGAAAGCAACTTTTTAATCTGTGAGAATCAAAAGGATCTAGATCGGATGGATCTTCAAAACCCAATGGTTGATCGTCTTTTACTTTCTGAAGATCGGATCAATGGAATTGCAAGCGAAATCCTTCAGGTCAGTAGGTTGACTAGTCCTTTGCATCATATTTTGGAAAGTAAAGTATTGGAAAATGGGCTTTCCCTGAAAAAAATCACAGTTCCCCTCGGTGTCATTGGGATCATTTATGAAGCCCGACCAAATGTGACTTTTGATGTTTTCGCTTTAGCTCTCAAATCTGGAAATGGATTGATTTTGAAGGGAGGTTCGGATGCGGAATATTCCAATCTGGCAATTATCAAACTGATTCATCAGGTTTTGGACGAGCATCAAATCCCAACCGATGCCTTTCAATTGTTGCCAGCTGATCGGAAAGCCACTAAAGCTTTACTGGAAGCGGTGGGATTTGTGGATGTAATTATCCCGAGAGGATCTCAGAGTTTGATCCATTTCGTTCGGGAAAATGCAAAAGTACCAGTAATCGAAACTGGAGCCGGGATCGTGCATACGTATGTGGATGAGACAGCAGATTTGACTAAAGCCAAAGCGATTATCCTCAATGCTAAAACCCGCCGACCAAGTGTCTGTAATTCCTTAGACTGTCTGATTATTCAGAAAAGTCAATTGAAGAATTTGAATGAATTGGTCAAGCCAGTATTAGAAAATGGAGTCGAGATCTTTGCTGATGCTGATTCTTTTGAAGCTTTGGTCCCAAATCCTAAGATTAGCCTTGCCAACGAAAGGCACTTTGGAACAGAGTTTCTCAGTCTTAAACTAGCAATCAAAACTGTCGAGAATCTGGATGAAGCCTTGGATCATATTGCGACTTTTTCTTCCCAGCATTCCGAAGCTATTATTTCTGAAAACCCAGTACATATCGAACGCTTTCTCCTGGAAGTCGATGCCGCTGCGGTATATGTGAATGCCTCGACGGCTTTTACCGATGGGGCTCAATTTGGCCTCGGAGCAGAGATCGGGATCAGCACCCAAAAGCTTCACGCCCGCGGACCAATGGGGCTCGCCGAACTCTGCAGCTACAAATGGGTGGTACGGGGGAATGGGCAGGTTAGAAATTAAAGCATTTACTTTGGTCACCATCAAGTTCGATATTTAAAATTCATCATTCGATATTGAAAAGTTGGAAGATTGAAAAATTAGAGTCGGGTAATTTAGGCGGTTAGAATTTGAATGGATGCGATTCCCCCTTTGGAATGCAGTTTACGTGTTGGAATCAAGTTTTTAGACAAAGGGAGTTGGAGCTTATCAAGGAGTGATTTTTTGAAAATCCATAAACTAGAAAGCTAAAGTGAGCCTGCCTACCGATAGGTATAGAAATCTAAAGAAAGGGTTGAAAGTGGATCAGACGCAACTCCCCCTTGGAATTGAAATATGTTTCGGAATCGGGTTTTAGATAAAAGGAGTAAGAGGGATTTGAATTGAAAGTCGGATTGATAGCTAGAAGCTTCATTTTACTCTCCCCGCCTCGCTGCGTCGCCAGAAGAACTATTTTCAGTCAAAGTATAGCCGAAAGAACCACATTTAAACCGAGTCCAGCTTTTTTCTGAATTCATTTTTTGATCTCCACTCTAGAATAGCTTATTTTCAACCTCCAAATAAAACCACCCCAAATTGAAACGTCTCGCCATACTCGCGTCCGGTAGCGGCTCCAATGCCGAAAAAATCATCGAATATTTCCAAGAATCAACCAAGGCAGAAATCGCTCTGGTAGCCTCTAACAAAACAGATGCTTTTGTAATTCAGCGCGCTAAAGATTTTGAGATCCCGACTTTTACCTTCAGCCGCAAGGAAATGGAAGCAGGTGAATTATTGCAAAAGCTTCAAGCAGAAAAGATCGATTGGGTAATTTTGGCAGGGTTTCTTTTGAAGATTCCAGTGGAATTGATCCGAGCTTTTCCAGATCACATGATAAATATCCATCCAGCACTGCTCCCAAAATACGGAGGAAAGGGAATGTACGGCAGCCATGTGCATGAAGCTGTCAAAGCAGCGGGAGACACCGAAACGGGTATTACCATTCATTTAGTCAACGAGCACTACGATGAGGGGAAAATCATTTTTCAGGTCGCAACGACAATTTCAGCAGATGACACGTCAGAGACAATAGCTAGCAAAGTCCATGCTTTGGAGCATCGGTATTTTCCAGAGGTAATTGGGAGTTTGGTTTGATTGAATTAAGCTACTATGAATGAAAGTCCGATGAATAACCCAACTAATTTGAAATCTTGACCAAGTACTGGATTGCTCAGAGTAAACCCTCCTAACATACTATGAAAATCAGCGAAAAAGATATTATTGAAATTGCCGAACTCTTGGATTGCGGGATGATTTGTTACTATCATCGAACAAATGGGAGCATTGAGTCTTATCCCGATCCAGAAAGCGATTTTTTTGATCCAGAGCCTTGGCAAGACGTCATCGATAAAGTCAAAAAGGATAAGAATAATTACCTTGATTTTGAAAAAATGGACTCCAACGGGGCCTTCGAAATGATGGAAAATTTTGCGCATTCACAGTCCGATACTGCATTCAAAAACCAATTATTTGACAGGCTATCCAATCGCAAACCCTTTCAAAATTTTCAATTACTAGTCGATTCCTCAGCATATCGAGAGGATTGGTTTGACTTCAAAAAGAAGCGTAACATCGATTACGTCAAACATCAATTAGAATTAAAGGACTAAGAAAACGAAACCAGATTTGGGCTAAAATAGCGCAATTAAAATAGGATTTATCGTTCCTAACTTGAGGCCTTTCCTGATAACTATCGAAACTATCCAGCTCCCAGGGCGAGGAACAGGTATCAGATACGTCCAGAGTTTGCTAGATTATGAGAGTTCCGATGCTACACGAAACTATATGCATATCACTGCGAAAAGCTTTGGTCAGACAGGAAGTCTGTTTGATACCTTGGATCTGTAACTAAGTTGACTAGCTTGAGATAAATAAAAAATATAAGCGAGACTAGCTGATAGCGAAATGTTATGCCTCATTGTAGGAAGACCGCATAACTAACAACATTCGTGCTGAAATCGGATGAAATTTTCCAACTCTTAACAAAATTAAGAGAGTTAAATTTAGTAACTTGCAATCCTAAACCTAAGAGAGATAAAAATGCTTTTTGAAGAATATAGATATTTTAATTACCAATTTCCTGAACCTCAATATTTAGGTGCAAAGCATACTTTATTGCCTTGGCTTAATCAGTTTATTCCAAAAAATATAAAATCTGCTATTGACGCTTTTGCTGGTTCTCAATCTGTTGGATATTTATTAAAACAACAAGGATGTAAAGTAATCACAAATGATTTTTTAAATTTCAATAATCAAATTGGTAAAGCTCTAATTGAAAACAAGTCGACCAAACTAGAGAAAAGAGATTTAGATATTCTTTTTCAGTCGGCAAAAAACAAAAACAAATTTGAATTAATTGAGAATACATTTACAAATATATTTTTTGAAAAAGATGAGGCACAGTTTTTAGATAATTTCAGAGCAAATATTCCATTATTAGAAAACGAATTTAAGCAAGCTCTTGCTTTCACTGTTATCAATAGAAGTATGACCAGAAAAATAACTATGGGTCATTTTGGTCACACACAAGCTTTAGTATATGCAAGCGACCCAAAAAGAATAAAACGTAATCGAAGTTTAATTAGACCTGTGAAGGAAATTTTTGAGGAGTTACTTCCAAAATATAATGATGCAGTTTTTGACAATATGCAAGATAACCGAAGTTTCAACCAAAATATTTTAGAATTATTACCTAAAATAGAAAATGTTGAACTGGCATATTTCGACCCACCTTATTGTGATAGTCACGCAGATTATCAAGGATTTTATCATTTATTAGAAACTTATACGGAATATTGGAAAGACAAAGAATTTATAAATGGCATAAGACGTTATGAACCACAAAGATTTAGCGGTTTTGACAAAAAAAGAGATGTGATCACTTCTTTTGAAAAGCTATTTGAACTTTCAGAAGAAATTCCAAATTGGTTAATTAGCTACAACAATAGAAGTTATCCAAGAATTGAAGAATTCGAAAAATTAATTTCAAAGTATAGAAATGTAACTGTAGAAGCAAAAACATACCAAAATAGAAGAGGTGGAAAAGGAAGCGTTGCAGGTAGCCAAGAAATATTATTTGTTTGCAGTCCTAAAAAAAAGTATTTCGTTTCAAATAACCATAAAGAACAATTAGTAAATGAAAGACTTTAACCATTGGGATAAATTACATAAAAATGAAGAACTCGAAGAGTTTAGTAATGATAAAGTTGGGCTATTATGGTTGAAAACTAAGTCAATTATTAGAAAAGAATTTATTCCAGAATTTATAAAAACTAACGATATTGTTTTACAGGAAACTGCAATTTCGAAGCAGTTTGTTGAATTGTTTGGAATTTTAAGTTCAGACGTAGATAAATCAAACCAAATTCTTGATGATTTTATAAAATCTGAAAATGAGAAACAAGTTAAAAATCTAAATACAGAAGAACTTGTTTCTGAATTGTATAAGCTTAAAAACTTTGATTGGGGTGGAGATTATCAAAATTCATTAGACAAATATTTGGTAAGCAGATATGTAAAAGTCCAAAATCCTTCTTATGAAAACTTACTTTCAAAGTTTGAAACAGAAATTAGTGTAGCTGTTCAAGGTTATGTTTTAAATAGTTGGTACAACCATTGGAGCAGTATTCTAATCGAACATATTTTTAAATCTCATAGAGAAGTACTGCCAACAGTTGGACAAATTAAAAGTGTTGACTTTTTCATTAATGATGTACCTTTTGATTTGAAAGTTACTTATTTGCCAGCAGAATATATAAAAACAAAACGCAAGGAAAAAGGATTGTCTGTTGAACTAACTTATCTAAAAAAGAAAGCTACAGAAGCAAATATCGTTTTTGATAAGACAGCAAAACCAGCAGACATTTTCTATGAAATAATAGAGAAAATGAAAGATAGAAATGATGAATTCTGTTTAGAAGTTCTCAAAACACTAAAAGACGAAAAATTACAAATTTTGCAAGAAGTTCAAGACAACCCCAAAATGTTGGCAACTTGGCTTTATGAAAATCAAGGAGAAATGCGTTTTGGTTCTGAAAATCGTTTATTTCTTGTGCTTGTTGATACCGATGATTTCACAAATTCTTGGAAATTAAAACGAAACATTGACCTTTTAAAACCAACAATTCTTTCCTATTTGGACATCTTCAAAACCAAAAATACAAAAAACCTAAAAATAGAATTTGAATTCAAAGGAAAAACAAAAACATTCACGGCTTTGACAGACATAATATTTGTCGTCAAATAGCTTATGTTTTTTACAGGTAAGTGGATGCAGTATTATGGATGTGTAACCACGACCGAAAAAGAACAACGAAGGCCTAATCGAGTAGACGGCCTCGCCAGTTGTAACTGACGAGGTGCGCCTACGCCGCAGCGCACACAGTCTCACACCACCCCCGAAAGCTTTCGGGGTCGGGTCTTCCCGATAAAAATCGGGACAGGCTGTATACGGCGGTTCACTGGATTGTAGGTTGCGTTT
>Ga0105050_10006499_pt1 | contig 14482 bp, 9 predicted proteins | sample FRY01_FD_78088 | JGI IMG/M metagenome (GOLD analysis project Ga0105050, IMG submission 78088) | Freshwater microbial communities from Lake Fryxell liftoff mats and glacier meltwater in Antarctica - FRY-01 | ecosystem: Environmental > Aquatic > Freshwater > Ice > Glacier meltwater ... | reverse complement strand
TACGTAGGCGTCGGCATAAACGATCCCGGCGACGAGGGCATCCCGGATCACTTTGGTCCGCGCCAACTGCACACTGAGCGTGGCGATGTTCCCGCTGATCTCGGCCAGCAGTCCTTCGATCTGCTGCCGCTCGCTTTTGAGGATCTGCTGCGGGTCAACCACATTGGAGGTGTCCAACGTGGTGGGGATCCCAATCTCGCGGGACCCTGCGTCTTGGTGGTCAGACATTGGTTTCGCCCTTGAGGTTAGTGTTGACGAAGGCCAGCACCTCGGCAGGAGTCTCCTCCTTGGTGATGGAGAGCGAGGGCACAAACCAGCTGTACTTGCCTTTGCTCATCAGGTCCGAGCTAAACGCCCACAAACGGGAGCTGAGCGGAACGGTCTGGTTGAACGTGGCAAAGGTGAACAGCCGCTTGTAAGTCAGGCGGTATGCGTCCTTCTGCACGGTCAGGCGACCCAGCTGATAATTGGTGTTTCCAATAGGGTAGGGGAAGTGCGTGTCGTCATCGCCGGGTTGGGGGATGAGCATCACGATCTCCGCAAACTCCAAGACCTCGAAGTTGCTCTCGGCCGCCAACTCACGGGCTTCCGCCTCGGTGTTGGCACTCTGGGGCATCTGGTCGTCATCGTAAGGAATGTCTTCCTTCCAACGCTTGATGGCCCCGACGATCACGACGTTGAGCTTCTTGCCCGCTTCCAGCAGGACGGACTCTTTGGCGAGGATGACGGACCCTAGTGGCCCTTCGATCTCACTCATCTTTTGGATGATGTTGAGGCGAGGGATGTCGATGTCCCCGTAGCCGGAACTGAGTCCGGCGGGGGCTAATGATAATGCGGTATTGCTCATGGCTTCAATTTATGTTGGTGGTTTCTGATCCGGGGTTGCGTTAGCTAGACAGGGACTCCGGGCTCCTGTGTCCGCCTACTCGGCGGGAAATTTGACCTTGAATCCCAGTTGCTGAAGTTCAAGCACGGTTTTCTTGGTGAGCTTGGTTTTACCCAGACGCGTGGCCCAAGAGGATTTCTCCGCGAGAATCCGGTCGAGCGTGGCTAGAGCCTCCACCGCGCAGGCTCTCGCGGCCTTCGTGCGGGCCTCTTGGGTCATCCGCACAATGGGGGTCTTGTGCAAGCTCGCGCTCACATAGCGTTGGAACCTGTGCTTGAGTTTGGTCCGGCGAATGGAGAACCCATTGAATTTGTGTTTCTCAGAAGTGAGGGCGGTGATGCCTTGGAGGTTGGTCTTGGTTTTGATGCCCTTCGGCTCTTTGGTCAGTGTATTCATTTTTCAGTGTCGGTTGGTGTTAGTGTGTATTTGGTTTTCCCTTCAGCGACGACCCCGAGTTCAGCGGCGTCGGCTTGGAATCTGTCGGCCACATGGCCCTTCTGGCCGCGTGGGGCCTTGGCGCTCAGTGCCCCGGAGAGCTTGTTGAGTCTCAGGGTGGCGTTCTCCATGATCTCGTCCACGGACAGACCGTGGCGCTGGGCGAGGTTGGCGAGGTTGACGTTGTCCACCACCACCATCGGGGTCCCCATGGACTTTAGGCGGAGGCCGGGAAGCTCGACGCCGGATACCGCGAGGGTCACGGCCTTGAACTTGATGGCGCTCGCCCAATCCTCCACGATGCGGGCCACCATGTAGAGCTGGGACAGGACTGCGGGGTCCTCCACATCGGTCGAGCGAATAGGCCCCGGAGGCAGGATGCCGGGCTTGGACCGCTGGGCAATTTCCACGCACACGGCACCAAGTGCCGGGCAGCGTTCCTCGTGGCGGCAGAAGCGGCAGTTGTGGGACGGGGTGACGTCGTCAATGTCTATTGAGTTGGTGGCCCACTTGGGCCGGGTCTGCTCCGCGTTGCGGACCACGGCACTGATCTGGTCCCGGAGGGTGGGCATCTCGGCGCGGTCAAAGGACCCTGTGATGACGCCCCCATTGCGTGGGACGAGGAAGGCGAAATGGATTAGCTTGATGTTTGGATAGGTTTGGAATACGCCGAGGGTGTAGGCCATCGCCTGCCAGTTCTCACGGGGCGGGTCGATGTGGGAGATCCCAGTCTTGTAGTCCGCGACCAAGGCCACCCCTCCGAAGGGGTCAGTGGCCATGATGTCAACAGTTCCAAAGGTGGGGCTAAGGGCATCCAAATCTAAGGTTAGCCGCTTCTCCCGGGCGATTAACACCCCCTTGGTGCCTCCGAAGACGTAATCGAAAACCTCCTGTTCATCAATAAGGAGCTGATCGTAGATCGCTACCTCCTCCTCACTTTGGAGAGCAGACGGATCGCGGACTTCCAAAGCCTCATGGATGCGGGTGCCCATATCGGCGGCAGCGGACGACCCGTCATTGCCATGAAACCCCGGACAGCCATGGAGGTATTTGAGGGCAGATGGAGAGAACTCAGCATGGGCGCGGTCGGTGTGGTTTACGGTTTCAGGGTTCATTGGTTAGTTGATAGGGGGATATTGTCAGGTTACCGGAACCCGTCAATTATTTTCTTAAATTATTTTCAGCCGTGCAGCGTGTCCATGCAAAGCCGCTTACGCTCAAGGCTTTCCATCACTTTTTCCTCGATGGTGCCGGAGGCAACTAGCACCTTTTGAAGGGCCGGGCTCTGGGCCCCGGCGCGATAGATGCGCCCTAACATCTGGATGTAATCCTTCAAGTTGAAGGTGGGGGAGATGAGGCTCATGCGGGGATGCACCCCGGTAACGTCATGCAGGGAAACCCCCACGCCCCCGGCGGATACGTTAGCCACCATCACCCGCGAGCTATCGCATTGGAACCGGGTGATAGCAGCCTCCCGCTCCCCAGCACATTGGCCCCCCATAATGACCTCGCATCCGGGGAGGGTGGCCTCCAACACGCGCACCGTATCGCAGAAGTTTACAAACACTACGACACTGTAACCTTCGGCCACCCCCTCAGCCACCATGTCCACGATGTCGGGCACCTTGGCCGCTTCCACCAACTGGCGGGCCCGCAGGATCTCCACCATGATGTGAGGGCTGGGCTTGCGGTCCTCGTCAAGCATCTGGGTCACAATCTCGGGGGTGACTCCGTGCTGCTGATAGAACGCCGCAATGTCCCGGAGGGCGGCGAACGCCAGAGGTTCGGTGATGATGTGGTTGTCCGCGAAGGCGGTGGGCAGATCACGCGGGGTGAGCTTGGTGCAGGTGGAGGAATACATCTGTTCCTTGAGAGGGGTGAGCCTCCATGCCTGCCCCGGCACCCACTTCTTCCAATGGTCCTGATGGCACCCGAAGGACTGCATCCAACGGAACCAGCCGGGCAGCTCCGCAGTGGCTTTGTTGAGAGCGTGCAATCCAAGGGCATACCCGATCCCGCGCATCTCAGTAGGGTCCTGACACGCCGTGGCCGAGAGCATCAGCACCTTGTGCCCCGCCTGCTTGGCGGCGATGAGCATCTGGGTGTTCTGGGAGAAAGCCCCGGCGCATTTGTGGACCTCGTCAAAAATGAGCAGGGTGTCCGGGTCCGGCAGGGCCCATTGGAAAAGCTTCTTGCCGATCTTTTTGAGAGTCGTGTTACCCCGTTTGATCTTTTCGTAGTTAGTGATGAACAGGGGCTTGACCCCCACCTCGGCCAACTCCCGCTCCCAGTGGGGGATGACGATCTTGGGGCAGAGGATAGCCACCGGGAGTCCAAGGGTCTTGGCTACCCGCGCCGCGATAACCGTTTTGCCCACTCCGGTATGGGAGGAGTCCAGTGCCGCCCCGTGCTGGTGGAGGGCTTGGATGAGGAAGTCATGGGACTCCTGTTGTTTTGGAAATAGTGTTTTCATCAGACGTTGGCCCAAACCCCAACAAATCCCAACAAACCTGTCAACGCTCTTTGTAAATTATTTTCCTAGCATCCGCCCCAGCGTGTAGCAGGCGATGAGCGCGGCGTCTACCAAACCATCGTGGACCACACTGGATCTTTTGCTGGGCAGCCACGCTTCTTCCGGCCAGAGTTCGTTGGCGCGGCGCAGGGCATATTGCTTGGTTAGCCCTTTGGGAACCTTGCCTAGCATCACCTTCTGCCACTCATGCACGCTGACCCGGCACACCGGGAGCTTGGCGTAAATCATTGCACCGTAACAGATCCCGAAGGACAAGGACATGCTGCGCATCGCCGCCGCACTTTGGGCGTGCTTGGGGGGCTCCTCAATGGCCACCGCCACGCAGTCAAAGGCGTCCATCCAGCGCACGAGGGCCAGCGGGTCGGACTCGGGCGTGCCTCCCATGCTCGCCACAGGCATCAGGGAGTGTCCCAGCAGGATTCCGGATTCAGGACACAGGGCGCACATCGCACCGCTGCGGGCTCCGTTGTCCACGCCTATGATGGCCTGGCGCTTGGAGTTCACGAGGAGGCCCCCACATCCACCACCGGGCCGAGGGCCCCGTGCGAAGCTTTGGTGTTGTTGAGGATGGAGATGTCGATGTGCAATGGGCTGGAGTTGCCACCCCCCTTGGGGTTGAGCCCCAGATTGCGCCGGATGAGTTGGTCAAGTTCACTCAGCTCGCGGATGGTGCGGGGTCCGCGCACCATCTGGAAATTGTCACGCAGCATGCGGATGGCGCTGGCGGCCACATAGGCTTGATACTTGTCGGCGGGCTTATCGTGATTCTCCGCCATTTCAGTAATGATGCGCTCCTCCTCATCCCGCGCCATGAGCCGCTCGTCGGATACGGCTTTGACCAACTCCCGGTCCAGCGCGGTGTCGATGGGGTCGGGGGGTGGAGGCGCGTCCTCCGGGGTGGGCCGGGTGAGTCCCTTGAGCCACTTGGAGATCGTGGCGTAGGACATCGCCAGTTCCACGGAGACTTGCGCCTTGTTCATCCCGCCGCTCCACAGGTCGTAGCACCGCTGCCGCCGCTCGGCCAGATTCTGGCGGTGCTTGGCCAGCCCCGCCCGCTTCTTCTCCGCTGCTTCCCGGGTGGCCCTGCGCGAAGCCTGCCGCTGGGCGTAGGTGAGCAGTCCGCCACGCTTCTCCACCAAACGAGATGCATATTCGGATCGAGTGAGCTTGGTGTTCATCTTGCGCAACAACTCCTGTTCTTCAGGAGGGAGATCCTTGGTGGCCAACCTCATCGCCGTGCGGGGATGGGGAGTGGGTTTGGCCTCGGGGGCCTCGGGGGCCTTGGATTCATCGGCGTCATCGGAATCATCAAGCGGGGCGGTGGCCATGGACGGCACTATTCACTTATTTCCCAATCTTGTCAACGGCCCCGAACCCCCCTACGCTTCCCCCAACTTATGGGACGCCACAAACAAGACCCCGCCACCAAGATCCATACCTCGGTGCTGGAACCGCGCATCGACCCGGCCGCCAACACCATGGACGTGGGGGGTTACATAATCCCTGTCACCAGCATCCTCTCCGCCTTGCTGTGGGGGTTCAACAACCACCCCAGCCTGCGGGCCAAGGAGTATTATTTCTGGCGCTGCGCCGACCTCTTGTGGAACCACGACAACCTGCCCAACAAGATGTTCATCAAACACCCGTGGGCGGAGAAGATCATCCGCGAGTGCATTCACAACCGCTACCTCGCGGTGGGGGGCGCGGCCTCCAGCTCGAAGTCCCACACGCTGGCGGGCTACGGCATCATCTGCTGGATGGCCCGGCCCAAGTTCACGCTGGTGCTCATCACCTCGACCACTTTGACGGGAGCCCGGCAGCGGATCTGGGGCTCGGTCATCTCCCTGCTCTCGGTGATTGACGGGCTGCCCATGGCCATCCGCGACTCGCTGGGCCGCGCCAATTACGAGGATGAGAAGGGGGTCATCCACGACAAGGCCGGGCTGATCCTGATTGCGGCCGAAAAGAAAAACACCCGGGAGGCGGTGGGGAAGTTCATCGGGCTCAAGCAGGAGCGGGTCATCCTGATCGGGGATGAGCTGGGGGAGTTGTCCCCGGCGATCACCGAGGCGGCCATCTCCAACCTGTCCATGAACCCGCAGTTTGAGTACAAGGGGCTGAGCAACCCGGCCAGCCCCTTTGATGCGTTCGGGGACTGGGCCTGCCCAGCAAATGGGTATGAGGCGCACAACCTGATGGTGGAGGACGAGTGGGAAACCAAGTGGGGCGGCAAATACATCCGCTTGGACGGGGAGCGCAGCCCCAACATTCTAGCCGGAGCGGACATCTACAACTTCCTGCCCACACAGGCGAAGAATGATGAGCGCAAACTTTTGCTAGGAGAGAACAGCCGCTCCTACATGCGGATGGTGCGTGCGGTGTTCTTCCACGGGGATCAGGACGACGGCATCTACAGCGAGGCGGAGATTGTTAACGCAGGCAGCATGCTCCATCCCGAACTGGTGCGCAGCGTGCGGCTGGCGGGCGTGGACCCGGCCTTCACCAATGGTGGGGACCGCACCGTGCTGTGGTTCGCCACGCTCGGGTTTGACGAACGCAACCAGTTCGCCCTGCGCTATGACGAGGCGCTCTTCCTCAATGACGATGCCACCAACAAGGCGGTGCCCCGTTCCTACCAGATCGCCCGCCGCATCAAGGAGGAGTGTCTCAAGCGCCGGGTGGCTCCGGAGAACCTCGCGGTGGACGCCACGGGGGCGGGGGCTCCGTTCTGCGACGTGCTCGCCGGAGAGTGGAACGCGGGGTTCCTGCGCGTGCAGTTTGGAGGCAAGGCCAGTGACCGGAGGGTGAGTTCCAACAGCAAGCAGACAGGCGAGGACCTTTACGTCAACCGGGTCAGCGAGCTGTGGTTCGTGGGGAAGGAGTTCCTGCGCACCAAGCAGCTCAGTGGCATCAGCATGGACATGGCCAAGGAGATGTGCTCGCGCCGCTACGAGACGGTCAAGAGCAGCACGCTGCGCATGAAGATCGAATCCAAGATTGATTTGAAGGCCCGCGCCGGAGCCTCTCCTGACTTGTGTGACGCGGCGTTTGTGGTGCTCGACCTCGCCCGGCAGCGCCACGGGCTGGTGTCCGTGGACCTCGATACGGAGGACACAGGCACCCTGCCGAAGTGGTTTGTGCGGGGCAGACCGAAAACCAGACAGGATTTGGATGTAGTTTCACGCTCGAACCACAGCACGTTGCTCGAGATTTGAACAGTAGTGTTCATCTGCTATCTATGCCTTTTGGCGGTCTCAGGAAAAAATGAAAACTTTTTCAAACCCGTGTAATTCAATTAATTCTATTAATTCAGTTTTTCTGTTTTGACTGATTTAAACTGAATTAAACTGAATTAATAGAATTAGTACTATATAGAAAAAAGTTTTTTTGAGAATTGAAGACGGAAACTGAATTACAAATCCGGGGGGTGAACACCACTTTTCCTGAGGGGCGGCTCCCGCCGGGGGACCTCTGCGAGAGAGCCCTGTTTTTCCCCCTTGTCTTTTCCGGTTTCCGGATACAGGATTCCGGGCATGGCAGGCCCGCAACGCGAAGAAAAAAAGCCAAGGGGTATTAGCAATGCCAACATTGCTTCGCGCATCCCTAACGCTAAGGATCGGGAATTCTTGGATCAGTCGGACATTGCCGGGGCGCGGTGGGCCGCCGCCTTGGCCGCCGGGCACCGCCCCGAGGATTACGGGTATGACCCGGAGACCCGCAAGGAAATTGTGAAGCCGGACCTAACTGCAGCGCAGGCCCAGCAGGTTCGCATGGCGGAAGCCGAGCGCGTGCGCCAATCCCGGATGCTTGCCTCCAAGCCCCAGGCGGCCCCGGCCGCTGCTGGAACCCCTGACTCTTTCCCCCTTTCCCCCCTCCTGCGCCCGACTCCTACAACCCCGGACAAACCCCCGGACAGGGGGATGATTGATGGGAAGCCCGCTGGGTTGGCGCTGCGTGAGATGAGGGAGAAGAATGAGGCGAAGATTCCTACGGAGCTTCAGTTCTCCCCAACCCGTGCCGAACGGGAGTATACCGAATGGGAGGCGCGGGTGAAGGCCGACAAAGAAGCTGCGGCTGCGGCTGCGGCGGCCTCGAAAAAATCCGCGTCGGAAGCCAAACCCAAACCCAAACCTGAACCCGAGGGCAAGGCGTCCCCTAAACCCGCAGAAAAGAAAACAGATACGGCGGATAAACCTGAGCCGCCGAGGGATAAGCCCGGGGGGCCTAGCTCTAAACCCAACTCACCAACCAGCCAAGAGGAGGATGAAGAGCCCGCCCCCGTGGTTGCGGGGGGAGCTGTGGACACTTGGGGATCGACCCCTTTGAGTATCGCGTCAAAAATGGGAATGGGGGCCGAAACCTTCTTTCGTCGGTCTGGCGGCAGGCTGAGCAAAGTGGGGGACGCTGTTGCCGGGGAAGCCAAAGTTTTGCATGACACTGCCCAAGGAGCCCTGAAGCGGGTGGGCTCCCTTCAAGGGCGTGCGGAGGTAGTGGCTGAAAAAGCGGCTAAAGTAGCAGACAAAATAAATGATAGCCGCAAGCTGTTGGTTGAATCGCTCAAAGAGGGAGCAAGATTGAACCCCGCTACCACTCCCCCTCGTGTGATGCAATCCGCGAGGGAAACCCCTGCGGAGATTATAAAGTCGATCAAAGCCCTCAAAGACCGAGCCGGGGAAGTCGCTGCGGTGGAGGGCAAGGTGACCAGTTCGCTGGCCAAAGCTTCGGAGGAGGCAGCGGCCAAAACCCTGAAGTATAACAAAGTCAACGAGAAGGCCGCCAGCATTTTAGGTAAAGCCACGAAGTATGCCAAATACGGGAAGGTGCTGCGGAAGGCCGCCCTGCCTGTGGACGTAGCCCTGAACGTCATTGAAGGTTTTCGACTTGCCTCCTCGGAGCAGCACCGGGCCGACCGAGTAAAAGAATTTGAAGAGTATGCGGATAAGGGTGTCGTCCAATCCACCCTACAATCCGTCCTGAATCCTGTGGCCGGAATCTACAGCACCGCTCACCAACTCAATGAGCGGAGTAAATCAGTAGCCGCTGCTAAAGCTTCTGGGCAGGCAGCTCAGGAAGCCCAGAGCCAACAGGCCCGGAGGCAGAACATCATGGATGCCGAAGGAGTGACCCGTGAATCCCTCAGAGCCCTGACCCAGTCCGAACGCAGCGCGATTATGAAACGGATTCGGGAGCAAGCCCGGAAGTAATACAGACCTACCAACATGTCAGACCTTTTCGATCCTATGCGGGAACCCATGCGGGCGGAATATCCCCGGAGTTCCGGGGCTCCCATCCGGGTAGATGCTCCCCCGTCAGACATCGACACCCCCGTCTTGGACGAGGGCCTGTCCTTCGAGAGGGACATCCAGCCTCTGAGCAAGCGTTTGTTTAGTATGACCCACGGCCGCATCAGCAACCCACGCATGGCGGCCGCTGCGTTCAACCAAGCCAACAGCCACTTGCAACAGTCCTATGTTCTGGCGTCACAGGTGCAGGAAATTGAGGGCCGTAAACAGCAACGAGCCGTGGAATACGAGACGGCTAAGTATGCCCTTGAAAGCGCCCGGGATTCCGCCCGCAAGAAGCGGGACATTTTCGCTGGGTTGGTTCCCGTGCAGGCGGAGTTGGAAAGCATACTCACGGACGAGACCATTGACGCCGAGATGCAACATCGCAAGTTGGTGCGCCTCAGTGTGAAGTATATGGGAGAGGCCCAGACCAACCCCGCCGTGGCTTCCGCTCTGAATAACACTATTCAGGCTTCCCAGTTCGGAGTGCAGCAGCAGGGACGGACCAACTCCAAGTATACCGTCGGCAAGTTTATGGAGCAGGGCGGGCCTCCCGAGTTACTTGAGAAATATGCTAAGGGATTGGGTCGTCCGTTGTCACTGGAGGATGAACTCCCCGCCGTTGACTCGTTCAAGGCGGTGACGGAATACAAACAGAAACTCTTCAGATCCAAACGCGAGGAGGAGGCCGAGCAAAAGCAGGAGGCCAAAGCCGAGAGCACCCTTACGGCCGCTGTTTCCGAAATCAGCCGCATCTCGCTGGTTGAACCGGACCCCGCTTCAGGGGATACCCGCAAGGGGCCGCAGTTCAAGAACCCCATGCACGAGGCTCACCTCGATGTGGTGGTGGGGCTTGTCGGCACCGGGGTGGAACAAGCGGCCTATGCCGAGGCGAGCCCTGCGGAAAAAATGGCCATTGCTGGCAAGGTTGCCAAGGAGTTCCTAACCAACAGAAAATCCCGTCCGCTTAACGCAACTGGATCAACTCGCACCGACATCTCCGGAAAAGATAAATAACATACTGCCCGAAAAAATCGGGCACACCCCTTACCCTGAACCACTATGCTGGAATTGAAGAATTACTCTGATTGGAGTGCGGATGCACCCACCGACACCCCCCCTGTTGAACGCATTCGCAAGTTCACTGACTACATCCGCAACGGCTATTTCAAGGAAGGACAATCAGGACAGGAAGTGGAGCAGGGGATAGCAGACCTGACCAACAACCTTGTGCTCAAAGAAAAGCTCCTCTCGGAGGAGTCTACTGAGGAGGAGGTTGCCACGATAAACGAGGCGTTGAATGCGCCGACTCCGGAGGACCACGACAAGGACGCCCGGCACTTGTTGGATTACTACAGCGTTGAGCAGAACCCGCTGGACCCCGAAGTGCAGGCCAAGGCCGCCCCGCTGCGCCGCTACCTGACGATGCGTCAGATGGCTCCTGAGCTGGTTGCGGATGACGGCGTGCTTGAAGCGGTCAACCCCCTGCTGGGGGACCGGGAAGCGGTGCGCAAGGCCCGCAGAGCGGCGGTGCTTCGAGGTGACGTGCCTTTAATTTCCGTGGAAGAAGAAGGGGGCACCCGGAGTTATTACCCCGGCCCGGACCTCACCCGTGAACGGTTCACCGCCCACCTCGACACCATGTTGTCTACCGGGGCGATTGAATCCCGTGACCTCCCTAAGATTGAGCATGAATACTTGCGCCCCCTACTTGGGGGCCGCACCACGGGGGCGGAGCTGTCTCGCGCCCACTTTATGGGGGGTACGGTGGAGACCCTCTTTAAGTTGGACCCGTCACTGGAAGCCAGCCTTAAACACGATGTGGCCGAGCGCAAGCAGAGCGAACTGAAAGTCTTGCGCAGCACGGGGGAGAAAGGGTGGGAATCCCTTCGGGACGGAGTGCTCGGGGTCGTCACCTCCCCCTTTATTGCGGGGCGGGACATGTTGCGGAGCGCCGGAGCGTTGGACACCCCGCCGCCAACTCCGACCGGGTTTTTGGGTAAGCTGCTGAACAATCAGGCTTTGCGGGAGGAGTTCACCCCCGAGGAGATCCAACGCTTTGGCTCCGCCCTGCTGACCCAGAGCGCGGGTCCCGCCTACCGGGCTGACCGCCCGGGGTCGGGTATCACCACGGACGAGCTGGGCCGCCCGGTGATTGCTGGGGATTTGGTTTTCAACGTCCCACTCTTTGAAAAAGAATTGGGCCACTCCCAACTGGACGTGGAGCAGCAGGAGGTAGCTTCCCGCATGCGAGAGGGCATACGTGATCAGCGAACCTCGGAGACCCTCAATATCATCGTAGGGCAGAGCGATGAGGCTTTGTCCGCATTGGCTCAAGCCCGGGCCTCTGGGATGGAAGATTCCGTGTTTCTCGAAAAATGGATTAGTGACCCAGAGAACTACAGCGGCGTTAAGACGCGGCTCAACCAATTATTTATGACCACGCTGGGGAGTTTCGGGGAGCTCGGACTTTCGATCCCCGCCCTGCTGGGCAATAAGGACGCCGTCAGCGTTTTGAAGGGGTTTCAAAAGTCCCAGCAAGCCAATGAGCAGTATGCCCGTTTGTTCGGGGACGAATACGGGTTAGGCTTCCAAATTGCCAACACCGTCCCGCAGGTGGCCTTGGACGTGGCGGCGGCTGCCATGACGGGCGGGGCGTATGTTGGCGTCAAGGCGATGGTTTCAGGGAGCATAAGAGCAGCCACCCGGGCGGCGGTGCGCTCCACGGTGAGAGGGTTAGCTCCAGAAGTCGGGGCTTTGATCCGGACGGCGGCGACTGCGGGCAACGAAGCCACACTGGGGCAGGCGTTCCGCCGTGTGGGCGACGGGATGATGAAGAGCCTCAACGTGGCCGAACGAATGGCTCCTATAGGGGCCGTGGCCTACACCCGTTCAGCGGGGCAGATGTATGCCACCATCTATGGGCAGCTCCCCGATAGCATGTCCCATGAAGAGAAGCACAAAAATGCTGTGGGCTACGCCGTAGCTGCGGGTTTGGGCACGGCGCTGACCACCATGGGGATGAGTTTTCTTGGGCGTGCGGGGGTGGAAGGTATTGCCCACGGCACCCTCCGCCCTTTCGGGTTGGTCGACGACGTCATTGATGACGTGACCGGAGCGGTGAAAACCACTGGACGCCGGGGGGTTTCGGTCGGGGACCTTAATTTCAAACAAGCCAAACGTCTTTATGAGAACCTCAACACCGCCTCTGCTACAATCACCGATGTGGCGTTCCAGCGGGTGTTGCGGGCGAACATCGGCACTGCTTGGAAGAACTATTTCAAGACCACCCTCAAGGGGTTTTGGGATGAAGGGCTTGAGGAGCTGATCGACCAGAACCTTCAGATCACCATCCAAGATGCGGCGCTGCATACGGATACGCCTTTGGCCGAGCGCATCAACCAGTCATGGAACTCGTTCCTTGTGGGCGGAGCGATGGGCACTGCGGCCCCATCAATTTCTCAGCTAATCACCCCCCTCAATTCCAGTGATGTGGGTATGATGTTGGATGCCCGCATGTCGCTGCTTGCCAAGGTGGCCGGAGATTTGCGCAAGACAGGCAGCACGGCCACCGCCGAGGTATTGTCCCGCCGCCTGATGGAATACCAAACTCAAGCCGGAGAGCGCAACGCCAAGGCGGCTGTGGATCTGGAGGAAGCCAATGCCCGGCGCGAGGCAGGCATCGCGGATGAGACTGTCTCCACTAAACGGTTTGAGAACGACATGGAGGAGGGACTGATCTTTGCCGACCTCGACGGTTCGAGTGCGCATCACGATGGTCAGGCAGGGAGCGTGAGGGTCATCGACGGGATCGCTTATTTTGTTCCGGGAAAAGTAAAGAAGAAGCTAAAGTTTGATCCGGAGACCGGAGAACCTATTGAATCAAAAACGACTCAATTTTCGCGGGGGACTATTTTAGGCACAGCCTATGAAAGAGTAGCCGGGAAGGTCACAAACACCCCGTCGTATCCTGTAACGGAAAATGGGACATACTACATTGACTCAGGCAATAAACAATACGCCATACCCCAAGCTGCGGATGTGGCCAAGATGCCTCAAGGGTCGATTGAAGTTAGACGATACGCTAACGGAAAAGTCAAGTATGTAAGAGTTAGCAACCTCCAAGCGCTCGATGGTTCTTCCTCGGATGGTATTCTTTTTGAGACCAACTCCGTCCGCATGAAGCAACTTGCGACCCGGTTTGGTCTGGACATTTCTCCAAAGATTGAGGACCCAGCGGCAGAGGAAGCCCCAGCGGCAGAGGAAGCCCCAGCGGCAGAGGAAGCCCCAGCGGCAGAGGAAGCCCCGGACACACCAGCCCCGCCGCGGGCAGTGGACACGGAGGGGCAGGTGGTTATGCCCTTTATTGAGGGGAAGTTAAAACCGAGTGCGGCCTATCAAGACCCGACCCAGCTGGATGCAGCGGAGCAGCAGAGGCTGGCCAACGAACCTCCCGCAGCCGTTGGGCCGGACCAACTCTCTTTGGATTTCTCCACAGAACTCGATAAGGACGTCCAAGGAATCACCCAATCGCTTGATCAGCAAATTGACCAAGTGGAAAGGGTTCTGGCCATGGCCAAGGAATATGAGAAGGCTGGACGGGGGACGGCCCTTGTTGGGTCCGTGGAACAACGCAAGCAGGAACTTACCTCCCTTCGACGCGCCCGCACAGACCTGACCAAAAAAGGGAAAGCCCTTGCTGAGGCGTATGCTCAAGCCGCTGACCTGTTGCCTGAAGAGTTCATGGCACGGGGGTTGCCCGACGCTCTTCAGGGAGCCCTTGCCCGACTGACCGAGTTTTCGGATAACGAAGGGGTATTGCGGGCGTTCCTTGAAATGAATGAGGATGCTGTGGACGTGGCTGAAGCCTATTTGGAAAAAGCCCGAACCTTTTATCAGAAAGTAGGGGACGTTACAGCCTTACCAGAAGTTGTCACCCGGCGTCTTGCGCAGTATGACGAACTGCTAGGAACTATCGGAGCTGCACGCGAATCGCTCGAAGGGTATGCCTTGGAAGGTTTGGAAAACGAGATTGACCAAGTCAACTTGTATATTGATCAGGAGTTTCAGGAGTTTGCTGCGGAGTATGGGGAGCTGCAAATTCTCGCACAGGTAGCCACCATTGAAGAACAAGAGGCCGAGCGGGTTGAGCAAGAAGGAGCCTACGCTAGAAATCTTGAGATTGATTGGATCGCCAAACAAGAGCGGATTGAGGGGGGAGAGCCGTTGTTTCCAGCAGAGGCAAAGGCAGAGGCCGAGGCCGGGCAACCCGCCCCTAAAGACCTGACCCCGGAAGCTCTACTGGATAAAGCCCAGAGATTCATGGGGCTTCTTCAGGAGTAT
>Ga0105050_10006497_pt1 | contig 14484 bp, 12 predicted proteins | sample FRY01_FD_78088 | JGI IMG/M metagenome (GOLD analysis project Ga0105050, IMG submission 78088) | Freshwater microbial communities from Lake Fryxell liftoff mats and glacier meltwater in Antarctica - FRY-01 | ecosystem: Environmental > Aquatic > Freshwater > Ice > Glacier meltwater ... | reverse complement strand
GGAAGGCATGGAAGCGGTCGGCAACTGCCGCTCCTGCATGGTCGAAATCAACGGCGAACGTGTGCTCGCACCGTCGTGCTGCCGGGCACCCACGGCCGGCATGAAGGTCGTCACCGACAGCGAGCGCGCAGTCGCGTCACAAAAGCTCGTGCTCGAGCTGCTGCTGTCGGACATGCCGGAGAAGGAGTACACACGCAACAACGAGGTAGACCAGTGGGCGGCCAAAATCGGCGTCGGCAAGCCGCGCTTCAAAGCGCGCCAGCAGGTGCGCCAGGACCTGTCGCACCCCGCGATTGCCGTCAACCTCGACGCCTGTATCCAGTGCACCCGCTGCCTGCGCGCCTGCCGCGACGAGCAGGTCAACGACGTGATCGGCCTGGCTTTCCGCGGCGACCAGACAAAAATCGTGTTCGACATGGACGACGCCATGGGCGCATCCACCTGCGTGGCCTGCGGCGAGTGTGTGCAGGCCTGCCCCACCGGCGCGCTGATGCCGGCGCGCGAGGCGGCGCTGGCGGTGCCCGACAAACAGGTGGCGTCGGTCTGCCCCTACTGCGGTGTCGGTTGCCAGCTCACCTACAACGTCAAGGACGACAAGATCCTGTTTATCGAAGGCCGCGACGGCCCGGCCAACCATGAACGACTGTGTGTCAAGGGCCGTTACGGCTTCGACTACGCCCACCATCCGCAGCGCCTGACCAAACCGCTGATCCGCCGCGAAGGCATGCCGAAAACCGGCGACTTCAGCATGGATCCGGACCGCGTGATGGACGTCTTTCGCGAAGCCAGCTGGGACGAAGCGCTGGAATTCGCGGGCGGCAAACTCGCCGCGATCCGCGACCAATACGGCAAGAAATCGCTGGCCGGTTTCGGCTCGGCCAAGGGTAGCAACGAGGAGGCCTACCTGTTCCAGAAACTGGTGCGCACCGGTTTCGGCAGCAACAACGTGGACCATTGCACACGCCTGTGCCATGCCTCATCGGTCGTTGCCCTGCTGGAAGGCATAGGCTCGGGCGCGGTGTCCAACCCGGTGATGGACGTGACCAAGGCCGAGGTGGTCATCATCATCGGCGCGAATCCGACGGTGAACCATCCGGTGGCTGCCACCTGGATCAAGAACGCCGTGAAAAACGGCACCAAGCTGGTCATGCTCGATCCGCGCCTCTCGGACCTGACCCGCATGGCGCATCGCCACCTACAGTTCAAGCCCGACACCGACGTACCCATGCTCAACGCCATGATGAACGTCATCGTGACCGAGGGCCTGGTGGACCAGGCCTTTATCGACAGCCGCACCATCGGCTACGAAGAACTGCGCAAGAACGTCGAGGGCTACACGCCCGAGCTGATGGCGCCGATCTGCGGCATCGACGCCGACACCCTGCGTTACGTGGCGCGCCTGTACGCCACGTCCAGGGGCTCGATGATCCTCTGGGGCATGGGTGTGTCGCAGCACGTGCACGGCACCGACAACGCGCGCTGCCTGATCGCGCTGGCGCTGATGACCGGCCAGATCGGCCGCCCGGGTACCGGCCTGCATCCGCTGCGCGGCCAGAACAACGTGCAAGGCGCGTCCGACGCGGGCCTGATCCCGATGATGTTCCCGGACTACCAGCATGTCTCCAGCGCCACGGTGCGCGCCAGCTTCGAGAAGGCCTGGAAGGTGCCTGAAGGCTCGCTCGACGACCAGGTCGGTCTGACAGTGGTCGAAGTGATGCACGCCGCCAAGAAGGGCATCATCCGCGGCATGTATGTGCAGGGCGAAAATCCGGCCATGTCCGACCCGGACGCCAACCACGCTCGTGAAGCACTTGCCGCGCTGGACCACCTGGTGGTGCAGGACATCTTCCTCACCGAAACCGCTTATCTGGCCGACGTGATCCTGCCGGCCAGCGCCTTCCCCGAAAAGGATGGCAGCTTCACCAACACCGACCGGCTGGTGCAGATGGGCCGCAAGGCCATCAACCCGCCGGGCGACGCGCGCCAGGACCTGTGGATCATCACGCAAATCGCCAACCGGATGGGTTGCGGCTGGCACTACAACCACGTCAGCGAAGTGTTTGACGAGATGCGCCACACTATGCCCAGCATAGGCGGCATCACCTGGGACCGGCTGGACCGCGAGCACTCGGTCACCTACCCCTGCCTTAAGGAAGGCGACCCCGGGCAGTCGGTGGTGTTTGTGGACACCTTCCCGCGCGAGACCGGCCGCGCCCAGTTTGTACCTGCCGACATTATTCCGGCGGCCGAGCGTCCGGACACCGAGTACCCGATGGTGCTGATCACCGGCCGCCAGCTCGAACACTGGCACACCGGCAGCATGACGCGGCGCGCCACCGTGCTCGACGCGATCGAACCGGACCCGGTGGCGCTGGTTCACCCGCTCGACCTTGCCGATCTCGGCGGTCAGCCCGGCGACGTGGTGACCATCGAATCGCGCCGCGGCAAGGTAGCGCTGTATGCGCGTGCCGATGAAAGCTCGCCACGCGGCTCGGTGTTCGTGCCCTTCTGCTACTACGAAGCGGCCATCAACAAGCTGACCAACGCCGCGCTCGACCCGTTTGCCAAGATTCCGGAGTTCAAGTACTGCGCGATCAAGGTCTCGCTGGGCGGCGTGCCGCCGGTGCAGGACAGCTATGGCGGCGGCCAGGCCCTGGACAACGCCATCGCCCTCACTGCGACCAGGGCGTCCTGAATCCGGCCGGGCAGCGCGTCAGCCCTGCGCCCGCCGCATCAAGCGATGCGTATGAGACGGGACGGACATACAACATTCAGGCCTGCAGCGGCGCCGGCATCACCACCATGCCGTCCTCGTCGGCATACAGCCAGTCGCCGGGGTAGACCCATACCCCCTGGATTTGCACCGCCACATCACGCTGGCCGTCACCGCGCTTTTCGGGCGGTACTGGCATAGCCGCCAGAGCGCGAACGCCTGTGCTGCACTGCGCAAGTTCTGCCACGTCACGCACGCAGCCGTCAATCACAATACCGGCCCAGCGGTTTTTTGCCGCAGCCGCGCCGAGGTTGCCGCCCAGCAAGGCGCGCCTGAGAGAAGCGCCACCGTCAACGACCAGAACACGCCCCTGACCTGCTGAATCAACTGCCGCCTTGACCAGCGAGTTGTCTTCAAAGCATTTGATCGTGGCAACCGGGCCGCAGAATTTTTGCAGCCCACCAAAGTTTTTGAACACTGGTGACAGAACCCTGAAGTTGCCAGTGGCAGCGTTTTTATGCGCGTCGCAGAGGTCGCAGGTGGCGAAATTAAGGAAGTTTTCAGTTTGCATGGCGTAGCCTTTGTAACGTCAGTGAAGCGCATTTTCTCGCGCCTGAGATGGCTTTGAAGCACTGTTTTTGATTTTCAGAGGCAAATATGCATCACAAACCATCAAAAAAGCCCTTTTCCGCTATGAAAAGCGCTCTTTCTCCAGTAGCATCCGCAGTGCCACTAGAGACTAGTTATCTCCGGTGGTGATTTATCAACTTCTAGAAGGAAAATCAATCATGGCAACTGCAAAAAAAGCACCGGCTAAAAAAGCGCCCGCAAAAAAGGCTGCTCCGGCAAAGAAAGTAGCTGCGAAGAAAGCAGCTCCCGCGAAAAAGGTAGCCGCTAAAAAAGCAGCGCCTGCGAAAAAGGTAGCAGCCAAAAAAGCAGCTCCCGCCAAAAAAGCTGCGGCCAAGCCAGCAGCCAAAAAGGCGCCTGCTAAAAAGCGTACCCCGAACGCCGCGTTCATGAAGCCATTGACACTGAGCCCGGCATTGGCCGCAGTGTTGGGCGACAAGCCACTGCCGCGCACTGAGATCGTCAGCAAGCTGTGGGTCTACATCAAGGCCAACAAACTGCAAGACCAGATCAACAAGCGCATGATCAACGCCGACGCCAAGCTCAGAGCCGTTTTCGGCAAAGCCCAGGTGTCGATGTTTGAGATGGCTGGCCTGATCGGCAAGCACGTCAAGTAATCTGCCCTCGGGTAGAGAACCTTAAAAAGCCGGCGAAAGCCGGCTTTTTTTATGCGCCAGAATCCCCGACACTTCAAACTCAAAACTTTTGCGGCCGTATCACCTCAATGTTAGAGAAAAAGAGGCTCACCCCGTAGTGGCTGGCGTACTGGTCGATGACATGGCTGGCCATGGCGTCGGCTACCGCCTCGTCGCAAATGATCTTTAGCTCGATCATGCGGTCAGCGTCCCAGCTGCCTTCATGCGTTGCATATTGAGAGCCGCCGCGAACGTCGTACACGGTGTAGCCTTGCGCGCCCAGCCGCTTGGCGTCGTTGATCAATGGCTTTTCAAGCACCGCTTCGGTGATGATGACCAGCAGTTTTTTTTGATGTTTAAGCATGGTTCGTGACTCTATTGGGGAAGCGGTTTTAACTGAGGTACTGCGCCAGCTTTAAATACAGCGGTATGCCGAGCAGCACATTAAACGGAAAGGTAACGCCCAAAGCCGCAGTGATGGACAAAGCGGCATTGGCCTGCGGTACGGCTATACGCATGGCCGTGGGCGCAGCAATATAGCTGGCACTGGCCGCCAAAGCCGCCATGATGGCGATACCGCCAGTGCTCAAGCCCAGCGCCTTGGCACCCAGGGCGCCCAGCACGGCAAGACCCATGGGCGCCAGCAAGGCAAACGCTATCAATTTAATACCGTAGCGTTTCAGCTCGCCAAGCCTGCCGCCCGCCACCAGACCCAGTTCCAGCAAAAACAGCGCCAGTACCCCTTTGAACAACAGCGTAAAAAGTGGCGCAATCGGCGCCGTACCGGCTTCGCCCATCAACGTGCCAATGGTTAGCCCACCCACCAGCAAAAAAACAGATTTGCCTAAAAAAACGTCATGCGCCAGGGCGCTCCAGGAAAAGCCGGTTTTAGCGCCAGTAGCCCCGCCCTGCTTCTTTTCAGCCCAACGCGCCAAAGCGATACCCGCCACGATTCCCGGTGCTTCGAGCAAGGCTACCCACAGGGCAGCGTGCGCCTCAAACTGGATATTTCGATGCGTCAGGTAAGCACTGGCCACGGCAAACGTCACCACACTCACCGAGCCGTAATGCGCCGCAACCGAAGCCGCATCAAACCCATTAAGCCCGACCAAACGCCTGAGCACAGGGTAGAGCAGCAGAGGAATCAACAAGCCCAGAGCCAGGCAAAACAGCATCTGGGGAACGATAGCGTCCAGGCTTTGCTTCGACAACTCAACCCCGCCCTTCAAACCAATGGCCAGCAAGAGGTAAATTGAAAGCGTCTCATACAGAACGCCCGGCAACGCCAAATCACTTTTGACCAGCCGCGCCAACAGCCCAAGTAAAAAGAATAAAACAACAACATCAATCATCTCAAGCGCTTTTGGTTAATTTATAGGAATTATGAAGGCCAGCCAGAGCAGCCTGAAGTATCTAGCGGAGCGCCTGCTGTGTGATGGCTGACAGCGTGTCCCTGGTAGTGATGACTTCAGCATCCAGCATGACTTCTATCAGCGTGCCCTCAGCGCGGGCCAACGCGGCCAGCAGCTGGCTCTCAAACTCTGCCGTGTGGGTGATGCGCACCCCCACGTAGCCATAGGCGCGTGCCAGCGCGGCAAAATCCGGATTTTGCAAATGTGAGCCGCATGAGTGGTTCGGGTAAGCGCGCTCCTGGTGCATGCGTATCGTGCCGAACATACCGTTGTTGAGCAACACGATGATAGTTTTGGCACCATGTTGCACGGCGGTGGCCAGCTCCTGGCCGTTCATTAAAAAGTCACCGTCACCGGCCATCGTGAGCACTACACGCCCCGTGGTAATCGCTGCAGCGATACCTGCAGGCACGCCGTAGCCCATGGCACCAACGGTGGGTGCGAGCTGCGTTTTATGGCCTTTTACCAAACCGTGGTGTTTGTAAAAGCGATGTACCCAACTGGCAAAGTTACCTGCGCCGTTGGTCAATACCGCATCAATTGGTAAATGTTTTTGCAGCAGGTCAACGACGGTGGGCATGTCGATGTCGCCGGGTAGCTTGTTGGGCTGGAGGTTGGCCAGGTAGTCGGCATTGGCCTCTTGCGTCCAGGCCTCCCAAGCCACATTGACGGGCGCTGTCAGTACCTCCAGCGAGCGCGCAGCAGCATTCATGGTGGCGTTGATGGCCAGGTCAGCCTGGTAGACGCGGTTAAGTTCTTCCGCACTGCTGTGGATATGCACCAGCTTTTGCTTAGGAATTGGCGCTTCAAGCAGGGTGTAATTGTTGGTCGTCATTTCGCCCAGTCGCGGGCCGATGGCAATGATCAAGTCAGCCGCCTTGACGCGCGCGGCCAGCTTAGGGTTCAGGCCAATGCCGACATCGCCTGCGTACTGCGGGTGATGGTTGTCAAACGTGTCCTGAAACCTGAAAGCATTGCCCACAGGCAAACGCCAGTTTTCAGCAAAGCGCTGCAACGCCTGCGCGGCCTGTGGCGTCCAGCCGCCACCTCCTGCAATGACGAAGGGGCGATGAGATTTCAATAGCATCTCGCGCAGGGTTCGCAATGCGCCAGGGTCGCTCCAGGCCTGCACCGCCTCTACGCGTGGCAAGGGCTGCGCGGCTGTCATGCGGGTCAGCATGTCTTCAGGTAGCACCAGCACCACCGGGCCAGGCCTGCCGTTCATGGCAGTTGCAAAGGCTCGTGCCACGTATTCGGGGATGCGGTCGGCATCGTCGATGCGCTCAACGCGTTTGGCAAAGCCTTTGGTACTGGGGCCAAAAAAGGCTTGGTAATCGACCTCCTGAAACGCTTCGCGGTCACGGCAGTCACTGGCTACGTCGCCGACCAGCAGCACCATGGGGGTTGAATCCTGAAAGGCCGTGTGTACGCCGATAGAGGCATTTGTCGCACCCGGCCCGCGCGTGACCATGCACACGCCGGGGCGGTTGGTCAGCTTGCCGTGTGCCTCCGCCATATACGCCGCACCGCCTTCTTGCCTGCAGGTGATGAATTGAATCGAGTCCCGTCTGGCGTGTAAGCCATCGAGCACCGCCAGATAACTTTCACCGGGCACGCCAAACGCATGGGTAACGCCTTGGGCAATCAGGCAATCGACAAGTAGGTGGCCGGCAAGTTGTGGTGTCATGCGGCAATTATGTCGCCCCGTGCGAAGGTGCCTGCCTCCAACTCCCTCCCGATCACTGCCAGCATGCCGAAGCACAGCCGCCCGGTAACTATTCAGGCGTGGTGTTATCGCCGTCGGCACCACCGGCTTCGAGGGCCTGCCGAGTCAGCTCTTCGTCACTCAGCTGCGGTGCAGTTTCAAGCGCATTCAACTCCTCAAGAAATTCGGATGTCGGCGTTTCATACTCAAGCAAAACCTCTTCAAGTTTTTGCTTCGTAGTTTCGACGTGAACCGACGGCGAATGCAATTCTGTTGGCGGGACGGGAAATTTCTCACCCAGCTCAAATTTGACGGCTTCTGCTGTTTCTTCAACCCAAGCTGCAAAATCACCATCTTTGGGATTTTCAGAATTGCTGGAATTACTCATGGCAGGCTCCTTTTTTGTTTCATATCGGTGTTCACCCATTACATTGCGCCATCAACGTGTCTGACGTAAGGCAATAGCCCAAATAATCACACGAAAGCTACCAGTTGTCCAATCCACCAGCGACTTGCATTAATTCACCAAACAGTTAAATTAACAGCCATGCCATCCCATAAAAAAGCCGCGCCAGTCACCGAACCACGCCCAAGAGATGCCGACCGATCTCAGCAAACCATTCTTCTGGCAGCCCGCGAAGAGTTTGCAGAGCACGGCCTCGGCGGCGCCCGAGTAGACCGCATTGCAGAGCGCGCAGATGTAAACAAACGCCTGATTTACTACTACTTCAAAAGTAAAGACGAGCTGTTTTTAGCGGTACTTGAAAAGGCCTACGCCGATATCCGCGAGGCTGAAAATCAGCTGCACCTGGCAGAAATGCCACCTAGCCTGGCGATACGCCGCTTGACCGAGTTCACCTGGGACTACTACATCGCGCATCCCGAGTTTTTAACGCTGCTGAACAGCGAAAACCTGCATCAAGGCCGACACCTGGCAATGTCTAGCCGGGTACGTGATACCAACTCGCCGTTGATACAAACGCTGGCCGATCTTTTGGAACGCGGTCGCAAAGACGGTATTTTCAGAGGCGGAATTGATCCGATCCAGCTTTACGTGTCCATCGCTGGCATGGCTTACTTCTATTTGTCTAACAATCACACACTGTCAGCGATTTTCGGACGTGATTTGATGACACCCAAGGCGCACCAGGAACGCTTGTCGCACATGACCGAAGTCATCCTCGGGTATCTACTTAGAGATTGAGGCGCATGAATGATGGCGCTGGCCCCACAAAGTTTTTAGAATCTATAATTCACTCAATGGTGAATTAAGTGCAGAGCATTACTACCCCGAAGGAGACAACATGTTCATATCACGTCGCAGCGCCACAGCATCTTTAGCCGCCATCGCCTGCTCCGCCTGGATTGGCGTCCTCGTGCCGCTGGCAGCACAGGCACAAGGTTCGTACCCCAACAAGCCCATTCGCGTGATCGTGCCATTTGCCGCGGGCAGCACCACCGACATCATTGCCAGAGCGATTGCCGACAAGATGGGCGCCAGCATGGGTCAAACGCTGGTGATTGAAAACAGAGGCGGTGCCAGCGGCACCATTGGCCAGCAGGCAGTTGCCACTGCCGCACCCGATGGCTACACCATCATGGTTCACTCTTCGTCGCACACCGTTAGCCCCTCAACCTTTGCAAAACTGCCGTTTGATACGCTTGCTGACTTTGCTGGCGTTACGCCTATTTCATCAACCCCCAATGTGTTGGTGATCTCGCCAGGCAAAAACATCAAGACCCTGCAGGAGTTGCTGGCCGCCGCAAAAGCCAAACCTGGCAGCATGAACTTTGCTTCTGCCGGGCAAGGCAGCGCCACGCATTTGAATGCTGAAAAGTTCAAACTCGCCGCCAGGATAGATGCCACGAATATCCCCTTTAAAGGCTCTGCTGAAGCGGTGACGGAGGTGATGTCGGGCCGTGTGGACTACTACTTTTCGCCGATAGCGCCTGTGATTGGTCAAATTAAAACCGGCCAGCTGGTGGCGCTGGCCGTGGGCTCGCCCAAGCGGGCAAGCGCCCTGCCCAATGTGCCCACCACGTCAGAAGCGGGCGTTCCGGGTTCTGAATTCAATTTCTGGATCGGCATGATGGCACCCGCGAAAACACCGCGCGACATCGTCAACCGCCTTAACGATGAAGTTGTCAAAGCCCTGGCCACGCCAGAAGTGAAAGAGCGCTTTGCAGCGCTGGGCGCAGACGCCTGGACGCTAAAACCCGAGCAATTTGACGCCTACATCAAGGAAGAAATCAAGACCAACGCTGTGCTGGTGAAAGCCGCGGGACTTGAAATCCAGAAACCTTGAATCAGACGCAACTATGGCTACCCGAACCTTGGGCATCATCATGCACGGCGTCACCGGACGCATGGGCATGAACCAGCATTTGATCCGCTCCATCGTCGCGATACGCAAGCAAGGCGGTGTGACATTATCGAATGGCGACAAGGTGATGCCCGACCCGATTTTGATTGGCCGTAATCTTGAAAAAATTGAAGCGCTGGCCAAAGTCCACGGTATTGCACGCTGGGGCATCGACCTGGACAAAGCCCTAGAAAACAAAACCGACAGCGTTTTCTTTGATGCAGGCACCACGCAAATGCGCCCCACCCTGCTGGCCAAAGCCATCCGTGCGGGCAAACACGTGTACTGCGAAAAGCCAATTGCCACCAACCTGAATGAAGCGGTTGAAATTGCCCGGCTGGCCGAGCAATCAGGCCTCAAGCACGGCGCGGTGCAGGACAAACTCTTTTTGCCTGGCCTGCGCAAGCTGGACATGCTGCGCCGCGCCGGTTTCTTCGGCAAGATGCTTTCCGTTCGCCTGGAGTTCGGCTACTGGGTATTTGAAGGCGACCTGCAGCCCATACAGCGCCCGTCATGGAACTACCGCAAAGAAGACGGCGGCGGCATGATACTGGACATGATGTGCCACTGGCGCTACGTGCTGGACAACCTGTTCGGTGAGGTGCAGTCGGTGTCGTGCCTGGGTGCCACACACATTGCACAGCGCTGGGACGAAGCAGGCCAGCCCTACAAAGCCACGGCGGACGATGCAGCCTACGCCACCATACAACTCAAGGGCCATAACGGCGAGCCGGTGGTCGCGCAGATCAATATGAGTTGGGTAACTCGCGTGCGGCGTGACGACTTGGTGACCTTTCATGTGGACGGCACGCACGGCTCTGCAGTGGCGGGCTTGTCGTCATGCCGCGCCCAGTCGCGCGTGGCCACGCCGCGTCCGGTGTGGAACCCCGACGAGAAGCAGACCATGAACTTTTTCGATCAATGGCAGGAGATCCCGGACTCGCAGGTATACGACAACGGCTTCAAGATTCAGTGGGAGCATTTCATTCGCCATGTGGTTGACAACGAGCCCTACCGCTGGACTTTGCCCGAAGGTGCCAAGGGCGTGCAACTGGTTGAAGCCGCGCTGGAAAGCTGGAAGGAACGGCGCTGGGTAGATCTGAAGCCGTTGACGATCCAAGTTTGAGTTTAAGTTTTAACGCTATACATTTAATAGCATTTTACGCCCTATTCTCTGGGTTTTAAGCCAATTTACCCCGTAAAAACCGGTATTTTTATGCCTTTAACACTCGTTTTACCTGGAAAGGCTGGCAGCTCGCACTTGTACACCGCGCGCAGCAGCCCACAACCCAAACCAAAGGGCAGCATCGGATTTAACCGCATCGCCTATTCAGCAGCGCATGTGGTGGCCGACGCGCGTGCAGATATCAACCCCAGCCTGGACTGTGCGATTGACTGGGACGCCAGCATCGCCTACCGCCAGCACCTGTGGTCGCTTGGCCTGGGCGTGGCCGAAGCGATGGACACCGCCCAACGCGGCATGGGCCTGGACTGGCCTACGTCGCTTGAGCTGGTTGGCCGTAGCCTGGATGCCGCCAAAGACATGCCAGGCGCGTTGGTTGCATCTGGCTGCGGCACAGACCACCTGGACATGGATCAGGTCAAGACCCTTGACGACGTGATACGCGGCTATGAAACGCAAATGGAAGCGATCGAAAAGCTGGGCGGCAAACTGATTGTGATGGCCAGCCGCGCCTTGGCCCGCGTGGCCACATCACCCGCTGACTATGAAAAGGTTTACAGCCGGGTGTTAAACCAGGCCAGGCAGCCGGTGGTGTTGCACTGGCTGGGCGACATGTTTGACCCCGCCCTCAAAGGCTACTGGGGCAGCAACAATGTTGACGCCGCCATGAACACCGCACTGGCGGTGATTAACGCGCACCCCAACAAGGTCGATGGCATCAAAATTTCGCTGCTCGACAAAGACAAGGAAATCGCCATGCGCAGGCGCTTACCCCCCGGCGTGCGCATGTACACGGGCGATGACTTCAACTACGCCGAACTGATTGCCGGAGACGGCTTTAACGACAACGCCATGCAGAGCCAGAGCGACGCGCTGCTTGGCATATTCGATGCTATCGCGCCCGTAGCCAGCGCCGCTTTGGCAGAGCTGGCTGATGGCAAAGTGGAAAATTTCCACGCCATTCTTGGTCCCACCGCACCGCTGTCTCGTCATATTTTTAAAGCACCCACACGGTTTTACAAAACCGGCATCGTCTTTATGGCCTGGCTGAACGGCCACCAACGCCACTTCACCATGGTCGGTGGTCAGCAAAATACGCGCTCTATCCTGCACCTGGCAGAGCTTTTCAGGCTGGCCGATGTCGCCAACGTGCTGGAGCAGCCCGAACTGGCCGTGCGCCGCATGAAGACGCTGCTTGCGCTGCACGGGATTGACGGGTAGTCCGTGATGCGCGACTTTTCAGAAAACCACCGCTGGCTGTCTATTAACACCGCTACGGTGCGCAAGCAGCGCGGCATCGAACAACCTTTGACAAATATCATTGAAGACAGCGCACGACGGGGCATACGTGCCATATCGCCCTGGCGTGACCAGGTCGCCGCTGCGGGCCTGACCACTGTTTCAAAGCTCATCAGAACGCATGGTCTGGCCCTGTCAGGCTATTGCCGTGGCGGCATGTTTACTGCCACGGACAGTGCTGGCCTGAAGGCGGCGCATGACGACAACCTGCGTGCAGTGGATGAAGCCTGCGAACTGCACGCCGCTTGCCTGGTGCTGGTGGTGGGCGGCTTGCCGGGAACGCTGACTGGCAACGCAGCCCACAAAGACATCGCCCTGTCGCGCAGCCAGGTCAGCGACGGCATTGCTGCCCTGCTGGACTACGCCAAAGCGCATGAGATGCCGTTAGCCATTGAGCCACTGCACCCGATGTACGCGTTTGAAAGAGCCTGCATCAACACGCTTGAGCAAGCCCTGGATGTGTGCGACAAGGTCAACCCATCGGGCGACAGCGCGCTAGGCGTGGCGGTGGACGTGTACCACACCGCCTGGGACCCGAAACTTGAAGCGCAAATCGCACGCGCTGGCAAAGACCGACTGCTGGCTTTTCACGTCTGCGATTGGCTGACTCCCACCACCGATTTATTGAACGATCGGGGCATGATGGGCGACGGCGTGATTGACATCCCGCGCATTCGCGGCTGGATGGAGTCTGTTGGCTTTGCAGGCTACAGCGAGGTTGAGATTTTCTCAAACAACAACTGGTGGCAAAAGGACAGCAGCGAGGTGCTGGACACCTGCATTGCGCGGCACAAGACCAGCGTTTAAGCCGCCAGCAGCGGCGTGCGCCGTACGCGCTGAACATTGAAGGCACTGGCCACTAACACCGCTTGCAGCAGCACCAACCCGAGCAATACGCTGCGGTACTGGCCCTTGTCCATCAGCAGGCCAAACAGCAGCGGCGCAAGCGCCTGGCCGATGTCCAGCCCCGCATAGACCACCCCATACACGCGGCCTGATGCGTTCTCAGGCGTAGAGCGCTTGACCAGCAAGTCGCGCGACGGCCCAGCCATGCCGGATGCAAAACCCATCAGCCCAAAAAGCACAGGTACCGTCCACGCGGCCAGGTTGCCCACAGCAAGCAGCAATGCCAGCGCTGCAGCAATGCCAAAACCCAGGCCAACTACGCGCTCACAGCGCCGGGTATCTGCCACCAGAAACCCGCCCAGTACCATGCCCCCCGCACTGCCCAGCATGTAGATGGTCAAACACATGGCAACCCATTGCAGTGGCACGTCATGCAGGCGCTGCGCGGCTGTTGGGGCAAAGGTCTGGATCACACTGAGCGCAGCGGCGTACCAAAAGAAAAACGCAAAGCACATCCACACCGCGGGGATTTTTAAAAATCCAAAACTGCTGTCAGCACCTGTTGTGCTGCAACTGGCGGGGACCACCGGCAAGGTCAATTTGTCACGGTTCAACACCTGCACCGCCAGTACCGCAAAAGCTAACACGCCAGCGGCCATCAGTGCCACCCGCCATGAGTACGCAAAAGCCAGCGGCACCAGCATGGCCGGCGCCAGCGCCCAGCCCAGGCTGCCGGTGATGCCATGCACGCTGTACGCATGCCCCAGGCGCGGCTCGCTGACTTTGCGGTTCAGCAATGTGTAATTGACCGGGTGAAACACGCCATTACCCGCGCCGCCAATCACGGCAGCGGCGGCCAGCATCCAGTAACTGGTGCTCAGCGCATAGCCAAACGCGGCTACACCGATCAAAGCCAAACCAGCAAACAAAACAGGACGTGGGCCAAACTTGTCCACCACAAAACCTGAAGCCGCCTGCACCGCACAAGAAACCACAAAAAACACGGTCATCAAAAAACCCAGCTGCGCGTAGCTGACGTTGAACTCGGCCTTCAACCACGGGAACAGCGGAGCTAAAAGCAGCTGGCTGAAGTGGCTGATCAAGTGCGCTGCGCCCACCAGGCCAATCACGCTGGCATCTTGCTTGAGCGGCACGCCGGCTACCGGAAAGGTCAGGGTGTTCGAATTATTCATGTGTCTATCGTAGGGCGCATTCAAGCTCTAAGCCCAATAAATACGATCGTTAGTAGCCATAAAGTTAATAGCGATTACAAAACCTGTAACCGACAAACGCTGAGCAGAAAATCGCTTTTCACTCATCCACTTTCCCGCCCTTGCTGCGCCCCGCCTTGATACCCGCCCGCAAGCTTTTACCTTCCAGCCTGCGCTGTTTGGAAGCAAATGTAGGTTTGGTAGCGCGGCGGTTTTTAGGAGGGGTAGCGACGCTGTCGATGACTTCTTGCAGCCTGGCCAGGGCGTCACTGCGGTTCATATCCTGGGTTCGGTGCTGCTGGGCTTTTAAGACCAGCACGCCTGCCTCGGTGATGCGGCTGTCGTTCAGGGCAAAAAGCCGTTCTTTCAAATCATCCGGCAGCGACGACGCCGGAATGTCAAAGCGCAAATGAATGGCGCTGGAGACTTTGTTGACGTTTTGCCCGCCCGCCCCTTGCGCGCGGATAGCGGTGAATTCAACTTCACGCTC
>Ga0105050_10006488_pt1 | contig 14492 bp, 11 predicted proteins | sample FRY01_FD_78088 | JGI IMG/M metagenome (GOLD analysis project Ga0105050, IMG submission 78088) | Freshwater microbial communities from Lake Fryxell liftoff mats and glacier meltwater in Antarctica - FRY-01 | ecosystem: Environmental > Aquatic > Freshwater > Ice > Glacier meltwater ... | reverse complement strand
CTCCCGCCTCTGCTATGTGATATCCCGAAATGGAAACAGAATAGAAATTTCTTACCCCATGATTAATGAAATATTGTTGCACATCTCCCATCAATCGCAAGGCGAATTCGGTTGAGAAAATACATGTGTTTTGAGCTTGGTCCTCTTTTAAAATGTCAGCTTGAACGGTTCCACGAACTTGTTTTAACGTGTCAATTTTGATTTGAGCATAAATTTCTTCTGGCAAAACTTGGTCGCCTGTAACTCCTAGAAGCATTAAACCCAAACCATCGTTTCCTTCTGGTAAATCTTGTTGGTAACTTGGTCGAACTGTTCCTTTCGCTTTATAAATTCCTACAATTTTCGCTTCGATCTCCGCCTCTAAACCGTTTGATTTAATGTATTTTTCACAGTTTTGATCAATCGCAGCATTCATAAAGAAGCCTAATAACATTGGTGCTGGACCGTTGATTGTCATGGAAACAGAAGTCATTGGGTGACTTAAATCGAAGCCAGAATATAATTTCTTTGCATCGTCTAAACAACAAATTGACACACCTGAATTACCAATTTTCCCATAAATATCTGGGCGTACATCTGGATCGTTTCCGTATAATGTTACGGAATCAAAAGCGGTTGAAAGTCGTTTTGCAGGCATTCCTAAACTCACGTAATGAAAGCGTTTGTTGGTTCTTTCAGGTCCGCCTTCACCAGCAAACATCCGAGTTGGATCTTCGCCTTCACGTTTAAATGGAAATAATCCTGAAGTGTAAGGAAATTCACCAGGGAAGTTTTCTTGCAAAACCCATCTCAAAATATCTCCCCAACTTGTGTATTTTGGAGAAGAAACTTTTGGTATTTGAGAATGAGACAAAGACTCCGTATGCGTTTGAATAGTCAATGTCTTATCTCTAACTTTAAATTGATATTCTGGATTTTTAAACAATTGTTTTTTTGCGTTCCAATTTTCTAAAATTGCCCAATTTTTCGGGTCAAAGTTTAATTTTTCTAGCTCAAACGCTTCTTGCAAACCTTTTACCAATCTATCTTTATCTTCAAAATCGCTTCCTTTCATAAGGTCGATAGAAATTGTCAATCCATGCAATTTTTCAGCAACGGCAACTTGTTTATTGACCCATTTATCATAAGCACGATTACTTTCAGAAATCTCCGACAAATAACGTGTTCTATCTGGTGGAATCACGAAAATCTTCACCGACATTTCTCGTGTAATTTGAAACGTAGAATTCAATGGTGCTTTTGTTCGTTCCACCACTTTATCCATAATTACTTTATACAACGAATTCATTCCTGGGTCGTTAAATTGAGAGGCGATTGTACCATAAACTGGCATATCGTCCACGTTCCTTTCCCATAAATTATGATTGCGTTGGTATTGCTTTCTAACATCACGTAAAGCGTCTAATGCTCCACGTTTATCGAATTTATTCAATGCTATTACGTCGGCAAAATCCAACATATCTATTTTTTCTAGTTGTGTTGCAGCACCATATTCAGGTGTCATAACGTACAACGAAACATCTGAATGGTCTAAAATCTCTGTATCTGATTGTCCAATCCCAGAAGTTTCTAAAATGATTAGATCGTAATTCGCAGCTTTTAAAATGCTAATTGCTTCTGCAACGTGTTTCGACAAGGCCAAATTTGACTGACGAGTCGCCAAAGAACGCATGTAAACACGGTCACTATTAATGGAATTCATTCGGATTCTATCTCCCAATAAAGCGCCACCAGTTTTTCGTTTCGACGGATCTACTGAAACGACAGCAATTTGTTTATCTTCAAAATCGACTAGAAAACGACGCACTAATTCATCTACTAGAGAAGATTTTCCTGAGCCACCTGTGCCAGTAATTCCTAGAACGGGGACTGCATTCTTTTCGCCAATTTCACGTATTTTAGTAAGAATTTCCGCGTTTTCATCTCTAAAATTTTCAGCAGCAGAAATAACGCGCGCAATTGCTGGAACGTTTTTTTCTGCAATTAAATCAGGTTCGTTAGTGATATTCGTTCCCACCGGAAAGTCACATTTTTGAATCAAATCATTTATCATTCCTTGTAGACCTAAAGTACGTCCATCGTCAGGGTGATAAATGCGTGTGATTCCATATCCCTGTAACTCCTCAATTTCAGACGGAAGAATTGTTCCTCCACCTCCACCAAAAATCTTGATGTGTGGTGCTCCTTTTTCTTGCAATAAATCGTGCATGTATTTGAAATACTCAATGTGGCCGCCTTGATACGAAGTCATTGCAATTGCTTGAGCGTCTTCTTGAATGGCACAATTCACAACTTCTTCCACGGAACGGTCATGACCTAAATGGATGACTTCGCAGCCGGTTGCCTGAATGATGCGACGCATGATATTAATCGCAGCATCGTGACCATCAAAAAGTGAGGCAGCAGTTACAATTCTGATTTTATTAATTGGTTTATAAGGCGCAACTTGTTCCATAATTTGTTTCTTTTTTTAAAGAGCGCTAAAATTAAGAAAAAAGAAGACAAGGAAGGTCAAAAGTTGAGGGTGATTCGCAGCAGCAAAGCTGAGAACTGAAAGTTGATAGTTTTCCAAAGGCTCTTATTGCTAGAAGCGGAAAGACACTGTTTTTCGTCTGTTAAAAAAACTTACAGCTAAAAATCGCCGTATCATCGACAAAAGTTAGATTGCCGCGCCATTCATCAAGTTTGGAGAAAATGATATTGTTCATGTCTTCCATTTTGAGAGGTGAATAGGCTTGGGTATTTTTAACCAATCGCTCGATACCATATTGTTCGCCTGTCTCGTTCTCTAACTCCACCACTCCGTCAGTGAAAAGCACAAAAGTCGTATTGGGATTTAGTACCATTTTTCCCACATTAACGTAAGGCAATTCGTCTAACATTCCTAATCCGATACAACCATCTTTAAGCATTGTTACCTTTCTGCCATTCAACAAAAACGGATGATTATGTCCCGCATTGACGTAATTCATTTTGCGAGTATGTGCGTTGTAATGCGCTATAAAAAAAGTAATAAACTTCTCCCCTTTTGCACTTCGCATCACGATTTTATTTAACTCCTCCAGTAAAAAAGGCATTTCAAAACGTTGGTATTTAAAAAGCGTTCGAATGGTAGCTTGAAAATTTGCCATAAGTAAAGCTGCACTAATTCCTTTACCTGAAACGTCCGCAATGCAAATAATATATTCTTCGTCGCCTAGCGGAATAAAATCATAATAATCTCCGCCGACAGCATGGCGTGGTATGTACTTTGCTGATAAATCCATTTTACGATTCGAAGGTAAATCGGAAGGAAAAAGTAACTTTTGCATTTCAGAAGCCACTTCTAATTCTTTGGAAATACGTTCTTTTATCATGCTTTGCTTGAACAAACGCCGATTTTCAACAGCAACGGCAATTATATTCGAAAGTGTTTGTGCAAAATTAAAATGGCGTGCTTCCAAATAATCTGTGCTTCCAAGTGTAGAAATCAGTAAGTACGCAAGTGCTTTATCCTGATGATAAACAGGAATCACAGCTTGAAATTCTTGTAAAACCAACGAGTTGGAAGATTCCACCAAAGTGATTTCTTTGAATCGCACCAATTGTTGATTAATCAGTTGTAAATCAATTTTCCCTTTGTAACCAACTTTTGCTAGAATTTGCCAATCTTCTTGAAACAAAAAGAGCACAAACTTTGAAAAACCGAGTTGTTCCTTTAGAATAAAAGAAAAGATTTTAATAAGCTGTTCAATTGATAAATTAGCATTAATCGCATTGGTTATCTCTAACAAAGACTGTAATTTCGTGTCTTTGATATCTGGATTTAGAATATTTCGATGCTGAATAATCACTTCTTACCTTTTATAAAATTGGGCAACATTCGCAATGCTGCAATTTCCTTAAATTTATCTCTTACGTCGCCACAAGGACTTCCAAAGTACGTTTTTCCACCTTCTAAATCTTTTGAAATTCCAGATTGAGCCAAAACAATTGTATCATCACCAATCACAACGTCACTCGCGCAACCAACTTGTCCCCAAAGGATTACGCGGTTTTTAATCGTTACGCATCCAGCCAAACCAACGCCAGCTGCCATCAAACAATCTTCACCAACAACCGTATCGTGACCAATATGCACCTGATTATCTAGTTTTGTTCCTTTTCCGATTTTCGTGATTCCAGAAACTCCAGCGTCGATGGTACAAAGTGCACCAATTTCCACATAGTCATCGATTTTTACGCCACCACACGTGTGCATGCGTTCATAACCTTCGGGTTTCTTTTTGTAATAAAAGGCAAAATGACCAATTACTGTGTTAGAACCAATTACGACATTATCACCAATTTCAGTATTATCTAAGATGGAAACACCTGCGAAAATGCGTGTGTTTTTCCCAATTCGGACATTTTTTCCAATGAAAACATTTGGGTATATAACTGCACTTTCATCAATAAACTGGTTGTTTTGATTACTTGGTAAACTCAGAGGTGAAAAGTAGTTTGTCAACCAATTATAGGTATCAAAAGGGTTTTCAGAAACAATCAGTGCTTTTCCTTCGGGACAATCGACTTCTTTATCAATAATTATGGTCGTTGCTGCTGAATTTAAAGCTTTTGCGTAATATTTTGGATGATCAACAAAGACAAGATCACCTTCTTCGACCATGTGAATTTCGTTTATTCCACTAATGAGGTGATTTGAATCTCCAATGTACTTACAAGTGACTAACTCGCTAATTTCTGCAATTGTATGAGGTCTTGACAGTTTCATATACTATTTACTAATCTCAAATTTACGAAATGAAAATACCAAAAAACACATGTATGTGGGTAGTTATCACCCTTTAAATGTTCAAATACAGTGTAAAATATTTTGAGCGTTCACTTTCGTACCATTAATAATTTTGTTTTTATTGAATTTAATTTTGTTTGCAAAATAGTGCTCGTAATCAATTTACAATTCGTAACGAACAATTTTAACACCTTTCTAAAATTGGATTTAAGCAAATGTTCTAAAGAAATTTTCAAATACACCAATTTCATTGCAATAACTAAAACCATAAAATTCTAGGCCAATTAATTTCGCTTATAGTTTAAGAGTAAGACACTGTCAAATCAAATAAAACTTGATTAAGCAAATTATAATAGTTGTAAAACGGAGGCTCAAAAAATATTTTCTGAAAAATAAAAAACACTTGTAATTTAAAAAGATTTTACTAAATTTGCAATCCATTTTTAGCACAAAAATAAAATTAAAATGAAAAAAGATACACACCCAGGAGATTACAGACTTGTTGTTTTCAAAGACATGTCAAATGAATATTCATTTGTTTGCCCATCTTGTACAACTACAAAAGAAACAATCGTTTGGGAAGACGGAAATGAATATCCTTTAGTTAAATTGGATATCTCTCACAAATCTCACCCGTTCTTTACAGGTATTGCACAATTCGTGGATACTGCAGGACGTATTGACAAATTCAAAAACCGTTATGGTCGTCACATGAAATAATTAATTTCATTACAAATAATTTAAGCCTTTTCGTTTTCGGGAAGGCTTTTTTTATTGAATAATCTCAGCTATAATCTAAGTAATTATTAACTTTAGAACATGAAATTACAACTTACAAAATCACTCTGTGTATTTGACCTTGAAACAACAGGGTTGCAAATTAATACGGATAGAATTGTTCAAATTGCTATTATTAAACTGAGTCCTTCTGGTGGGAAAACAGAACTGAATCAATTAATCAATCCAGGAAGGAGCATTCCACAAGAGGTGATTGAAATTCATGGTGTTACGGACGAATTAGTAAAAGATAAACCAACGTTTAAAGATTTTGCTAATGAATTAATTGAATTTATTGGTGATTCAGACTTAGCAGGCTACAATTCAAATAAGTTTGATATTCCTGTACTAGCCGAAGAATTTTTGAGAGCTGGAATTAGTTTCGATTTCTCTTTCCGTAAATTCATTGACATTCAAAATATTTTTCACAAAATGGAGCAAAGAACCCTTGCTGCTGCTCATAAATTTTACTGTGGAGAAGAAATGCAAAATGCCCACGACGCTTTGTATGATACGCAGGCAACTCTAAACGTATTCTTGGCGCAATTGGAACGCTACCCTGATTTAAAACAAGACGTGAATAGTTTAGCTGACTTTTCGAGAGCTGGAAATTTTGAATTGATTGATTTAGCTGGACGTTTAGCACGCAATGAAAAAGGTGAAGCGATGTATAACTTCGGGAAGCATAAAGGGAAAACGATGAGAGAAGTGAGTAAAATCGAGCCAGGTTATTTTGGTTGGATGACGTCGGATCAAACTGATTTTCCGCTCTACACCAAAGAATGTTTGCGAAAAGAAATGGAAAAGTTAAAAGAAGCTGATAAGAAGGAATTGGCTGAAAAAGAAGCTTCTAAGAAAGAAGTCCCCATTACTGAAAATAGTTTAGAAAGTTTAAAAAATAAATTCAACGCTAAATGAAAATTATTTGCATTGGAAGAAATTATGCTGAACACGCAAAAGAAATGAAAAGCATTATTCCCACAGAACCCATATTTTTCATGAAACCAGATGTCGCATTGTTGAAAGATGCAGATTTCTATTACCCAAATTTCACCTCTGACTTACATTTTGAATGCGAAATTGTAGTTAAAATTGATAAAGCTGGTAAGAATATCGAAGAAAAATTCGCTTCTAAATATTACTCTGAAATCACACTTGGAATTGACTTTACAGCGAGAGATATACAAACTCAGTGCAAAGAAAAAGGACTTCCTTGGGAAAAAGCGAAAGCATTCGATAACAGTGCGCCTATTTCGTCGAAGTGGATAAAACTTACTGAAATTGATTTTCCTACAACTGAATTCGTTTTTTCGCAGAACGGCGAAATCCGTCAAATTGGAAAAACAAGCGATATGCTGTTTTCAATAGATAAATTAATAGCTTACGTTTCCAAATTTGTAACTTTAAAAACGGGCGATTTGATTTATACTGGAACACCCGCAGGTGTTGGACCAGTCGCGATTGGCGATCTTCTAACGGCAACTTTAAATGGGGAAAACATGTTTGAATTTAAAGTAAAATAAGTTACTTTAGAAAATAATCAATGATTTAAAAATAAAATAATTCTTGCCCTTATTTTATTTGTTAATCGGTCTTTTCTTTCATAAAAAACTGTGAAAACGGTTTTACAATCACCTATAAAGATGCGTCATTCTGCTTTTTAATACTAGTACATTAAAAAAAAGTGCAAATGGAGAAAAGAAATATGTCAAAAAGATTCTATTCAGTTAAATAATCGAAGCTTTAAAGTATTGATTTTGAACTAATTGTGAAAGTTACTGGAATACTTTTTTCAGTACTTGAACCGCTTAGGATTTAACTTTGACTAAGCGTGCAAAAGGAAATACAAGTTCTTTGTCAACTAATTCTTACTTAAATTCTAATGAGAAATCGGAAGAAAAATCGACTACATTAGTAGCTCAACTGTAAAAAGAAAAAGAAGTTAATAAAGCTAATTTTACAAAATTAAGAAAGTGATTAAAAAAGAACAAAGCTTTTTATTTGACTAAAATTGGTAGTTTACCAGAAATAATTTAGGGGAAAAAATAATGAAAAGTGAAATTATCATCCAAAATAAAACAACACACTTCAACAAGTTGTGAAATCAAAAATCTTAAATTAGATAGAAATTTAAAGCAAGTGAAGTTTGATAAAGCGATACTCCAGTTACAAAAAGGAATGAGCCTTTGAATAAAATATAAAGCAAAAGTATTAGATGAAAAGATACTTTTAACCGACTCAAAAATTACAAGATTAGCTTGAATAGCTTTAATCTAAACTTCAAATTCCCAATTCTCGCTCCCAATAATCATTAAGAAGAACTACTAATTTTCGAGACATATTGTTAAAAAATCGTTTGGTTCGATAACCTCCTATCCAGTTAATTCCACGAATAGCATTTGTCACAAAAATTTCATCAGCTGCCAGTAAATTTTGGGGCAAAATCGTGCATTCGTAAACTTTGATGCCATTTGTGATTGCTAAATTTATTATTTGCATTCGCATCGTTCCTGCCAAACAACCTTCATCCAAGCTTGGTGTGTATAAAACGCCATTACTTACGATGAATACATTGCAACTAGACGTTTCTAAAATATTTCCTTTGTCATTTGCGAGGAAAACGTCTTCCAAACCTTTCTCCTTTGCAGCAATCGCTGCCATCACGTAAATTAATCCTGCCTTTGTTTTGAAGTTGGAAAGAAAGTTTTTTTGAAGTTTAATGTCTTGGTAAATATCTACTTCCAGTCCTTTTGCATTGAGCTCAAAGTGACTTACTTCATAGGGATAAACTTCAATGTAAAAAGTGCATTCGTTCGATTCTGGTAAATAAGAACCACCTGTCGCTCTATCCAAAGACATTCTGCAACGTCCGCCATCGATGATGTTTGACATCCGAAGTAACTCATTTATTTTTTCTTCAAAAAAAGAAGTCGTAAAAAAAGAAGGAGTGCGCATTTTAATCACTTTTGCACCTTCCACCATTCGTTTTATATGATTCACAACATTCAGCGGTTTGCCGTTCATTACTCGAATGCTTTCAAACACACCGTCTCCGTACAAATGTCCTCTATTTCCAGGATGAATCGTTGGCGCATCTGCTGTTAAAATTGTGCCGTTGTTATTTACGTAAAGTGTTGCCATAGTCTAAAAAATCGCTTGAAAAAACTCTAATCCTTTATTCGGATTTAAAAGTAAAACATACATAATTCCAAAAATCGCACCTCCAATGTGTGTATCATGTGCAATATTGGAAGTTCCTCTTCTCATTGAAAAATATTCAAAAGCCAAATAAATGGGTCCAAAAATATAAGCAGGGATTGGCAATGGAATAAAAAACAGGTATAAATTCATTGTTGGATTCCAGAAAATGGCAGCAAAAATAACCGCTGAAACGGCACCAGAAGCACCCAAACTTCGGTAAGAATAATCATCTTGATGGCGAAAAAAAGGATAAATCTCTGCTACAACACCACCTAACAAGTACAACAAAATAAAAGAAACACTCCCCAATTGAACACCGTAAACTTGAATCATTTGCTGTTCAAACAAATTTCCTAAAAAATAAAGTGAAAGCATATTGAAAGCCAAATGGTTAATGTCAGCATGAATAAAAATAGAACTAATCATTCGGTGGTATTCCCCATTGTGCTTGATCCTGTAAGGCATAAATAGGAGCTTTTCCTTTAATTCAGGTTTGCTATCTACTGAAAATGAAATCAAAACAGTTATGCCAATAATAATTAAAACGAGACTCATTTTAGAATTTTGTTGTATGTTGAGTAAAATTAATAGAACTTAGCAATAAAATAACTTACGATGAAAATAATTCTATTCTTTTTTGCATTCTTTTTACTTTTTTCTTGCTCAGAAAATCATGTTTCAAGTGAAAAAAACTTTTTAAAAGATAAAAAAATAAGATCAACAGAAAAGATAAAAAGAATAGTTTCAGACGAATACCTCGCTTCACTTGGGATTAACAAACAAGTAGGGGAATTAGTAACTTCATTTTACAGCGACAGAGGTTTTGTACCGCTTTACAGCAACGAATTAACGCTAAAAATGCGTGGGCAAAAAATTCAAGAATCGATAAATGAATCGCTTTATTTCGGGATCCCAAACCAACGGACGTTTTCAATCAACGAAGATTTACACCCTTTTGAAAAAGAAGTTTTATTGATTGCCAATCTCTCTGTTCTTATGCAGGATTTAAATACAGGCTTCTTCGATTTCACATCTAAAAAAATGAAAGAAAAAACACCTTTCGCATTACCAAAATTAAAATATCAACTCAATCAATTGGATACGATTTCTATTTCAAAATTATTATTGAAACAAGGGTCTGTTGATACTAATTATCGATTTCTAGCTAAACATTTATATAATTACTGTAAAAAACACACCATTGACACTACTACCTTCAATTTGAAAACAGAGAAGGAAGATTCAGTGGATATATTGGGGAAAATTAAAAAAGTACTCGTTTCAAAAAAGTACTTGAAAGATGACGCAGACACGCTTCAATTAATAGAAACATTGAAAGCTTTTCAATTAGAAAACGGAATTGGAGCGGACGCAAAATTGGGTTTTAATACGGTAAAAGCACTCAATGAAAGTACACAAGACAAAGTGTTGAGAGCTGCTTTAGCCCTCGACAAACTGCGAAGTCAAGAGAAAAAACCAGCAAAACACGTGCGTATTAATTTGCCAGAATTTAGACTTTACTTTCTTTCAGATGACACTTTGAGGAGTGAACACCGAATTATCATTGGAAAAGTGAATCATCAAACGCCCGAATTAGTTTCTAATATTAATCGGATTACGTGCTTCCCGTATTGGCGAGTTCCTTACTCAATTGCGTCCAAAGAAATTTTACCTGACTTAAAACGCAATAAAAATTACCTTGCCAAACATCATTACAAATTGTATGCAAAGGAAAAAGAAGTAGATCCAACAATGATTAATTGGCAGAAATACAGCTCATTTCCCTTTCAGGTGGTGCAGCAGCCCGGAACTTGGAACAGTTTAGGATTGGTGAAATTTGAGTTTAATAATTCACACAGTGTTTACGTGCACGATACCCCAACTAGAGGCTTGTTCAACAATTCGTTCAGAAGCTATTCTCACGGCTGTATACGTTGTCAATTCCCTCAAGACTTAGCGAAAACAATATTAAAATACGATAGTATTGGAAGAAAAACGCCGATTAGCAGTGAGATTTTTGACAGTATTATGCGTTTGGAACGTAATTATCCTATTCCGTTAAAAACTAGTGTTCCTATTTACATTGAATATCAAAGTGTGGTTGCTTACCGAAATAATTTGGTTTTTTACATGGATTTGTATAATCGTGAAGGAGAATTGGTAGAGATTTTAAAAAAGAAGGCGAAAACAAAGGGAAATGTGTAAAAGCTTTCTTTTTTTACCCCAACTTTCTTTAATACTAATAGGAGTTTGCTGAATAAATAAACAAAGGTTTTAAGGTTGCTCGAAAGTTCATTTTTACGAATTAATCTTTCTTGTAAGTTACTTAATTCGTGGTAAAAATAGAACCACGAATTAAACGAATTTCACGAATTGAAGAATTAAAGGCAGGTTTTTAGAGTGTTAGAAGTAATATAACATTATCGTGTAAACGTTTTAAATGATTGATTGCTTGATTTTATCAATAAAACAACAAATCTGTCCAATTAGAAGAATGTAGAATTTAGCAAATAAACGAAAAGTATAAAAACTACCCTTATTTCAATCGAAATGGAAATTGCGGAGTAACTTTGTGAAAAAAATAAAATGATTATTTCTCCATCTATTCTTTCTTGTGATTTTGGAAACATTCAACGTGACACAGAAATGTTGCATCAATCAGAAGCTGATTGGCTGCACATTGACGTAATGGATGGTGTTTTTGTTCCCAATATTTCGTTTGGTTTTCCAGTGTTAGAAGCGATTCGCAAGCATTCCGACAAAGTGATGGACGTACATTTAATGATTCAACATCCAGATAATTACATTAAAGCGTTTAAACAAGCAGGAGCAGATATTTTAACCGTTCATTACGAGGCTTGTCCACACTTACATCGAACAATTGGAGCAATCAAAGAAGCTGGCATGAAGGCTGGTGTTGCATTAAATCCACATACACCAGTGAGTTTGTTAGAAGAAGTAATTGGAGATTTAGATTTAGTGTTGTTAATGTCTGTCAATCCTGGATTTGGTGGTCAGAAATTTATCCCAAATACGATTGAAAAAGTAAAAAAATTAGCGCGACTGATTGAAGAATCTAATTCAAATGCAATTATAGAAATTGATGGAGGCGTAAATTTAGAAACAGGAAAATTATTAGCTGATGCGGGTGCACAGGCATTGGTAGCTGGTAGTTTTGTTTTTAACTCGGCTAATCCGCAAGCAATAATAGCAACGTTAAAAAAATTGTAATCAGTAACAAAAACAAATTGATTGCGTTAATAACAGTATGAAAACCCTAATCTTCACCCTTTTTTTCATTTTGAATTACCATCCTCTTTTTTCTCAAAAAGACTTGGACGAACAAGAAGTGGGATTAAACGGCAAGTTATTAGCCCTCCGCGCAGCTCGAACAGATGAAGAAATAGATCAATTAAATACTTCTTTCAAAAAAGCAATGGAAGCTTTTTTGAAAAATGAAGATGCATTCAAACATAAATTTACGCAATTAAAAACAGTTGCTGTAATTGATAGTCCAGACGAAAAAATTCGAATCATCAATTGGAACTTGGAGTATACTGATTTAACTTACAGTTATTGTGCGTTTGTGATGCGTAAAGATGAAAATAAGGATAAAATAATTATTACAGAGTTAGTAGACAATACAGATGCTTACGACTTAAAACCAGAAGGAGTTATTGATGCAAAAAACTGGTATGGAGCACTTTACTACAAAATGATCCCTTTTGAACGCAACAACAAAATTGAATATATTTTATTAGGTTGGGATGGTGGAACTCCAGGAAGTAACTTTAAATTAATAGATGTTCTTTCATTTACTGGAAGCGCTTTAAAATTAGGGAGTCCTGTTTTCAAAGTTAAAAAATCTACCTTAAAACGTGTTATCTTTGAACATTCCGACAAAACAACTATGACGGTGAAATTTGAAGAGAAATATGGGCGCATCGTATTTGATCATTTGTCCCCAGAATCACCTAGTTTGGCTGGCGTTTATTCTTATTATGTTCCTGATATGTCCTATGATTCGTACAATTATTCTGAAGGAGTTTGGATACTTAACGAAGATGTAATCGCTGTAAATCCTGAGGAACCAAAAGGAAAAAAATACTTTTATGCTCTGAACGACAAAACAGGTAAACCAGAACAAATACCTTTAAAAAAAGATTGGATTGACCCAACAGACATTAATAAAGCAGAGGATATAAATCACGTTGCTCGCACACCAGAAAGCGAGGCGGCATTAGCGGCTTCGATGATGGAAGAGCCTGTGATTGAAAAAGTTAAACGTAAACGCAGAGATAAAAGAGAACCCGAAAATATGTCAGTAACAACAGGAAAATATAAATCAAAAAAAACTAAAAAATTCGATTAATGCAATTAGGTGTAGTCAATAAATTAAAAATCAATCGATTTACTCCACCCGGAGCATTTTTGGAAGATGAACAAGGCAATGAAGTGTTATTGCCAACAAAATACTTGGAAGAACATTTTGAGTTGGATGGCGAAGTGGAAGTTTTCGTTTTTAAAGATTCAGAAAATAGAATCGTTGCCACAACTGAAGTTCCTCTTTTATACCTTGGTGACTTTCGCTATTTGAATGTAATTCATGTAAATCCTTATGGTGCATTTGTGGACTGGGGATTAGACAAAGATTTACTCGTTCCATTCAGTGAGCAATTACATCGTTTGGAACAAGAAGAAAAATACCTTTTCTCGTTACAATACGACAACGCAACAGATCGCTTGTATGGAACCATGCGAGTTAAAAAACTGTTACAACCTTGTCAAGAAGATCTTAAAGGTCAAGAAGTGGAAGTTTTAATTTGTGAAGAAAATACACTTGGAATTAGCGTAATTGTCAACAATCGCTATGACGGTTTAATTTTTAGAAACAATATTTCAAAAATGCTTCCAAGAGGGTCATTCGCAAAAGCTTATGTGCGTTTGGTGCGCGAAGATGGAAAATTAGATATTCAATTCGAGCCATTGACTTTTGAAAAATTTGATCAAGCAAGTGCATTCCTGTTGGAAGAATTAGCAGCAAATGATGGCTATTTACCGTTAAACGACCATTCTGGTCCAGACGATATTCGCGAACAATTGGGTATGAGTAAAAAACTTTTTAAACAAGCGGTTGGGAAATTATACAAGCAACAAAAAATTACAATTGAGGAAAAAGGTATTAGAATCAAGAGCTAAAAATTAGGTGTAATAGACAAAAAGTAGGAAAAAAAAAGATTTTTAGTCTAGTTTTGGCGAGCGAATGTATTAAAGGAATTTCATAAAATATATTAAATTTAATATAACTATTTAATGTAATTTGCTAACTACATGACAAAAATTTAAAAACATCAACATTTGATTGGTTTTGAGGGTTTAATAAAATATTAGAAATGTAATCCAATCCATATTTAAAAAGACTTTTGGCTCTGTAACAATGTTTTTTAATTTTGATTTTTTGTTCATTAAAATCAATGTATATTCCAACTTTGTAGCACCACACAAAAGCAATGAACACTAGTGAAACGAGTTTTTCTATTCTCTCAATATCTTGTAAATGTGTTTTCTCAATATTAAATCCGCTTGATTTTAGTGCTTTGAACATCGTTTCTATTTGCCAACGTTTTTTGTAGCATTCTTTTGATTCTGAAGGATTGTTGAATGAAATTAAAAACTGAAATTCTGGTTGTCCTGTTTTAGATTTGATTACACTTGCGGATAAATAACATGCGACATTGTT
>Ga0105050_10006483_pt1 | contig 14503 bp, 18 predicted proteins | sample FRY01_FD_78088 | JGI IMG/M metagenome (GOLD analysis project Ga0105050, IMG submission 78088) | Freshwater microbial communities from Lake Fryxell liftoff mats and glacier meltwater in Antarctica - FRY-01 | ecosystem: Environmental > Aquatic > Freshwater > Ice > Glacier meltwater ... | reverse complement strand
GTCCGTGACGGCAATCAGGATATCGTTCACGCCACGGGTCTTGAGGTCGTTGAAGACCTTCATCCAGAACTTCGCGCCTTCGGCGTTCTCGATCCAGATGCCCAGGATATCCCGGGTGCCGTCTGGCTGTACCGCCAAAGCCAGGTACACCGCCTTGTTGCGCACCAGACTATCCTCGCGGATTTTTACGCGCAGGGCGTCAAAGCACACCACCGGATACATCGGTTCCAGCGGGCGCGACTGCCACGTCGTGACTTGGTCCACGACGGCATTGGTGACACTGCTGATGCAGTCGGGACTGACCTCGGTGGCGTACCTTTCCAGCAGAAAGGCCTGAATCTCACGCACCGTCACACACAGTGCCCATTGCCACTGGACGTAAGCGGGGGTAACGCCAAGCCCCTGTCTTGCCTGTCTTCAAGTAGTCAATTGTTAAAAATAACTTGCCATCTTTTTAATAATGTGAAATATTTGATGCCTTACTTTTAACATTTAAATGGATCGTTTGTAGCTCGAAAGCAAGTGTGTTCGTCAGGACAGTTGATTGCACATTGATTGATTACAAGTTCAGTTGCCCGAGGCTATTGAACCGGTCAGCGGTAGCAATTACTTCGCATCAAATGTTGAAAAATGTTTGCATTCACCCGCCATTAGTGTTCGGGTCAGTCTTAAAAAATTACCTATTGCTACCGGAAATTACCCCCGTTCGGTAGCAGCATTTCTGTCACGTGCGCTGGGGGGGCATAGGGAGAAAAATGATGGCGAACATACAGAAATCTACCGACTCATCTAGTTTGGCAGAGGTGGTGGATCGCATCCTCGAAAAAGGCATTGTGATTGATATATGGGCAAAAGTGTCTTTGGTCGGTATCGAGCTGCTATCCGTTGAAGCGCGCATAGTGGTGGCATCCGTCCAGACTTATTTAATGTACGCCGAGGCTATCGGATTGACCGCAAACGCAGCGTCCCCGAACAAGGTCCTCGCTTAGTTGACCACGCAGATAGCCCTGAAACATCCTCCCGGGTAGTCCTTACTGGCAGGTGTGTTTCAGGGTTATCAAAGCAAGAAAAAAGGGGTGTTGCCACTTCCTCAGCAAGCGATTGGGAGCAAAGCCGATGGATCAATCTGAAAATCTGACACTGCTAACCCTGGATAAAAAGCCGGATTTCGTTGAGACCGCGTTTATTCAGGACATCCGTCAGCGGGCGCTCATGTATATCAGCGCAGGGTATCCAGTTCATTTCACTGGTCCCGCCGGAGCGGGCAAGACAGCGCTCGCCATGCATGTGGCTGCGGAGTTGGACCGCCATGTCATTCTGATTCACGGAGAAGATGAATTTCGCAGCTCAGACCTGGTTGGTGAAAATTATGGCTATCGCTCAACACAAGTTATCGACAATTACGTCCACTCGGTCATAAAAAAAGAGGAGAACGTTACTAAGCAATGGATCGATAACAGGCTGACGTCAGCGTGCAAGTACGGCTATACGCTTATCTACGACGAATTTACCCGGTCGCGCCCTGAAGCTAATAACGTCTTGCTGTCAGTTTTGGAGGAACGATTGCTCGTGCTGCCCAGCGTCCATCAGGGTGAGCGCTATATTCAGGTCCATCCTCACTTCAGTGCCATATTTACAAGCAATCCGGAAGATTATGCTGGTGTACATAAGACGCAGGACGCACTGACCGATCGAATGATTACACTAAAGCTCGACCATCATGATGCAGAAACCGAAATAGCGATCACACAGGCAAAGTCTGGTCTATCCAGAAGCGAAGCACAAGCCATTGTGGGCATGATTCGCGAAATCAGAACAATCGGTGCCAATGCCTCGCGCCCCACAATCCGCGCCTGCATTATGTTGTCGCGTTTAGTTGCAATTCGAGGCACTGCAATCGATGCATCTGATCCCGTCTTCCGAAAAATATGCCACGACGTGGTGAACATGGGTGCCGGTTCTCTGAGGCAAGATCATCATGGACTTATCAGCGACCAAATTGACATTGTTATTCAAAAATTTTGTGCTGTCGTAAAAAAGAGAAGTCGTGTTTCAGCAAAAAGTTTGCGAACATCAGGCCATCCCGCTTAAAAATAATCAAGAAAAATTTCGAATGAAGGGGCAATCAAGATGAGAAATGTGCATGCTAGAGTAATGCCAGCTCGATCAATTTCTGTCATCGCCGACGCGCGCCGAACCAAAACATCGTCTGGGGTTTTACTTGAATTATCCATGCTTGAAATGGAAAAGCAGCGGCATGTTGACGAACTGATGCGTATTCAGCTTCGCGGCAATGCCATCAGTGGGCGCGTTGCAGAGATTGAAATAAGGAAAAAATATCTTTTTAGCCTCATAGAACAGCCCGATTCCAGGTTGGTGAGTGTTCTGCCAGTAGACGCCTTAGTCAGCTATAACGCGCTGCCTGGGAAGTTTAAAAGCCGTCGCTTTTCATACTAACCAACCATGGCACCCGTTTGCCCATCTGGTCAGTTTATGTATATCTATGCCATTACTAAACGGCTCGATCAAGCTGCGGCTGACTGCGTTGCTTCACCTTGCCAGCAGCAGGTTGATATCACCTTTACATCTGATTGCGCGACAACACTTCCCGCTACGGGAATCAATGGAACGCCGGTCACCATTGTTTCAGCGGGTGCACTTTCAGCGGTAGTCAGTGCAATGCCATCCGCACGTGTGCGACCCGAGCGCGCGAATTTAACGAGTCACAACCAGATTCAAAAGAATTTGATGGAAACACATACTGTTTTACCAGTTGCGTTCGGCACTATTGCGGATAGTCCCGGTGCAGTGAAAACATTTTTGATCGAGAACGAGAAAAATTTTATCGGGCAGCTCGACACGCTTGATGGAAAAATCGAAATGGGTTTACGAGTGCGCTTTGATGTCTTGAACGTATTTGAATTTTTCGTGCGTTCTTATCCTGAATTGAAAGCATTACGTGATGCTGTATTTGGCTCGGAAAAAGAACCTGATTGGGAAGTAAAAATAGAATTAGGAAGAAAATTTGAAAGACTTCTTGAAAGAGAGCGGAATTTATGCACTGTACGCATCATGGAAGCCATTTCATCTGCTTGTACCGATACCAAGCGCAATCCACCACGGAATAATCATGAAGTTTTAAATATTGCTTGTCTAATAAAACGCCAAGATGCGAAACAACTTGATCATTCTGTCTCAGAGATTGCGGATCAGTTCGATGAACATTATGTGTTCGACATGACCGGTCCATGGGCGCCGTATAACTTTGTTCATCTCGATCTAAAGATATAAAACCCTCATGCTTCTTCTCGATAATTTATTGTTATCGCCATTGAAAGGCTTGAAGTGGGTCTTCGAGAAAGTACACGAATTCGCGCAACAGGAGATCGATAGTGAGGCGGAAAAAATTAAGCATTCATTAAGTGAAATATATTTGCAGCTTGAAGCGGGGAATATTACCGAAGAAGAATTTACGAGTGAAGAAAAAGTACTTCTTGATCGTCTGGATGAAATATGGGAGCGTGAAAATATGTCCTATTCATCGCCTCAAAAAAATAGCATGAACGAATTGGATAGCAAAAATTGATGCATGAGACTGCTGTTTAATACCAAAATACGGAGAATTTTATGCCAGGGAAAATAATAGTTGACGATATAGATTCTGTCGCTATAACCAGCAACTGTGCTATTCCTCCTGGTGAAGATCCTGCAATTGACTGCCTTATTCTTGACCGACTTCTTCGCATGGCTCAGCACTATCGACATGAAGGAAAACAAAAGCAGGCGATGGATATTTACTGGTCCATCCTTGAAGACCATGCCGACACCATGCAATCCCATATTGCACGCCTGTCCCTTATAGATATCGCACAGACTTATGATTTTGAAGGCGCGAGGCATATGGCGCGCGCCATGTATGATCGGCTGCTCAAAACCTGACCCGATATGCCTTTCAATCATGCTGAAATAGATGCCAATAGTCCGTCATTGTGCGAAGTCCTGGATCGGGTGTTGAACAAAGGAGTCGTCGTGGCAGGTGAGATCGTCATTTCGGTAGCAGATATCGATTTGATTTATGTGGGTATGACGTTGACACTGACTTCGGTAGACACTGCCAATAAATTGAAATCTACGCCAGATTCTGGCAACAAAAAATGACAGAGCCGACAGAGACGCGGGAATCACCACGTATATCGCTCGACCCGGAAAACGTCCGCAAAGGCTTAGGCCAGCTTGTCCTGACTTTGGTTGAATTGATACGCCAGCTACTTGAAAAGCAGGCAATACGGCGTATGGAGGGGGGCGACTTGTCAAAGGAGGAAATTGAAAGGCTTGGTCTGACTTTTCTGAGGCTAAACGACGAAATAGAATGGCTGAAACAGGAGTTCGGACTCTCGGATGAAGATCTGAATATTGATCTTGGCCCATTGGGGAAGCTGATTTAGGAGAGATATATGCAATCGCACGTAAACACAGTAGCGCATTCTACCGATTCGGCCACCCTGGCTGATGTACTGGAACGCATACTAGATAAGGGTGTCGTGATTGCCGGGGATATCAAAATCAAGCTGGTGGATATCGAGTTATTGACCATACAGATTCGCTTGCTGATTTGCTCCGTAGAAAAAGCCCGTGAGATGGGTATGGACTGGTGGATGACAAATACTGATCTGACTTCAGGTAAGCGGCCAAATCCGGAACAGGACGAATTATCTAATCTTCGTGCAAAAATTCTCAAGCTAGAGAAAGACCTCGCGCACTATTCCATTTTGTCGGAAAAGGTGCACGCAAATCCACATAAAGCAGAAACACATGAATAGGCTGCACTCGGAGAATACTTTTAATTTAATGATAATTGTTGACCATAAATGCTCCTTTCAGAAAAATGACCTGCTTTGCGCACTCTATTTATCTCCATTGTCTTGCGGCTCCTGATTGTATTGAGACAGTTCATGAATTGTCAGGGAAAATTGAGAAAGACGGCACCTCGCGGAACGCCCTTTCATGCATAGAGCAGAATGGCATTGTGGCTGTCATTGAAGAGGTCGATGCAAGGGAGTTTAGTCCTCCTAACCTTCAGTCTGTGGCATGGGTGGGCGAGCGCGCCTGTCATCATGCATCGGTGGTGGAAAAAATATTGCGCACTTCACCAGTCATGCCCGTTAAATTCGGTACGATATTCGACTCGGCGGAAAGCGTGCTTCGCTTTCTCACCGTGCACCAAAATCCTATCTTTGAATTTCTTCAAAATTTTCGGGGAAAATCGGAATGGGGCGTCCAGATTTTTTTAGATACCGAGAAATCGCGGTCACGGTTCAGCGAAAAAGAGCCGGGATTAAAAGGGCTGACTTGCCCGATGGAGTCGACGCCGGGAATTCAATATTTGCAGAAGAAGCAGGCAGCGACACTGCTTGAGAAAGAGTGGCATTTCTGGATAAAAGAAATCATAAACAGCATAAGTAAAACGCTTCATGACTACGCAGATGCGAGCGTTAAGTTGTCTCTTTCATCCGACAAACTGAACAGTCGCCCGGCGGGACTGGTTTTCAACACCAGTTTTTTGATAGATGAAAATTGCTTACCTGTTTTTAAAAAAAGCGTGGCAGACTTGAACGCTATTCGTGTGGAGGATGGGCTGATTATCAGGTTTATCGGGCCGTGGGCGCCGTATCATTTTTGTCCTGAGTTAAGCGGGCGCTAACGGTAGTTTGTTGAAAAAAGTTTGCCGCGCGCCCGGTCTTGAAAGGGGAGCGGCAGATTAAGCTGCGGCTGTACCAAAAGCCGTCGAAACAAAAACGCCTCACTACCAGGCCAAAGGGTTTTGTTGAGACCGATTTGCAGCCTCGTAGCAAGCGATTTTTGAGCGCTTGCGGTGGTGACCGAGAGAGGGCACGCGCGCATAATGTGCCGGCCTATGTGCTTTTTCATGCCACCCACTGCGCGAGATTGCCAGGGCCGTGCCGGCGTCACGCAATGATTTGGGGCTAGTCTCTGACGTGGGTGAAAAAAAGCGGGACAGTTGCGGTGCGGAGATCATTGCGCTGGTGGGTGAGATGGCGCACGCGAGCTCACGTTTAGTCATCCCTTCATCGTGCTGCCTTCACATCATTGTTTGGTAAACACCAGATCCCACACACCGTGCCCGAGCTTGACGCCACGGTGCTCAAATTTGGTTACTGGCCGATACGCTGGCCGCGCCGCAAAGTCCGGTACCGTGTTGATAAGTGCAGACTCAGAACGGAGTACGGCCAGCATTTGCTCAGCGTAGTCTTGCCAGTCTGTCGCACAATGCAGATAACCGCCGGGCGCAATGCGCGAAGCCAGTAGTGCAACGAATGGGCCTTGTATGAGCCGCCGCTTGTTGTGGCGTGCTTTGTGCCAGGGATCCGGGAAAAACACGTGCACCCCCGCCAGCGAGGCCGGCGCAATCATGTGCGTGACCACTTCAAAGGCATCGTGCTGTATCACGCGCAAATTCGTGAGCGCGCCCTCACCGATGCGCTTTAACAGACTGCCAATGCCGGGCGTATGCACTTCGACGCCAATAAAATTTTTTTCTGGCATGGCCTGCGCAATGTGCGCCGTGGCCTCACCCATGCCCGACCCAATTTCTAAAACCAGTGGTGCAGCCTGCGCGAACGTCGCTGATGCATCGAGCAACGCTTTGGTGTAAGGAATCAAAAAACGCGGACCGAGCGACGTAATGGCTCGGGCTTGTGCCTCCGACAGCCGACCGGCGCGGGTCACGAAGCTTTTGATGCGGTGTTCGGCGGGGTCGTAAAACAGGGCTTTATCGGTGCTGCTGGTGTGGGATTCTGACATGCCGTACAGTGTGAATTGTTATGTTTGGAGACGGATAACGCGCTGGAGCGGGTAAACGGAATCGAACCCTCCTATGACGCTTGGGAAGCTGCCGTTCTGCTAGTGAACTCTACCTGCGTGGGGCGAAGTTTACCGGAACGACACCGGGCTGTGTGTCCGCGTCTTTGTGGGGCACGGCCGACAGTTTTTTCAGGCAGGTCTTTTTTACTGGGTGCCGAGCGTGCCAGTCAACACGGTCATTATCAAAGAAGCGGTACGCGGCCATCGTCTCGCCCCAGTTATGACAAGCCTGCGGGACACGGGCAGCGGGGTCGGTAGCAAACCGTTCCATCCGTGTTCTGGCACGATTGGCACGACGGGCATCGCCCAGATCCCGTTGCGCAAATTCAGTCTCCGCCCAGTAGTTGGCTTTGATCGACATGTTTTCCACCTAAACTGGGAGAGCCAGCGTCGGTTCGGTAAAGTTCAGCTTGTGCGCGCCACACGTTTGCGCTGCGACAGGTTCAGTGTGGTTACAGGAAAGAGGGCGGTTTCAGAGATAGGTATAACGGGATGAATTTAGGTTACCGAGCCTGATTCAGCCGGTGAGGTATGGTCACCATTAAAACGAGTCCACGTTATGAATGGGCTCGGTTTTTATTCAAGGTACCCCATCGCAATATAGGGCGGTCAATCCGCTTGGTCCTCACCTTTACTTTTTCTGACTGACAGGTCTGTAAACATTCGCCTTCTTGTCAACTAAAAAAACCTGCGGCGCCAGCGTTTTCATGGTGAACGGCGCTTCGCAGCCTGCCTGTGTGCGGTAGAGGATGAGTTCTGGAAATTGCTGTGGCTTGAAAAAAACGATGAGCTGACTACTTTCCTGTGCACTTTCGCTAAACACGGAACCGCAACTGCTTATACTGGTGATGACGTTGCCCAAGGCGCGCAACGACGGGGACGGTTTGCCGTTTTCGTCAAACGAGGCGTAAAAGCCTGAGCTGGTTTCGGTGATTCCCTGATTCAGATACGCAGAGCGGATTTCCAGAAGATATTGCTGGCTGCCGGCCACATGGACAGTGAAGTCGTCGACTTGCAATGCGCCCCACGCGCCAAGGCCATCGAGTGCTTTGGCGTGGGACAGTAGTTTCCACTCGTCGTTTGTCCAATTAAATACGGCGATGGCCATGCGTGGAACACAAGCGTGACATTGCGCCCGGTTATTTTCGTTGTCCGGCGCTGGCGTGATTTCTTCAAGGATGAATAAAGCGTTTGTCGTGGCATCCTCTTGAATCAGCTTGCCTAGTACGGCATTGACGGTGAGCTTATCGTTAATTTCAAAGCCCAGCGCAGTGCGCCCTTGCCCCACCCCGTATAAAGACTGGATGACGCTATCGCCTTGTAGGCATGACAACGCTTTTTTATCGTCTGCACAGACCGATATCGACGCTGTTTCCGCAGTCTGCGCATTGGCCAATAATGGCGTGCCGAGCATTACCAAAATAGCAGTAAATGTTTGAATAAATATTTTTCGCATGGTCTGAGCTTTGATGGGGACGTGACTATTTTAATGGGGCTTCTGCTTCCTACTGGCAGGCACAGACAGCGCCGTCATGTTGAAATAACCGAACTGCTCTGATCAGATTTTACACCGGCGCTGGCGGGTTTGAATGAGGCGATTAGAATGCGCGCTGTTGTCTACCGTGAAATCAACCTAGTGATAAGAATTTATGCGCGCTTCAGTTATTGGCAACTCCCTGCACATAATCCTGGCGTTGCCGAACCTGTTGACCCAAGCCGGATTTGAGGTAGATTGCCTTTCCACTCAGCGCATCTTAAAAAGTATGGCATCGCTCAGGCATTTTCTTCCTGTCACGCAGTTTAAGCGCATGCCCGAAATGGCAGCGGTTGTCATGCGCAATTAGTACGATCTCGTGATTGTCGCGGACGATCTCAGTGTGCACGCTATCCTCGCGTCTTCACTGAGCGACGCCGATAAACTGGCGCTATTGCCGGTGACGACGGTCAGTGATTTCAGTCATCTTTGTTTAAACATCGTTCGGTCATGGTGCTGGCAGCAGCACGATATTGCCACTCCCGCGTTTCTGGTTGTTCAGGACAGAGAAGCGCTACACGGCGCGGCTAAAAAAATGGCGTTTCCTTTCATGCTGAAGGGCGATTTTTCTAGCAGTGGTCGACAGACTTATGCCTGCGCAAGCCAGACTGATGTCGCTGTCATGCTGCAGCATTTTGATGCTTATCCGGCACGTGTCCAACAGAAAATTAGTGGTGAAGACATCGGGATTGAAGTCTTTTACCAGCGGGGCGCATGGATTCATTTTGCTTACTCGCGGGTCTTAAAGACAGAAAACAACCGCAAATTCGCACCGTTCAGAATACGTGAATTTACGCAGACCGGCGCAGTGCCATCCCGACTATCCGCAAAAAATGATTTTGCCGTACTTTTTACGGATGAAATTTTGGGAGCTGGTGAGCAATCGTTACCGGGTATGGCGATATAGGGCGTTATATGGCGTGGGACGCCGTCGCCCTCTATGCGCTCGTCAAAACAAGGGTGCGTCCGCTGGTAGCGGTGGTAAATCGGCGCAGCTATCGCAGAAAATTGCAAACAGGCTTTTAAGCTTCCCGGCAAAAGCCGTGCAGACTGTCACTGTGATGACGCTGGATTCCAGTCAGCCACGCCACTGCTTCAGCGACCACAGGCGATCTTCCACAAGGGCCCAGTGAATTCGTCATGATTGCCAAACTCCCACAGCTCAGGCTCGGTGGTTTCGGAAAGTATCTCGCCTGACCCCATTGCTTCTGCGTGCCAGCTGAATTGCAACTGGCGCAGGGCCATGGATTCGCAATCAAATTCGGTCAGGACGCGCTGTGAGGTGTAGGGTTTGCGGTTGACCTTGCGCACGTACGGGGCTTTGTAGTCAAAGACACGCCACATTTCAACCAGGTCACCGTTACGCACGATGTTATCAATATCGAGGTATTGCGCAACGCCTTGGTCTGGGGAGCGGGTGATCAGAACCATTTGCTCAGCATGGGCTATGCTGCACAGGGTAGCGAGGGCAAGGGCGCAGAGAGATTTGAACATGTTATTTTCCTGTTTACCGTTTTATGGATTTATCGTTTTTTCATGCGGTGGCCAATCCGCCATAACACGAGGCCTGTCACAGAAAAGCTGAATTGCCCCGCCGCCAGCCAAAATACTGAGTGACTCAGCAGCGGCGCCATTACCCCTGCTACCAGCGCTGAGAGCATGGTCATCGTAAAGGACTGGCATGAGGCAACGGTGCCGCGAATATGCGGAAACAAATCCAGCACGAGTAGCGTGAGCCCCGGGGCTACCATCGACATGCCCATTGTGTAAAAAAACAGCGGGGCTACGGTCCACGGTAGCGCAGGGGGGAAAAACAGGTGATAGCCGACATTGGCAATACCTGAGACCATTAACAGGCTAAAACCGATGACGACCTGCAAGCCCACTCTGGCGCGTCCGGCCATGCGGTTGGCCGCTAACGCCCCGAGAAAAATGCCGGCCACGGAGGGCACAAACATCCAGCCAAACTGGTTGGCGCTTAATCCCAGATGCACGGTGATGAGTGCAGGCGCGGCGGCGACGTATAAAAAAAGACCGGAAAAATTAAAGGCGATTGCCCCGGCTCTTAACTGAAACAGCGGCGAGCTGAAAATCTGCCGGTAGTTTTGCCAAAGCGATGTCGGGTTAAACGGCTGGCGTTTGGCAAGGGGCAGGGTTTCGGGCAGCTTGCGGTAGCAGACCCACAGCAAAATAACCGTGTAGGCAAACAAGAGCAAAAATATAGCGCGCCAGTTAAGCAGCGTCACCACCCAGCCGCCGATGATGGGGGCAATCGCCGGCGAGATCGAAAAGATCATCGTCACTAGCGACAGCATGCGTTCGGCCTCGGCGCCCGCATACTGGTCGCGAATGATGGCGCGGCCGATCACCACGCCCCCGCCGGCTGATACGCCTTGCAGCATACGAAATACCCAGAGATATTCCACGCTATGCACAGCAGCACAGGCCAGCGAGGCGATGGCAAAGACGGCCAGTGAGACCAGAATGATGCTGCGGCGGCCGAATGCGTCTGACAACGCACCATGCCACAGAATCATCACGGCAAAAGAAAACATATAGGCCGTCAGCGTCTGTTGTACTTCCAGTGGACTGGCGGCAAGTGACTGTTGTATGGCAGGAAAGGCGGGCAGGTAGGTATCAACCGAAAACGGCCCGAGCATGGCAAGGGCGGCCAGCATCAGTGCCAGCAGACTGACGCTGATGCGTAAGGCTGGCGGGCTGTCGTGGCAGTTTTCAGCGGTCATCATGCGCGGCGCCAGACAGGCTTCGACACCAGCTGCAAGCAGGCATCAAAGTCCGCCCATGCAGAGGTACTTTAATTCCAGATACTCATCGATCCCGTATTTCGAGCCTTCGCGACCGAGGCCCGATTGTTTGACGCCGCCAAAGGGCGCGATCTCGTTGGAGATGACGCCCGTGTTGATGCCGACCATGCCGTATTCGAGTTGTTCGGCTACACGCCAGACGCGGCCGATGTCGCGCGAATAAAAATAACTGGCCAGACCAAAATCGGTATCGTTGGCCGCGGCAATGACTTCGGCTTCGGTGTCAAACCGCATCACGGCAGCGACGGGACCAAAGGTCTCTTCTCGCATGACTTTCATAGTGGCGCTGACGTGCGAGAGTACGGTGGGCTGGTAAAACAGGCCGCCTAATGCATGGCGACTGCCACCGGCCTGGAGTAGGGCGCCCTGGCTTAAGGCGTCGGCCACATGGTCTTCGACTTTAGCAACGGCTTGTTCGTCGATCAGCGGGCCTTGGTGCACACCCGGCTCCTGGCCATTACCAACTTTAATCGCGGACGCACCGGCGGCGAGCCTGGCCACGAAGACATCGTAGACAGAGGCGTGGACGTAAAACCGGTTGGTACAAACGCAGGTCTGGCCGGCGTTGCGGTATTTTGAAAGCAGGGCGCCTTCTACGGCGGCATCCAGATCGGCATCGTCGAAGACGATGAAGGGGGCGTGGCCGCCTAGTTCCAGGGCAAGCTTTTTGATGGTCGGCGCGCTTTGCGCCATGAGGATGCGGCCAACCGGTGTGGATCCTGTGAAGGAGAGATGGCGCACGGTCGGGCTGGCACACAGGACTTTGCCGATCTCTATGGATTGTTCGCTGTCGGCGGTAATGACGTTAATGACGCCGGCCGGCAGTCCGGCCCGATGCGCCAACTCGGCTAAGGCCAGGGCTGAGAGCGGGGTTTGCTCGGCGGGTTTGATGACGATGCTGCAGCCGGCAGCCAGTGCGGGGGCGATTTTGCGGGTAATCATGGCAATCGGAAAATTCCATGGCGTGATGGCCGCGCACACGCCGATGGGCTGCCTGAGCGTGACGATGCGGCGGTCTGTCCAGGGGGAGTTCATCACATCGCCATTGACCCGCTTGGCTTCTTCGGCAAACCACTCAATGAAGCTGGCACCGTAGAGGACTTCGCCCCTGGCTTCGGCCAGGGGCTTACCTTGCTCAGCCGTCATGAGCAAGGCCAGGTCATCAGCGTGGGCCAGGATGAGGTCAAACCATTTGCGCAGAATGTGCGCGCGCTCCTTGCCTGTTTTGGCAGACCATGCGGGGAAAGCGGCTTGTGCGGCTGCGATGGCCTGGTGCGCATCGGCGGCACTCATGTTTGGTACCGAGGCGATCGCCACGCCGTCGGCCGGGTTGGTCACAGCAAAATGGGTGGCGGCAGTGACCCATGTGCCATTGATGTAGGCATCGGTGCGAAGCAGATGGGTGTCTTTGAGTGCGGGGCGGCTGGGCGCGACGGGCAACATGCGTGTTTCCTCTAGCGATGAAAAAACAACAGGATAGCGCAAGCAGAACGGTGCTGCCCACTAAGGCGCAGCACCGATACAAATCATCGCTTGCGTTCAGCGCAAATATCGACCGAAAAGGAACCGGTGCGAGCTTGTGGGTACGTACTTCAGGCGTGCATTTCGCAGCATTTTTTTAAAAGGCGGCCTCTATGAAAACTAATTTATTCGGTTCTCGTGTTCAGAAGACACCACAAAAAACAGCGCAACAGACCAAGGCAGGCACGGTCGCTAAAAGGACCGTCACTTTTGGGGGCGTGCCTGCTGAGCGCCCTCCTGTCATGCGCCGTCATGCCGCGGAAAAGATGAAAGAGCGCAAGCGGGCCAGCGATGTTTCAGAGGGCAGCGACGATGCGGCCAGCTCAAGCTGCTGGGAGCCAGAGAGCAGGCCGGTAGCGTCAAAGGAAACTTATCGCTTTTATGCCAGCTGGGAAACGCTGGAAAAATTCCCTGCCAGAGAAGATCAATCAATGAGCACGTCGTCCGGCACCGCATCCGCGCCGTCGCCCTTAACCCAGCCCGGTGATGCCTGTCCGCGCGTGCCTAAATTGGTGGTGCGCGTGCCAAATTTCTCCGCGCCTGTGTCGATGATGCCTTCGCCGGTTGGTACGCCAAGGTCTGAATTGGATCGCGATTCAAAACGGTCACCGGGCCGGCTCAGCTCATTTCGCAAGCTAGGCCGTGAGCTGAGTCGGAAGCTGGAAAATATATCGATGACCAAATCAGATAAATCATCGGCGTCTAGCTCATCACGCGGAAATACCCCGCGTTCACCCCGGAAAATGGATGCTCTGGCTAGTTTGGCGCCGGGCCATCTTGGTGCCTTGGCCAGGCAAATTCAAGACTTGCAGGATGACCCAACATTCCAATCGCTTTCTTCGGTGTCAAAAAAAGTCATTGTGAAGGCTGAAATTCTGGAAAGTCTCCCAAACGATAGCCCTTTACGCAGCCCTGAGGGGGTGGTGCTGTTGCTCGAAGAGGTCAACAGACTGATTGCTATTGAACGGTGCGCTCTCGATAAAGAGATTGATCTGACTGACCCTGCTTTTAGCAGTTTTGTCGCGAGTGCAGCAGATGCGGCTTTTATAAAGCCCTGGGCGCGTGACTCCAGTGATGTCAACGACGAGCTACGCTGCTACTTAGGGTCAGTCAAACCAAGCTTTGCCCGTGATTTCGAACATTCTGATTATTTTTTCCGGCAGCCAAATGGCGCGTTACAAAAGCTCACATCGATTGACGCGTTTCTTGCTAGCGTTAAACCCGCTAAACCAGGCGCACAGGACGATTTTCCTATGGTTGTGAGTAATATTGCTTCGCAAAATCTGGGCAACTTTATTAAGAACGTCCTATTTCTCCGCCAGGACAGTAACGGCGTGTCACAGTCTGTGCTTAAAAGCAGAGACGGCACACCCCTCATGCCGCTTGCCGTTGTCAAAGCATCGTATATCTTTAGTAAAGATGAAAGCGATGCCATTACGATTGACTATACGTGGTCAAGCTCGACAGAAATTAACGGGGCAAAAGAAATGCGGGCCAAAGAGATGACGGGAGAGTTTAAAAGTGTGCCGATAGAACGCGCAAGTATGGAGATCAAGGTGCGTGCCCGTGTCGAAGCAAGTGGATCATGGACCGTATTTGATCCGCACATTCGCGCCAAAGGCTGGGGCTGAGCACGAATGTGACGAACACGTTTTATACCTTTAATCAACGCCGGTTGGAGCCCGCGACCATATCAAAGCGGAACAACCGGCATTCAATCGCGCCGTTGAAAAACGGCGTT
>Ga0105050_10006477_pt1 | contig 14511 bp, 12 predicted proteins | sample FRY01_FD_78088 | JGI IMG/M metagenome (GOLD analysis project Ga0105050, IMG submission 78088) | Freshwater microbial communities from Lake Fryxell liftoff mats and glacier meltwater in Antarctica - FRY-01 | ecosystem: Environmental > Aquatic > Freshwater > Ice > Glacier meltwater ... | reverse complement strand
TTCAACGTCTGCTGCCAAATCATTGGACGCAGGAGCGGATGCCTGCAAAAATCCACCGCCCTGTTCCGAGGTCGAAAGACCGAAATCGAACCTCACCCTTGCCACTAAAATTCAAGCAGAACCACTTTCGCAAGCGACGCCCGGAGCATGGGGAGCGGGACGATTTTGTTTGCAGTGATTCGTCATGGTGGGATCGTGGTGACGGGCACACGCCTTGCGTTCTGCCACTATCGTGTTCGACGGAACATAACAAAGGCTGTCCGCACGACTGCGGCCTTTGTCTCGACCACGAGCAATACACTTGCATCGGCTTGGTCGAGTTGACCGACCGATGCAATCTGTCATGCCCGATGTGCTTTGCCTCCAGTGGCCCCGGTGGTCGCGATCATTCAATGGAAGATATCATCCGTAACTTGATCGTTTGATCACGTTTCCTGACGTCATTCGAGGATTGGCGCAAAACAGCCGCGGCGCGGTGACGGAGCAAGATTTTTCTCTCCCCTGCCGTGTGCGCATCCGAATTGCCATCAGATTCTGCTCGCCGTACGCGATGGTGATTCCATCGTGCCGCTCTCGCGTGCCGCCTCGGTTCGAGACAACCTCGATTTGATCGCCGGAGGGATCAGCTAGCAAAACCCTGGACCGCAACCATGGGTTGTTAATTTGTTTCGGTTAAGCAATTTCTGCAGATTGTTTCAATTCTGCGGCCATGACAGGACGATGAAGAAGGCGGAATGGATTTTGTCTCATGAAAGGATGATGCCTCATGGCCTCTGCTCAACCGTACCGCGGATCGTCTCACGCCGTTGCTTTGGTTTTTGGAATCGCAATGCTCGCTTCGGGTTGCTGCGGTCCCATGGCATGCGGACCCATGGGTTGTGGTGCGTCCAGCAACGGACCACTCATGATCGGCGGATGCGGTGGCAAGTGCGGAAGTGGCTGCGATGGATGCGGCGAGACCTACATTGACGAGTGGATTAACCATCCGCCGAGCTGTGATCACTGCGACAGTTGCGGAAATCAGAACGGCGACAGTTGCGGCTCATGCCGTCCGATCTTCAGCGGCTTCAAGAGTCTGTGGGGATATCGCCGTGACGGCGGGTGTGACAGCGGCTGCAGTGCCGGATCATGCGGTTGTGAAACCGGTTCGTCTTGCGACGGTGGTTGCGGTGGTTGTGATAGCTGCGGCGGTGGCGGCGGCGGTGAGCACTTCGCAAGTGCCGAAATGGGTTATCACTACGTCGACTCAAACCACGCGATCCCGATGCCTCGCCAACCCTCTTTCGCAGCTCAAATTGTCGAGGCGAAACCAGCGATCAAGCCATATCAGCCTCAGCGGACGAAGCAGATCTTTCGTCCAAAGAATTCCGTAGCGGGCGGAATGCCTCAGCCCAGTAACCGCTAAATCGCATTTGCCGCGATGGGAGAACGGCGCAAGATAGCGGATCTCCACGCAGCCGATTAAGCAGCTCGCACGAGCTCATTCTCAACCGCTTCGATGAATGAAGCGCTGACCGTTTTGGCTCCCGCGTTTGCGGCGGCAAGCAATGCAAGGTCAGCCATGGCGGCAATCATCGCTACTCGGCCATCGGTCAACTCATGAAGCCTGACGATTGCGGTATCATCAAACAACTGCAACCTTGCCCCCGCGGCGGCAACGGCAAAACGCATATAGCCGATCGTGTCCTCAAGGCGGAACGCATCCAAATCGATCCGTAGGGGACAGAAATCAAGTGCATCTTGCAGGCTGGCCGCATTTTCAAGAGTCGTTCCCAAAACAATCGCAAGCGAGGGAGCGATGCCCGCCAACTCTGCTGCTGCTTCCGCGGTTGCCGCGTCACAACGATCGATCAGCCACAACGTCTTCACTTGGCTTCGGCCGAGAGCACGAATTGATTCGTCGATCCGTTGGGCCAATCGATCCGAAAAGGGGTCGACCGACATCGTGACGGCGAGTCTGGCCAATGCCGCGCGCCTCGTATTCACTCCGCCCGCCGTCATCACGGCCTGAACCGCCGTCCCGCCCATGCCTGAGGTGGTGGTCAGCCGCCGAAGCATCGTCGTCACGCCGCAACCACGATGACTCAACATGATGGCGCTGCGACTGGCCGAGCGGATCATGTAATCCACCCGCGCGGTCGCTTCCCGCTGTGGATTGCCTGAAAAAAAAGCGTCGTACGTGGTCACCGGAGCAAACGGGCTTCGTAGAAGCGACCAGTGTTGGAGAAAATTCATGGGTCGTAAGCTCGAACAAGGCTGCAGTGACATGAAGCGGGCAAAATCTTTGCCTGACTAAAAAAAAGCCAGCAAAGAAAGACAACGTGACGCCGATTGCCCTGCACGACATCCGACGATCATTCGTTAAAATCGGCGTCGCGGAATGATCTCATTGATCCTTCCATGACCGCCGTCAAACTCAACCGAACCGAAACAAGGTCGCGATGACTCACCGCTACTTCGCTGTGCATCTGCCTGCCCAAGGGGGCATCGTTACGCTCGACGAAGCTGAATCTCACCACGCCCTCAAAGTCATGCGAGCAAAAACGGGCGAATCAATCACGCTGTTTGATGGCGCCGGAAACGAATGCGCCGCAACGATCGAGACCCTTGGACGGCGTGAAATCATCTGCAAAACCTCAGCAGCATCGCCGCTCGATCGCGAGAACGCGGTCACGTTGACGTTTGGCGTTGCGATGCCCAAGGGCGATCGTTCGAAAGAATTGGTCGAACGATTGACCGAACTCGGCGTCAATCGACTCGTGCCAATTCATTGCAAACGCACACAGTGGCCTGTTCCCGATAACGCGATTCAAAAGTGGCAACGCGTGGTCATCGATGCCTGCAAACAATCGCAACGAAATCACTTGATGGAAATCACCGCACCCCAGAATCTCACGTCTTGGCTTGCGACGGTAAATGAGTCGCCATTGATTTCACGATTCATGGTCCATCCTAACGATCGCGTTGCAACCCCGGAATCAAACGTCGTTCCCGCGACCGAAATCCATGCCGTGATCGGTCCCGAAGGCGGATTCAACGATCAAGAAGTCTCGCTTGCCGACACCCATGGCTGGAAACGATTGTCACTGGGCAATCGAATCTATCGCATCGAAACCGCCGCGATCCTGGCAACGATTAAACTTGCCGGTTTGTAAATGGCACGCCACATCGCCACTGACAAGAATTCGTGGCATTATCGGGCTATAAATGGTTTACGCCGAAGCGTTCCCGCACCTTCGATCTCTCAAAAAAAGAACCTGCTTCCCTCATGAAATTCTTACTGTTCTCCGACCTTCATCGGGACACCCAAGCTGCCACAGCCTTAGTGAAAGCCGCCAAAAATGTCGACATCATCATCGGTGCCGGTGATTTTGCAAATCGCCATGAGGGGCTTTCCGACACGCTGGACATCCTTTCCGAAATCGCCAAACCCGCCGTGCTGGTGCCTGGCAATGGCGAAACGTTTGAAGAACTTCGTGAAGCGGCTTCGGTTTGGAAAACCGCGAAGGTGCTGCATGGTGATGGCTGCACCATTGAAGGGTTTCCCTTCTGGGGATTGGGCGGCGGCATTCCCGTCACACCCTTCGGCGAATGGAGTTACGACTTCAGCGAAGCGCTGGCCGCCGAGATGTTGTCCGAATGCCCAAAGACCGCGATCCTTATCGTTCACTCGCCGCCCCTTGATACCGTTGACCATGACAGCACCGGGCGTATTCGCGGAAGCGAAGCGATTCGAAAAACGATCGAAACCAAGCATCCCAAGTTGGTCGTCTGCGGTCACATTCACAGCGACTGGGGCAAGCAAACAAAACTGGGCGATACGATCATCATTAATGCCGGTCCCGGCGGAATCGTGATCGAGTTGGATTAATTTCGAGTTGGATTAATTTCGAGTTGGATGGTTGAGGTTTGCGTTCACGATCCCCAAGGATCTGAACCAACCACACACGGTTGCCGCGTTACCCGTGACCAATCGAACGATTCGACTAGCTCGCGGGCGGTAAGCGGATAGAGTGTATTGATCAACCCCGCGCTGAATGCGGCCCAGCCGATAATCTGTTCTGGCGTGACGCCACGCTTACGATATTCACTCAATCGCGTATCACCATGTCGCTTGGCAAGCCGCCTGCCATCGATGCCAACGACAAGCGGAACGTGGCTGTAAGCAACCGATTGCAAACCAAGAGCTTGTTGCAAATCAGTTTGGCGAAAAGCGCTGGCGAATAAGTCGTCACCGCGCACAACCTCGTTGACGCCCATCGCATCATCATCCACGACGACCGCAAGCTGATAAGCGGCTTGCAAATTCTTTCGCGTCACCGGGAAATCTCCCAGTTGTCTGGCAACATTGATCGTGACTTCGCCCTTCAATCGATCGACAATGGTTAACGGAACATCGGTCGCGCGAAATCGCCAGCAATAACTGCCTTCGACGGGCATCTCGTCGCCAAGCTGCCAGTTCGCACAGGTGCTGGGATAGACGGGCCCATCGATCGCTTCGTGCGGCGCGCTGGCGGCGGAGTCGATGTCGGTGCGAGTGCAAATACAGGGGTAAACACGATCCGTTTGGATCAAGGAATCGAGTGCGGATTGGTAAACTGAAACGCGTTCGGTTTGGATGTACGGCGGATGCGAACCACCGACATCGGGCCCTTCCTCCCAGTCCAATCCCAACCATCTCAAGTCATCAATCGCTTGCTGCATGGCCCATGGTTTGACGCGCGGCGAATCGATGTCTTCGATCCGCAAGATCACATGTCCGGATTGGTTTCGAACTGACAACCAGGCGATCAAATAAGTGCGTGCGTTGCCGAGATGCTGTGCCCCGGTCGGCGACGGCGCAAGACGTCCGGTGATGGTCACCTCAAAATTCCGCGTTGCCAGGCGTTCTTGGGAACGGGATCACATCGCGAATGTTCGCCATGCCAGTGACATACTGCACCGCGCGTTCAAGTCCCAGTCCGAAGCCCGCATGCGGGACGCTGCCGAATTTTCGCAGGTCGATGTACCACCAATAGTCTTCCTGCTTCAATCCCGACGCTTCCATTCTCGCCAGCAGCGTATCCAGGCGATCTTCACGTTGGCTGCCACCGATGATCTCACCAACGCCCGGAACCAACACATCCATCGCCCCGACGGTTCGTTCGTCGTCGCTTAGCTTCATGTAGAAAGGTTTGATCGACGATGGGTAATCGGTCAGGATCAACGGCCCACCGACATGCTTCTCGGTCAGATACCGTTCATGTTCGGCTTGCAAATCGATGCCCCAAATCACGGGATAATCGAATGTCTCACCGCACTTTTCCAGCACCGCGACCGCGTCGGTGTAGGTCATGTGCGAGAACGGTGTTTCGACAACTTTTTGAAGTTGTTCAATCACGCCCGGTTGGATGTGGTCGTTGAAGAACTTCATGTCCTCGCCACAGCGATTCAAGCAATCCCCGAAAATACGTTTGAGGAACGACTCCGCCAACTTCATATCATCAGCGAGATCAAAGAACGCAGCCTCCGGTTCCACCATCCAAAATTCTGCCAAGTGACGCGACGTATTGCTGTTCTCAGCGCGGAATGTCGGACCAAACGTATAAATTCGCCCCAGCGCGGTGGCATAAGTCTCGCCCTCCAACTGGCCGCTGACCGTCAAAAATGCCGGCTTGCCAAAGAAGTCCTGAGAGGGATCAAGCGGTCGATTGCTGCCCGCTAACTTTTCAAGGTTGAGCGTCGTAACGCGGAACATTTCGCCCGCACCTTCGCAGTCGCTTGCCGTGATGATGGGCGTTTGCAAATAGAGGAAGCGGTTGTCTTGAAAGAATTGGTGAATCGAATCACAGATCTGGTTGCGGACTCGCATCACCGCGCCGAACGTGTTGGTACGGCCGCGAAGGTGGGCCCACTCGCGAAGCTTTTCAAACGAGTGGCGTTTCTTTTGAAGCGGGTACTCTTCGGCATCACACCAACCGATCACACGAACTTCCGTTGCATGAAGTTCCGTAGCTTGTCCCGCGGCGGGTGACTTCAGCAGATTGCCTTTGATGCAGACGCTGCATCCGACGGTCAGCTTTTGGATTTCGCTGGCGTAATTGGAAAGTTCCCCCGGTACAACCACTTGTAAATTGCCGAACGAGCTTCCGTCGTTGATTTCGAGGAAGCTAAAGCCACCCTTTGAATCACGCCGGGTTCGAACCCATCCGCGAATTTCGACGTCGTCGCCGCTGGAACCTTCTTGTCTCGCATCGCTGACCAATAACCAATTCATCGCACTCATCACTCCGTAACCGAGGCCACCTTCATCCGATTCTTACCGACAAACGAAACGATACCGATGATCGCCAGCGTCACCAACACCACCAGTGCCGCGGTTCCGATGGGGAAACCAAACGCAGTTTTGCCGATCATTCCCCAAGCCGAACCGAAACCAGCCACCAGCGTCGCGGTGGACATTAGCAAATTCCAAACCCAGCGAGAAGCTCCCCGAGGCATCGCATCACCAAGCGCCAACTTGGAATTCATCAGCAGTAAGAAGGTCAGGTAAGCGATCGGCAATACGGCTCCCGCGATCACTGATGTGGGTGTCGCGAGTGCTGGAGCAGCGCTGGCCCAATAAAAGGGTCCCAGCATGCCGACTGCGGGAAGCAGTGCACCAATGCGGAAAGTCATGCCTCCGGAATCCACTCCCAACATTTCACACACGGCGACGCCATTGATCACCATCAGCATGATGATGGTGGAAACTGCCATGCCAACCACACCGAGGCCGAAGAGCGTTTGTGACACGCGATCACCCACGAGCGGTTGGAGCGTTTTTGCGAGTGCTAAGTTGTCACGACCGGCCAACATCGCGGCTAGGCGGCGGTCGGCTTCGGGTAACGCGGCACGAGCTACGGCAAGTTTTTCAGGATCGCTTTTGATCGCAACAAAGTCATCACCTTTTTCGGCTGCGAGTCGGTCATCAACGATGCGGTTGTAGTCGGCTGCTTCTTTCCCTTGTCCGGTGGCAACCTTCGCCAGAACGTCGTCTGGTTGAGCGTGAAACTGACTCGCCGCCGCGATCACGACACATCCCGTGGCGGCAACAAACGGCACGATCAATCCGATGCCCAAGTCGTAGATTGCCAAACCGCGATGCTTCTGCTTCCAATTTTTTCGCAGCATCGAATAAGGCAGCAGAAACGTCATGTTGATCCCGACCGCCGTCGCAAAGGCGGTGATGATGACGTCTTTCTGAGTGGATGAAATCCGGTCGTTCCACCATGACGACATCGAGCCGGTCGCATCGATCGAACCACGAAGTGATGGCGCAGGTTCGAAAAGCGAGCCGGGATTGGGAATCATGCCCGCGAAGATTTTACCCCAGGGCAACAGGTCACTTGCCGTCATGGCCGCCACAACACCAAAGAAGCTCAGCACCACGATGCCAACCAAAATCTTTAGGATCCACTCAAAGATCCAGATGCCTCGACTGCCGGAATTGTAGAACCAGACGACGATATACCCGGTCACGAACAAGGAAATCGTAACGGGCATCGTGTAGGACGATTCGCCCAGGGAAGGAATCAGATTTTGCTGGACCGCGGCAGTGCCCAAGGCATACTGCGGCAATGACCAAACCACATTGGCAAGCATCGTCGCAAACAACCACGCCCAAGCAAGCGCAGGGCTTACGTGTTCGCGGATCAGATCAAAGGGTTTTCGTTGAGTCGACAACACGATGTAACTGATCGCGCTCAACATGATAACGCCAAGCACCATCGCCATCGGCTGCAGCCACATGACGCCGAAGCCCATCAGCACGCCGAGATAAAGCGATCCGGCCAGCGAACCGCCACCAAGGGTGATCGCCCCTTGAAGCCATCCGGGGCCGGTGAGACTTGTCCAGATCGCGATCTTCTTGGGTAGAGACGCGGTCTCGGCTTCATCAAGTAATCGTTCAAGTCGATCGTCGTTTTTTATAGCCATGATAAGAGTCGCTGACGGAGCACAGCGCAGGGATAAAAGTAGGCGGGAAGGATGAGTTCATCGGAATGCACGGCGCAGGGATCGCGGCGTCCGCTTCCAGAGATAATTCACATGCATTTACGAGTCAAATGTCGCTTCGCCGGACAGTAAAGCGACGTGTTGATGATAGCCGAAGAACACCGCCGCAAGGCGTCGCTATACCAGTTCATGCTCGGAAAGCATGCGTTCGGCATCCAGCGCCGCCATGCATCCCGTGCCCGCTGACGTGATCGCTTGGCGGTAGTAATCGTCCGCGACGTCACCCGCGGCGAAGACGCCTGGAACGCTGGTGTACGTTCGAGCCGGCGTGGGCCAGCGGATGTAGCCCTTGTCAGTCAACTCCACTTGATTGCGCAAGAAAGTCGTGTTGGGCGTATGGCCAATCGCAAGGAACAAACCATGGATTTCAACGGTCCGTTCTTTTTGCTCTTTATTCTGGATCAAACGCAAGCCCGTGACGCCCGCCTTGTCTTCACCCATGACTTCGAGAACTTCGTGGTTCCAAAGGATCTCGATCTTCTCGCTTCGAAAGGCGCGCTCCTGCATGATTTTGGACGCACGAAATTCAGCTCGCCGAACAACCAAATAAACCTTCGAAGCAAACTTCGTCAAAAAAGTTGCTTCCTCGATTGCGCTGTCACCACCCCCAACGACCGCCAGCGGCTTGTTGCGGAATCGAGGCAGCGCACCGTCACAAACGGCGCAAGCGCTGACGCCACGATTCTTGTAAGCATCTTCCGAAGGGAGGCCGAGGTAATTCGCTCGAGCACCGGACGCAACAATCAAAGTGCGGCAATGAAACGTACCGCTGTCCAGCGTCTCGATCTTAAAAACGTCGGAAGAGAAATCGGTTCCGGTCACATCGTCGGTGATGATCCGCGTCCCGAAATTGCGTGCCTGCTGACGCATCAGGTTCATCAGTTCCGGCCCCGTGACGGCATGCTCCTCTTCGCTGATCGGGGGCAATAAATATTGCTGTTCCGCGTCGATGGCCGAGTCCATAAACGCCTTCAAATTGCCCGAAGGAAATCCAGCGTAGTTCTCGACTTCGGTCGTGAGCGCCAATTGCCCCAGCGGCAGTGTGCCTTGTTGACGGTTTTCTTCCGTCATCGCGCCTTCGAAAACAAGCGGTTCCAGAGTCGCGCGAGCGGCATAGATGGCGGCACTCCAGGCAGCCGGACCGCTGCCGATGATGATCGTTTTTTCAACTTTGTCAGTCACTGAAAACCAAACCTTCGGAATAAAAGGAAATGCGTTCCCGCAAAAGATACGACCTAAAATGGCCCAGCGGATTCTTGATGGCGTCGCTATTATAGGAGCTTCACCGGATCGCACCATCGCAGCGCCAAATCGGTGGTTCGCAACTCTTCATTCATCAACCCGCCTCGCAAACCACCCCGCAAATCAGCTAATTTTATGAGTACGCTTTGGGTCGCTCTCGCTTCCATGACCGCATTCGTGGTTGCTTATCTAACTTACGGACGCTGGATTGCCAGAAGTGTTTTTGGGGCAAACGCTGCGGCGCTGGTTCCCAGCAAAGAATGCCGCGATGACGTCGATTTTATTCCGACGCGGCGATCGATCATTTTTGGACACCATTTCACCAGCATCGCGGGAACAGGACCGATTGTCGGGCCTGCGATGGCGGTTTTCTGGGGTTGGCTTCCCGCGGTGCTCTGGATCGTCTTTGGTTCAATTCTGATTGGCGGTGTTCACGATCTTGCGGCGTTGATGATTTCGCTTCGCAGTCGAGGGGAAACGATCGGCCAAGCCGCTGGGCGATTGATTTCGCCACGCGCGAAGTTGCTGTTCCTGATCGTTTTGGCACTCGCCCTGTCCGTCGTCTTGGCCATCTTTGGACTCGTCATCGCCAATATCTTCGCCCTCTATCCTGAAAGTGTTCTTAGCGTCTGGATTGGGATGCCCGTTGCGGTTGCGATTGGATGGCGAGTCTATCGACAAGGCGGGGATCTGCTTTTGCCGTGCATTTTTGGGCTAGGAATTCTTTACTGGGGCGTCTATGCGGGAGCCTATTATTTCCCCATCGATCTGGCGAAGTGGCTTCCTTCGGATTCACCCTGGACCTCGCCGGTCGTCGTTTGGACCGTGCTTTTGCTGATTTATGCCGCGTTCGCTTCCGTGCTTCCGGTTTGGATGCTGCTTCAACCACGCGATTACATCAACAGCCAGCAGTTGTTTGTCGCGCTTGCCCTATTGGTCGTTGGTTTAGGTGCCGCATCGTTCTCAGGGAAAGCAGACATTGTCGCTGCCGCACCCGCCATCGCAAACGACGTGCCGGCGGATGCTCCGCCCATCCTGCCGTTTTTGTTCATCACGATTGCCTGCGGTGCCTGCAGCGGGTTTCACTGCTTGGTCAGCTCCGGGACGACGAGCAAACAACTCAATTGCGAAACCGATGCGCAAGCGGTCGGTTACGGAGGCATGTTGCTCGAAGGTGCCCTGGCGGTTTTGGTCGTCCTGGCCTGCAGTGCTGGTATCGGCATGGGGAAGGTGGAGCATGGCACGGACGAAGCCGGCAGGCCCTCTTACTCAAGAGTCGAAACGGGTGACGACGACCAGCGTGCCGCGTGGGCAAGCTATTACCGATCCACCAACGCCGACGGCTCCGCGGGCGGATGGAAATCGCACACCTTGCAAAAACAGCTCGCCGCATTCATCGACGGTGGGGCAAACTTCCTGTCCGCGCTGTCGATTCCGCTTAAGCTCGGCATCGCCATCATGGCGGTCTTGGTCGCAAGCTTTGCGGCAACGACGCTCGATACCGCGGCACGACTCAATCGCTACGTGCTTCAAGAACTCGCCGAATCGATCCATTTCACACCGATGCGAAACAAATACTTTGCGACTCTGATCGCCTGTGGTGTCGGCGGTGTCATCGCTCTGTGCGTGGGTGATCAACCCGGCAAAGGTGGATTGATTCTTTGGCCACTTTTCGGAGCCACCAACCAACTGCTCGCCGGTTTGTCATTGATGGTGGCAACCTTCTTTCTCGCCCGGCGAAGCAAACCCGTCGCGGTCGTCGCGGTTCCCATGATCGTCATGCTAATCATGCCAGCTTGGGCGATGACTTATGACTTGTTTTACAACTGGATTCCTGAAGGCAAGTCAGTTCTCATTGCCTTCGGTTTCGGGATCTTAGCTCTCCAGGCCTGGATGATGTTGGAAGGTTTTCTGATGTGGAAGAAGATCTACGGAATCGAAGAAAAACCAGCTCCCATGCCTTCGGCCGCGAGGTAGAGGCGTTCGCCAGCGCGCCTCCACGCGAATTGAAGCGGCGTTCGCCTTCACGCCGAGATGCCGCACTTTGGCGAGTACGGCTACGCGAATTGTCGCAAAGCACTGGCGATTCTTAACGGTTCTTATTCACGGGCCCAGAGATCGTCACCATCGGCCCGTCGCTTTTCTTTGCAGATGCTTTGGAACAACCGCCGCAGGAACCACAGGAAGTGACCCCTTTTCCGCTGCCGGTCGTGGCGGCGATGACCGTTCGGAAAACGCGAGCGGATAACCACCACACGGCCGCCAGAACGATCATCGCGACGATCAAATTCTCAAGCATCAATCAGGCACTCCTTTAAAATCGCATGCCGATTTGATACGTCAGCATGGCACCAAAATACGCCAGCGTCGTCATGTAGACAAAGCTGAAAATCGGCCAACGCCAACTGTTGGTTTCTCGCTTCATCACCAACAACGTACTGACGCACTGTGCACAAAGGGCAAAGAAAACCATGATCGAAAGCGCCACAGGAATATTATAAACCGGGGTGCCATCGGGCCAAGTCGATGCTCGCAGGGCGTCCATCAACCCCTCGTTCTCCTCGTCGACATCACCGCCAAGTGAATAGACCGTCCCGAGCGTGGCAATGATCACTTCACGGGCCGGGAAACTCGCAATCGCTCCGACGCCAATTCGCCAATCCCAACCCAGCGGCTTCACGGCCGGTTCAATGACATGGCCGAGTTGCCCGAGAAAAGATTCCTCCAGCAAGCGGCCGCTCTCCCCTTGAAGTTCCGTTTGCCAAATCACCAACTGCGCCGAATCAGACTCCGCCGTTTTAATCAACGTCTGCAATTCATGCTGACGCGAATGGTTTCCCGGCAGATAACCCGCAGCCCAAATGACAATCGATGCGGCGAAAATCAACGTCCCCGCGCGAATGACAAACGCCTTGCAGGCTTCGTAAACGCGTAAACCGATGACTCGCCAATCCGGCCATTTGTATTCTGGTAATTCCAGCACCAACGGCGAGGACTCTCCGCGAAGGACCGTTCGCTTCAGCAACCAAGCCGTAGGAATCGCCACAAAGACGCCGACCAAATACATCGCCAACAATACCAAACCACGCAGTGAAACAAAGCCGCCGATCACGGACGTCGCGGGCACAAATGCCGTGATCAAAAGTAAGTAAACGGGCAAGCGGGCCGAACAACTCATGAACGGAGCAACAAAAATCGTGGCCAAGCGATCCCGCGGATTCTCAATTACCCGCGTCGCCATGACGCCGGGAACCGCGCACGCAAACGAACTCATCAGCGGCAGGAATGACTTTCCGCTTAACCCCAGCAGTGACATTATCCGGTCCACCAAAAACGCTGCCCGCGCCATGTATCCGAAGTCCTCAAGGATCGCGAGAAACAAAAACAGCAGTCCGATCTGGGGAACAAAAATCAAGACGCCACCGACACCGCCAATGATTCCATCCACCACAAGGCTTCGCAGAATCCCCGGTGCCAAAACCGATTCAATCAACCCCGACAAATAGCCTTGTGCCGATTCGATGGCGGCCATCGGAATGCCGCTCCACGCATAGATGGACTGAAAAATCAGCAGCATCAGTCCCGCGAAAATGAACAAGCCAAACACGCGATGGGTCAGGATGCTGTCCAGCCAATCCGTGACCCGGTGCGATTCTCGACCGCCGTCACCGAGCACGCCTTCCAACATCTGACGCGACCACGCATAGCGGCTCTGGCATTCGATCTCGTTCAACTCGCCAAGCGTTCGTTTTAAGTCGGCGCGGCCCGTTTCAAGGATCAACTTGGCTCGTTCGCCAGATCGCCGAATGATCGTCTTTTCCGTTTCTCCGCACGCGTCCAACAAGGCTCGTTCGATCAGATAAAGATTGACCCGAGATTCCTTGGCAAGCGTCAAGTTGGTTTGACTGGCAAGCTGCTTTGAGACTCGCGCACTGATCTCGTAGAACGCTGCTGGCAAAGGACGAATCGGCTCAACGGAGGTGGCCGATGTGAGTGCCTCGTGGATCGCCAAACGCAATTGCTCGATGCCTTCTCGCTTCGATGCCGAGATGGCGATGACGGGAACGCCAAGATTCGCAGCTAATGTTTCGCAATCAACCGACAAATCTCGCGAGCGTGCGGCGTCGATCATGTTCACCACCACCAACAACGGACATCCAAGCTCTCGCAGTTGGCTGACGAGGAAAAGATTGCGTCTCAAGACGGTGGCATTGACAACGCAAACGACTAAATCAGGAACCGCTTCGCCAACCGCTACACCGGTCAACACTTCGACGGCAACGAATTCATCGGGCGAGCGTGGGCTGAGCGAATACGTTCCTGGAAGATCAACCAGTTCGACGGTGAAGTCGGAATCAGCAAGGCGGCCGACCTTCTTCTCGATCGTCACGCCCGCATAGTTACCGGTTCGAACCGAAACACCAGAAAGCGCACCAAACAACGTGCTCTTTCCCGTGTTCGGATTCCCAACTAAGACGACACGCCGCGAAGTTTGAACCATGGGTCATGCGGCGATTGAAAAGCGCAAACGATTGGCGGGATGAGACAACATGTAAATGCAAATGAAAATTACTGTGGCGATACAACGACTCGCTGAGCTTCGCGATTTCGTAACGCAATCCGACTGCCGTGAATCATACACTTCAGCGGATCGCCCAGCGGTGCGAGTCGAAGCAAACGGACGGCCTCACCGGGGACAAAGCCCATCTCGCGAAGCCGTGAGGAAATGCTATCAGCACCAGAAACACAAACCACTTCCGCGGATTGACCGGGGGCAAGCATGTTGAGTGTGAACATTGTGTGGCCTGGAAACGAATGAGAGCAAAGTTACCGAGGGGTGTTGCTGTTGAGAATCAGTCTCAGCAACATTCCTTTATCATTGTCTTCGGCGTTTCGCGCGTCAAGGCTTCATCTCATTACATTGATATCGGGGGAGCGAAACGGGCCTGGTGAAACGATGGCGGTTTCGATGATTTTGGCAAGTTCAGTAAGTCATTCTCCCTTCGCGAGTGTCAGCGTCAGCGTCAGCGTCAGCGTCGAGCGTCGAGCGAGGAGAGGGTAGCGATGCCAGCCAGCGAACGTCGCTTTTCTTGCTTAGCTTTATGCCCCCCAAGCCCTGAGAGATCGACCCTGGGATGGTGAAAAGATGGCCAGTTGCGTGGTTTGGGAAGTTTTAGGCTTGAAATACTGTTACGCCCCAACGTATTCGTTTTGTGTCAAACCCACGAAACGAAG
>Ga0105050_10006476_pt1 | contig 14512 bp, 10 predicted proteins | sample FRY01_FD_78088 | JGI IMG/M metagenome (GOLD analysis project Ga0105050, IMG submission 78088) | Freshwater microbial communities from Lake Fryxell liftoff mats and glacier meltwater in Antarctica - FRY-01 | ecosystem: Environmental > Aquatic > Freshwater > Ice > Glacier meltwater ... | reverse complement strand
CGTCGACATCCGCCATCGTCGATAACTGGCTGGACGATCTGGAAAACACGGTTCATCTCTCGTGGAACGTCTAAGGCACTCGAGCGAAGAGTCTCGAGCGACGAATGGTTCAGCCGCTTGATTTCCTCCGGGCCAGTATAAGGCAACAAGACGGTTTGAAAAGCAGAAATGCCAACCTGGCGAAGCAAGTGCACGCTGTTTGATGCCAAGTTCCTTCGACCGCGTGCGACGTGAGAGCTCACCATCGACACAAACGTGTCGGACGTCTGGAATGGCTTGAACCGAGGAGAAGTCGCAAACTTAGCGTGATTCGCGACCGGATCGGCACGACTGATCTCGAACTTAATCCAAATCCGAGGCGACGCGTCCTCTATTTCGAGGCAAACGTCTGCGCGAGGGCTGTAGCCAAGCAAATGCCCGAAATCGGACGAAAGCAACCGTTACTCGCGCCGGCAACCCCAGCGGAGAGGACACTGGGCGGCAAATGCTTCCTGTAAAGAGTTTGCTAAAAAGCCCATTAACGCCGCTCCAATTCGCCCAGTCGAAATAACGAAACGCTGGCTGCTGCCCACAATTGACCGTGTTGCTTTATCCCCGAATCTAAGATTCCCGGGAACTAACAATTCGGTTCTGATCCAACCGTTTCAAGTCGGATGCCTTGGACAGACTCAAGTGCCTCTGGGTGGTTTTCACCACGCATCGGGTAAGACCGGTAACCGTGGGCTAACGCCCTGCGGCTGATGTGGTGGTTCTAGCTTGGTAAGTAACTTCAACAGGTCACTTTGCCTAAACAGGCGATAACCGTTGGCCGGATTTCGACGCATGGGAATTTTTCCGGCTTCCGCCCATTTGCGAAGCGTGTTTTGTGACACACCCAGAATGTCGGCTGCTTCAGCGGTCTTCACATATTCAGTCAATTTCGTCATCGCGTCTTCGCTCTCTGGCTGTTCGCTGGCGCTTTGCAATGATAAAGTCCATAAAACCCTGCACCCCACTGATAGGCCAAAGCAAATGACGACTGCCACTGCCAAGACGATTCAAATTTATCTGCCGACCGGTGAACCGCGAGGCATTCGTATCGCTGAAATTACGACACGTATCGTTCAAGCGGTATTGCTCCCGCGTAGTGATCTAGCACAGGGCAAGCTACGCAAGGAACTAAACCTGCCGGGTATCTACCTCTTGTTCGGCGAGGGCGAGGACGAAGTGAAACCGATCGTTTACATCGGCCAGACCGAAGACGCTCGGAAGCGTTTTGATAGCCACAATAGAACGAAGACGTTTTGGAAAACGGCGATCTTCTGTGTTTCCAAAACACAAAACTTCACGCAGGCCCACATTCGATACTTGGAATGGTATTGCTTGCGGCGAGCGAAAGAGGTGGCACGCTACACGCTCGACAACGGCCAGGTGCCAGAGAACTCAACTTACGTTCCCGAGCCGATGGAAGCGGAACTACTGGACGTCTTTGAAACGATCAGCACTTTAGTTTCGACGCTTGGATACCCAGTCTTTGAACCGCTTGCTCGCAGTGCTAGTTATGGTCCGCGTTTCTTTTGTCGTTCGCGCGGAAGCGATGCGACCGGTGAGTTGGTCGAAGATGGCTTCGTAGTTTTTCAAGGAAGTAAATCCCGAATGGATCCCACACCTTCGATGCCTGAATCAATCGGTAACCGACGCAAGAGCATGCTGGAAGCTGGAATCATCGAGGAGATAGACGGCGTTTACGTTTTCCAACAAGACTATCTTTTTCCGTCGCCGAGCAATGCCGCGGCGACCGTACTCGGTGCATCCGCAAACGGATGGAACGAATGGAAAGACAAAAACGGAGCGACGCTAAGCGAAGTCCATCGCGTTACGGATGATGCGAGCGATAGCGATGACGACCAATAGCGAACTGGCCTAACGACGCCGCGTTCGCTGAACCAACCGATCCATCTACCCAGCAAGCCAACACGCCCGCGAAGTCGCCTTTGTGCGGCCTTGTCGCGGGCGTTTCTATTGGTCGCCCGAGCACGTTTGCCTAACGTTTTCGCCGCGCCAAACAATTCGCGGAATAACTCCGGAACAGCGCTGGATGTGTTTTTGAGACAGAGGTAACTGTGTGGTCCCGCCCGCCACGGTGGCGAACGCGAACGTTTGTTGTTTCCTGGGCTGTGATTCCCAAGCTTCTAGCACTGCTAACCCCGTTTACTCGACTTTCTTTCAATTGTCGGAATTTCCTGAATCGGGATTCCCTGAATCGTTGTTGTCTAATTTAGCCAGGGGTGTCTTCTTTTCGGTGATGACTTCGCACTGCTTCACCATCTGGGCGTTCAAAGCTATGTACGATGACCACTCTTGAGGCAAGTCGTCTTCGTGGAAAATTGCATCGACTGGGCATTCCGGGACACAGGCTTCGCAGTCAATACACTCATCGGGATGGATGTAGAGCATCTGCTCGCCCTGGTAGAAACATTCCACGGGACAGACCACAACGCAATCGGTGTATTTGCAGTCCGAACAAGGTTGGGCAACGACGTGAGTCATTCTAGATCTCCCATTAAGGTTGCTTGACAATATCTCTTTTTGGGCTCATTAGTCGTTTTGGCGTTAGCCACGGTTTTCACCTTCAACCGGGGCTAACGCCCAAACGGCTAATGTTGTAATGTTGATCTCCAGCAGGCTGCCTACACGTCCGGCAACCCGTGACTGGCCAGCAAGATTGATTCAAGATGACGTAGGACTGCGGGGACTTTGACAGCCAAGACGACATCGTTTGCGAAGGCAAAGATCAACATTTTTTTGGCAAGCTCAAGCGGTACGCCTCGAGAACGCAGATAGTAAAGTGCCTTTTCATCCAGTTCGCCGATCGTAGCGCCGTGCGTACAGCGGACATCATCGGCGTAAATTTCCAGCTGTGGCTTGGTGTTGACCACGGCATCATCGGACAACAGAAGTGCTTGATTGCTTTGCTTTGCGTCCGTTTTCTGAGCGTCTTGATGAACGAAAATTTTGCCGTTAAAAACGCCTCGGGCTTCGTTATCCAAAATGCCTTTGTACAATTCATAACTGTTGCAGTTCGGCTTGGCATGATCGATCCGCGTGCGACAATCCATCAACTGTTTGCCAGTTGGCATGTAAAGTCCGTTAAGCGTGGTTTCGATTCGTTCGCCATCAAGCAGGCAATTCAATTCGTTCCGCGCTAAAGAAGATCCGAATGAAAAATAGTGCGAGCGGAAATTACTTTCAGCTTGCTGGGTCACGTGAGTCGCTGCCAGGTGAATCGCTTCAAGTTGCTCATGCTGGAGTTTGTGGTGATCAAGTTCCGCGTTTGTATCGACTTCAATTTGAGTAATCGCGTTGGTGAAGTAAGCGTCTCCAGCACCAAAGTAACTTTCGATGACTGCCGCCTTGCTGTTCTTGCCAACACGGATGAGTATCCGAGGATGGGACACGCCACGGCCTTCGCCGACCGATAGAAAGACCAAATGAATCGGTCGATCTAAAATTATCGAATCGGCGATTGCAATGTTCGCACCGTCATCCAGGAAGGCCGTATTGAGGGCGGCAAACGGAGAGTCGGCGATGCTCAGGTTGTCGCAGAGAATCCCTTTGACTTCATCCGGGCAACTACGAATGCTACCCGCTAAGTTTTCGATAACCACTCCCGTAGGCAAGTCGGTAACGGTTGACTTTTCCGCAGCAAAGCGACCGTTGATGAAGACCATGCGATAGGCTTCACCGTCCAGCGAGGCTCGTTGCAGGAGTGCTTCGACTTGCTGGTTATCCGAGCCTACCAAAGGCAACAGGCTATAGGTCCGATTGGTCAGCCCCGCCAGGTTGGTGAACCGCCAATCTTCCATTCGTCGAGTGGGGATCCCAAGCCGTGTGAACGCCTCCAGTCCCTTCTGCCGCAGCAGGCTAAGCCATGATGGCGCGGTAGCCTCTTGCTTGAGGAACAGTTCGTGCTGATCTTGATAAGTTTCGATTTCAGTAGCGGTCGTCATTCGTTTCTTCCGATGGGGTTGATCGCGGTCAATTCATGAAGAGGGTTGCCATAGAGGACAGGCTTCCAGCCTGTGGATAGCTTGGCTTGATAGGCTGGAAGCCTATTCTACGCGATCACGAAACTGCCAACTCTTTCAGGTCACCGTAGCCTTTGGCTTCCAATTCTAACGCGAGTGACTTGTCGCCCGAACGCACGATTTTTCCGCCTGCCAGTACGTGGACTTTGTCCGGCACAATGTAGTCAAGCAGTCGCTGATAGTGCGTCACAACGATCGTTGATCGCTCGGGACTTCGCAACGCGTTGACCCCATCGGCAACAATTTTTAGGGCGTCAATGTCCAAGCCGGAATCCGTTTCGTCCAGTACCGCGAGTTTGGGTTGCAACATCGCCATCTGCAAGATTTCATTCCGCTTCTTTTCGCCACCCGAGAATCCTTCGTTGACCGACCGCTCCATCATGCTCTTGTCCATCCCCAGTCGCTCGAGATTCTCTTTCAGTTTGGCAACAAATTCACTACGGCTCCATATTGCCTCGCCGTGATACTTGCGAATTGAATTCATCGCCGCTTTGAGGAAGTATTTATTGCTAACGCCCGCGATTTCGACAGGATACTGGTAAGCCATGAAGACCCCTTCGGCCGCCCGCTCTTCAATGTCCAAATCCAGTAAATTTTTTCCGTTGTAAATGATCTCGCCTTCGGTGACTTCGTAGTCTTCGTGACCGGCGATCACGTGCGCCAACGTACTTTTTCCGGATCCATTGGGCCCCATGATCGCGTGCACTTCACCGGCAGCAACATGCAAGTTAATGCCTTTAAGGATTTCGGTGTCTTCGCATCGGGCGTGGAGATTTTTGATTTCAAGCATGATTATTTCTTAGGAAAGGGTTGGTTAGGAAATACAGCCCAAGATCTTCCCTGGGCATATATGAGCAAGGTCTGTGCGTGGAAACTTATCCCACACTCCCTTCCAGGCTAACGCTAAGTAGTGCCCGCGCTTCGACCGCGAATTCTAGTGGCAACACGTCATAAACTTCTTTGCAAAAACCGTTGACAATCATGTTAACTGCGTCTTCGCTTGAAAGTCCACGTTGACGAAGGTAGTAGATTTGGTCCTCGCCCACCTTCGATGTCGACGCTTCGTGTTCTACCTTTGCGGTCGTGTTGCGAACTTCGATATAGGGAAACGTATGAGCCCCACAACGATCACCAATCAGAAGCGAATCACACTGAGAGAAATTCCGCGCGTCCGTCGCACCCTTCATCATCTTCACTTCGCCGCGATAACTGTTCTGACCAACTCCCGCGGAGATACCCTTGGAGATGATCGTGCTCTTGGTATTCTTGCCGATGTGAATCATCTTCGTGCCCGTATCGGCTTGTTGATGATTGGCGGTGACTGCCACCGAATAGAATTCGCCGACCGAGTTATCTCCTTGCAAGATCACACTGGGATACTTCCAGGTAATGGCCGAGCCGGTTTCGACTTGTGTCCAAGAGATTTTTGAATTGTCGCCACGGCAAACGCCCCGCTTGGTGACGAAGTTGTAGATGCCGCCTATGCCCTCGGCGTTTCCAGGATACCAGTTTTGAACAGTCGAGTATTTGATCTGTGCATCATCCAATGCAATCAACTCAACGACCGCTGCGTGCAGTTGATTTTCGTCACGCTTGGGCGCTGTGCATCCTTCCAAGTAGCTTACGTAGGCGCCTTCTTCGGCAATAATCAGCGTCCGCTCGAACTGACCCGTGTTTTGAGCGTTGATCCGGAAGTAAGTGGACAGTTCCATCGGGCACCGCACGCCCTTGGGGATGAAGCAGAATGATCCGTCACTGAACACTGCGGAATTCAGCGCCGCGAAAAAGTTATCGGAGTACGGAATGACCGAGCCGAGATACTTTTTGACGAGTTCGGGGTGGTCGTGGACCGCTTCGGAAAAGGGGCGGAAGATCACACCGTGCTTTTCCAATGTCTCGCGATAGGTCGTCGCAATGGAAACGCTGTCGAAAACCGCATCGACGGCGACAGTGACGTTCGACAGAACCTTCTGTTCGTCTAGCGAGATGCCTAGCTTCTTGTACGTTGCCAATAGTTCGGGGTCGACTTCGTCCAGACTGTTTAGCTTCGGCCTTTGTTTTGGCGCGGAGTAATAAATGGACGCTTGGTAGTCAATCGGCGGGAACTTGACGTTTTGCCAATTGGGTTCTTCCAAGGTAAGCCAGTGGCGGTAGGCTTTCAAACGCCATTCCAGCAACCACTCGGGTTCGTTCTTTTTGCTGGAGATCAGACGCACGACGTCTTCACTTAGCCCCGGCGCTATCGATTCAGCCTCGATTTCGGTGACGAAGCCATGTTCGTATTCGCGTTTGGCGAATTCTTCGAGCATTGCAGTTTCAGATGTCATATGCGAATCTCCTAGTGATGATTGTCAGGGCGCCTACGCCGCAACTGTAGGCCAGGCTTTTAGCCTATCAGTCCATGCCGATGCCAGGCAATAAGCCTGTGACACTATGTCGTTCCAATGTTACTATCGTTCCAAAGTTACTGCTGTTTCAATGACGCTGCTGTTTCAATGACGCTGCTGTTTCAATGACGCTGCTGTTTCAATGACGCTTAGGCCGTGAAATAGCTTCCGCAGCTGCACGACTTCGCTGAATTGAGATTGCTGAACGTGAAACCTCTGTTTTCCAGGCCGCCGTGAAAGTCGAGTTGGATTCCATTCAAATACAACCCACTGTTCCTGTCGACTGCAACGCGAAGCCCCTGAATCTGGGTCGACACGTCTTTGTCGTCACTGACGTTCTCATCACATTGCCAAAGACTCAGCAAAAGTCGTCAAGTCGTCAAGACTTTCGGCACTTTCAGCGATCTGTGTGTCTGTGTGTATCTATGAATGAGTATTTACGGATGTGTGTATTTTTGTACGTGTGTATTTTTGTACGTGTGTGTGGCACATCCGAAACTGTTGGCCAGTTTCATTACCGGTAAACTTATCCTGCAGTAAACTTATCCTGCACAAAACTCATCGTACAAAAAACGCGTCATACAAAAAACTTGTCGTCAACAGTGCACTCGTTGCCTTCGGTGTACAACTAATATGCAATTAGCATGCCATCGCCCAATGTAAGTGTCTTTTTTCGAGCTAAGTCATTGATTTCAAAGGGTTTGTGGTTCTTTGATCGAGCCCGCCAGCCGCCCCACCCGATGACGAAATGACGTTATGTCGATGGGGAATGATCGGGCATTGGTTACGGATTGTAAACGATTGTGCTACGATTTAGGAGGATAAAACTTCGAAAACTAATTTTAGGCGACGCTTTGTCGAAATTTCGACGTGTGACTTTATTTCGATGGATCTTCGATGAAAAACACCCCCGAACAGTACGAGCGACTAGTTGAGCGGATGCTCGAACAGATTAATATGGGGCAAGGCTTGGACGAGATGCTCAGCTCCGTCTACGAGCAGCTTCGTGGAGTGGTGCCGTACAACCGCATTGCTGTGGCGTTGCTGGAGAAATGCGGTAGTGTGTTACGCCTGGTCTCCTGCCGCTCGGACGGGGACGTCATGCTAAAAGTCGGCTATGCCGCGCGTATCAACGGGTCGACGCTCGCGCCCTTACTACATACGGGACAACCGCGAATTCTGGACGATTTGCACAAGTATTTATCGGAGAAACCGGATTCGCCCTCGACCGTGCTGATTCATCGCGAAGGCATGAGGTCGAGCCTAACATTGCCCCTTTTGGCAGACGGTCAACCGATCGGTGTTATCTTTTTTTCAAGCCGACAACCACACACCTACACCCTGGCGCACGCTGCGCTGCTGAAGCGTTTGGCAGGTCACATTGCGATCGGCCTTGAACGAAGCCGACTGATCAGCGATCTTCAGCAGACCAATCAAAAACTAGCTGACGCGAACGCGGAAAAGGATCGGTTTCTGGACACGCTACGGCAGGAAGTCGAAAAACAGACGAAACAAATTCGGAGTTCCGAAAGTCGCTATCGGTCGTTGGTGAAGTTGGGGCAAATCGTGAACTCAAGCTTGGACCGGCGTGAGGTCTTCGAGCATGCTGCCGAACAGATCCAGCTGTTGCTTGATTGTGATCGTGTCAGTCTGATTCTCGGGTCGGACGCCGAATCACTGCAGCTTGGGTTCGCGATCGAGTTTAGCGACGGGCAGAAGAATTGGGTTGAGCTTTCGTCGCGACTTCAAGCGGACTCTGCGTTCCATTGGGTCCATCGAAATCGGCAACCGTTAGTGGCGGACCGCTTAGAAGAAACCCATACCTTCCCTGAACACAAACGTCTTCAAGAAGCCGGTTATGCCTCTGTCGTTCACTTGCCGTTGACGTCGCGTGACCAGCAAGTGGGCATGTTGGGCATCGCATCGCGATACGATGGCCGCGCCAGCCACTGGGATCTACAGCTGTTAGACGAGGTTTGCGTCCAACTATCGTCCGCCCTAGATAATGCGGCCGCGTACGGTGAGATTGAACGGCTTAAACGCGAACTTGAACAACAGAACGTTTATTTGCGGGACGAACTTCATATCGAACATGCCTCGAGCGATATCGTTGGCGAGAGCCGTTCGATGCAGCAATTGCGAATCGCGATTGAGCAAGTCGCATTGACCGATTCTACGGTGTTGATCCTAGGGGAAACCGGTACCGGGAAGGAACTGGTCGCGCGCGCGATTCACGACGCCAGTGCCCGCCGTGAAAATCTGCTGGTGAAAGTCAACTGTGCTGCCCTGGCTTCGAATCTAATTACTAGCGAACTGTTTGGCCACGAAGTGGGTGCATTCACCGGCGCGACGGAACTCCGCCGAGGTCGTTTCGAGCTTTCGCATCGCGGCAGCATTTTTCTTGATGAAATTTCAGAAGTCCCAGCCGAAACGCAAGTGATGTTGTTGCGCGTCCTGCAAGAGCGTTTGATCGAACGGGTCGGTGGTAGCGACCCGATCGAAATTGACACGCGCGTAATCGCCGCCACCAATCGAGATCTAAAAAAGTATGCCGAGGGCGGCCATTTTCGCGATGATCTCTACTACCGCTTGAACGTCTTCCCGATTCACGTTCCGCCTCTTCGCGAACGACGAGAGGATATCCCAGCGTTGTTAAATCATTTCATCGCTCGGTTCTCGATACGGATGCATAAAACAATCACTCGGATAGAACGCCAAGCGATGGACGCGCTGATGCGATACGATTGGCCGGGCAACGTCCGGGAACTCGAAAATATCGTGGAACGCTCCATGATTGTCAGTCAAAGCGATACGCTGCGAATTGATGCCACTTGGCTGGCGGGAGAGGGATCGTCAGACAATCCCTCTGGAGTGGAATCCCAGCAATCAAATCCCAGCAAACAGTCCTGGGCCCAAATCGAACGCCAAGCGATCCTCGCCGCATTGGCTCGGTGTCATGGAAAGGTCTACGGTAAAGACGGCGCAGCCGCTGAGTTGAATGTCAAACCAACGACGTTGTACGGCAAAATGCAGAAGCACATGATCAAAGGCAGCCGGCAACACAAAGCAAACTAATCGTTCACGTTCATCACTTCGCATACGCTTGCCTGCGTCCGCTTGCCTGCGTCCGCTTGCCCTCGTCCTGCGTTTCTAACGGCCCAGATTCATTCGATCGTTTCGCTGATTTTGTTGATAGTGCTTTCCAACGATTTAATCGCATTGGTTTGTTTTTAGACGCAGTGCCAGACTTCAAGTGCCGCAGAATGTCTTGTAGCAGGCCGTGAAGTCTTGCGACGCCGGTTGCGTGTAGTGTGCAAATTCCGGACGTTCATCGAAGGGATTTGCAATCACAGCCAGTAATCGCTCGAACGGCTTTAAGTCACCGTCGTTCGTTGCTGCGGCCAATGCTTCTTCCACAAGGTGGTTTCGCGGGATATAGATCGGGTTGACGCTGCGCATTTTGCTGGCTGTCGCAGATGCTGACTGCCCAGCGATCCGTCGATGCCATCGTTCAAGCCAGCCCGAGAGTCCCTTGGTGGACGGAAACAACGCTGCCAGAGATTCCGCATTGCCGTCTGACGCGTCCGCCAGTCGTCGCCACGCCAGCGTGAAGTCAACCGAATGCTCTTCCAGCAGATCCAGCCAATCCTGCATCAGCGACTTGTCACCGTCGATATCCGCCATGGAATCTTCCAATCCCAGCTTCGCTTGTGCGCCAGATAACCAGAGCTTTTCATACTGAGGAATGAAGTCTTTGATGATCGCTTCCACTTTCGGAATCGCCCGCTCGGGATCGTCTTCGTCGATCAGCGGAATCAACGTCTCGGCCAAGCGAGCCAGATTCCACTGTGCGATTTGCGGTTGATTCTTATAGGCGTAACGCCCAGAGTGGTCGATCGAGCTAAACACTGCGTCAGGGCTAAACGATTCCATGTACGCACACGGACCATAGTCAATCGTCTCGCCAGAAATCGCCATGTTGTCCGTGTTCATGACGCCGTGGATGAAGCCAACCAGCATCCACTGGGCGACTAAAGCGGCTTGCCGCTGAGCGACGGACTTTAGTAGCAAGAGATAACGGTCGTCGTCGTCGCCGAGTTGCTGATCGTGACGCTCGATCACATAGTCGGCCAGTTGCCGGACTTGATCCCAACGCTCTCGTGCTGCAAAGAACTGAAACGTTCCAACACGGATATGACTGGCGGCGACACGAGTGAGAATCGCGCCTGGCAATGCCCGTTCGCGATACACCGATTCTCCTGTGGTAACCGCGGCCAAAGCCCGGGTCGTCGGAATGCCCAACGCGTGCATCGCTTCGCCAATCAGATATTCACGCAACACAGGTCCAACTGCCGCTTTGCCATCGCCGCCACGAGAAAACGGTGTTCGGCCCGATCCCTTGAACGCAATGTCGCGGCGACGTCCGTCAGGATCGGTCACCTCACCCAACAGCAAGGCCCGTCCGTCACCTAACTGCTGAGAGAATCCGCCAAACTGATGCCCGGCGTATGCTTGCGCCAACGGGCGAGAACCCTCCAGCAGTTTCTGTCCGGAGAATATCTGTGACAATTCTTGTGAAGGCAGGCCCGCGACGTCCAGCCCAATTTCTTTGCCAAGCGATCGGTTGAATTGTAGTAATTCCGGAGTCGCAACAATCATCGGATCACACTCGACGTAGAAGCCGGGTAACTGCTCAGCGTAACTATTGCCAAGACGGAAGGGAGCGGTCGGTTCTTGCATTGCTTGTTCCTGGAAACGGCTGGGGCAGTTGGCGATTGTTAATGGTGTTCTTCAAACAAAAAGGCACCCTGATACCGTGATCCTAATACCGTGATCCTAATACCGTGATCCTAATACCGTGATCCTAATACCGTGATCCTAATACCGTGATCCTAATACCGTGATCCTAATACCGTGGTGCGTCGCGACTCTACCGTAGCATGCAAGTTGCCTAGTCCGCAACCATTGCCCAACTCAGGACTGGTTCAGATTGCCAGGTTGATAATTCTCCGTTCTCAGTCACTGCCGTTACCACGTCGCGCGTCAGGACGAAGAAAACCAGGGGTTTGGACCGTAGTGAACTTTAGCGGTGGCTACGCCAAACAAAGCCACCCATGGTGCGCATCGTTTGCCAGCGGAATTCTCGAAATGAACTCCGTTTCAACGAAAAAAAAACAGCGACGAATGTCGCTCTAAAACAGAAAATCAAATGGACTGCCCTGCTGACCAATTATTATCCGAGCGGTTCTGCAACGTTTTCAAGTTCAGCGTTGGCCGTTGTTCCGATTGTTTGAATCGCGGCAAGACTGGAGATGATCAACATGTCAGAATAGAACGATTCTTGTTCATCCAATGAAGCTTTTTCGAAACCGATCCATTCCTTCAGAAAGCTGGCTGCCTTGGCCGCGTCTGACTCTTCTTCAAAATCAAATTGCTAAGTTTCACACCTGTTGTCAGTCCGCGGCAGCGTCTGCAGGGGGCAGCTTGACCATAACCGTTCCGTACATGCCGGGTCGAAGTTGGGCTTTACTGTCTTTGACTTCGGCTTCGACTCGCAGCGTTCTGGTGCGAGTGTCGAGTTCGCCGGTGGTACGTTTGATCTCGCCGATAAAAGTGGTGTCCATGACGGAATCGACTTTCAACTCCACGGTCTGAGAGTGCCGGGATAAACCGGCTTGGAGTAGAGAATGAAAGAGTCCTACGAAGAACGATCAGCCATCGGCTTCGGCCTTCCTCGGAGGGGCGTTTGTGGTGACACATTCGTCCTGAGCGTCCGAAGCGAAGGTCCGTGCAGGCCAGCCATTGAACTCCCCAGTGCTTATTGATTCTGGCCGTACCCAATCGCGTGCCGATCCTGTTCAGACAGGGAGAAGGCAACACCGATTCATGCGTTAGTGGTGAGCATGACGAGGACGCGGCGGAGTCGAAGACCCTGGCATGCCGGAGACATTCCAAGCGCGAGAACCGGGAGATCTCATCGGTTTCCAACACGCTGTGTTGGAACGGTCAGCGAACCTCACCGAGGGTACGGCTGACATGATCGCTGATGGGAAGTCAGATGACTTCGTAGTACCGACGACACGAGCGAACAAAACCGGAACGCCGGTAGCGGAGTTTGTCGAGGGAAGGAAGTCACCGAAGGGAAGTGTTGTCGAATTGTCGCCGATGTTCCGGGCTCTGAGCCGGAGTACGCATCACTGGGAGCGGCACGACGACCACGACTGGTAGCGCCATTCGCGTGATCGTTTGACCTAACAGCAGGAGCCGTATGAGGTAGTACTTCGCGTACGGATCTGTGCGGGGGGCGGTCAGCAATGGCCGTCCCTACCGCGATCCCCTGCGAAGCCCCATTCATACTGATCAGCCGACGGGAAAGACACGTGTCGCCAGTGTCGCCTATCGCGGCTTCTCGCGGCGGATTCGATCCAGCGGACTGGTGACCGCCAGGCCAGGCCGGTTCATCACGTGTAAGTAAATCATCGTTGTCTTGACGTCTTTATGACCGAGTAATTCCTGCACCGTGCGGATGTCCGCGCCATCTTCGAGCAGATGCGTCGCAAACGAATGCCGCAGCGTATGAGGTACCGCATTCTTGTCACACGACGACCGCGCCAGTGCTGCAGAAAACGCGTTTTGCAGTACCGATTCACTCACATGATGCCGCCAATGCTTTCCCGTACGTGGATCCCGGCGAATTCGCGTTGATCCGAATACGAACTGCCAACAGAACTTGCGTGATTCGGTTGGGTATTTCTTAGCCAGCGAATAGGGCAAATGCACTTCGCCGAATCCATCGTCCAAGTCGCGATCATGCTCCGCACGACGCATCTCAATGTGATCGCGCAGTTGATCCGCCAAACAGTCCGGTAATACGGTCACGCGATCTTTATCGCCTTTTCCATTGCGGATCAACATGTGCCGCTGAGAAAACTGAAGATCCTTGATCCGCAGACGGCGGCATTCCTTATGCCGCAACCCCGCCCCGTAAACACAGTCGTACATCAACCCAGGCAAATAGGCAGAAACGTACTGCCGCACATCCATCACCTCGTCGCGATCGAGCACCACCGGCAGTCGCGGCGGAGCGGATGCGGGAGCCGCATCAATGAATCCTAATTCGCGACCCAGGTGCGTCTGAAAATAATATAGCAACGCCGACTTCGCCTGGTTCTGAGTGCTAGCCGCGCATCCCGACTCGGAATGCATCGGCAACTCCTCCTCCGGTATGTCCCAATCCCCATCGTACTCTTGGCCGGGTTTCAAGTTCGCTTCTTTCAATGCCCCACGCTTGCCCGCTCCGTCGCGACTGCCATCTCGCACTCCCGACGGATTCACTCGTCGGTCGCTACCCATGGCACCCGGCGAACTGCCAATCGCGACCTCGGTCAGAAACTCACGGATCTCGGGTACGCCTAAACTTGCAGGATCATCCACCTTTGCCCAGCGAGAAAATCTCGCCAGCCAAGAAATGTACGCCTTTTCAGTATCGAACTTGTTGCGGCGCCGCCTCAGTGTCCGGCGAAATTCTGTCAGGTAGCCCGGTTCCCCTGCGACCACCGGCCCATCTTCAACCGGCGGCTCTGGCAAATTCCCGTCCGCACTCGAACCCCCTCTCACCGACTCATTCGCAGCCAGCTCCGCAAGTTTCGCACGAATGTCTGCCAATAAATCATCCGGCTCACCCAACACCAGAGCACGGTAAGCGATCAGGCACCGCACCGCCTGCAACCGCTGCCACGCTGGCGTCCCGTTCGCCAGTATCTCACGGCAAAACGCCAGCGTCTTGGCCCGATCCACCTCGAACCGAACATCAGCCGCGTATTGACCAAATTCCTGGTAACGCTTGATCCACCGAACAAACCACTCGCGGTCATTCTCGCCAACCGGATAAGATTTTAGAGCCCGGACAAACTCGTCAACCATCGCAATTCTCCTGTGTATGCAGACAGATCTGTTCCAAAACTGCGCCAATCAGCCACCCAATCCCCTTGTTTTGCCTAGATCGCCAGGGCTTCCCAGCGTCAGTAAATTTGAGCGATGTCTGCGGATTGAAGGCTT
>Ga0105050_10006475_pt1 | contig 14513 bp, 13 predicted proteins | sample FRY01_FD_78088 | JGI IMG/M metagenome (GOLD analysis project Ga0105050, IMG submission 78088) | Freshwater microbial communities from Lake Fryxell liftoff mats and glacier meltwater in Antarctica - FRY-01 | ecosystem: Environmental > Aquatic > Freshwater > Ice > Glacier meltwater ... | reverse complement strand
TCACTTGGATCATCGGGCGAACCCTACCAAGCCGATATGCAAACATCCAATCGTCGAAACGACCAAACCGCCCACATATCTCTTCAGATATTAGCAATTTCAAAGAGCACAGAGACAAAAAACAATCAGCGACGCTAAAACTTCAGCGTAACCAACCGCCACATCTCCAGAATTTCCGAACCTCAACTTCCATCTCTGCTTTCGCGTCGACTTCCGCTTCGCTTCGTCACCGTCGCTGTTTCGCTTCGGTGAGGCGGTGTTTAGGCCGGGAGAAAAAAACCCGCAAGAGGAAAAAAACAGATTGATGACGTTTTCTTCCGGACGGTCTAATGTTTCGCAATATCTTGGGGTTGGCGCAACTTTTGCCACAAAATACCCCCCCGTCTGCGCAAGATTTTGTTTCGGCTTACCGCCATCCCCGGTTCGCGGCTCATCGGAAAGCCAGCATCTGCGAGTTATCCACAGACTCGGGCTTTGACCGGCTCGTGAAATCGCACGTCAAGCGGTTCGGGCTGCCAAGCGCCTGCCACCACGCACGGCCCGCCACGCCAGAAGGCTCACAACGCCCCCAAGATACAGCATCGGCTCCAGCGGCCAGGCTTTCACAAGGACCATATAGTGCAGCCCCCCCGCCAGCGCGGCCAGATAGGTCAGCTTGTGAAGCTGCTGCCACGCCGCCGCGCCCATGCGCCGGATCGAGAGGTTGTTTGAGGTCACCGCCAGCGGCACCATCGCCGCGAATCCCACCATGCCGATCATGATATAGGGTCGCTTCGTCAGGTCGGCCCCGATCTCGCCCCAACGCAGCTGGATGTCCAGCAGCAGCCAGGTGAGCAGATGCAGCGCCACATAGGCGAAGGCCAGCAGCCCCACCGCACGGCGAAACCGGATCAGGTTCACCCCCGTCAGCCAGCGCAGCGGGGTAATGCACAGCCCGCCCAGCAGAAACTGCAACCCGGTCAGCCCCAGGCTCCATTCAATTGCCTTGGTCGGGTCCACGCCCAGGCGGCCTGTCACCGCCTGCACCACGAGCCACGCGAACGGCAGCGCGCCCAGCAGGTAGACGGCCCACAACGGCATGAGGCGCAAGGCCCCGTTGATGCGCTGCGCGATCATCGCCTAGAAATCTTCTGCCAGATCTTGCCCCGCATAAAGCGACGCCACCTGTTCGCCATAGCCGTTGAACATCTGCGTATCGGTACGCTTGGCAAAGAAGCCGCCTCCAATGCGGCGCTCGCTGGCCTGCGACCATCGCGGGTGATCCACCTCCGGGTTCACGTTGGAATAGAACCCATACTCGCGCGCTTGCATCATGTTCCACGTCGTCTGCGGCATTGCTTCCACCAGCGAAATCTTCACAATGCTCTTGATGCTTTTGAAGCCGTATTTCCACGGCACCACCAGCCGGATCGGCGCGCCGTTCTGCTTCGGCATCGCCTCGCCATAAAGCCCGGTTGCCAGAATCGTCAGCGGATGCATCGCCTCGTCCAGCCGCAGCCCTTCGCGGTAAGGCCAGTCGAGGTAGCCCGCGGCAATGCCCGGCATCTCCTCCGGGCGCACGGCTGTCTCAAACGCCACGAACCTGGCGGAAGGCTGCACCCCCACACGGTTCAGCAGCGCCGCCAGCTCGAAGCCCTGCCATGGAATCACCATCGACCACGCTTCCACACAACGGAACCGGTAAATGCGTTCCTCCAGGGTCACGCCACCAAGAATGTCGGCCAGATCATAGGTTCCCGGCTTGTCCACCAGCCCGTCGATCGTAACCGACCACGGGTCCACCGTCAGCGCTTCGGCATAACGGGCAGGGTCGGCCTTATCGAGACCGAACTCGTAATAGTTGTTGTAGCTGGATATCTCTTCCAGAGTGTTGGGGGCCTCATCGGTGGAATAGGGGCTTGCCTTTGCCGGCTGCGCCAGTGCCGGCCCGGTCAAGGCCAACGCACCGGCGGCGGCCATGATCTGGCGACGGTTCAGGAAATCCGCGCGTGGCGTGACATCCGACCAGTTCAGGTCATTGCGAAAACTTCTGCGCATCATTCCCTCGTGTGTTTCTTTGCTTCAAGGTGTGCTTTGCCGGATAAAAAGCCAACAAAACTTGTCTCACAATCAAGATACGTGGCTGAAACATCAAAGTTGCGTCCGTACGGTGCGACCGGGGCTTTGTGCCGTGCCCTGCATTGTAGATGCCGTTTTGTTACAGAGGATCGGCTCACAACCGATCACATCACGTCACACTATTTTGTGTGGTCCAGAAAACAACCTGTAGCCTAGCGCAGCCCCCGCAAGCGGCAAGCCCCGCCAAGCCGAATATGAGGCAGATCCAAACACACCGCCACAGCGTCTAACCATAGCCAAGCAAATTTGGCGATCAAACGGGAGTGACACCAATGATCCGCAGAACACTTCTTGCACTTACAGCCGTAACCCTTCTGGCCGCTCCGGCCTTTGCAGAAAGCGATTCCATGACAAAAGACATTGTCGATACCGCAGTCGAGGCTGGCAGCTTCACCACTCTGGTCGCAGCCGTTCAGGCGGCTGGCCTTGTCGATACGCTGAAAGGCCCCGGCCCGTTCACCGTCTTTGCGCCGACCGACGAAGCCTTCGCCGCATTGCCCGCAGGCACTGTGGAAGACCTGCTGAAGCCGGAAAACAAAGACAAGCTGGTGGCCGTGCTGACCTACCACGTCGTGCCGGGTGCCGTGATGTCCACCGACCTGACCAACGGCATGAAAGCCGCGACCGTGCAGGGCGGCGAGGTCACGATCATGACCGAAGGCGGCGTGAAGGTGAATGACGCCAACGTGGTGACCGCTGACATCGCGGCCAGCAACGGCGTGATCCATGTGATCGACGCGGTTATCCTGCCGCCGATGTAAGATCGGGCCGCATCACTTCGATAGCGGAACTTGGAAAAGGCCCCCGGCAGCGGGGGCCTTTTTTCGTCGCACGGATCAGTGAACCACCGTTTCAGCGGGCCGTTCGCGGCGCGACGCCGACACCCGGTCGCCGATCTTCAGCCCGTCCGCCCCCGCTCTGACTGTGACGGAAGCCCCGTCCAGCACATCGCCCGAAAGGATCATTTCCGCCAGCGGGTCTTGCAGATGGCGCTGGATCACCCGCTTCAAAGGCCGCGCGCCGAACACCGGGTCATAGCCTTCATCCGCCAGCCACAGCTTTGCCGCTGCATCAAGGTCCAGTGTGATCTTGCGCACCGCAAGCCGCTTTTCCAGCCGTTTCAGCTGTATCTCGACAATGGCACCCATATCGGCCCGGCCCAGACGGTCAAAGATGATCTGGTCATCCAGCCGGTTCAGGAATTCAGGACGGAAATGCCCGCGCACCGCCTCCATGACTGCCGCCCGTGCCGCCGTTGGGTCAGCCCCATCTGCAAGCTGGCTCAGCGCATAGGCGCCAAGGTTGGATGTCAGGATAATCAGCGTCTGCTTGAAATCCACGGTCCGGCCATGGCCATCGGTCAGAACGCCATCATCCAGCACCTGCAACAGCACGTTGAACACATCGGGGTGCGCCTTTTCCACCTCGTCGAACAGCACCACCTGATAGGGGCGTCGCCGCACGGCTTCGGTCAGAACGCCGCCTTCCTCATAGCCCACATAACCGGGAGGCGCGCCGATCAGACGGGCGACGGCGTGTTTCTCCATGAATTCGCTCATGTCGATCCGCACCATCGCCGAGTCGTCGTTGAACAGGTATTCCGCGACGGCTTTGGTCAGTTCGGTCTTGCCCACGCCGGTTGGCCCAAGGAACAGGAAGCTGCCCAAAGGCCGCCCCTCATCGTTCAGCCCCGCCCGCGCCCGCCGCACCGCATTGGCGACGGCCTTAAGCGCAGGCCGCTGCCCGATGACCCGCTGGCCAAGCTCATCCTCCATGCGCAGCAGCTTTTCACGCTCGCCTTCCAGCATCTTGGTGGTGGGAATCCCGGTCCAACGTTCCACGACTTCGGCGATCTGCTCGGGCCACACCGCCTCGGACACCAGAAGGTCGCCTTCCCGCGCCTCGGCCTCCAGCAGCTTTTTCTCCAGCGTCGGAATGATGCCATAGGAAAGCTCGCCCGCCCGCCCGAGGTTGCCTTCGCGCTTCGCCTGCTCCAACTCGGCGCGCAACTTGTCCAGCTGTTCCTTGATCTCGCGCGACGCTTCCAGCTTGTCGCGTTCATCCTGCCATTTTGCCGTCATCCCGGACGACCGTTCCAGAAGGCCCGACAGCTCCATTTCCAGCTTCTCAAGCCGGTCTTTGGATGCCGCGTCATCTTCCTTCTTCAACGCCTCGGCCTCGATCTGCTTTTGCAGGATTTCGCGGTCGATGGCGTCCAGTTCTTCGGGCTTCGAGTCCACCTCCATCCGCAGGCGGGATGCGGCCTCGTCAATCAGATCAATCGCCTTGTCCGGCAGAAAACGGTCGGTGATATAGCGGTGCGAAAGCGTCGCGGCCGCCACCAGCGCGGAGTCGGAAATCCGCACGCCGTGGTGCAGTTCGTACTTTTCCTTGATGCCGCGCAGGATGCTGATGGTATCCTCTACCGTCGGTTCTTCCACCAGCACAGGCTGGAACCGCCGCGCCAGGGCCGCGTCCTTCTCCACATACTTGCGATATTCATCCAGCGTCGTGGCACCAACGCAGTGCAGTTCGCCCCGTGCAAGCGCAGGCTTTATCAGGTTGGCCGCATCCATCGCGCCTTCGGATTTGCCCGCGCCGACCAGCGTGTGCATCTCGTCGATAAACAGGATGATTTCGCCCGCCGCGTTGGTCACTTCGGTAAGAATGGCTTTCAGCCGCTCCTCGAATTCGCCGCGATACTTCGCACCGGCAATCAACGCGCCCATGTCCAGCGCCATCAGCTTCTTGTTACGCAATGATTCCGGCACGTCTCCGTCGATGATGCGCAGCGCCAAGCCCTCGGCAATCGCCGTCTTGCCGACACCGGGTTCACCGATCAGCACCGGGTTGTTCTTGGTGCGGCGTGAAAGCACCTGCATCGTGCGGCGAATTTCTTCGTCCCGCCCGATGATCGGGTCGATCTTGCCCTCGCGCGCCGCTTCGGTCAGATCGCGCGCGTATTTCTTCAGCGCGTCATAGCCCGCCTCGGCCGACGCCGTATCCGCCGTGCGGCCCTTGCGGATGTCGTTCACCGCCGCATTCAGCTTTTGCGCCGACACCGCGCCCGCATCCAACGCATCCTTCGCCTTGCCGGCCACCATCGCCAACGCCATGAGGATACGTTCCACCGGAACGAAGGAATCCCCGGCTTTCTTGGCGACCTTTTCGGCCTCGTCCAGCACCCGCACCAATCCGGGGTCCATAAAGGGCTGCGCGTCGCCCGTCACCTTGGATAATTTTGACAAAACCAGATCGACAGCCTCGACCACGCGCGCGGGTTCACCGCCCGCACGGCGAATCAGATTGCTGGCAAGCCCCTGATCGTCATCCATCAATGCTTTCAGCAGGTGTTCCGGCGCAAGCCGCTGATGGCTTTCGCGCGTCGCAATGGTCTGGGCTGCCTGAAGGAACCCGCGCGACCGTTCCGTGAACTTTTCCAGGTTCATCGGTTCTCTCCTATGTAAAAGCCCCCGGCGCATCGCCGCCCGCACACCGGCACGGCACCTCCGGGTCTTGTGTCAGATTTGGTTGCCGGCGTTTCGAAATTCAAGCGCCCGGACTGAAGCGCGGCCGCTCAAGCACCTGTGATGCGTAGCACAGTGTAAACAGGGAACCATTGACCCATATCAATCATTGTGATCCCGGGTGCGATCACGCACAGGCAACAAGGAAATGCCAAAATGGCCTCCACCGCAGCCTACATCGTCCACGTCATCTTCGGCGCCGCGCGCCGACAGCTTCGCGCCGCAGTTGCATTCCTTGCAGCTGGCAATCCGCAACCGCAGCTTATTCCGATCCGTGTCCATGCCACACAAGCGGCGAACAGCACGCATCCGGCACGTCGCGGCATCCCGCAATCGAGATACTGAAACAGGGAGTTTTCAGATGCGCGTTCTCTCTGCCCAGATCGAACATGCCCGCTACGCCCGCGACTTTGGGCAAGTGGAAGCTGTGGTTGGCCTGCTGGTGAAAGACCAAATTCGCCCGGTCCCCTACATCGTGCGCATTTTCACCGTCGAACCGGCGCGCGGCCCCGAACCTTTGCGCCAACGCTTGCATGACAGCGCCAAGGCATTGTATCTGGCGCGCTTTGCGCCGGAACCGGTGCTTAATCGCGCGGCTTAGGTTTGACCAGCTTGGCAGGTCGGATGGCTTCGGCAGCTTTGAACAGGCTGAAGGTCTGGTTGACATAATTGACCACACCCGAGATCTTTTCCATGTAGCTTGTCAATTCCGCCGTGCGCTCCACCTCGATAACCTGCACCGGGCGGTCGGGGCCGTCGCCTTCAAACTGGCAATAAAACAGCGGCTCGCCACGTTTGAGGATAATGTCTTTGGTCGGCTCGTGCCATTCAAACGCCCACATCAGCGGGCGCGGCCAGACGTTGATCGGGAACCGCCCGCCAAAGATCGTGCCGGGCAGCGGCGTCGGCCGGTAATGCGCAAACGCACCGATCTGCGTCATATACACCATCTCATCCGCAATGAAACAATAGGGCAGCGACAACTGCACCGTGGGCCGGTCGGGGTAGCGCCACTCCACCTCGCTGACCAGCGTCAGCACTTCGTTCAGCTTCGATCCCCGAACAGGGCTGGCGACCCCGGCCCGGTTAACGAGATGCGGCTTGCCCTTGTCATCGCGGCCAAAGCCGATGTGCAGATCGAACGGGCATTTCACCACGAAATAGCGGCTTTCCATCTGGATTACCGCCGGGCAACGGCTGGCCGATTTTGCATGCGCCTTGTTGGTTTGCCGGAACATCAGCCGTTCGGGGGCTTCGTACAGCAACCCGCCCTTGTCCTGCGTCAGGAACCAGCCGACAGTGATTGGGCCGTTTTTCGGGCCGTCCTCATCGCGGGTGTGGGTAATATTGATCTGCATCGCCGCCCCTTCGCTTTTGCCCCACAGGTCAACCGGATGGCGGCCCCAAGTCAACCGCCAAGCGCCGCTTTCATCGCCCGCACCCGTCCGGCATCGGTGGCGCGGGCGGTCGGCACCCCGAACCCCATCTCAACCGGCTGGCCCTGCGCCGGACCTGCCACGTTGCATGGAGCATACACCTCGCGCAGCGGCAGCCATGCCATCATTTGGCCGATGTTCCCGGGGCCGATCCCCACCCCCGGCATGATGATAATCCGCCCTGCCGCGTCGGCAAAGACTGCGGCCAGCACGTCCAGCCCCTGCCAAAGGCCGCGCAGAAACCCCGCCGGCACTGCGGCAAAACCGGTAAACTCCGGTGGGGTCGGCGCGTCGCCAGTAACCGCCGGCAGACCGCCAGTCGCCGCAGCCACCTTGATCCGCGAGCCGCCGATATCAAAACAGATCACCATGACCATCCCCCGTTTGCCGCCAGATAGCAGCATCCGCTGCCCGCGTAAGCCCCGCTTGACAGGGCGGTCCCCGTGAAGCATCACGCGCCGACGTCATCAGCAAAGGAAAACCCATGTCAGATGATCGCCTGATCGTCGCCCTTGACGTGCCCAATGTGGTCCAGGGCCTTGCCCTCGCTGCCCGCCTCGGCGACGCGGTGTCGTTTTACAAGATCGGGCTGGGGATGCTGACGGGCGGCGGCTTTGCCCTTGCCAACGAACTGAAGCAAGACCACGGCAAGCGCATCTTTCTGGACATGAAGCTGTTCGACATCGGCGCGACGATCGAGGCCGCCGTGCGCGGCATCGCGCAATATGATCTGGATTTTCTGACCGTGCATGGCGACCCGCAAGTCGTGCGCGCTGCTGCGGAAGGCCGTTCTGGCAGTGGGATGAAGATCCTTGCGGTGACGGTGCTGACCTCGCTGGACCGGGCCGACCTTGATGCCAACCTGATCCGCCCCGGTGATCTGGCCGCGATCACCCTTGAACGCGCCGCCCGCGCGTTGGAGTCGGGGGCCGACGGTGTTATCGCCAGCCCGCACGAAGCCGCCGCGATCCGGGCCTTGCCGCAGGCGCAGGGCAAGCTGATCGTCACGCCGGGCGTGCGGCCCGCAGGTGCTGCGCCTGGCGATCAGAAACGCGTGGCGACCCCGGCGCAGGCGATTGCCGACGGGGCCGACCATATCGTGATCGGCCGCCCGATCTGGCAGGCAGCCGACCCGCGCGCGGCGGCTCAGGCCGTGCTGGCCGAACTGGCGCGGGGTTAAAGGCCAACGCGGTCAGGCGGCGTGGGTCAACCGATCCGCCCGCGCATCCCGCCCGTCTGCCCGCGGTCCAGCAGCAGATGGTCAAGCAAAACGCAGGCCATCATCGCTTCACCCACCGGCACGGCACGGATACCGACGCAGGGGTCGTGCCGGCCCTTGGTGACAAGCTCGGTGTCTTCGCCCGCCATGGTGATGGTGCGGCGGGGGGTCAGTATCGACGACGTGGGCTTCACCGCGAACCGCACCACCACATCCTGTCCGGTGGAAATGCCGCCCAGAATTCCTCCCGCGTGGTTCGACAGGTAGATCGGCCCGTCAGCGCCCATGCGGATCTCATCGGCATTGTCCACGCCGGTCAGCGCGGCCACGGCCATGCCATCGCCAATCTCGACCCCCTTCACGGCGTTGATCGACATCATCGCGGCGGCAAGATCGGAATCCAGCTTGGCATAGACCGGCGCGCCAAGCCCCGCTGGCACACCCGAGGCCACAACCTCGATGATCGCACCGACCGAATTGTGGGATTTGCGCAGGCCGTCCAGCGTGGCAGCCCAGCGGGCGGCGGCAACAGGATCGGGGCACCAGAACGGGTTTTCGCCGATCTGGCCTGGATCAAACCGGCTGCGGTCAACCGCATCAGCCCCCATCTGCACCATGTAACCGGTTATCGTCAGCCCCGGCACAAGCGACGCCAGCGCCGCGCGCGCCACGCCACCCGCCGCCACCCGCGCCGCAGTTTCGCGGGCCGATGATCGTCCGCCACCGCGATAATCCCGCAGCCCGTATTTCTGGTGATAGGTGATGTCGGCATGACCGGGCCGGAAGCTGGCGGCAATACCGCCATAATCCTTCGACCGCTGGTCGGTGTTCTCGATCATCAGCTGGATCGGCGTGCCGGTCGATATCCCTTCAAACACCCCTGAAAGAATTCGCACCGCGTCATCCTCGCGCCGCTGCGTGGTGTATTTGTTCTGGCCCGGTTTGCGCTTGTCGAGCCAGACCTGCAACGCTTCGGGCGTGACCGGCACACCGGGGGGGCAGCCGTCAATCGTGGCCCCCAGGGCAGGCCCGTGGCTTTCGCCCCAGGTGGTGACGCGGAACAGGTGGCCGAAGGTATTCAGGCTCATGCGAAGGCTCCCTTTATCGGGCAAAGCCATATGCCAAGCCCGGCGCAGGGTGAACCGGAATCATCCGGCGCATGGTCGATATTGCCCGTCCCGCGCTGCGGTTCGCCCGGAATGTGCTTGCAGCGGGTCGGCAAACGCCTATGGTCGGACCCACCTCGGGGTGCCCCACTGGGCTGAGATGCGAAAGCGGACCCGTCGAACCTGACCCGGTTAAGACCGGCGGAGGGAAGGTGTTGGAATGGCTCCATCCCCGTCTCCGCCCGCAACGTGAGAAAGAGGATGCGATGAATTATCCGATGCTTGCTGCGGGATTTTCTGTTCTGGCCACCATGGCCACTGCGGAAACCCCCAATGCTGAAAAGCCTGTGCTGACCGTGCTGACCTATGACAGCTTCACGCCGGAATGGGGCCCCGGCCCCGCCATTGAGGCCGCGTTCGAGGCGACCTGCGCCTGCGATCTGCAATTTGTGACGGCGGGAGACGGCGCGGCGCTGCTGGCCCGCGTGCAACTGGAAGGCACCAGATCCGACGCCGATGTCGTTGTCGGATTGGATACAAACCTGACAGCGGCGGCGGCTGCGACCGGGCTGTTCGCCCCGCATGGCCAGACAGGCTCCTTCAATCTGCCGCTGCCCTGGCAGGATGCGACTTTCGTGCCCTTCGACTGGGGCTGGTTCGCCTTTGTTTATGACACGACCAAACTTGCCACGCCGCCCGCATCGTTTGAAGAACTGGCGGCGTCGGACCTGAAGATCGTCATTCAGGATCCCCGTTCGTCCACGCCCGGCCTTGGTCTGCTGATGTGGGTAAAAGCCGCCTATGGCACCGAAGCGCCGGGCATCTGGGCGGCGCTGGCGGACAATATCGTTACCGTCACCCCCGGCTGGTCCGAGGCTTACGGGCTGTTTCTGGAAGGCGAGGCGGATATGGTCCTCAGCTACACCACATCGCCCGCTTACCACCTGATTGCGGAAAGCGATGCTACCAAGGCTGCGGCATTATTCGTCGAAGGCCATTACCTGCAAATCGAGGTGGCGGGGAAACTCGCGTCCACCGATCAGCCGGCGCTGGCGGATCAGTTTCTGGCCTTCCTGACATCGGATGCAGCACAGACAGTCTTGCCCACGACGAATTGGATGTATCCGGTGAAAACGCCTGCGGCGGGTCTGCCCGAAGGCTTCGACACCCTGATCCAACCGCAAAAAAGCTGGCTTCTGCCGGATGCCGAGGCTCTGGCGCTGCGGCAGGAGGCTTTGGACGAATGGCTGGCCGCATTGGCGCGTTAAGCGTTGCCGCTGTTCTGCTCGCGCTGACATTGGGCACTCTGGCCATGGTGGCGGCGCGGGCCGGGGCGAACTTCGCCCTTGGGCCGGGCGATCTGGCAGCGGTGCGGTTTACGGTTGTGCAAGCGGCATTGTCGGCGCTGGTTTCCGTTGCGCTGGCGGTGCCGGTGGCGCGGGCACTTGCGCGGCGGCGCTTTGCGGGGCGCGGTGCGTTGATAGCCTTGCTGGGCGCGCCGTTTCTGCTGCCGGTGATCGTCGCCGTGCTGGGCTTGCTGGCGGTGTTCGGGCGGGCGGGCATTGTGAATACCGCCTTGGGCTGGGCCGGTCTACCGCCGATGTCGATTTACGGGCTTCATGGCGTGGTGCTGGCGCATGTCTTTTTCAACATGCCACTGGCGGTGCGGCTGATCCTTCAAGGCTGGCAGGCGATTCCCGCCGAACGCTTTCGCCTTGCCGCCGCTTTGGGGTTCGCGCCCCGTGATGTGTTCCGGCATCTGGAGCGCCCGATGCTGCGCGCCGTTCTGCCCGGTGCGGCTGTGGTGGTTTTCCTGATCTGCCTGACGAGCTTTGCTGTTGCGCTTACGCTGGGCGGCGGGCCACGGGCCACGACGGTCGAGGTGGCGATTTATCAGGCACTGCGGTTCGCGTTCGATCCGGACCGCGCGGCGACGCTGGCTTTGGTACAGTTTGGATTGTGCGCGTTGGCCGTCGGCCTGGCGGGGCGATTCGCTCTGCCATCGGGTTTCGGGTCGGGACTGGACCGCGTGGCGGCCCCGTTTGCGCCGGGTGGCTGGCACCGGGCGGTGGATGTGCTGGTGATCGTGCTGGCCACGGGGTTTGTCGCCATGCCGCTGGTGATGGTGGGGTTGCGCGGCGCGCCGGGGTTGGCCGATCTGCCGGCAGGCGTGTGGCCCGCGGCAAGCCGGTCGCTTGCGGTTGCCTTGGTGTCATCCCTGCTGTCAACCGGCGCTGCGCTGGTGCTGGCTTTGGCCGTGGCGCAGGGCGCGCGGCGGTTTGAACTGGTGGCGATGCTTCCCCTCACGGCGTCGTCTTTGGTGCTGGGGACCGGGCTTTTCCTTGCCGTGCATCCATTTCTGCGGCCCGATTCGCTTGCGCTTCCGGTGACGGTTCTGGTCAACGCCACACTTGCGCTGCCCTTTGCCTACCGCATCCTTGCCCCCGAAGCGCAGGCGGCGCAGACCAGTTTCGGGCAACTGGCGCTGGCTTTGGGGCTGCATGGCGGGGCCCGTTTGCGCTGGTTGACGCTGCCGCGACTGCGCCGGCCTTTGGGCTTTGCGCTGGGAATCACCGCCGCACTTTCGATGGGCGATTTGGGGGTGATCGTGCTGTTTGCGGGCGACGGCGCGGCCACATTACCGCTTTTGGTGCAGCAATTGATGGGCGCGTACCGGATGCAGGACGCAGCGGCGGCGGCCCTGCTGCTGGTCGCCGCAAGTTTCGCGCTGTTTGCGCTGTTCGATTACGGGGGGCGACGCGGTGCTGCGGCTTGATAACGTGCTCATCGTGCTGGGTGATTTTACCCTCAGCGCGGATTGGGCGGTGGAACCGGGCGAACTGGTCGCCGTCATCGGACCATCCGGGGCAGGAAAATCCACGCTGCTGATGGCGATCGCCGGTTTTCTGACGCCCGCACAGGGGCTGATAAGTTACGCCGGGTCCGATCTTGGCCCATTGCCACCCGGAGACCGCCCGGTCAGCATTCTGTTCCAGGACCAGAACCTGTTTCCGCATCTGACCGTGGCGCAAAATCTTGGGCTCGGTCTGTCGCCCCGCTTGCGGCTGACACCCGACCAACACAAACTTATCGCCCTTGCGCTGGAACGCGTCGGCCTCCCCGGCATGGGCGACCGCAAACCGGCGCAACTTTCGGGCGGGCAGCAAGGGCGCGCAGCTCTGGCCCGTGCCTTGCTGCGGGCCAGGCCGTTGTTACTGCTGGACGAACCCTTTGCCGCCCTTGGCCCGGCGCTGAAAACCGAAATGCTGGCACTGGTGGCAGATATCGCGGAGGAAACTGGGGCGACGGTACTGATGGTCACGCATGACCCGACGGATGCACAGCGATTCGCCAACCTGACCGTGCTGGTGGCGGATGGGGCGGCGGCTGGCCCGGAGCCAACAGCCAACCTGTTCGCGCAACCTCCGCAGGCGCTGCGCGACTATCTGGGCTAATCGCCTGATGAGCCGGTTTCAGGACCGCAGCGCAGGGTGCACCAACATCTTCCGACGATCAGCCCGCGCGCGCTGAAAGCGCATGGTGACCATGCGGTGTCATCACAACGCCGTGTCGCGGCCAGAGTATACGCCAGAGCAAACTCCGCCATGCAATGACGGCACTTGACGAAGCGTCACAGAGTGCCGAAACGCAGATACCTGCGATTGCGGCGAGGTCGGCCCACGGGCTGCAAAGAAGCTTTGGCACCACACATGAAAAAACCCCGCCTTCGCAGGCGGGGTATCCAAAAGGTGCCGGAAACGCCCGGATCAGGCCTTTTTGTTGCCTTTTACGTTGGCCCAGATGCGCTTGTTGGTCAAATACAGCAGCACCGACAGGATGGTCAGGAAAATCACCGCCGTCAGCCCCGCCTGCTTGCGCGCCATCATCTTGGGTTCCGCCGTCCACACAAGGAACGCCGTCACATCTTCCGACAGGCTGTGCAACGAGTTATCATGGCCATCGGCGTACTCCACCAGACCATCCTCCAGCGGCGGGTTCATCGCGATCCAGCTGCCGGGGGCCATGCGATGACCCTCGGCATCCTTGCACGAATCGGGGAAGCCGCCATTTGCAAAGGCCGTATTGTAGTATCCGTCGAAATCCTCAGGCGCGCAGGCCGGGGGTTCTTCATAACCGGCCAGAAGCGACACGATGTATTCCGGGCCACCGATGCCCTTGAACAACTGGTTGATCCCGGTGCCATACGGCCCGTGGAAACCGGCACGGGACTTGGCCATCAGGCTCAGATCCGGCGCGTTTTCAAGCCCCGATACCGGGAAGTGGTCGGTTGCCAGACGCGGGCGGTCTTCCCCGGTTTCCGCGTCGGTGATTGTCATTTGCGCGGCATAGGCGCGCACCTGATCGTCGGGCAGATGCGGGCCGCCTTCATCCGCCAGCGCGCGGATCGGCACTTGCTTCAACCCGTGGCAGGCCGAACAAACCTCGGTGAACACCTGAAGGCCGCGTTGCAACTGGTTCTGGTCAAAGGCACCGAACGGGCCTTCAAAGCTGAACGCCACATCCTCGACATGGGCTTCGACAGCCGCTGCAAGGGCAGCGCCCGCCGACAGGGCAAGGGCAGAAACGGCGCTGATTGCGATTTTGCGAAACATCGGGGTCAGTTCCTTTTCTTCACTCGGCCGGCTTGGCGTAGTGACTGTTGAAGTCGTCTTCAATGGTCGCAGGCTGAGCCAGCGGCTTTTCGATCACACCCAGCAGCGGCAGGACGATCAGGAAATAGCCAAACCAGTAGGTCGATGCGATCAGCGAGATCCAGTCATACGGAAATTCGGCCGGTTGCGCGCCCACCCAGGTCAGCACCACAAAATCGACGCAAAGCAGCGCAAACCACCATTTGAACATCGGGCGGAATTTGCCGGACCGGACAGAAGATGTGTCCAGCCACGGTGTCAGCGCCATCACCGCAATCGCACCGAACATTGCCAGCACGCCAAAAAACTTGGCGTCCACGATGCCGAAAGTCACGAATTGCACCAGTTGCACCACCCACACGTCGGCAGTGAAGGCACGCAGGATCGCGTAGAACGGCAGGAAATACCATTCCGGCACGATATGCGCGGGCGTCGAAAGTGGGTTCGCCTCGATA
>Ga0105050_10006474_pt1 | contig 14514 bp, 17 predicted proteins | sample FRY01_FD_78088 | JGI IMG/M metagenome (GOLD analysis project Ga0105050, IMG submission 78088) | Freshwater microbial communities from Lake Fryxell liftoff mats and glacier meltwater in Antarctica - FRY-01 | ecosystem: Environmental > Aquatic > Freshwater > Ice > Glacier meltwater ... | reverse complement strand
TAGCCCGCATTATTCATGAAGGGGCGTAGCGAGGGCGTCGAGAGTAGTGAAAACGCATGGTGGCGCTGACTGGAACGCGCGCAGGCGTGCTTGACAGCACGTCGAGCACGCGGAAGGAGCACGCCCAGTGTTTTCGCTGCTATCGGCGACCGCAGTAGGCAATTCATGAATAATGCGGGCTAGGAAGCACAGGGTTTGATGCGGGCGGGCGGGCGGGCGAAGCCCACGATACCTGCAAATGGCTTGAAAGGACTCTTGCACCAAATTGATATCATTCCCTCAAGTTTGGAGAGGTTCACCGATGCGTAACTGGATGCTGCTACTGCTGACGCTTTGCTTCGCGTCAACTATGGCTGATGTTCCGAAAAGCAGCGAACCACGAAAAATATTCTGGGACGCTCTCATGCCAAAGGGCTGGTCGCCTCCGGAGCCCGCGTTCGAAGACTTTTTCGAAGGGCCGGCTGGCCCCGCCCTCCCGCTCGACCAGGCCCCCACCGTACCGGCAATGAACGGTCAGTTCGTTAGCCTTCCGGGTTACATCGTGCCGGTCAAGACAGTTGGCGATGACCTGTCGGAGTTTCTACTGGTACCGTACTTCGGTGCCTGCGTTCACGTGCCGCCGCCGCCACCCAATCAGGTTATATTGGTGGTGATGAAAAAACCGGTGCATCTGAAAGATCCCTATGATGCCTACTGGATCAAAGGGACACTGTCGACATCGGTGGGCAAAACTGATCTAGCAGAAACGGGCTACACCATGTCAGGCGAGTCGCTGGCAGTGTTTGACTGGGATGCGACCTACCAGCAGGAAACAGATCCACCGCCCGAATGAGGCGAGGCGGTTCGCGCTACATCGGATCCAGGGACAGCAGAATTCGACCTCCGCTTGAGTTGGGAGACCGATGCACAACACCCTGGATCTCGTCTGCGAGCAGGGGGCGCTGTTCCTGCGTCGACGCCGCCCAGGTCGACCCCTTCAGAATGGACAGCGCCTCACTGACCAGCGCCGTGTGCTGCCCACCTTTGCGAACCGGATAGTTGTCAGGCTCGAAGCCGCCTACGGCAGACCGGTCCACCCATTGATCCGGGATCCACTCAGTACCAGGACCGCCATAGGTGACAAGAAACCGGCAAGGGATCCGGTCGACGTGGAACTTCGGACACATCGGCTCGCGCAGTGTCTGCAGCCGGAAACCCACACTTGTACAACCCAGCAATTCACCAAACACCTCTGCGCACCAGAACACGTCTTTGAGCAAGATATTGCTGTTATCGGCAGCACCGCGCAGTCCTGCCGTTGCGGCGGCGAACGATGCGCTATCTCCCACGACAAACACACCGCGGGCGGTCAATGGAACACCCTGGTCAATGCACTCACGTGTAAATATGTTCAGGTCACTTCGTTCAGGCCGCTCGATGGTGACGAGTTCGATCTGTGGTTCATACAGACGCGTCAGATCAGCCAGGTCCGTAGAGACCACATGGCCGATCATCAGTTCACCGTTTCCGCCTGCTCGACCTCTTCCGGTATCCACCGCGGAAAGGGATCGGCGTAGCCGGCCCAGTCGGCGGGACCTGCCGCCTCTTCCGCCGCTGTCAGAAGGCAGGCGTCGAGGCCGGCTCTTGCCTTCGGAACATCGAGTTGCTGACCGATAAACACGATTTCCTGACGCCGATCGCCGTACGGTGCTTCGAAGCGGTACGTGATCGTCCTATGGTGTTCAGGATCAGCAGGCCAGTCTGCAGGATCAACGCCCGCCCAGAACAATCCGCCAAAGCCGTGATGCATGATGCCGCCGGCCTGGGACCAGGTGCCAGCCTGGTCGTAACGTGTCGCCAGCCAGAAGTACCCTTTGGAGCGCAGCAGGTTCCCGTATTGCCAGCCCGCCGCCAGAAAGTTGAACAGTCGCTGTGGGTGGAACGGCCTGCGTGCGCGATAGACAAAACTGCCGATGCCATATTCATGGCTCTCGGGCACGTGCTCTCCGCGGAGCTCGCGCAACCACCCGGGCGCTTGTGACGCCTTTTCAAAATCGAACAGGCCGGTGTTGAGGATTTCACGCAACGGCACGTTGCCACGTACGGAACTAACAATGCGGGCGGTGGGATTGAGTCGCTTCAGGACAGCCTCGAGTGTGGCGCGCTGCTGTGCAGTAACCAGATCGCCCTTGCTGACGACGAGGACATCCGCAAATTCGATCTGATCAATGAGAAGATCGGCGATGTTGCGCTGATCCTCTTCTGACAATGCAATACCACGCTCGAGCAGTGACATTGCCGCTTCGTATTCCCTCGGAAAGTTGACCGCATCAACCAGAGTCACCATCGTGTCCAGCCTGGCCACGTCGGACAGGCTCACGCCATCTTCATCACGAAAGGTAAACGTCTCGGCGACCGGTAGCGGTTCAGAAATCCCGGTCGACTCGATCAACAGGTAATCGAATCGTCCTTCCCGCGCCAGCCGGCCCACCTCAATCAGCAGATCTTCGCGCAGCGTGCAGCAGATGCACCCATTGGTCATCTCCACCAGCTGTTCATCAACCTGATTGAGATTCACACCGGACCGCACCAGGTCCGCATCGATATTCACTTCGCCCATGTCATTGACGATGACGGCAACCTTGAGACCTTCGCGATTGCGCAGGACTTCATTGAGCAACGTGGTCTTGCCCGCTCCGAGAAAGCCGGACAGCACGGTTACCGGAAGTGAGGCCCGCTGAGGGGAGGAAGTGAGTGCAGACATGGTGACGCTCGTTTGTTCAAGGACGTTATAACATATCTCATTGGCGATCGTGATGTACAATCGCCTTCCAAACTCCGCACTTGCCAGGTGATCCGATGAGCCAATCTGAATCGCTGCCAAAACGCCACTCTCGGCTGCATCCAATCCCGCTATCACTCTTCATCGCCGTGGTCTTGTCCACTCTGACAAACGCGGCGCAGGCGGAAGATGTGCATGAACACGGAATCGCCGACCTGCTCATTGCGGTTGATGGCAATGACGTCCTGATTCGTCTTGAATCACCGGCTGCCAATCTGCTGGGGTTCGAAACCGTACCCGCGTCGGACCAGGAGCGCGCAGCTGTGCGACAGTTGATCGACGATCTCAGGAAGGACGATTTGATCAAGGTGACAGACGGTGCGGGTCAATGCGCAGTGACACCTCCATCCTGGACAACCGACCTGTTTACCGAAGCATCGCTTGAGGCTTCTGCCCAGTCAGCCCACGCCGCAGATAAGGCTGACACTCACCAACACGGAACACACGAAAACCACGCGGATCATCACGGCGAAGAAGAACAACACGCTCATGCCGACCTGGATATCGAATGGCAGGCACGCTGTAAAACTGCACCGTTCACGATTGAACACCAGTTGTTCAGCCGCTTTGCAGGGTTGCACGATCTTCGGATCAGCCTCATCGGCGCGCAGGGCCAGAGCGCATGGAAGACCAACCGCAGCCAGCCCCCTTCCATCGGGCTGGATCGGCGGGCTCAGAGCTGAACAAGATTCCACCGCGGGGGTGACGCGGTCCGGTTACCTTCAACCGCCCGCATGCAGCCCGTCATGAACGGACAAACGATAGGCTCGCAAGGCCGGCAAGAGACCGGCGATGCTGCCAGAGAGCGCAAGGACGCCAAGCAGAACCGCCTCGCGGCTGCTGGGAAAGCCAGCACTGGGCAACATGCCGAATTCCTGGGCAAACACAGCGCCCAACAGGTTCAGCACCAGGGTGAGCATGAGAAAGCCGACCACCACCCCTACCGCCGCCAGGAAGCAGGATTCAAACAATAGCAGTCCGAAGATATCCAGCGGTCTTGCACCCACAGCCCGCAGCACTGCCATTTCCCGTCGTCGTTCATTCAGCGTCGCCAGGACCCCCACTACCATACCGATCACGCCGGTGACCATCGTCATGGCCGTGACGATGACCAGCGCGGTCTCTGCCGTCCCAAACAGATCCCAGAGAGATTGCAGTGCGACTCCCGGAAGGATGGCGAGCAGGGGTTCATCACGAAAGGTATTGATTGCGCGTTGTAACAGAAAGACGTCCATCTTGCGGTCGAGGCCGAGCAGAAACGCGGTGATCGTCTTTGGCTTGAGGTCAGGAAGCGCCTGCTGGGCGTGTGCCATGCTGGCCTGTGTACGCACACCGCCTTCCCACCCGACATGGATTGCTTCCATTGCCGTCAGCGTGATGTGCGCCGTCCGATCCACCGGCGTTCCCGTCGGCTTGAGAATTCCACTGACACGAAACGGATGATCATCGTGGCGTGACAGACCGTCATCACGTGCGCCGTGCGCCACGACAATCGGATCACCGATCTGATAACCCAGCGTGGCAGCAACTTCTGCGCCAAGGACGGCAGCGAAGACATCGCCAAACAGTTCACCTTCTTCGAGCAGCAGCTTTTGTTCGTCGCCGTAGCGCAGGTGTTCAAAATAACCGTCGTTGGTTGCCAACACACGGAACCCGCGGTGTGAATCGCCGAGTGAAATGGGCACCGCCCAAGCCACCTTCGGGTGCGAGGAAATTTTCTCGAAACTGACCCAACGGATCGTATTCGTGGGATCACCGATCCGGAATACGGTGTAGAGGAGCAATTGCACAGGGCTGGTTCTGGCACCGACAACAAGATCGGTACCGGCGATGGTCTGTGTGAAGTTGGTGCGTGTTTCGCTGCGGACACGATCCACCGCAACAATCAGTGCACTGGATACCGCAATCCCCAGTACAGTCAGGAGGACCGAAACACTCCGACTCCAGAGACTGCGCAGTGCCAGTACCGCCAGCATCATCGGAACAGCCCCTGGCCATCGCGGAACGTATTCATGTTTACTACTCGATCAAATTGATCGGCAAGGGATTCATCATGACTGACAAACAGCAGGGCTGCGTTCTGATGTGCACACTCCTCAAGCAGAACCTGCATGAATGCACTGCGCGTTGACGTGTCCAGTGCCGACGTCGGCTCGTCGCAGATTACCAGCGCCGGACGAACGAGTAGCGCGCGTGCGACCGCAACCCTCTGCTGTTGTCCGACACTCAAAGCTGACGGAGGTCTGAAAGCGACATCCGGGTCGATCTCCAGCCGACTGAGCAGATCGATGCCACGGTTACGCGCCGCCTCCACACCTCCCAGCTCGTGGCGCAACTGTGAAGAAAACGTCAACGGCAGTAGCACATTGGCGAGTGCATCAAGATAAGGCACGAGATTGAACTGCTGAAAGACGATACCCAGGTGCTCGCCACGAAAGCGATCCCTCTCCGCCTGCCCAAGATTGCCAAGATCGTGCCCCAACACGTGTAACTGGCCGCCTGTTGGCCGATGGATCCCGGCCACCAACCCAATCAGTGTCGATTTGCCACTCCCGCTCGGGCCCTGCAAAAACACTCTCTCACCAGCAGCCAGCTGGAAACGCGGAATGCTGATCATCGGGGGTTGACCTGGCCATGCAAAAACAAGATCTCGGACGTCCACCACATCGACCGCACCGGCAATGACCTCAGCGGACACGCTGGTCATCATGGACCGCCCGCCGGGACTGGACACTCTCCCCGTACAACCGACGGCACACATCCGCTAATGCCAGGACAATGCCTCGAGCGCACACCTTCACGTCCAAGTTCACACCACTGCCAGCCACTTCCAGCCGCAACGCATCCAGTGCCAACCCGTCTTCGAGGGTGCTGCCTGTCAGCGCGTCGTAGGATACTCGCGCGCGTTCTTGACCAGCTTCTGTGCCCCTGCAGCCTCGATATCAATACCTGCAATTGCAGCGAACCTCGCAAGGTAGATCATGATGTCAGCGAGCGCGTCCCGCTGGGCAGATGTAATGTTATACGTTTCATCCTCCGCCAACCATTGCAGTATCTCCTGCAATTCCGCCGCTTTCACAGTCAGCGCCATGGCGAGATTTTTTGGTGACTGGAATCGGCTCTAGTCCCGCGTATCGGCAAATGCCTGCAGTCGATCCTGAAGGTCAGGTAAATCCATAGTTGTTCAGATCGACCTGACCGGCGTACCGGTTGCTGGTGCAGGGGGAGGCTGGATCGATTGCCCCTCCGCTAAGAGTCCGGAGGATAGAAGATAAGACGCCCCCTTCTTGACTCGAGGGCTCCATCATCAATGGATACCTCCAGTAATTGATGGGCCATGTGTGCAATCAGGAGGCGTCTATCAACGGGGATGTAGTTTTTGTTGGGATCGATGTCGACGACACGCAGTTTCTTCGCGAGGGTGACGAGATGCGTGAGAAGACAGTGTGGCGCCGACTGTAAAGCGCGCAGTCGTAATTTGCAGTACGGCGAGCACCTGAAAGAAGCGCGAACTGTGTTTTCACGCATATCGGTAACCGCAGCAGAAGATTCATGAATGGATCGGGCTAAGACCCTGTTGGACTTGAGACTGATCTACTGCGCCGGTGGGAAGAGTGGTCCATTTTTCCCCAATTTCTTCTTCCATAGTTCTACGATGCGCCTCGAAATCGTGAAAAACTGGCCTTGCTCTCCCACTCGGATCGCGACGAGCGCTCAAGCCCAACAGGCTCGTGGATCTCACGCCGTAACCGTGCCCACGCGTTTCACCAGGCCAACCATCGCATCCAGCACTTCGTTGGGCGCCTCGCCCAGCATCGAGTGACCACTGCCAGGCAGACGTTCGACAACACAATCCGCATACCGGCTGGCCACCGCCAGCCCCGCCTTCAGAGAGGTCATCTGGTCCGACTCACCTGCCAACACCAGCACCGGTGCGGTGAACGTCAAATCTGCGAGCGGTGGCTCATAGACATTGCAGGCATTCAGATCGGCCGCATAGACACCAGGTTCGTTGCGATCCAGAAGGCGTCGGCCGGAGGTCAGCAACCAGATGCCAGGAACCGGATTGCCTCCCAGGCGACCCCTCGCGCTGTGGCTCCAGGCATTGGCCATGTCAAACGCTGCAGGATGATGGTCACCTGCTGCCCGGAGCAGAGGGTCGGAAACCCGCATCGGTTGCGAGGCACCCAGCAGACCGAGCGCGAGCACACGATCCGGATTCTGGTTCGCCATTGTGCTGACCACCAGCGAACCCATGCTGTGGCCAAAGAGCACGGCGTCCACAACACCCAGGCCATCGAGCAGACGCCAGCCCCAGGCTGCCATGGCATCAATCAAGGTCAACGCCGTACCGGCAGATCGACCGTGCGCCGGCAGATCCGGGGCGATGACCCGATAACCATGACGCGCAAAGTACCGGGCTGGTAACGTCCACACGGTGTGGTCCATCCCGGCACCATGCACAAACAGAATCGCTTTGCCTTCGCCGTGACCACTGCCCTGCCCGATAAAAACTTCTGCGTCATCAACCAACAACCGCACGTCAGCGACCTCCCGACTTTTCAACTGCACTCTTTTCAACCCCACTCTTTTCAACCCCACTCTTTTCAACCGCACGGAGCGCGCGACCCAGATCGTCCAGCAGATCACGCGGATCTTCGAGCCCGATGGACAGGCGCACCAGTCCTTCACCGATGCCCGCAGCACGCAGCGCAGCTGCGTCCATCCGATGATGTGTGGTACTGGCCGGATGGATGACCAGCGACTTTGCATCACCCACGTTCGCCAGATGGCTGAACAGCTCCAGCTTCTCGATGAACAGCTGCCCCGCCGCGCGACCGCCCTTGATCTCGAAGCTGAGAACGGCACCCGCACCGCGGGGTAACAGCTCTTGCGCCAGCGCATAGTCCGGATGCGATGCAAGACCGGGATAGTTCACATGGCTCACCATCTTGTTCTGCAACAGGAACTCCGCCACGGCGACCGCATTGGTGACATGACGTGCCATCCGCAATGGCAACGTCTCCAGCCCCTGCAGAATCTGAAACGCCGTCATCGGGGCCATGCAGGCACCGAAGTCGCGCATGCCTTCCTTGCGAGCGCGCATGAGAAACGCTCCAGGCCCGAATTCTTCAGCAAAAACAAGGTCATGAAAGCCTGCGTAGGGTTCGGTCAGGGTCGGAAAGCGATCGCTTTTTTCCCAGTCGAACGTACCCCCATCAACCACGAGACCACCGATCACCACACCGTGCCCGCTGAGAAACTTGGTGGCGGAATGCACCACCAGGTCGGCCCCATGATCCAGTGGCTTGAATAAGTAAGGTGTCGAGAACGTTGCATCGATCAGCAGCGGCAGGCCACAGGCATGCACCGCTGTCGCAACAGCGGGCACGTTCATCACTTCCAGGCCGGGATTGCCGAGAATCTCGCCGAACACCAGCTTCGTGTTGGGGCGGATCGCGCTGACAAAGGCATCCACGTTGCGCGGGTCAACAAACGTGGTCTGGATACCAAAACGAGGCAGCGTATAAGCCAGCAAATTGTGGGTGCCGCCGTATATCGAGCGTGACGCAACAATGTGATCACCGGCGCTGCAGATCGTGGCGATGGCCAGATGCATCGCCGCCTGTCCGCTGGCGGCCGCTATCGCGCCGACCCCGCCATCCAGTGCAGCAATTCGTTCTTCAAGTACGGCATTGGTCGGATTGGACAGCCGTGAGTAAACATGGCCTGCACGTTCGATATTGAAGAGACCCACCGCCTGGTCAGCGTCCTTGAAGACAAACGAAGCCGTCTGGTAGATCGGTGTCGCGCGTGCACCGGTGGTCGGGTCTGGCGCCTGTCCGGCATGCACCGACAGGGTATCGAAGCCAAATCCGCGCGGAGATTGATGATCGGAGGCCAAGATCACTCCCTGGTTGAATGGGTGAACGGTCTGCAACAACCGTCAAAGACCGGAGAGCAGTCTACCAGCGCTCCGAACTTCTGACGTGCCCGCACCCTGCCTCTGGAGATAAGCTTGGCCCCGACTGAGGGGATGGGCCTGAAAGGTCTGGAATGGGAGGATCGGCACACACGATGAGCGCAACACTTCGCACCGGTTTATGGGCGGCCATCGGGCTGCTGGTTGCCCTGACGGCGATGAGCCTGCAATTCAGACTGCCCCTCGGCGAGATCGCGGACTTTGCAATCGCGGCAAACGCACCGCGCTGGCTGATGGCATTTGCGGGCGGCGCGTTTCTCGCCCTTGCCGGATTGCAACTGCAGAACCGGTTGGTGAGCCCGGTGTGGCTGCTCGGTATTTCAACTGCAGGCATCCTCGGCGCCGTGTTCGGGTTTTTCGCTTTCAGCGGAGTCGGGGGCTGGATCGGCTTTCTGCTGGGTACGGTGCTGGCCATGGTTGCCCTGAGCTACCTGCCACGCCACAGCATTCCCGGTGCACTCGCCTGTCTCGCACTCGCCGGGATTGGCATTCTGGGTGTCTCAATGGTGAAAGCAGAACCCAATGTGGCGCGCAGCCTCGCGTTTTTTGCCGCCGGCGATGCCGGCCACGCAACCCTGTTGATGAGCCTGATTGCCATCGTGCTGTTGTTCATCAGCAGCCTGTTTCGTTCATCCCCGACATTTGGACCGGTAGCACTCGGCATCGGCATCGGACTGGTGGGCCCCATCGCTTTCATATCGTGGTGGGTGCCGCTGGCTGAAGCGCGCCTGACACGACTATCGGGCACCGCAAGGTTTGTGATGACCGCCTTCGCCGGCGGCGTTGTGCTGATCACTGCAGATGCCCTGCAGCGCTGGTTCATTGGCGGCTACGGTTTCGGGCTGAATTTCCCGCTGACGCTGGTGGGGGCGCCAATCTACCTGTGGTGGTGCGCAGGCTTGTCAGACCGCGTTTGGGCAAAACTGCTGGGACGAACGCTGGCCGTGCTGATCGCGCTCGGCGCCGTGTTGTTCAGCGGTTTTGCGATTCAGACCATCCAGCAAGCCACCTGAGGAACCCACCACCACCAGACAACCCCGCTGAGGCAGATTGAAGATTGAGACATGCACCGCTGAGCCAGAGTTCCTGATCCGATTGGAAGTCCTGATCAGCCTGCCAACGCCTGGAGCCCACCGCTGCGTGCGTATGCGACGAGTGTATCGCGCAATAGTTGATCGGATGTCTCGACCTGTTCGACGGCACCGATCTCTTCGGCGTATTCAGACAGGAAATAGTCGAGGGTCGCAATGCGGTATTCCTGTCTGGGGTCCACTTCGCCGAGTCGCTGCCGCACCGCACTGCCCAGCCGGGATCCCTGCATCGTGGCGGTCACCACCGAGTTGCCATAGGGATCGAGCGACCACAGCGTTCCCGCCGAAATAGTCCCAGGTACAAACCGGCCGGGGAGCTTGTGGAGCATGATGCCAACATCCGCATCCATGGTTTCCTGCATCGCCGTTTCGACAAACCGACGCACAGGCTCACCTTCGATGAGCCGTGACGTCTGCGCCAGAGATTCACCGACATGCTGCCGGTCCGGATCCTTCGTGATACGAAGATAGGCATGCACATGCGGATAACCTTCGAAGTGCAGCACAAATCCGGGGCCTTCTATGCGCCACACCTGAAAATACGCGCGTTCATCACCCCGCGGGGCAACGTCCAGATACCGTACACCATCACCATAAAAACCATTCTCGGCATAAAGCGCCACGCTGAGCTGATCAATTCCACCCAGATGCTGAAGATCGCTGGTCACCTGCTCTGCATACTGCGGGGCATAGGAGGCAAACATCGTGGCCAGCAGCTCGCAAAAAGCGGCCCGCTGCTGCTCATCGAACGTGGTCACTGGCAGACCATCAAAGCGCCCGCCCCTCGCCTGCACCTGCAGCAGCAACTGGTGGGGTTTGTCAGCAACCACCGCCCGGGCCAGCTGCTCGTCAGTCCACAACCCGGCCAGCAAATTAATGGCATCACTGTGATGTGCCCAGACATTGCCGGGAATCCGGAGCTGTTGATTGCCCACCTGGTGGCCATAGGCAACTCCATCACCAAACGCACCGCTGGTTTGTGTGCCCGCTCGCAACTCCAGATGTCCGCCACTGATCACGGACTGACAGGGACCGCTCGCGGGATCGCCATAGATCGCAAGTACACAACCGTCCAGTCCACCTGCTTCCGCCCGCAGCGGTTCGCGGAATCGGGCCACGCCGGCCGCTGACTGCATCGATTCCCACAAACGCCACACGTACGGCATCTGCTGCGCATTGAACAGCGTGCCGATGTGCGGCGACTTCCGGATGGCCAGCGTATTCACCAGCTGACGTGACGGATGGTCCCAGGGCAAAAAAACCTGTACGCGCTGCGCAGGCGATAGGGAGGCCGCAAAGCCAGTGACAAGTTCGCCATGGGACGCTGCTTCAGCCCTGGGCGGACCGAGACGGGATACCAGCACCCCGACACCCAGTCCTGCTGCGCCCAACAACACGCTGCGTCGATTGATCCCCTGTGTATTCATCGTTGCACCCCTCGCTTCCCAGCAGCTGGCCCGGAATATTCAAGAATACTCCGCGTTCGAAGGGTACTTCGTCGCGATTCAACTGCCTAGACATGTCCATGATTTCATGCCGGAATACCTGAAAGGGAGATCTGAAATGGTTCTGCGATCCAGAATTCTCGACAAGATGGCCGCCGGAACCAGACCGGTGAACGTGGCGACGCTGCTCGCGGACATCCAGAACCTGTTGCCGCAGATTGCAGCGGACGCGGAAGCGGCAGAACGACAACGAAAGCCCTTTGATCAACACATGCAGGCGATTGCAGATACCGGGTTGTATCGTTTCTTTGTACCGAAGAGGTATGGCGGCGCGGAGTATCCACTGACCAGCTTTGTCGAGGTGGGCCTGCTGCTCGGCGAGGCCTGCACGTCGACCGCCTGGGTCACGACTTTCTGCATGGAACACAACTGGATGCTGGCGCAGTTCCCCATCGAAGCCCAGGACGAACTATTTGGTGCAGCTCCCTGGATCATTGCTCCAGGTGTGATCTCGCCCAACGGACGTGCGAAGGCGCACCCGGACGGCTACCTGCTTACCGGTCGATGGCAATGGGGAACCGGGGTCATGCATGCCGATTGGGCACTGCTCTCCGGTATTGTCGAGGAGACCCGCGAGATCCGACTGTTCGCCGTACCCATCGAGCAGGTCGAGATCATTGACAGCTGGGACCCGGACGGTATGGGCGCCACCGGCAGCCATGACATGCAGGTACACGAGATTTTTGTACCCGGCCGTTTCAGCCAGAGCGTTGGCGCCATGACCATTGGCCGCGGTGTTGGCGCCCTCGAGCATCAATCACCCATGTTTCGCATGCCGATGATGCCGATCCTCTACCTCGCTGCCGCTGCGCCAGCCATTGGTGCCGCCCGGGCGATGCTCAAACGATTTGTCGAGCGTTCATCAACCCGGACCAAATTTGGCACACGCGTAAAACAATCCGAATCAATTCTGACACACGTTCGGGTCGGGGAAGCAAGAACACAACTCGAAACCGCGATGCTGATTGCGCGAAATGTCGCCCTGGAAACCATGCAGTGGGGTGAAAGCGAGGCGGTTTGCCCGTTGTCCGAACGAATTCGACACCGACTGCTGATGGCACAGGCAGTACGAATCGCCCGCGATGTCGTACGTGATCTGTTCGAAGCCAGCGGCGCGAATGCACATCACATCAATGAACCGATGCAACGCATCCATCGAGATGTGCACACCATCGCAGCACACACAGTCTTCGACATGGAAGTGATAGCCGAGCAGGCGGGACGACTCGCCTTCGGGATGGAGCCGACGATTCCGCTATAGCGCGCGCGTATCAAGTCAGGCAGGCGTCGAAACTTCCCGCGCTCTCCTGGTTGCGAGGATTCAGCAATCCGGCAGACCATGATGGCCGAGAGCAAGGCGCTGAAGAGAACTGGGGCAAAACGAGCGGGAATACACATTCATGTCTCCTGAGTACGGTTGGCGTACACAGGCAAAGTGTTGTTGATCGGGCTATGCTTCATTGTGGGTAGACAAGGTGTACCACTTGACCAGCGGTGTAGAGGCCAAGACCAAACACCGCATGAGTGATCAGGCTTTGCAATCGAGCAGACGCAGGGCGTGGTGTTCGTGACGCGGCGATACCGGCGCCCATACCTGGTTGCATCAGGAAGAACGGCGCCACCACGCTGCCAATTCCCACAGCGAGTGCAGGACCAATCGTCGGCTGTCGTATCCATGCGAAGCCCCAGATTCCAATGAGCAAAGCTGCAAAGACAACACCGATGAGATAATGGGCTAACCAGCCTGCGATGTGTTCACCTCGCACAGGAGCAGCCGTCGAGATGGAGTCATGGCGAAAGCGTCCATGAGTCATATAGGCAATCCAGCGGCCAACCAGCGCGTAGTTTGGCGGGCCGATACCAAGCAGAGGCTTGCGCGCGAGGCCCCACAAGTCCATCACCAGCGTAGCGCCAACTCCGATCAATACGGTAAATGCCAGGCAGCTCATGTTTCTCTCCCGAGTTCAGTCTGTGTTTGTCCTGATTTCGACAGGGTGGTAGCGTACTACCTCAAGTCAACTTGAGGTCAAGAGGTATTCATGGATATCGCTGAAGTCGTCAAACGTTCCGGTGTTCCGGCTTCGACGCTGCGCTTCTATGAAGAAAAAGGGTTAGTCACCTCGGTTGGCAGGCGAGGGCTGCGTCGACTCTTCGGTGCCAATGTGCTGGAGAGATTGGCGTTGATCGCGCTTGGGCGTTCAGCAGGGTTTTCATTGGACGAAATCGCTCACATGATAGGCTGTGACGGTCGCCCCGCGATTGACCGACACGTGTTGTCGGCCAAGGCAGATGAGCTCGACAGCTCGATTCGAAAAATGATTGCGATGCGCGATGGACTTCGCCATGCGGCCGTCTGCTCCGCACCAAGCCATATGGAATGCCCAACGTTCCGTCGTTTGCTGGCTTCGGCAGCCTCAGTAGCCATGGGCGGCGATGACGAGAAAAAAGTCCAAAAAAAACGACGTTCTGCCAAAAACCTGCAACAGACAAACCGGTGAACGCAGCGTAATGCATCCTGAACTCACACGCTTGCTGCCTATTCTCTGCTTGACTGCTTGTGTTCCATTTCAAGTGTGGGCGGACGACGCGGACCTCGCGAAGCGGCTTTCCAGCGCGGGAATTGCCGGGGCAATCGTGGTTTCTTCCATCAATGAGGGAGAGACCTTCGTTCACGAAGAATTGCGTGCAAACCAAAGGATTCCCGCAGCCTCAACCTTCAAGACACTCAACACGCTGATCTCACTCGAAGAGAACGTCATTTCCATGGATGACACTCTGAAATGGGATGGCATTTCAAGGCCGGTCCCCGAGTGGAATCGAGCAAGTCGAGTTTCTGAAGAGAGTCTATCGACGATCATTGCCATTCAAGGGTTTGTCCTATGAAACACTTCGGCGAATCATGCTCGTCGAAACCGAAGCGGGGTACGCACTGCATGCCAGGACCGGCTGGACAACCAAGGCAGTCCCGCAATTTGGCCGGTATGTCGGCCCCGTGAAACACGGAACGGAACGTGGTTCTTTTAGCCATGAAAATGGCCGCTCCTGATCACAGCGCTCTTCCACTTCGTCAGAAACTTGCTCGTGAGGCTTTGAGATAAAAGGAGATCGCCGAAT
>Ga0105050_10006472_pt1 | contig 14516 bp, 9 predicted proteins | sample FRY01_FD_78088 | JGI IMG/M metagenome (GOLD analysis project Ga0105050, IMG submission 78088) | Freshwater microbial communities from Lake Fryxell liftoff mats and glacier meltwater in Antarctica - FRY-01 | ecosystem: Environmental > Aquatic > Freshwater > Ice > Glacier meltwater ... | reverse complement strand
CCATTGGACGCAGGAGTTCATGCCTGAAAAATCCATCTCTAAACTGAAAGTGACTTCCAACCTTGATGTTTTCGCTCAAAAATGCCGTCATTTGCTGATGCAAACTCCGTTTTGAGCGGGTTTATACCCACAGATTCTGCGGAAGAGCCAAATTTTGAGACGACCATTTCGCGATGAAGCCATGAAAGGTTTGCTAAATATGAAGAATGCGGCTGCGAGCAAACAAAGACAAGCCTAAAGATAATCGAGCGTTATCTTTTTCTTCTTGTAAAAGATCGCAAAGGGCACGAAACCGGATAGTGTAATGACTTAGTGCAAGATCTTGGGCTGTGCGAGCGACATCGCTTGGTGCCCCGTGCGATTGGCCGGCACTTGCAGGAGATACTTAAACAAGGCGATGCCCCAGCTCACCAGTGCCGCGAAAACCCAAGGTTTACGCGCCATATTCTTCAGATGCCCATACCACGAAAACGTCATCAAAACGTTGCTGCAACACAGTAGAGTGACGGTAATGACGTAAGGACGCATGCTATGTCGATTGCAGGTCGCCGTCGGACCCTCGCGGACGGATGATCAGGCCCGCGACGATAAATAGCATCTGCGATGCGATGAAGACTGATAACCACATCAGCACTCCGGAGGTGAATCCGTAGCTGTGAAGCCCAATGCCAAGTTCGTTGGTACCGAAGTAGCTCCAGGCGGTCACGATGTTGCCGCCAATCGCGAGGATAGAAAATCCTCTTGCGGCGACCATTGCATCCCAGCGGGCATGAAGCATCATCGCATTCCAAATCACAATGAGCAGTGCTCCGTTCTCCTTAGGATCCCAACCCCAGAATCGGCCCCAGCTATCGTCAGCCCAAAGACCACCGAGAACGGTACCGACGAAACTGAAGAGAAGCCCAAAACAGGTTGCCCCGTAGATCGAGCGATACAGCTCTTTGCGTGAACGCTGACTCGCCCCAATCCAACTGGCGATCAGGTAAACAATACCCAGCAAACCAGCGACCATCGTTGCGGTATAGCCAAGCGTGACGCTGATCACGTGCGTTCCGAGCCAAAACTGCGTATCCAGTACGGCTTGGAGAACCGGCATCGTGTCACCAGAGCTAAGTCCATAGGCGACAAGCAGTGCCAGAACGCCCGAACCCGATGCGATCAAGTTGCCGACACCATATCGGAAAATGCGTTCTTGAATGATGCCAAAAATCACACCCGCCCAGCCGATGAAGACTGCGGATGAGTAGATATTGATGACCGGAGCACGGCCGGTGATGATAATTCGAGTCAGCAGCGAGAGTGTGTGAATCGACAATGCGATGATCAAGATGCCCCAAGTTGCCGAACGCAATCTCGGCAATTGAATCATTAACTCGACAAGCGTGAGTGTCAGCGCGAGCATATACAAGCCCATGGCGACACCGGTGGGCCAATTCGATTCCGTCCATCGCTCGAGACTGACTTTCCAAGGTTGATAATAAACGCCGGCTTCCGGCGCGAGCGAGGCGAGATGCTTATCAACAGCAGCATTGAAGGCAGCCGGGTCTTCCTTCGCATAACCGGAAATGATGTCACCAAATGTGCTGATACCAGGTCTTGCCGGTGCGGGATTCTCAGACGGCGCCGTTGCGGCCATCGCAAAAAACGCGGGTCCAAAAGCGGACCATTTTGGATTGTCTTCGTTGACCAAATCGCCGCCGGACGCGGGCGGAACGATTGCGGGAGCCGCCATTTCCTCAACCGCTTTCATGCGGCGTTCAAGTTGTTCCAAGGAGAACATTCGGCGCTGCATTTCCGGGGTGCCTACCGGAAAAAACTCCGCGGGAATTTCTTGAGGCGTGGGCAGGCGGAAAGAGACCGCGACCATCGTGAAGGCGCGGATGCGGCGGTCGAGTTCCAACAGCTTCTTGTCTTTAAACGTTTGATCGCGAACATCTTTTTTTGCCGCGGCTTCGACCAAGGTGTTGAATCGATCAACCTGAGCACGAATCTCGTTCAAAGTGAACAGCTTACTTTCGCGTTTCTCAAGACCGAACTCGTCACGCACTTCCGAGGCATCGATTCGAAACATCGGCAAATCGCCAAGGCGTTCGTCGTCGATGGCAACTTCCATTAACCACTGAAGTGAAGACAATCGTTTGGAGTCAGCGCGTTCACGAATGGCACCGGGTGAGACCTTAAGAGGCAACGTTGATTTATTGCTGATCGCGGTCAACGTCTGGTTGGCAAAGGCTGCCAGCGGCATGATTCGTCCACCGAACTGAACCGGTATCTTGCCAAACTCGTCGTAGTCAATCTTTGCGTCTCGTGATGCCGGACGCATGGTATTCATCACGCTCGACCAAGGAACAAGTGACATGAAAGCCAAGATGCCAACCGTCCCGACCAGCAGCCAGCTCCAAAGAACACCGCGAGACGAATCGGCATCCGAATCGACGGCCAAGGTTCCTGATGCTTCGTTGGCAGCTTCATCGGCACGTTTTGCTTCACGACTGCGGCGACGGACGAAGGTGCCAAGCGTCCCCGCGAAGTGAACGCACAAGCCCAGAGCCGTGATGCTGCATGCGACGTAAGGAATTAGCCAACCCGAGTTTTGCACGATCTGCAAACCGGTCATCTCCCGTCCACCGGGCAGCGACGTGTAGTTGGATTGATAGAACGTTTCACCGCGATAACGCAGCGGGTTGTTCATCCAAATTTGTTCTTTGCGATCCTCGCCGGTGATCGGATCGACGATCCGAACGAATGATCGGTAGTCACGAGGCGTATCGCTTCCGCTGTAATCAACGCGGCGAACATCTCGCAATTGGACCCAGAAAGGCTTCGCGGTTCGAGCAAAACGCAGACCCATTTGGTAGTCCGTTTCCCCATCGGTGACCTTGTCGAACTCGTCGCCGGATTGCCCGTCAGGCACGAGTGCTTCGCGATCCGAGAACCACTGGGAGATGAGATGCGAACCCAGTGATTTGTCCGTACCTTTTTCCAACAGCTCGACATAAGCGGAGGCGAGATTGACATCACTGGACGTTCCTCCGCTGCCCCGAGCTTCGCTGGCGGCGACTTGTCGACCGAGCCCTTTATCAGTGGCGGTGCTGCCTTCTTTCGCGGCCTCCAGGCGTGAGTTGCGATAGTAGTTTTTCACGCGCACGTCGAAAGGGATATTCTCGTTACGAATCACATCCCCGGACTCAACCGCTTGCATCAATAAGGCTGCAGGGATCGCGACGACTTCGTCATCATCGCCTTCCTTGTGGATGAACGTCATTTCGACCGAATCAAGATTAACAAACGTATTGGCCGCTTGGCCTTCGATCAGATTCAATCGCTGCTCCAGTTGCCGATCGCCAAAGACGAATTGGCCCACCATTAGCAGACCGACACCAAAGTGCAACAAGACATTTCCGCCTTGTTTGGCGAAGACGAGCAAACATCCGACCAGCAGAATGACCCCGGCTCCCAGGCCTTTGGTCAATTGCCAAACAATGCGCAAGCCTGGATCACCGATTCGATAGCCCGTGCTTAGGCTGAAAATCAAATACGCAACAATGGTACCGGCGGCGACAAGCCACGCGGTTCTTGTCGTCCACGAGCGACTGGACACCGCAATTCCGATAAGTCCGACGCACGAAGCACCGGCAACGCCAAGGATCAGACGCCATAGTTGGTCATAGGCCATCGGTGGTTCGCCTTGCAGGCCTTCGGAGCTTTGGCCAGAGCTGACGATCATTGCGGTTGTCACTAAACCGAGGCCGATTGCGGCGATGCCGGAATACAGTCTCGCGCCTTTGGCGTGGATATGAAAGCGTGTGATCTTGGCTGCGATGAGATTGATCATTAGCAACAAGCCGACGAGAGCACCGCCGGGAATCGGGATTGCGCCTCGGAGTGGATCGTTATGAGGAAAAAATGCATAGGGAACCAGGTCCTCCAAGTGCATCATCGCGACCCAGCTGGTGAAGTAGCGAGTCTTCACTTCGAGCATGTTGAGATGGTGCTGCGCGAGCGTTCCTGCAAAGACCAAAACCAACGAAAACGCGAACAGGGCGACGGTCAATTTCAATGACCCAAACACCTGCAAGATTCCTGTCGCGAGACTCATCAATCCGTCGCTTGCGGAGGCGTTTCGCGTTGATGCGATGGTGCGTGAGGGGGCAGTGGTCATGGGTGGTTCCGTCGAAATGTCTTGATCGTCAGGACGAAATGAATCGGGTCGATTCAGGAAAGGTTTGCTCCCTCATCACTGAGGAAACTCAATCGAATCGATGAATTCACCGATTCGGTCTTTTTCTTCTTGCAACGTTTTTGGCGGGCCGGTCGCTTTGATAAACATGCTCATGCCGCCGTCCATCGACACGATGGTGGCATCGATCCCTTGAGCGGCACCTTCGCCTGAACCGTCATCGCTTGTCATAATGAACCGCTGAGCTTCGCGACCGCTAACTTTCATCGATACCGCCTCAGCCAACGCCTTGTCGACGATGTCATCCGGCGGAGTATCGCCACGAACCTGACCGAGCCACCGGGCCACGTTGCCTCGAAGGTCGCCACCGGCTTGGATGATGGTTAATTCAGCCGTTGCGTTTTCGGGGCCGATATTGAACGCGGCCATCCTCATCATACTCATTTTGCCTGGTCGCCAAGTCTCGGGCTTATCGTACTTAAGGCCTGAATCGTCATCTGGTTCGGGGGTGACGTTTGTGTCGGGCGGGTTTTGTGGAGCGGTTCGATCAGGTGTCGCGTCGGCAGCTTGGGCGGCCACGTCTGCAAACGGTGGCTTTTTGCTGGTCATGGGTGACATGGAGGGACCGCCGCCCATTTCGCCCATGAGATCGACCCAAATTGCCTCATGATCTTGGGCAGAGGCGACTTTGATCGATTCGGCTCCAGCCCATTTTTCTTCGGAGGGTGTCAGTTTCATTTGCCCTCGCCAACGATTCACGTTTATAGCGACTTGTTCATCCCAGTCCCCCGAGAGCGGAAGTTTGCTGATGGAGACGTCAAGCTGCGCGTCTGGCATATCGATCAGGATCGTGGCTTCTCGCATCGGCTTCGGACCGCCTCGATTCCAAGCTTCCGGAAGATTCGTGAGGTCTGGAACGTCTCTCTTGAAGGTAAGATTGCTTACAAAATCGCGAATCGGGCTTTCGACAAGTTTGATCGCATCGACGGAGCCAACGACTTTTACGAACCAAACGTCGGACTTTCGCGGGATGATGGCCGCCAACATCCGGTCGCGGGTTTGCAACTGTTCAGGGATTTTCCCGGAAACGGTGTACTTACGAATCTGCGGCGGGTCACCGCAGCCAATGCATATGATCGCAACGAGCCCTAAAGCCGCGGGGAGACGTGGGATTGTGAGGCGGGCGTTGGCGAGGCGCGAGGGAAGCGCAAATAGAAGACTGATCAACCTTGGCATCCGGTAGGCCTGGGCGGGGTTCGCATCCGTGACATAAACGGCGTTAGACACCGCAAGATAATCCGAGAGTCATCATAATAACCAATTCACCCCCAGTTTCGTACCCGTATCTTCAACGATTGCTGGGCGGGTCGGTTCAAAGATCAACTCTGAGAACCGAGGGCTGCTCGCGATCGTAAGCCTATTCCCATTGATTCCGACCGCCATCATTGGCCATTGATTCCGACCGCCATCATTGGCCATTGATCAGCCGCCGAGGTTGGCAAGTCCGATCAGGGCGTCGGTCAGTGAGCTGACGGGGGCCGCGGTGTCGGTGTACGCCCACATATTTCGCAGCAAATCGGTCATTAGCATGCCGCCGAGGCACATGATGAAGAGCGTGAGCATCAGCATCGAGACTTGGAAGATCGAGAACGGCACTTCGTAAACGGGGCCAGCCCCACCGCGACGTCCGGACGGTCCGGCCGCGATCTCATCTTCGTCAATGGCGACGGCCTCGTCTCCAAACGCGTCAACTTGCTCACCTTCGTCTCCGAAGCCTGAGTCCATAGGAATCGCTTCTCCGAACGCGTCTTCCTCGGCAAATGCTCCGCTTTCTTCGATCTCAATGACTTGAGAATTGCTCTCTCCGTCGGATTCGATATTGATTCCCGAGGGTGAAAGACGAAAATCTTCGTCGCCCTGAAGGTTAATCCCTGAACCACGGCCACTTCTGGCGGCACCGGAAATGCCACTGCCACTGCCGCTACCGATCCCGCTACCGATCCCGCTACCGATTTCGGCGCCTAGATCGAGAGCTGAAATGCTGCTTCCGGCGAGGTCGAGAGGTTCGCTTTCGAGTGACAATCCGCTGTCTGACGGGCTCATCAGGTTAATGCCGCTGTCACCGGAGACAGAGACGTCGCTCGCGGAGCCGCCCAGGACAAGGTCATCCTCATCGTCGGCGATCACCAAGTCATCGTCATCGGCGAGGGCGTCATCGAAGTCCAGGGCGTTTCCGCTGCCGCGATTTCCACCGCCGGAGCCCAACGCACTTCCGAGCCCGCTGCTTCCTAGCACGTTACCGCTGTCACCGGTGATCAATCCGCTGCCGCCGGCATCGGCGCTGAGGAGATCAAGTTCGCTAAGTACGTCGACGCCACGTGAGCTTTTGCTGGCTGAGAAATTATTGCTACCGCCGACCAGATCCAGATCATCCATCAATTCAAGACTGCTCGCGCCCGAAGATCGAACGCCAGCCCCACCGCCGATATCCAGGTCTGAACCCAGCATGTCATTGTCGCTGGAGATACCGATCAAATCGTCACCGCTGTCATCGTCGTCGTCATCGAAGGCCAGCCCACTATCGGACGAACTGGGCTTTTTGCCAACCATTAAATCGGGATTTGCGTTTGCGACTCGTTTGAGTTCTTTATCGGTAATTGGCCCAGTACTGCCCGCGTTGGGTTCGATCGCCAAGTCGAGAATTTCGGAGTCGTGACTAATGACGGGCTCGTCGGCAGACAATTGAAGTTCACCGGAGTCGATCTCAACGAGGCTGCCACGGCCACCGCTGATAAGAAAATTATCGCTATCGCTTGCATCGGGCGTTTTACCACTGACGACCATGACATCGCTGCCGCCACTGTCGCTGGGCACGAGATTGACGTCGCTGCCAATTCCGGATCCTGGCTTGGAGTGACTGCCAATGATGCCGCTACCACCAGCGGACGCGGACAGATCTTCGGAATCTTGATCGTCGTCGCCGAACCCTTGATAGGGGTTGTACGCGTCGCTTTCGCTCGCCAAATCATCGGCCAAGCGATCGAGTTCGTTTTCGGGGAACTTCCAGCTCGCCCCGTCACGAAATCCGCGGATCTTGCCTTCGCTGCGTAGTTCGACCATGCGATCGGTCGAGATTCCAAGCCTTTTAGCGGCTTCTTCTAACGATAAAAACTGGCTGGACATACTTCCGGCGACTCCGCAATCGATGGGGCTTATGCGAAAAGGTGCATGGCGACAGCAACTTTCATTGCCCAATGTCGCGAATCAATCACCCTTTAGCCTGCGAATCTCTTCGGGCAATGGTGCGGTCGCGTTGAACTGGAATGAAAAGTCGGCATCGAGCGGGCGGCTGCTGACCAAACGAATCTGGCCCGCTTGATCTACATGATACACGGCCATCCACCGACGAGATGCATTTATTAGCGTAATTGCCTGACTTCCTCCGGCTATCTCCCGGGAAAATCCGATCATGTCACCCGCGGCCGCCAAACTTGGCCCCGCTGGAAACATGGGCATCGGTTGAGAGGGAATCCGATTTCCCGCCGCCGGCGATCCGGCCACCTCAGAACCCTGCCAGGGAATGTCGGATTCTGGCGGTCCTGCCGGAGCTTGACCTTGCAGGCTCGAAGCTGGCCAAATGAGCCAAAAAGCGATCATAAAGGCGATACCGATGCCGATTTTGCTAGCCATTTAACCGCTCCTTTTGTGATTCTTTGCGAATCCGCCTTGTATCGCACTGGCTCCGCATGAAACAAGAGACATCCGAAAATACCGGCCGTCGGGAATGCGGCGACTTTGTCGATTGAGTCAAGTCTCGCATGGCCGCTGGTCGAATTAACCCTGAAGTGAACCGCGCGGCGAACCCGTCCCGGGTCCGTTTCGATTTGCACCCAATGCATCACGAGTTCTCGCATGGCGACCGATCTCAACGTCAAACACGCACCTGAATTTGACCGCCCATCTTCGTCCGGCAGCGGTGAAGGTTCGCTGGGGATTGCGCTGGGAATCTTTTTTGCCGGCGTGTTCTACACCGCGATTTATCTTTTTCCGCATCCCTGGATGCAGCGATACTTTCTTGGGCACCCGGTCTGCGTAGGCGCGACCCTTTTGTTTGCGATCGCCGGAGGCATCTTGCTGCTCAAGTCGCTCCGGGTGTCCGCGGAGAGGCGGCTTTCTAATGGCCTTCGCGATGCGGAGTTGGCGCCCACCCTCACGATCAGCGCGGCATCCGACGAATGGGTGCTTCGCCATGACGCAGGACGGGCGGCGAAGGCTTGGTTGCTTGGCATCGCGGATCTTCCCTTGGTAGCCAAGAAGTCTCGGTTGGTCGGACGCCTGGTTGAGTTGTTACAGCGACAATCGGGACGAGTTTCCACGCGTCACCTGTCGGATGATTTGCGAGAACTCTCCGCCCGCGATGGAGATCAGGCTCATGACTCCCTGCAACTAGTCCGTATCATCATCTGGGCGATCCCGATGTTGGGCTTTCTTGGAACGGTGGTCGGGATCACGCAAACCCTTGGCGGTCTCGATTTCACCGATGGCACCGCCGCAGTCGATCGACTCAAGAGCGGTTTGTATGTAGCGTTCGATACGACGGCACTGGGGCTTGTCCTCTCCGTTATCGCGATTTTCCTGCAATTCCCGGTTGAACGCGCCGAACAACAACTGCTCGGTGACATCGATCAACGGATCGGAAATCTGCTCGTCGCAAAGTTGCCGGCCGACGATGCCGCTGACAACCCCGCCGGACAAATTGCGCAACTCTGCGATGGCATTCGAATCGCGGTCGGTGAGTCGCTTGCATCGCAAACCGAACTTTGGCGACAAACGATCGACGAAGCCCACCTGCATTGGCAACGCATCGCCGAAGACAATGGTCAACGCATCGGTGACGCGATCATGCAAAGTCTCGCACCGGCTCTGCGTGAACACGCGTCTGTGGTTGCGGAGCAAACCCGAATCCTCACCGATCAAACGCTTGTGATCCGTGATCAAGTCAATGTGCTGAACCAGCAGGCCGATTTGCAACGTGAGCAAGTCAACTCGCAACGCGACCAAGCTGCTTCCCAGCGAGAATACGTCGCCGCGCAACGAGAACATCTCGCGGCCCAGCGTGAGCACGCAGGCATCATCGCTCAGGCACAACAAGGCGCCGTTGAGGAACTCGATGCACGGTGGAGCAAGTGGACGATGATGCTGACCGACAGCACACGCGTTCTCGCTCATCACCAACAAGCTCTGCTCGACCAGCTTGACGCATTCGCAAATCATGACGAGCGAACGGAGCAACTGCTGCGTTTACAAGCTTCGCTGGACACGAATCTGATTCGCGTAGCCGAAGCAAGTATCGCGACTCAGCATTCGATCGATGCCAGCGCCAAGGGTGGAATGTCACAAGCGATGATGACCCTTGCCAGTGCCGTCGAAGTGCTGGCGCTGCGTCTTCCCGATGAGGCTTCCGCGTCGATCGTCATCGACGACAAGGTCGAAACGCGAACCAGGCGTGCTGCATGACCGGCCGTCGCCGCGAGGGGCTTGCCCCGAACCTGTTCCCATTTCTCGCCGTGCTAATTTGTACGCTTGGCACGCTGATCCTGCTTTTGGCGCTCGTCGCTCAGAACGCTGGTGACGCGGTCGCAGCGGCGACGCCAGCGGCACCCTCGCCCGAAGAAAAAGAGAAGCAGCGGCAGATGGTGGAGGCCGATGCGGAGATCGATCGTCGGTTAAGCGAAGCCACTTGGCGCCGCGAACGGGTCGTTCGTGTTCGTGATGAACAGACCAACGAGATTGATGAGCGTCGGACTCGTCAGGCACATCTCGAAGATCATGTCCGGCGTCTTCGGGAAGAACTAAAACGGTTGGAAGCAGAAGTCCAAGCCGCCCAGGACGAGACTGCGAAAGCGGAACTGTCGCAGGAAGCCATCGACGCAATGAAGGCGAAGATCGAGGATGAAAAAGCGTTGATCGATAAGCTGAAAGAAGATCAGCAGACGATGACGCCGCGAGTCGTCATCGTTCCGCACAAGGGACCAAACGGAACTGACCGACGCCCCATCTACATCGAGTGCCGGGCGGATGGCGTTTACCTACAACCCGGAGACGTGGCGATTGACCCGAAATACTTGGACAACGATATCCCGGGACCCAATCCGCTTGATGCGGCGCTGAAGACTATCCGTCTTTATGCGATGAAAAACTACGGTGATGTGGATGCCCCTTATCCGCTGATCGTGGTCCGTCCTGATGGAATCGAAACCTACGCCGCGGCAAGGTTTGCAATGAAGGATTGGGATGATCAATACGGCTACGAGCTCGTGCCCGATGAAGTGAAGTTGGCCTATCCTGAGCCAGACCCGGTGATGAACGAACAGGTCGAGGTAGCGATCGCGCAGGCCGTCCGCCAACAACAACTCTACGCGAGTGGCGGAGGCCGTGGGACGCGCGGCGGAGGCGGCTACGGAGATCGTGCTTCTGGGATTGCTTCGAGCGGTGGTTCCAGCAGCGTTGGAAGCGACACAACCATTCCCGGTGAAGCGGGTGCCCAGAGTCCGACGCGAACTTCCGGAAGTCGACGAACCGCCGACCTACCCATTCTTTCCGCTCGCAATATGGATGCGGAGATGACTGCCGCGCTCGATAGCGGCGCTCGAGGGACTGGCACCGGCCGCAGCAGCCGCTCGCAATTAGCCGCACAGCAAGCCGCTGACGGAGCCTCCGCACAAGCGGCTGCGAATGAAGCAAAGCTTGCGGCGGAGGCGATGAGCCTCCAAAGCCCTCAGACGGGTGGTTCCCTGGGCTCTCAGGAAGCAATTGGAAGTGGCAAATTAGAAGACCGCAAACCTTCTTCTTATACGGGTCTCAGCGGCGCGCCCGCAAACCCTGCGGGCATGCCAAACCCTGGGGACAAGACCGATCCATCTCCCACTGACAGGACCGAATCATCGATGACCACGGCGGATCGCTTCGCGCCGCCCTCGGACGTTGCCTCGAAATCAAAATCGCCGTCCGCTTCGACGGATCCCAACGCACCGGTAGGCGGTTCACAAGCATCCGGGATGGCCAGCCACAATAATCCCGCTGGTACCGAACCTCCGCCGACGGACCCGAACTCGCCCGAGAAAGACCCGCCAAAGGGAACGCCGACACCTGCGGTCAGCATGCAGATGAATGGCCAGAAACCGCCGAAGGCAATGGTGAAACGGGGCAGCAACAATTGGGCGCTGCCGCCTGATGTGGCATCGATGGTCGGAACCTCGATGGTCCGTACGATCCGCGTCGAGTGCCATGATGACCGCCTAGTTCTGTTTCCCGAGGGTGGCAAAGGCGCGACCCATGTTTATGGGTTCTCTGATGGCGACATCGATCGCGCATCGCTCGAACTCGCAACGGCGATTCGTGATCGTGTGGAACGTTGGGGCGCGGCGATGCCCGGTGGACGATGGCAACCGCTGCTTGAGGTGAATGTTGTCCGCGGTGGTGAGATGCGATTCCAGCAACTGCGTCGATTGATGGCCGGCAGCGGCGTTAATATCGAAGCGAAAGGTTCGCCTCAATGACAACGATCCAGAGACGAAGCCGCAATAGCGGTCCTGCATTAGGTCAAGACGCATTCCTGGATGTCGTGGCGAACTTGGTGGCGATCTTGATCATCCTGGTCGTGATCCTGGGTTCGCGTTCGCAAGAGATTGCGGAAGCTGTGAAGCAGGAACAAGCAATGGATACACCTGCTTCGGCGGTCATAATCGACGAAGAAAAATTGAAGCAAAAGTTCGGCGAGCTGCAAACCGAGATTCAGCGTGCCACGGCCGCGTTTGGGGAGTCGCAACGCCTTGAAGCGACGATTCAACAAAGCGATCAAAGGCTTCAGGCGATGGATCGCGAACGCGGAAAGATGATCGACTTACTTGAGATCGCAAAAGCCGCTTGGGCGGAGAAGCAAAAGGAACTTGATCAATCGGTCGTCAAACAAGCCCAAGCCATCACTCAACAATCCGCAGCTGAATCCGAGCTGAAGCAATTGGAAGCCACGCGAACGCGACTCGAGAAAACTCCCGAGCCAGTCGTTGCCGTCGCTCACCTCCCCACGCCGATGGCCAAGACCGTCTTCGGTGAAGAGCTTCACTTTCGACTTAAGGATGGACTTCTATCTGTCGTTCCGATCGATCGTTTGATCCAAGAAATCAAACTTGACTTCCAGCGGTCCGCCGCCGGCAGCCGCGAAGGCATGATGGATTCCGCCGTGGGACCGATCCAAGGATATGTCGCCAAGTACGAGATGAACAAGTCTCGCGAAATGGTTTCCAAGGGTGGCCAAGTATCCACCGCGACTCGCATTGAATTGGTCGGCATGACGATTGAGCCATTGCAAGAACCCCATGGTCAACCGATTGAAAAGATCATCGCCGGTGGTGGGAGTCAGCTCGATATCGAACTCGCAGGTCGCAATCCAGATCGAACGACAATCACCGTTTGGGTTTATCCAGACAGCTTCGGTGATTACCGTCGACTCAAAGAACACCTCTATGCTCGCGGCTATGCAACCGCAGCGCGTCCATTGCCGATAGGGCGAGCGATCTCAGGCGGCCCACAAGGAAGTCGATCACAGGCACAGTAGGCGAGCTCAAGGCTTCGCCGGCAGTGGTGTGCCGCGGATTCGTGCAAAGCGTATTCGGCAACCGATCGGGACCGTTTCCGTGATCGCTGGTGATCGTCCCTCGATCAAATCCGCGATCGCCGTTTCAACGTAGCGATTGGTGACAGCGGCACCGTCGGGACTATCATCCAACGCGCCCATGTAAACGACCTTTCTATCCGGCCCTAACACATAGAACTCCGGGGTCGCCTTCGCACCGAATGACTTCGCAATCTCCTGCGTCGGATCAAACAGATAAGCAAAATCGAAATGCCGCTCACGCGCTCGTTCTCGCATCGCCGGAAGGGCATCGTCTTCGATGGTATTGACGTTGATCGCAACCAGAACACCACCGAGCTCAATCGCTTTTTTCGATAATCCTACCAATCGATCTTCGGCGTCGACCGCATACGGACAACTGTTGCACGTAAATGCAACGACCACAAAATCCGCATCAGCAACGTCTTCATAGCGATGCGATTTTCCATCGACGCCTTCAAGCTTGTCCCAAGCGGGTGCTTGATCGCCGATGCTCAAGACGCGATTGAATTCACCTGCTGTCGTCGGCACCGCAAGCAAAAAAAGGGCCATTATCGCGGTTCGAAAAATCACCCATTGCATGACGTTATCCCGATTGCGTTCAAGTGCCGCGTTGCAAGGCTTAAAGTAATGTCTCGAGCAAACGGCGAAGCTTGCGAAGCTCGACACGATGGTCGAGGCCTTCCATCGGTGACATGTGAATCGACAACGCCCGATCATACTTCTCGCGTTCAAGCTGCGAAATTAATTTTGCGTAATCGACATCGCCCTGGCCGACGCTGACTTGGAACTTGTCCGGCTTCGTGTCACGCAAATGGACGTGATAGACAAACTTCAAAATCCGATCGAGACTTTTCGCCTTCGCGGGCCCAACGATGTAAACGCTCGGGTCCAGCGTGATGCCAAGCCCATCCACGTTGTTGCAGAGCACCATCAGCGTGTCGGGGTCTTCGCTCAATCGGCCAAGCTCGGTTCTGACGCCCACGCGAGCACCTTCAACGGCAGCGATGTCGACCAGCTTTCGCAGATGCTCGACCTCTTCATTGAATGGGGTGCCTAACTCCGCCGAGGGAACGGTGAGTGTCACAACCTTGGTCGCTTTGGCAATTTTGCAGATTTCGGCGAAGTCTGAGTAGTGCTGGTCGCCCGTGGATGCGAGCTGGACGCTGTATCCCACAATGTCGAGCCTATGACCGTACCGCAGCCAAGTCGCGGCGTGTTCCGTGTCAGCGATTAACTCACTTGGCTTGGCGTGACCGCCTTCTTCATGTAACGCGATCTCGATCGCGGCAAAATCAAGGTCGTAAAGGATCTCCACTGTTTCGGTGAGAGATTTTCCTGGCCAGCATTCGGTTGATGCAGAAATGAGCATGCGTGGTATCCTCCTTGCGTATTAACTTGCGTAGGCCTCCTAGCTTAGCGAAACAAACCGTTTTCACGAAACCCCGGTCTTTATCTTGACCGATGGATTGCGACTCAGGTCACTTTTACCGGGATAGAAAGCGGGTTTCGCGGGTTTCGCGGGTTTCGCGGGCTTCGCTAACGTTGCACTGATTGGTTCTTCTCGGATTTTAGTGGCATCTGTCCAGAATGGGGGATTTTTTGAGGCATCTACTCCTGCGTCCAATGGGAGTCCAAAAAGCAGTCTCGGCGGAGCAACGT